>Ga0315909_10000822_pt1 | contig 41481 bp, 42 predicted proteins | sample LakEriMetagenome_11_FD_203527 | JGI IMG/M metagenome (GOLD analysis project Ga0315909, IMG submission 203527) | Freshwater fungal communities from buoy surface, Lake Erie, Ohio, United States - Buoy 2 MA125 | ecosystem: Environmental > Aquatic > Freshwater > Lake | place: USA: Lake Erie, Ohio... | reverse complement strand
GAATTTTTCTCTAATTGATTAATAACTGGGGCCATATTTTGACATGATGGGCACCACGCTGCTGTGAAATACAAAATTTGTGTCATTTATTTTTATTTAAGATTAATATATTCTTTCCAACCGTTTGCTCTTAATTGACATGCTGGGCAAAATGGATCTTCTTGTGTTCCACTTTCAGCACTCCATCCCCAATCGTGTTTATATAATCTCTTACCATTATAACAAGTATGAGACATTTCTATTACTTCATTTAAACAATTTTCAGTTTCTGCTAATTTAAATGTTTCTGCTTTAGTTAAATACATTAATGGGGTTTCAATTTTAAGATCACTTGTTTTAGTTCCAAAAACTCCCATATTCATAGTTTCTAACAATGTATCTACAAAATCTCGTCTACAATCAGGATAACCACTATAATCAGTTTGACATACTCCTGTTATTAATGAATCAGCGTTTGTTTTTAAAGTATATACATAAGCATTGTATAAAAATATACCATTTCGTCCAGGAACAAAAGATGATGGTAAACCATATTTATTTATTTGAGATACATCTCCATTAGATGTTAAAGCACTTTCTGCTAAAAATCCCAATGATTGATCTAAATTAACAACAACTTGTTTTACACCTGTTTTTTCTAGAATTTTTTTAGATTGTTCAATTTCAATACTATGCTTTTGACCGTACTGGAATGTGATTGCTTCTACTTCTTTGTACCTATTTAAGGCCCAGTAAAGACAAGTAGTAGAATCCTGTCCTCCACTAAATACAACTATTGCTTTATTCATTTTTATAAATTATTTATTGTTTTAAACATTTTTATGTTATGAAGCACCATCTCATATGTCTCATCATCGACCGTTGAATTAAACGCATTATTCATATTAGATTTAGGTTTTTCAGTTAAACCTAGTGGTGCTACATATTTTATTTTTTCTAAACCAGCCATTACTGGGCTTGATGTGTCTATTGATTCAATAAATGGAAAACCAGAGTAAAATTGAAATTCTCCAGGAATACATGTTCCTAATAAATGAATTCTATCTGTTGATTCAAGTGCTCCACAAGCGTATAATTTAGATATAGCTGCTATTCTACCAAATGCTTTAGCTAAATCTTTATTTGGATGTGGAAACAAATGAGAATAATAATCTGCTCCATAACTGAATGCTAATTTTTTATAACCTAAATTTTTATACATATCACAACATGCTATAGCGTCATATATACTTGTTGCTTGCACTACAGCTACTTTAGTAGTTTCAGGAGGCATATCTATAGTACTCCAATGTTTAGCAGATTCAACAGATTTATTATAATCCATCCATACATCAGGAACAATAAATTCTTGAGGTTTAATAATATTAATCCAATAAAGTAATCTATCCGTATCATATGCACTTCCTAACTCATGTAATGAGTTATCCATTATAATATATCTATCTTTAGCTTTAGCAGAAGTAAAGTAATCAGCATATTCTTTATGCAGATCACATAGATGAGGTAAACAATAATCACCATCAGTGTGCTCCTGTACTTTATCCATTATAGATAAAGGAGCTTCATGAAATATTTTTATTTTAGACATTTGATATAACTTTTATTTAAATATACGAAAAAAAATTTAGTAAGCCAAACTTATATAAAAGATCATGCTATCCCTCACAACTCACACATTCACTCAAACGTTGTAGATTGTCACCTCTTAATACACTTTCAGTACGAAGATAATATAATGTTTTAATTCCTAATTTATGAGCTTCTTTATGTACTTGACTAATCCATTTTGGAGTATCATTTGGATCAAAGCACAAATTTAATGAAATAGCCTGATCAACATATTTTTGACGAATTGCGTTTTGACGAACAATTTCTAATTGATTAATTTCTTTAAATGTTAAGAATACTTCTTTTTCTTCATCTGTTAAAATATAGTCAGGTAAACCTACTACTGATCCTTGATCTTTTAAAATTTGATCCCAAACACTATCAATATTATATCCTTTTTTCTCTAATAATTCTTCTAATATTTTATTACGTTTAATAAAAACACCCTTTGCTGTTTTTAAATTATAAACGTTTGCAGGAATTGGTTCAATTGAAGGCGATACACCTCCTGAAATGTGAGCGTTTGATACTGTAGGAGCAATTGCAATATGATGAGTATGTCTTAAACCTGTTCCTTTACACCATTCTGGTTCACCATAAAGTTCCGCTTGTTCCTTACTTGCTTTAATAGCTCCGTTATAGATAAAATCTGATATTATTCTTGTTTGTGAACTTGCTTGAATACCAACAAATGGTAAACCTTTTGATTGTAAATAAGTGTGCCATCCTAAAACACCGATTCCAATTGCTCTACCTTTAGTGGCAGAACGAACTGTGTTTTCCATGAATTTAATATTTTTAGCTCTATCAATAAATTCTTGTAATGCACCTTCTAGAAACCAACATGTTAGTTCAGGTAATGTCATTCCATTTTCAAATTTATAGTCTTTCCATTCATCCCAACGTGCTAAATTCAATGAAGATAAACAACAAATAAATGAATGTAATTCATCTGTATAAAGTGAAATTTCACTACAAATATTTGTCATTGAAACATGCAAGTTATTTTTCTTATATGCTTCAGGAGATGCGTTATTAACATTATCTTCAAACATAATATATGGTTCGCCTGTTTCCAAACGTGTTTTAAGTATTTCACCCCATAATTTTAATGCTTTAGGATCTCTATTGTCTAGATCTGTCATAAATTTATCATCAATTACTACACACTGATGCAGATTTAAACATTGGCGGTTCACATCTCCTTTTGGTCTGCGAATACTCATGAATTCTTCAATATCAGGATGATGTATGCTTAAGTTAACTGATGCTGCTCCTCTGCGAACTGAACCCTGATTAGTGGCTAAAATTGTTGAGTCATATATTTTACACCAAGGCACTACTCCTTCGCTTACACCGTTGTCTTTAATTGATTTACCGCGTCCTCTAATACGAGATACACCAATACCAACACCACCACCTTGAGATGATAAACGCATTAGTTCTGAATTAGCATCAGCAATTCCTTCAATACTATCGCCTACATCAATACCAAAACATGAAATAGGCATTCCACGTTCTGTACCCATATTTGATAGTACAGGTGATGCTAAACATAGCCAATTTTTAACAATTGCTTCGTAAAAGAATGGTTGTAAATCTTTACGTTTTAATCTACGAGCGGCAGCTTTACTTACTCGTTTAAAAGCATCAAATACATCTTCATCAGGTAATAAATAGCCTTTTGAAACCATGCTCACTGCAATGTCGTCCATAAATTCGGGATAATTTTTTCCCTTAATCCAATTTGTTGTGTCTATTTGTATGCTCATAATTCTATATCTTTAACTTTTTCTATTGCTTGTGGAGGTATATTATTTAAAGTATAATATCCTTGTTTATAATTAGGATCAGTATATAATTTTAAATAATCTCCAGGAATCATATCTATCTTTATTTTTAGTATTGTCCAGTTTTTTATTCCTGTTTTTTGGTAAAACATTTCTCCTAAATTTTTTATATCTTTTAAATCTTTAGATAAATAAACTCTATCAGGATGATATGATGCTTTTGATCTTGATTTAGGTACTAATCCTATGCTTAATATTTTATCAGCATTTTGAGTTGGAGTAATATGATATAAAATAGAAGGAATATTTTCAACTACTTCTTCATCAAATTTAGCCTCAAATCTTAATTTAATTTCACCTTCTTTAAAATATTTTTTATCCCATTTACCAGTGTATTTTTCAGTTTCCATAAATGAAGGAAACCATCCTAAAGTATTTGCGTCTTTAATAATACCATTTAATAAAGCATTAACGTTTGTACTAAATGTTTTAATATAAAATGAATTTTTACTTCTAGTAAATATAAATTTTGATGAATATTTTTTTTCTAAAATATTTAATGTTTTACCAATATTATTGGTTTTAATTAAACCTTCTTGAAGATTTAATTCATATTCTTCTTTATATACTTCTAATAAAATTTTTAATAATTTCATAATTTAATTTTAAAATCTGTCGTCTGCTCCAGGAGCAATAATATGTTTTGGATCTTTTTCTCCAATGTAATTTAATATTTTCTCTTGTGGGATAACTTTAAAATGTACTCCTTTAATAGTTATTTCACCTCCATCTTTAAGAGTTTTCTTAAATAATGTTTCTTGTCTTTCGCTCCATTCATTGCTTAATGCAACTACTTCTGATTTCTCAGCTTGAGTACCATTGACATAAATAGTAACTCCTGATCTAATGGATTGTGGTTTTATCATAGTTTATTATATTTTTTTCTATTATCTGACATAGGAAGAGGTCTTGAGTTATCCCATCTTATAGTTCCTCCTTTACTTAAAGGAATTTTATGATCTACTTCCCAATACGTACCATAATTTTCCCATGTCATATTTTTATCAAATTGTTTTTCTAAATGTAACATAAATTCTTCTCTACTACAACCTATAAGATCTAAAGTTTTTTGACTTTTATATTCTTTTAACATTAATTTGTAAACTCTATTTCTTAAATTAAATATTACTCGTTGTTGTGGAGTGGATTTTCTTTTATATTCTCGTTGATATTGTTTCCAACCATCATTATTTTCTCTCCATTTATTATAATATTCTGCTCTAGCTTCTTTGTTTTGTTTATTGTAATTTTTACTTTCTTCTCCCCAACATGGTTTACATTTTGGTGAATAATTATTTCGAGATTTTCTCCAATAAAAATTTTCTATAGGTTGAATAGTTTGACATTTTGTGCATTTCTTTTCCATATGTTGTTTTATTATACATATTAAAAATGGACAAATAGTTGACTCTTTTTATAAATCATCCCAATTCGCTGTTGATTTAGCATATGAAGTAGGTCTTTGAGCAAAAAAGTCTTGGTGTTCAACCCCATTAGTTAAATGTCCAAACCATTCTATTTGCTTAAGTAATGATGGATCTATATCATTGTATATTCCACTATATCCTAGTTCTACTAGTTTTTCGTTTGCTCTTGCTTTAATGAAGTTTTTTAATTGGTCTTTAGTTAAGCCCTCAATGTTACCCATCTCAAATGCTTTTTCGATAAAATCTAACTCTAATTGAATTGATAATTCACATGCTTCTACAACTTTACTTCTTAATTCTGGGGTATCTAGTTCTGGTTGCTCTTGAAGTAATGTTCTAAATAACCAGCATCCTGCTTTTGAATGTAAAGATTCATCTCGAACACTCCAAGCGACAATCTGACCTGTACCTTTCATTAAGTTTCTTAATTGAAAAGACATTAAAATAGCAAATGAAGAAAACAAATTTACCCCCTCAGTAAATGCTGAAAATACAGCTAATGAAATTGCTTGTTCTTCTATTGTATCACCGGGCATTTCAATTAGACGATCTATTTTGGCTTTAGATGTTTCATCTTCCATGAATGCTTTAAAATCATCTAAACCTAGTTCCTCATTCAAACGAGCATATGCTTCAGCATGGATACTTTCGAAATCAGCAAACGCACGAGCCATTGCTTGTATTTCAGGTTTTGGAAACCAAATTGATACTTTTGTTGACCAATAGTCATTTACATGGACTTCAGTTTGAGCAAATGATTTTAAAATATTACCAATCAGATTCTTTTCAGATTCTGTTAGTTTTAATTTCCAATCATTTAAATCAGATGCTAATGGTACCTCATCTGCTAACCAATGCGCTCTATGTTGATTTTTATAAAAATCGAATGCGTCTTGGTATTCGAAAGGTTTGTAATAAATTCTAGGTTCTGTTATAGGCATAAGTTATGTTTAATTATTTAATGAGAAGAATTGTTGTGCTAAATATTCTCTATCTAAATTGTCAAAATTGGTTCCATTTATTTTCTTAGTACTTTTCATTTCTATTTCTTCTTCATCTTCTGTTAGTTCACTTAGTATTTCAATATGTCCTGTAGATGTATCTACTTTTGCATTAAATGACATACCATCCATTCCATATCTGTTTTTCATAATATGAAATCTACCAGTTCCATTTACTTTATCTTTTTTCTGTCTTGATAAAGACATTGCTACATCTGCTATCATAATTTTATCATATGATCCAGCGGCTTTATCACCTTCAATAATATTATCTTTAGCACCGGCTCTATTTACTTGAGATACACTCCAAATTGGTAATTTTAATTCTCGTGCTAGACCTTTTGTGCTTATATAAATATCATCTATTTCGTCTTTACGTTCACGATTATTCTTTTTTGAACGAAGAAGATCAATATAATCAATAATAATCAAGTCAGGTTTGAAATCTAAATCAATACATTTTTTAATATGTGATTCTATAGTAGAAATTGTAGCTTTACCCATTGGATATTCTCGAACAATTAAGTTACCTGTTAGTCCCTCTATTGTTTCACCAATGTGACTTTTATGATGTTTTAATTTATCAACCTGTATTCCTGTAAATACAGCGTCATATCTTCTTCCTACATATCCTTCACCTAATTCAAGTGTATAATGGATAACATTATATCCTGATTGTACAGCACATGCTCCTAAAGCAATTAAACACCATGATTTGCCTCCACCCGGATTACCAAATATTAATCCTAAATCACCTTCACCTAATCCACCTTGTAATAATTCATTAAATGGAGCCCAAGGTGTTGGTATTGGTCTTCTATCATCTTCAGCATAACGAGATTCAACATCTTTATTATATTCATGGCCTATATTTTTATCTTGACCTGAACGTAAAGCGCTATCAACTAATGATCTAATTGAATCATAATCTCCGGCTTTTAATAAATCAACTGAATTTAGTAGTGCCTTTTTTAGTTGCTGATTTTTACAAAAATTAGTAAATTCTTCTTTGACATAAGTTAAATCACTTTCATCAGATGAACGATATGCTTCTTTTAATTGTTCTTTAATAGATAATTGTAGTACTTCATTTTCGACTCGTTTTAATTCTACTTTAAGAACATCCATTGTTGGATTACAATGATATTTTTGATAATAACTTTGTACTTGATTTATAATCCATTTATGTGCGCCATTACTAAAATGTTCATCTGTTAGTATGTCATTAACATTTTGTAAAAAGGGTTTGTCAGTTAATAAAGCTGATATGACTTTTGTTTGGAATCCGATTCCGTAGTTTTCTAAAGATTGTAATGTCACTTTTTATAACTTTTATTTGTTTATTACTTTATTATACCTGTCAACTAATGTCCAATTATCTCGTATCCAATAGTCTACGTTTTTTAAGACATTTCCTAATCCATCTTTATGATAAAATCTTAAAAATGTTTCAATATTTAACTCATATGGAGGCTCTTTAACTTCCTTTAATATATGTTCTTTTTCTTGCTTATCCAACATAGGGTTACTTAAATTCATAATCTTATAAGCTTTCCTTAAATTATCAAAATTTTCTAATGTTCTACAATATATGATGTGTTCTTTAAATTTTAAAGCACAAATGTCATAAATGTGATCCATAGTTAGCTCTTCTGAACCCATTACTTCTGGGAAGTATTTTTCTAATTTGTTTTGGCCTAACCCTTTAACACCACCCACCTTATCAGATTTATCTCCCATTAATGTCTTATATATAAGAAAATTAAAAGGATGAACTCCGTATTTTAATTTAACATCTTTGGGTGTAACAAATTCTTTTTCTACAGATCTATATATTGTAATATTTTCATCTACTAACTGAAGAAAATCATTATCAGCGGATACTAAGTATACTTTATTATTTTTTTCTTTAGTAAGTTCTTTACTTAAGAAAGCTATAATATCATCTGCTTCAACTCCATCTAGTGATAAAATTTTAACAGGTAAACACTGTAAATAATGAATTAGATGAATAATTTGATCTGTTTTAGATTCGTTTTCTTTTTCAACACTATCAAAAGAAGTTTTATTAACTCGATTGACATTCCTTCCAGATTTATATTCAGGTAGTAAGTTCTTCCTGTTTATAGAAGAACCTACCCCATCGAATATAATATAAATTGATGTTGGTTTTAGTTGTTTAACTAAAGATCCTAATGAACGTAAAAATCCACCTAAACCTCCTATATGTGTACCTTCCGTATTTATATAATTTAATACTGCAAAGTTTCTTAGAAATAGATTTAATCCATCTACTATTAGAATTCTTTCTCCAGTTTCTTCAGGGATTGGTACTATATCTTCTTTAATGTCATCAAGAAGTTTAAGTAAATCTTTATTGTTCATGTTTTTAATCTTCAGATTCTACAATGTCAGTGATATCTGCTTTTTCATTCCATTCACTGTTATCTTCAACAGTTTTATAATTTCCTTCTCCTAAAATACCAGCCCATTCATGTGAATGTTCTTTTTTATATTTAGTAACTTCTTTAGGATCATCAGGTATAAAACCATGTACTGTACTGATAACAGTATTTTTAGTAGTGATTCCATTTACATGGTTTTTATCACAAGCAACTTTGGTTCTTAAAGCAAATTCTACATCTTTACCATCTTTTTGTGCTTTAATCTTTGATGTTCCGCTATTAGTAACGTTACCAAAAGTTAAACATAATGAAGCATCATAATAGAATGTATTACCACCTTTATTAGTCATTCTTGGTTGTGAGAATACATTTTCAGCTGGTGCTACCCCTGTTTTATTAATGATTAAGAATGTATTTGTATATTTACTTTCTTCTTTTCTGGATAAAATAATTCGTTGATTAATAAAATTTCCAAATTGAGTTGAAATTGCTCCAGCATTCCACATTGGATTGTTTTTACCTTGTTCAATACTCATTCTGCAAGCAATAGATCCTACTGAGTCCCATAAAAATAACAAATCATATGGTAAATTACCTTTGTCTTGTTCATTTAAAAGATCAATAATAAAGTCAGCTACATCTTCAATTGAAGATAACTTACCTCTATCTTTATAAATAAAAAATCCATCATAATCAATAACATTACCTTTATCATCTTTTATTTCATTCATTTCAAAACCCATTGTTTTCCAATGTTCCCAACTATGTTTCATTTCAGTAATGATAAGAATAGGTAAAACACCCATCTTTTGAGCTGAGACTGCGGCTTCTATAGACGTGGTGGTTTTTCCAGTATTACTGGCACCACGTACTATATTGATATGACCCATAGCTATTCCAGGAATTGAAAGCGCTTCTTGCATTGCTGGAGAAAAAGGAATCCATTTTTGCTCTTTGAATTTTACATTTCCACCTAATGATTTCTTCTCTTTAAACTTATTTAAGTCAAATTTAGACTTGAGTTCTTTAGAGACTGCTTCCATTAACGAATCTTTATCGTTTGATTTAGCCATTTTTAATTAATTTTAGATTTTAGTCTTCTTCAAATAAAGCATCAAACTTGTCTGCTTTTGAGGTTTTAGTTACTTTAGGAGCGGTTTTAGAAACTACTTTTGGTTTTTCTTCTTCCCAAGGTAAATCATTATCCTCTTCTTTTACTTCTTCCTCTTCAATTTCTTCAGCTTCAGTTTCGCTTTCAGGATTTAACCAATTTTGAAGAGTTTCTTTCATTTTATCGAAAGTCATTTTATATGTAGCTTGAAGTTCTAAAACATCTGGTTGTTCTTCTAACCACTTTTCTATATCTGATTTGTTTGCACTTAGTGGAGATGTTTTTGGTTTGATACGAATTGATGATTTTAAACCTTGACGACCACCAATATCACCCATAACCGCTTCAACAGTGAAGTCACGTCCTTCATTCATATCTGTGTAGTCACCATAATCTTCATCATCAGCGATACCTAGTAATTGCATGTAAATTTCTTTACCAAATTCCCAAAGGCGAACACCTTTGTCTTCTTCACCCCTAACAATTACTGGAGCGAATATTCTCATTTTTGGTTCTAATTTTTTAGATAATTTCCAATTTTCTTTATCGTTTGTTTTTTGCAATTGTTTTGCAAATTCTACAATTGGATCTTTTTCACCCCAGTTTGTAAGAGCATACATTGGAAATTTAGACATACCATAGTGTAAAAACACTTCTTTAAATGGATTGTTTTTGTCTAATTTGGATGGTACAATTCTAATTTGATATTTACCTTCTTGTTTTGGTTTCCATAGATATTTTGAATAATCTATTTTTTCTTTTTTTTGCCCGGATGTCTGTAAGGCACTCAGTTTGTTTTTGATTGAATTTAAATCCATCTTTATTTATTTTTATTGGTTACTATTTAAATATACTACTTATTTTTTGTAGGCCAAATTTAGCTTATAAAGCTCATGAATGCCTTTTATTTGTAGTGTTATACTAGTTATTTGTTATAAATATACGAAATTTATCTTTTAAAACCAAATTTATTTTTAAAAACTTAAAGTTTTATCATAGTTCTACAATTTTAAATATCTTAGTATTCAGTTGCTTTATGTCTCCTTGTTGAGTAAGTAAAATACAGTTTTTATAATTTTGCCAATTTATTCTATATGTAGCGTCAACTACTCCATTATTTAATTTTCTAATTAAATCGTTAAGAGCATTAATTGTATATAGAGTGTTTGATTCTTTTTTACGGTGTACTAAAATAGTATTTTGAGGAATGCTGTCAATATTTCCTTGTTCTACATTATATGTTATAACATATTCGTTTGTAGATTTGATAAATAGTACAAACATTTTTTTGTACATTATATCATATGTCGATGATAAATTATATACTAATTCATCTATTAAGTCTTGCTGAGTGAAAGTAGCAAATAGTCTATTATTCATAAAATCAGTTTCTGTTGTAAAGTCATACTGATTATACATATCTAACGAGGGTTCAAATGTAATTTGTGTCATATAGTTATCATGCTTCCATAGTTGAAGCCTTTGGTTAATTTAATTTTTAAATTATGTTTTGTAAATATTTCTTTAATTTGTTCTAATAAGTTTTCGTCTTCATTATAATCTATAAGTATAGAATCATAAACATATAAAACTACTTGTGTTTGTTTTTTTCTAGTTAATTTAATAACCTCCCATAATATCTCCACGTTAAAATAAGTTTCTGCTCCTTGAATAAGGTAGCTTAATAACTTGTTAGGATTCATATTTTTTAAAACATTTTGTTTAAACACAACTCCTGATAATGATGTATATTTACCAGTTGTTTGAAATTCTTCCCATATGTTTTCTAAGTACTCAGATAGTTTACTAAAAAACAACACATCTTTATATTTATCTTGAATTCCACCATACATTTGTTTTATAAATTCTACTTTAGCTTCTTTAATATCAATATTAACTTCTCTGGCAAAATATTCATACGGTGTTTCATCTTTAAAATCAAATCCAATTAATTTACCTACTATTGTAGGATGATAAGCAGTTATATCAATTTCAATAAAATAATCATTTTCAGGTATAAATGCTTTTCTACATCCATCTGTTTTATTTAAGGCCGAAAAATTGACACCATTAAAACTATCGGAAGGCCTTCTGGTTGTAGTATGTAAATTATATTGGGTATGTATTTTGTTATTAAATATTGAATGTGATTCATTGTGGAGTTTAAAAAATTCATCAAAAACATTTTTATTTATTTTAAGACCGTTTTTTTCTATAATAAAAAATATATTAGATAATCTGTTATAGAATTTCCAATTATCTGGGATAGTACAGTATTTTTTTACTTCATCAAATATTAATTCACACTTCTCATAATGTTTGACTAAAGGTATAACAGTGTTAATATTGGGTTTGTCTTCGTATTTAAAATAAAAAAACTTATGTGTTTGAGTAGTAATGTCAATTTCTTTATCTAAATTAAACGAAATATCTATTATATTTGGCGCAGGAAAATGAAATATAAACGCTTTTCTGTCTCTAACATATACTTCATCATAAGTTAAAAGTAAATCGTTTATATGCGATTTATGTAAAGATAATGATTCACTATGGGAAATACATAACATGTAACCTTTATCACCACACAGTGGTTTTAAATATAATAAAGATATATCATTTAAGATAGGATGAACATTATCATTAAAGTATATAGGTTCTACAAAGATTTTTTTATAGTTTTTTTCAAAAAGTTCATTTAGTTGCTCAGTAGTTTCTACTATGTAAAAAGCCATAACCTTGATTTTAAAATAAATATACTAAAAACTTTTACAGTTTCCAATATTTAGTAAAATCTTTTTTTAAATATTCTGAAAGCATGGGAAGAATTAATTGCTGTGAAGTTAATTCTGTTATGTTTTTATTAACTGTAAAAACTTGTTCTCTGTTACCTGTTAGTTTCCAAGACAAATTAAATGGAAAATACAATTGATATTGTATTGTGGGATCTTGACTTATTAATTGATTGTATGTGTCTTTACTAATTTCTATATATAGAATTTCATTAGTTTTTTTACAAAAATATCTTCGATATTCCCCAACGTTATAATCTTGTGGTGTAGGAATATTTACAGAATATTGTGGAGGTATAGCTGGGGCGAGAGGTTTAATTAGATCTATATATACTTCATTATTGTCATCTGTTTGGTTATAATATGAGTTTACTAAGGTTGATGTTAATGTACCCAAACTATCAGATAACGGAATTATTTCTTGAGTTGGTTTATCTTGAGGAGTTTTTCCAGTATAGTATTTTCCAGTTGATGTTTTCCAATAATTACCAAAATATGGCAATTGTGTACTCACATATATAAATTCACCTTCATTAGCGAATAAATTTGTTGATATTTGAGATAAAGGAAAATACATTATTTGAAAAATTTATTTAGAGGAGTATTTCTAGTTGTATCAGAATTATATTTTATTAGGTCTTTTAGTAAATCTTTTATATATTTTTCAGTATTGTTTTCATTTGGTGGAGCGTAAGTATAGACAAATTGAGCTACAGTTGGAGAATTTCCTGCTTTATATGGAGAACCTCCATTATTTTTTTTAATCAAAGTTGTGTTACCCACCGTAACAGGCATATTACCTCGAGCCCATGCTCGTATCTTAGTTTCTATTAATGCTTTGACACCAGATTCAGCTGTTGGAAAAGCAGCAAATCTATTTTTTTTACCATATGGATTTTTTTCTAGAGTTACGCCTGGAGCAACTATTTGTAAATTACGACTATAATCTAAATTACCTGGGTTATTATTTCTGTATGACCTACTACCCACACCCCCATTAGCTGTTGCTGACCAGCCTTCTTTAGTTCCTATAGCATATGCAAATATAAATTCAATTGAATTTTCAGAGTATCCAGCATCTAGAATTACTTGTTTCAATGATGGGTTTCCTTTTTTAATAAGACTATCTAACCCCTGTGAAAATCCAGCGTATGTTATTTCGGCTATGTCGTTTTTAAAATTGGTAGGGCCTAAAGGATATATATTTGGTCGTATCATGAGTGTGTACTATCTTGAGATATACAGTATGAATCTATATGGGTAGTCCATTTATTATTTTCTATTCTATGTTCAAGATTTTTAATCAAGAATTTTACAGTTTCAGGATAATTTGATGGTAAATATTTAGTATCTATATTGAATCTACTATTTATTCTCATTCCTGATAAACCATCCATTGTTAAAGACAAATTAAAAGGAATAAATCCAGTTAATGGTTTGAAACTACTGGTGCTCGATATTGCTTCAAATTGAATTTTTTTAGTTATAAAACTATTTAAAGATTCTCTGTATGTGTTTGCTTGTTCTTCATTAAATTTGAAGTTTGCTAAATCAATAATGTAATCTCTATAAGCTTTATAAGCAGGACCAAATATTTGTAGCAGTTTGAAAAAAATATTACCTCCTGGTCCGAAACCAAGACCAAAACCCCCACTAGAACTACTTCCACTTGCGGGAAGACTGATTGATTCTTTGTATCTATCTCTTAAACCTCTATTTAGTCTAGATAAAGCAGTAGAATTTTCTCCAACTACTTCACTATTAGCAGTTGCTCCTACTGTAATCATTGTTGAAAAAGCGGGGGTAATTTCTGTTTTAAATGAAAATTCTTTTATAAAACCAGCGTTCACCCCAGTCTCAGTTGCTGTGTATCCATATAAATAAAACATGGCGTAATCAGCATAAATTGTGTATTTTTTATTTTTTAAGTAATCAAGAACTCCATTTATATCTGGGAGTGGATTTTTGTCAATAATTTTTATAGTGGTAGTATCTTCTTCTATAAAAATATCTAAATCATTAACTCCACCTAAATTTCTACTAACATCTGCTAATATTTCTTTTAAAAAATCTACTAGTACTACCTTTTGAGTTGTTTTATCTTTTAATGATTCCATTTTTAATAAAACATATTTCATATTAAGATATATATTCATTATTTTACCATATTGAATACCTAAATCACTTTCAAAAGGTTCAGTTCTTGGATTTAATTTACCAGGACCGGCTTTTACTCCGTTAGCTCTTCCTAACTCAACTGTTACTATGTTACCATTTTCATCATTTATTGTTACATCTCGTCTTACCACACATACAGAAGGATCCACACTTATTTGAAGAGGATCAACATACATTAAGTTAGATTCAACATCATAATCAAAATTTAATATTGGATTTTTGTTATTACCTACTGTAGCTACATACATGTAATTTTTTTCTAACCATTCAAGAAACGCTCCTAGTCTAACATAATAAAATGGTTCACCTTGCGAACCATTATATGTTGAAAAAAAAGTATCAGTTGTTTTTGAATTAGGTATAATTATAGATCCTCTAGAAGTTGATGTAGAAGGCGTATTGGTTGGTGAGGTATACGCTAAACCCGAAACTATAGCAGTAGGATTTGCTCCGTATGCCTGCACAAATGTATTGCTGTCTATATTTGCTTTTTGTAGACTATAAAAATATCTTCCTATTTCGTGTCTCTCAGAAAATAAAGTAAGTAATTCAGGAGAAGCTAAATCTTCTATTGGTTTAGAATTAACAAGAGAACCACTTGAATTTACTCCTTGATATAACGCATTTATTTTAAATGATTCAACTACATCACCAATACTGACTAAATCTAAAGTTATATCATAACTACCATCAGGCATAAATGACCAATGAAAATTACTTACTTTAGCAAACATAGCATCATAATTCCCATTGGATATTTTTCGTTGTTCTTCTATTTTTCTAAGAAATTCACTATATGTTCTTAACCCTACTATAAAAGGAATAGCTAAACTATCATTGGGGTTTGTAATTAATTCTCCTTTATTATTGTAATACATTGAATGTCCCCATTCTAGTAGTACTGAGAAACCTAATCTAAGATATAATAAATCTATTATGTCAAATTGAGTTTTGTTAAATGCTTTTATTTTAACAGATCCTCTTCTAATTGAACCTCGATTTTCATATCTAACATTAGCAGATTGAATTCCCATCATTGGTCTATAACCAAAGTCGGTACCTCCAATTCCGTATGCTGCTTCTTCTCCAAAAACATCATTTGTTGAACTCAATCCGTATCTAAATTGATATTCTTGTCCTTCAGTTCCATTAAACAAGATAAATTTTCTAGCTAATTCATTATCTTGTATGCCTGGTATGTTTTTTAAAGAAGGAGTATTAATTAAATTTTGATCTACAATATTAACAGAAGAAACTAATTTAACCCATGATGTATTTGCATTTAAATAAACTATCTCTTCAGATGTACGAGATACGCCGGAAGCATATCCTGAACCGTAAATCTTTTGTCTTTGTTTGACTTGTTCTGTTATTTCTTGTGGGAATCCTTCACCTAATACATTCATTTTTAACTATTTAATATTTTATAACTATTTAATACTTCAGCGTAATTAGCTGGAATTCGTATCTGTTGACCTTCAGGTATAACTAATGAATTTTGTGATAAATCTGATGGTAAGGAAGTACCCGCTACTGCTGTATTTGCTATGGATATTATCCACCATAACGATTGATCTCCATAATATCGATTAGCTAACACATCAAATCTATCTCCTTGTGAGGTATAAACATATACATCGTTATCAGATAATGGAATTTCGGGGTATTTAGTTGTTTGATACACCGGTTTATTATCTATTTTAGTGATAGGTATAGATTGATATCTATTCATCGTAATTGTTATTGACTGCTTTTAAAGCTATATATCTTTCTTGACCATATCCGTTTACTGTGCCATTTTCGTCAAAATTTAGTTCTTGTAATTTTGGTACAAATTCATGAATTGGTATAAAATTAAAACCAGTTACTTTAATTAGGTGTGGTAATTCTTTAACTGTGTCATCACTTCCTGCTTCGGCTTCATCATTTATTCCTATTTCCCAAGTTGAATTATCGTCATTCATTTGATAACTAAAACCAGTTATAACGCCAGGTTGGTTATAAAAATATCCACCTACAGTTAGTCTAGCTATATTTCCTTGCATGTATCCATTTTCGCTATAGTTTGGAGCACATATTGATGCTAAATAATTAAGTTTTTTATACATAGGAATTAATTCGGCTTTTGATTGAGCTGCTACTGTCCAAGATAATGAAACTTTTCTGTCAAATCCATTGTAAGTATAAAAATTTTCACCTCTTCCTATATATTTTGTTGGATTCCAATCTGATGAAAATGTGTCGTTGATTTGATCTAAAAAAGCTCTAAAATGAATATTATTAACTTGATTTGTTTTTGTATCAATAACACTAATAGCGAACTTAACTAAATCATTTTTATCACCACCAAAAGTAGCTTGCCCGCTTAATCCTGCCCCACCATTATTTGCTGTACTTGAATATATCGGAAGATAATTTATTTTATCATACGTTCCCAGGGATGCTGCTCCATATAGTGGATCTCCTTCTACAAAACCCCCCGCAGTGTACGAAACTATACCCCTAATTCCAGTTCCTGGGTCTCCTATGTTTACTCTTAAAGCTATATTTTTTTTATCATAGTTTGGAGCTTTAGCTATTTTATTATCTTGTATATTTCTTAATATTGTTCTAAAATCTCTAGGGTAAGCAGAGTCTAAATTTTTTCCAACATAAAATGATTCAGTTGCGGCTAAATTACTAGTTATAGCTCTTAAATCAGTTTGGGTATATACGTTTTTTAACGACCCCCTAAAATCAAACTTACCATCTGATCCAGTATCTGGGTAAACTTTATTTTCAAGATATGGAGAAGTGACACTTATTAAAGAATCATTAGTCAATGAACCTGTAGGGATACCATAATATCCGCTGGCTCCAGTAAACCGTATCGTGTTTACAATTAGGTCTGTGGGTATAGGTTTGTATTCTCCTGCTAATGTTAGATAATCTGTTTGTACATGATTTATAGTAGAAGCGTCATTTTTTAAAAGAATACTATTAACACCGGTCCTTAATTGAGCACCAAAGTTGTCAGTAGCAAATCTAATGTTTGTTCTACCTATACCTAAATCAGATCCAGGACCTCCACCATATGATAAAACATTTGTTTCATTGGGAGAATCAGATATAATTAAATCACTATATAGACCTAATGTTCTATTTGGTTTTTTAATAATAGTCTCATTAACAACCGGAATAGCATCTAATCTGTTTTCTGTTTCTTCTATTGGTGAATTAGAAGCATTACGAGTTATAGTAGAAATAAGAGATCCGGTTGCAGATGTATTGCTTTTTCTAGCAGCGTCCCAATATTGATTTGGGGTGTATGTTCCTTTTAAACCGAGTCCTGCAAACGGATTTATACCTTGTTTATTTAAATGTCCTCCAAAAGCATTGACTCCAACTTGAGATAATGTACTTAAAGGAGTATAAACTCCTTCGTTTAAAATACCACTAGCTTGAGTACGAACCGCAGTTCTAGAAAGTAAATTTTGTTTTGCTATAAATAAAAACCCACTGGGGTTTTTAAAATCAGTGAAGTATTTTCCTAATCTTATAACATCTGTTGCAGAGTCAGTGACTGCTTTTGATCCTCCTCTAAGGATAAAATCTTCATTTAAAAAACCAAATTCACCTATTTGTTCAGGAATTGATTTTTTAATATAAGGTTCATTTGATGAATCTCCACTAATTCTATCATGTCCAAATTTATTGTTTTTTAAATTGGTTGTAAGATTAATTAATGGCATGCTTTAAAGAGTATATGGAGTTATAAAATCCGTGTATGTGTTTTTGGGATTGAACATTTGTTCAAATTTAAGTGATGCGGATGATGGTGCGGCAAAATATCCTCTAATAGCAGATGTATGATTTGTATTTGCGGGATATACAGTTGGGTCATTTAATGATTTATAAGGTATACCACCATTTACTCCTGGGTCTTCAACATCTAAATTAGTGATATTTAGAGTATTAGTTAATCCAGTAGTTGTAAGTGAAGGTAAATTACTTAAATAAGTATTATTAGCATTATATATTTGATCAAAATTAACTGGAGGTCCACCTGGATTAGCAGTCACAGTAGGAGTACCAGTAGTAGTAGCTGGGTAAACAGTTACTAAATCTGGGTCAAGAATGTTTAATTGTGCTTGACTATTATTATATAATATCAGTAATCCCATTACTGAGGTAGATAGTTAAGATAAGGTAATAAACCAGGTACGTTTGGAATTTGCCCATTTAAATCCAACTGTGATGGTTGAGGTAAAATATTATTTACACCATCATTATACTGTTGAAAAGCTGAATTTACAACAGTAAAATCAGATCCATCTAATGAGTATCCGGGTTGATTACCATCAGCATGTAATTTAGATAATGTTGTAGCTCCTGGGTTAGTAGCTGGGGTGGTTCCATTTCCATATGAATATGGAGAACCGGCGGTAGTTAAAAGTGTTAATAGTCCCATTGTTTATTTTTATTATAAATATATTATTTGTTAAGCTTTAACAGCTTTTCGATTAAAATTAGTGTTAAAGGTTGTTGGGTATTGAGCCACAGCCGCTGCTAATTTTTGGCCATCAACATCTATACCAACATGAATTGGTCTGTTGTTTAAATTATTAATAGCTAAAATAAGTGCTTCTATTTTATTTATAAGAATTGAATTGTCTTGTTGTTGAGAATTTTCTTTTCCTCCCAAATTAGTACCAGCTATTATTTTTTCACCATTAAAAAATCCTGTGTCTTTAGGACTTAATTGAACACTACCAAATCCTCCGGTTACTACAGGACCTTCACTATAATCTATCTCACCATCCTTCATAGAACTTAAATAAGCATAAGCTGCCGCCCCGGCGGCTAAACCTATAGCAGCTGTTACTCCAAATGAAGCAGCTCCAGAACCGGTCATCTTAGCAACAGCAGTTTGTATTTCAAATGCTTTTATTTGAGCCGCTATTATCAAATCCTGTGCTCTTAAAGCTAAAGATCTTGTTTGCAATAATGTTGTAGCAAGAGTAATGGCTTTAATTGTAGTAAAAGCTACCAAAGTTGAAGCTATTAGTTTTTGCCATGTTGTTAATTGTTCTGTTCCTCCTTTAAAAATACTAACTATAGATCCCACAACCCCACTAACAGTAGACAATACTGGTAGTAAAATATCGACAAATGGTGAAACAATTTGTAAAACTGGTTCAGCTATAGAAATAAATATTTCTTTGAGTTTTTCAATAGAAGCATTAAAACGTTCTTGGATAGATTGTTGTTTTAGTTGGCGAGCATATTCTTCATTACCTAACTCTGCAGCAATTTGAGTATCAGATAATCCTTGTTTTTTTAATCTATTATAAGCTTCAAGTCCTGTTTTATCTTTATCTCCTAATCTAGCTAATGCTTCTCTTTCAATTAATGATTTAGCTAAATCTTCTCTACTCATACCAACAGCTTTAGCTATAGCTTCTTGTTGAATACGATTCATTGCTGTAAACTCAGCACTACTTCTTACTTGTCTTAAAATTTCAGCTGAAGCTTCAGATACTTTTCCATTTAATGCTAATAACCTAGCACGTTCTAAATTTAAATCTCGACCTGTTAATAATTCAGCTGATAATTCATTAGAGATAGATGATTCAAAATCTAATAAACTTTCAGATATTCTATCTGCTTGTTCTAAATTAATACCAAACTGTTTAGCTCTAAAAGCGGCTTTAGCTAAATCTTCGGCTGTTCCACCGATTGATAATCTGATTGCTACTGAAGTATTGGCTACTTCTTTTAATAATTGTTTTTCATTTATTGTTAATTTATTTTGAGCATTTAGAGCAGCTGTTACGCCTAAGAAACTTTTAACATTATCCTTTAACGGTTTATCCATAGCTAAGGACATTTTTTGCATACCAATTAGTTCTTCATTGGTATAGCCTGCCATTTCTCTTAATTCAGTAAATGTTTTAAGATCTTCTTCATTTAATTTAGCATTAGAACCTAATGATTTACCTACAGCAACCATTGATTCTTGTAATGATCTTGCATTTAAAGCTATATTTCCTGAAAGATTACCTGTTTCTATAAGTTCTCCTCTTAAGTTAGCAGCTTCATTATATGTTAAATTAAAATCTTTAGCTAGATTTCCAGTAGCTTTATCTGCTTGTTTGAGTGCTTCAAGAAATTCAAATATAAGATATAGAGGTCCAAATGCTTTAGCTAAGGCAGGACCTAATGATTTAAGACCAACCATTAATGGGGTTGAAGCTCCAGCTACTGCATTTGTTATACCTAAAGCTTTAGCTCTTAAGGCAGCGCTAGTTCCAGAAAGAGTACCTAATTTTCCTTGTTTATCAGTTATCCCTAACTGTTTAGCAAATTCAGCTGTTAATCCTTTTCCTGTTTTTAAACTTTCTAATTGAGCTTTAGTTATGCCCTTAACATTACCAAATATAAGTTGATTTTTAGTAGCTACTTTTTCAGTAGCCTCCGCTGCTTCTTTAAATGGTCCTGAGAATCTACTTAATCCTGGTATTTTATTTATAATGTCTGAGAATGCTCCAAACATTTTGGTGCCAATGTATTCATTAATAGGTTTAAGCTCCTCTTTAAGTTTTTTAGTATTATCTACTATTTCTTGAGATTTAGATATTAATTCATCATAGTTATCTATTAATAATAATAATTGAATTTTTTCAGCTCTAGTGGCAATAGATAGTCTAGAAGCTATCACTTCTCTTTGACGAGTTAAACCAACTATTTCTTTTTGAACTTGTTGAAGTTTAGATTCAAGTTGTAATCTTTCTTTATAAGAAGATAAAGACTGTTTACTAGCTTTTGCTAATTCGTCTGTTAAATTTTTAACATTAGAGATAAAAGGTTTAAATCCTTTAGCTGTGTCTCCAGTTAATTTAGATAATAGTTTAGCATTATTTTTAATTTGTTCTTGTAGAGTTTCAAATGCTATTTTTAACTCAGCAGCAGTTTGACCTAAATTTTCTAAATCCATTGTCTAAATAATTGTTTATTATAAATATGAATTATTTATAATTTGTTTTAAGTTTAGCGGCTGGTGAAATAGGTTTAGGAACACTATTCCATGCTTCTTTATTAACATTACCTGAAGAATCTATCAATGTAGATTTATTTCCTGTTTTAGATTGAGCATTTTCATGTGCTTCATTTTCTTTTTGGTAATGCTCTTTTATCTTATTAAATGTAAATTGACGTAACCATCTAGGCATATTGTAGACTGTATGCCAGTCATATCCACCCTTACCATGGAATACTATTTCATGGATTTGGGTAAATAGATTAGCACGGGCGGTGGGGGCGGTTTTTGGGGTTATGTTAAATAAATTTAATCCCAACGGAACATTAATTATTTTATTTTGCATCATCAGTAAATTTAAATGTATATCCTTTAATTTGTTTATATATTCCTTTACATACTTTTATAATTGAGGCCGATGGAATATTTAAATTTTTTGAAGCTTGATTAGCACTTTTATACGTGGTATTAGTTTCTAAACATATGATTGAGTATTTAAATCTACTTTGACTCATATTATCAATATGTTCTTGAGAAAATTTTATACCTAATCTTGCTTCGCTGATGTTTTTGTTGTGTTTTTGAGTATTTTTAACTCCTAATGAAGATTTAGATATTTTATCTTTAGATAATTGACTCAATTTAGCCCCCAACCTATTTTTATTATCTTTATTTCTACTTATTCCTTTATTAGCTTTTGATATTTTCTCTTTAGTTTTTTCAGATTTAGGTCCACCTCCACCATCATAAATTTCACAAAATAAGACTTTTTCCCAACCAAATTTGTTTACGATTTGTTGTTTATAATATATTTCCTTTTCGTTTAATTGTTCAATAGAGCATTCCTCAATAATTTCAAAAATATGATTTTTAAAACCATATTTTAAAATAGATCGATATATTTTGGGTTGTTTTTTACAATCAAGTAACCTATAATGTATCCATCTTTTTTCAATATTAACGCTCTGCCCTATATAAATTTTATTGCTAGGAGAAATAATTTTATATATACCTACCATTTATTAAAAATCAGGCCAGAAGAAACGAACTGATATAGGGATATCTGTAGCACTGCCATTTTCAGTAGTAAAAGTCAGATCAATGTCTGGTTGTGTTTCTTTTATGTGATTTCTTAGTTCTCGTGAGTCTCGGGCTAGTAAGTATTTATCTACAAACTCTCGAATTGTTTTAGTTTCTCGATCTCCGTTTACTGATGTTATGATATATTTTAAACGAGTAGATAATTCAGGTGCTGAATTTGGGCTTAATTTTTTTAATCCTTCTAATTCATTTTGAATTTTTTGTTCATCACCATGAGTTAATATTTTGTATGTGATATTAACACCAGTACTAGGTAATGTATAATCAAATTCATTTACTCCTTTAGTTTTAGCAGTAAAGGGTTTATTATCTAATTTTGATAAGTCAACTGTATAATCTTCTCCTCTATATTCAAATGTGTAATCTTTACCATATCCTAAAATACGAGCTGCCACCATAATTGCGTTTTTATCGCCGACAATTAAATCGTTATAGTCTATCTTGCTAACAATGAGTGCTTGCAGTAACTTGTCTAAAACTGTGCCTTTCTGGATATATGTTTGATTGGTTAAGATATCTTCATGTTGAGCAGTCATATATCTCATTTCAATTTTACCTTGAGATAAAGGATTGGTTTCAGGATATATTAATCCTTGAGATGGTAATTCGATTATTTCCGTTGGGAAATCGTGTTTTACTTGGTCCATAGATTTTATTTAGTAACGTTTATTTGAATATAAATATAATGAAAATAAAGGAGCTCACCAAGTTTAGGTGAGCTCTTTTTTAAGCGTTTCTATTATTTGTTGAGGATTATTATTAATATCAGTTTCCCAAAATCTAAGTAATTTAAAACCGTTGTCTTTAGCCCATTGATTTTTTTGTTGGTCACGTTTAAGATTTTTTTCTTGGGTCTTACATATAGGTCCTTCTGGGTATTTGTTTGGGTTGCAGTGGTAGAAGTCTCCGTCTATTTCAATTAACGTGTTATAGTTAGGTAAGTAAAAATCATAAAATGCTTTTATTTCTTTAACATAATATGAATGGGTATTTTCAATATTTTGTTCAAGTAATATATTTTGGAATGTTGTTTCTAATTTGGAAGTATGTATTTTATCTTCTTTTATGATTCGTTTCATTGCTGAGTCGCTCATTTTTTGTTTAGTTTCTTTTGATTGTATCCGACCTATACCAAACCCTTTAGGTTTAGGTTTGGGGATACCTTTGGCTCCTTTAGATATTTTTTTACCTAAATCCGGTTGTTTTCTATTTTCTTTTACTGCTTTCTTTATGTAATCATACTCACCTGATGTAAATTTTTGTTTGCGGGTTGATATGATTTTTTCTACTCGTTTTGGGTCGTTCCAATCACCCCAATGTCCTTCTTTTCGAGAATGATGACCTACTATAAATTTAAAAAAATCTCCATTTTCAGGAGAATATTTAGTTTTTTCACTACAACCACATTCACATAATGGATTTACCCCATTATACTTAACTTGAATAAGATATTCGGGAAATTTAAGTTTATGATAAAAAGAAGTATGTTTACTTAACTTCTGCTGTTTATCAGTTTCATAATTACAAAGTTGACATTTAAGCATAAAGAATCCTCCTCATTTATTATAAATATACGAGGAGGATTTAAGATTGGTCTGGATTGTTGCTTTTTTAACTAGAAGTTTAAAATTGCGTAATCAAGTCCCAGATTTACTGTTATTTCTTGAGCAGTTGCATCATTATCCCAATCGTAGTCACCAAAACTAGTTGATTTAATAAATGCTCCTTTAATAATCCACTCACTAACAATATCACCTACTGGACCTAAGATATTGATAGTTACATCTTTTTTATAAAAATCTGAATAACCATCTCTACCTGTAACAGATTCATGATGTAAACGTACCCATTCCATTACGGCTTGAGCACCTGATGGAGTGATAGGATCAAATAATGTCATTTCAATATCTGCCCATTTAGCTCTACCTTTGATTTTACGGTAAACATTAATATGGTTTAATTTAATTTCGTCCATATCTACGCTTACTTGGCCTACTTTTTTAATAGTATAGGCGGGGATTCCATCTACATACATAATGAAACGGTTTTTAACTTTCGGTTCAAATGCTGTGAAAAATATTTCGTTTGGATCTAATACTGCCATTTTGTTTTATATTTTATTTTGTTATAAATATATGTGTTTTAAAAAATTATCCCGGGAAAGTAGCTCCAGTTGCTGTCACATTAAAGTCTAAGTAAATGAATTCAGCTGTTTTAGTAGGCTGTAGATAAATCTGACCTATTAATTCATTTCTATCAATCACGTCTGGGGTATTATTTGTGTCATCCATGATTACTCTAAAAGCATACAATCCTTGTCTTTGTTGAACACTTGTTAAATACGGATTAACTTGACTTAGGAATTGATTTCTTGTAGCAATTGTATTTTGTTCAAATACTAAATTATTAGCGATTTGAGAAATATACGATTTAAGAGCAATTAGCAATCTTCTAACATTCACACGATCAAGAGCTGATGCTTGAGTTTGTAATGTTTTCTGACCGTATACTACAATACCTTGACCTGGAAATGTAGCTATTGGATTTATTTTTCCGTTATATAAAGTATCACGATTTGTTTGAGCTAACTTTTGTTCTGCTCTTACTACTGTAGATAAACCACCTCTGTTAATACCAGCTGGTGCAAACCAAGGCTCAGATACTGAATCGTTATAAGCATATACTCCACCAATCATTGTTGAGGCCGGTACCCAAACTAATTCGCCTGAAGCTGGATCTACTACTTGACACCACGGCCAATATTCTGTAGCATATGATGTGTTACGAGTAGATGCTTGACTTACTACAGTAGATATTTGTTCACCATATCCAACTGGGTCTAATACATATATGTTATCTCCTCTATCTTGAGTATTATTAATAATTGTTGAGACTTGTTGAGCATAGTCAGCATCATATAACCCTGGGGTTAATAATATATTAAAACGATAATCATCTTTATTAGATAATAAATTAATCATGTTATCATAATTGGCCCCAACAAGACCTTGAGTATTAGAACTATTAATATTATGGTAAAAATTAGCTCCACCCTTAATATTTCCAACTGCACTACCAAATGTTCCACTAGCATTAACTGGGATAGATGCTGAATAAGCCGCTACAGATAGGTTTCCTACACTATTTAAATAATTAGGAGTTGTATAATTGATTTGTTTAACTCTAACATATTTTGATTTATTAGAGAAAGTTCCATCATATATAATCTGATTATTTACTGAGTCATATGCTTCTCTCATGTCTCCAATTACTCTAGAAATATAATTATTAGAGTTAGGATCTAAATTTAAATTAGTCCAAGTTTCTAATATCACAGGTTGAAGAATATTATCATCTCCTCTACGAATTAATAAATCAAAAGTTCCAGATGATGTATTTGCGTTCACAATTTGCCATCTAACATTATCTTTAGAACCGCTTGGTAAAATATTATTAGAAATTTCAGTTGAAGTGCTATTTACTATAATTCCTTTTGAAAGAGTTTCTAAAACAAAAGCTGTAGATGTAGTACTTGGTGTAGCTCCACCTAATGTAGCTGCCAATCCTCCAGCATCTCCAATATAGCTAGATGTATATAATGTAACCCCATTAATTGCTGTGTTTCCAGCTGAACCAGATAAAATCAATGTTGACCCTGCTGTACTAGCTGACACATATGGTTGAAGTTCTGTCCAGTTGTTTATAGCTGTAGCTAATCCTCCCACCCAGTTAGATCCTGTACTAAAATAAGCATAATCTAAAGCATTATTATAAGAAGTACTATTTCCCCATCCTGAGAAATACCATGTATTACTTCCAACGGAAATATATGCTCCTTGATATATTGAACCAGTATTAGCCGCAGTAAAGGTATATGATCCGGTAGCTGGAGCTCCACTTGTATTAACTATATTATTAGTGATAGCTGAGCTAGAAGCGGCTGTGTAGGATCCTGAGACTGTTCTTGCTACTAATAGAGATTGACCTCCATTTGTGAAATAATTATAAGCCGCAATAGATGTGAAATACGTGTATGTTTTTAAATTTGTAGCACTTCCGCTTGTAAATGTTGTGCCAAATTTATTAACATATTCACTATATGTAGTGACAACTGTTGGAACTTCTACAGGACCTTTAACAGTTGGACCTATAATTGCTGCTCCTACTGTTACGGGTCTACTAGATACAAAAGATGAATCGTTTTCTCTTGGTAAAACGCCTGGTGAGATTAAAGTTTCTGCCATTTTTTATTTTGTTTAATTTTGTTATAAATATGGTGAAACGATTTAAAAATACTAGTTACTTACAATTTCTCCCTTTTCAAGATTGATTGTTCCATCCCCATATTTTTTCTGTAGATTTTCACCTACTGTGTTTTCTTCTTGACGTAATTTTTTTAATTCTTCTTTAAGTAATTCTTTTTGTAAATTAAATTCTTGAATTTTTATTTCAAGTATACCAAATTGTTCTATCAATTGAAATCTTTCTTCTTGAATTGATTTTAATGAACTAATTTCTTCTGATGTTAAAACTTTTACTTCCATAAATTTTATTAATTATTGTTTATATTATTTACTACTTGCTCAGAGATAGCTATCTCTACTACATCTGGGATTTGTTTAGGGATTGTTGTATCTTTTTGTATTAAGTCTGGAATGATATGACCGTTCATTTTAATAGAAAAAGTACTACTTACTGTTCTCTCTTCTTTATCTGCTAACTCAGTTTTAATAGCAAATGAATCAATCATAGCCCTAAATTGAAAACGTGATGGATCACCCCAATATGAATCAGAAGCATATTCAATTGCTTCAACAATCTTATTTAATTGATCCATATAGTATGTATTGATAGCACAACTATATGTTACTGTTATATAATCAGGAACTACAACAGCGTAATATTTTTTTTGAGGTTTGATATTATTCAAAACACCAAAATTATCATATGCATTTTTAGGACTATAATTTTTACCCTGTACAGATATGTTATGAGGATTATTAGCGTCTAACTTATTAGCTACAGATCTTATTTTTTCAATATTATCTCTTTTAAACATAATAATAGGCATCATAATTCTGCCTTGAGAGTCTCTGAAATATCCAAATTTTTGAAATGAAGCCCACTTTTCTGGTGAACCATAAATTATAGGCACTTCTATTCTTTCTCCGTTTTGTATTACAAATGGTCTAATTACATTTACAAAATAATACATAATAGCCTCATCAATATCTTGAATACCTATTGAAAATGGTTTTGTAGTATCTCCTCTAAATGAAATTTGATCACCTCTATTAGGTATATTGGCTTCATTTGGGTTTCCGGTAGGAGAAAAACCAGGTGCTCCTGCCGGTGGAATATACGGAGTTTGCTGAGAGATTAATATCTCTTTTTGTGTTTTAGGTATTGGTTTTCTTCCTTTAGACATTTTGTGATATATATTTAAATATAAAACCTCTACATGTTTTGTATTTTCCCCCTAAATGGAGTCTCATATTAATTTCATGTACTCCTATATATTTAGCCGCTTTTTTAGCAGAATCAAACATATTAAGTATATTTCCTTCTTTATCAAATTGGGATACCGGTTTTTCTTTTGTTTTACCTATTTTTTCACCTGTACCCAATGGTAGTGGTACCCCTATTTTTGCTTTACTTAATTTTTCTCCAAATCCTTCTGGTTTGGATTTTCCTTTTAATAATTTACTATGGTTTTCTCCAAATCCTTCTGGTTTGGGTTTTCCTTTTAGAATTTGGCTTTTTTTCTTTTTAGTTTCTTCACTATCTTTTTTCCCTAAATGGGATTTACTCATTTTTTGTTTAGTTTCATCACTACATGCTCCTCTTCCATTACCTAATCTTAAATTTAAACCGCTTTTACCTAAAACACCATAATGTGATCCCCAATATATTTCTCGCTCATTTAATTGTTCTAAGCTACATTCTTCAATTATTTCAAATATATGTTGTTCCCAACCATATTTTTTAAGAGAATTAAGAAGTTTTGGTTGTTTTTTACAATTATATGTTTTATAAAAATTAGTTCTTATTTCAATTTTAGTAGATTGCCCAATATATGCTTTACCCTTAGGATTAGTTATTTTATATATACCTATCATTTTATTATAAATATTATAATAATCTAGTTCTTTGCAGATTCACTCTATCTGCTGGCACATAATGACAATCACAGAATACTTCAACATTGTAACCAAAATTAGATAATCCTGGGTTTAAAGGATTTGGTTCATAAGGATAATCTGGATCTTTACCTACCCAATATTGAGTCACTCGAGCGTTATCTATTTCCCAATAGCTTTCTTGATATAATATAACATCTCCTACTTCTGGATGCACATTTGCTTCAACTAAATCGTCTCTTAAAAATGCAAAACTTATAGGCCAATCAAAATTGACTCCTAAATCACTTGTAGGACTAGTACTCTCACCAATAGTAATAAGAGCATTAAATAATGTAGGACCATCAAAAAATTTTCCTCCTGATGCTTCTCCATACATATTAATTTTGGTTTCATTTAACTTATATTTGTAAAAAGCACATTGTTGAGAAATAATGTTACCCATTAATTCTCTATTCATTCTTCTTACAAATGACACATCTCGACTAGAACCAAATAATGCACACATATTTTTATCCTATAAATATTGTTAATGGAGAATAACTAATTTCTTTAACTCTATAATCACTCTCTAATGATTTTCTTTCTAATAATTTTTGTTTTGAAGTTTCATCAAGATATAATCTTAATCTTTCAAGTAAAGCTGCTTTTTCAGCTGTTGCTGCTGAGATTAAATCAGATTGATTTAATGTTACATTATTATTAGGTATAGGAACCTGAGTATATTTTCCACGAACATACCCTAATATCTCTTTACATAAAGATAAAGTATATTCAAAAATCCATTGTCTACCTATTGAATTTATTTGCGAGTATGTTGGATTATTATATCCAGCATTTGAAGGATTAGTTATACTTCCTGATACTTGTTGAACAATACTATTAATTCTGTCTTCTAGTTTAAGATACTGAAACCATAAACTATGTCCATCTTGTGGAGGTATAGGAAATATTCTTAGTTTATTATTTATTAACTCAAACGTATAATCCGGCAGTGCCGTTTGATTTTGCATTTCGATTGCTTGAGCAGTTTGTATAAGTAAACTTGTAGGATACATTAAGAATCCTGTTGATCCAAATAAACCATAAGTACCAACAGCTGGAACACCTCCTAATCCTGAGAATAAATTTAAATTAAATACTTGATTAACAGCAGGGATAGGTTGGTAAAATATTCTTTTTATTTCTATTCCTCCAGTTATATTATTTTCAATAGCCCACTGACCTAAATCATAATCTTGAATAGATGCTGTTAAAGGAATAGATCCACTATAATAAGTGATATTTCCTCCTACTCCAGCTTCAGAAGCATATTGTTGAGATAATCTGACAAGATTAGCAAAACTAGGAGTTATAATTGCGTTATTTAAGTTAGAAGATGTTGGAGTATTCATAACATCTAATAAATTATCTCTTAATTGGTATGAATATAACTCATTACCGTAGGTTGTGATTGCTTCTTCAAACGCCGCGTAAAAGTTTAAGTCTTGTAATTCAACATCCATAATAGGATATCCTAATCTTCTAGCACAAAATGTTACTACTTTATCAGCATCTATTTGAAATTGAGGATCATTATCATAGAAACCAAAAGGTGTACTTCCGGTATAAAATGAACTTGAGCCTGGGTAGATAGGGATATTCATATGTTAGTTATTTATTATAAATATATTAAAATAAAGCCGGATCAGCAGGATTATTTCCTAATCCATAATATGATGTAGGTTGATATGTAATTGGATTATTGTGAGCTAATCCAAATGCACTTCCACCTTCAAAACTTATAAAACCTAAATTAGTGTTACTTCTACTTCCTCTACTAGATAATAGTTTTACTTGTCCTCTTCTGGAGATTGTCATATTAGAGGGTGATACCCACCTTGCAAATTTTTCAAAACCATCAGTAAATATAATTGTTACGTTTGTGGTATTTGTGGATCTTACTACACAAAACCTTCCTGGTCTTCCTCCAAAAAATTCATTCATTGTTTGAGTTGTTCCACCAGTTATTGTGACTGTATCAAAAGCTATTCTATGCATATTTACCCATCCAGCACTAGTTGCAGTAACAAGTAAAGTTGTTCCTCTAGCTATTACTGTTCCTTTTATGTAGTTTAAATTTCCGTTTTTATATAGATTTGGAAATGTAGTATTAGCTGATGCACCTAACCTATAGGTTCCTCCGGTATTAATTACTAGAGGATTTGAAAAAACAGTAGATGATCCTCCATGTACCCAAAATCCACTACCAATTAAATTGATAGTAGCTGTTCCTTGGACTGCCCCAGAATTAGAATTTTCTAAGCTTCCGTTTACATATATACTAGATCCATTTAAAGTTAGACCAACAGTTGCTGCAAATCTTAGGTAGGTACACCAAATATCTATAAGTATACTCCACGTACCAAAAGTTACATTAGACCCAATGTCTACTCTATTCCAGCTTGTGCCTAAGGTATCAATTGATCCTATTGCGTTTGTGATACTTAATACTCTTGGTGGTATAAATGTCCCACTTGTTAATTTAAAAGAAACATCTGTAAGAGAGCCTAAAACAAAAATATCAGTTGTAAATGTAACTAAAGGCATATCTATATCAATCAATTTCCAAGCGTTTATGGTATTGGATGATATAGAAATTGTACCTGATGTTGTACTGGAAGTTCCTCCATTAAAGTTTAAAGTAGGTTTTGTTCCACCACCGCTTGGAACTTGAACGTTTCCTAGAGTACCGGTATATGTGTTTAAGTAAATTTTGAAATCACCAACTAAACCCAATGCTCCAGACATATTTAATGTGTTGCACCAAAGGTCGTTAGTTAAAGTTGTAGTTCCACCACCTGCTGCTATTATTATGTTCCATTTTACATTAGATCCTAGATTAAGAGTTCCTAGAGTCATGGTTAAAGTTGCTGAAGCAGCGTTCACTACTCCAGAAGTGTATGAGAATGTACCTGTTGTACTGCTAAAGTTAACAGCTGATATAGTTATAGCATTTGCACCACTGTTTAAATTAAGATTTGTTAACGTTCCAAACTGTCCATTTAGTGTGCCCCCAGCAATCACAAACGTGGTTAAAGAAGTCACTCCTTGAAAAGGCTGGTCAACTGTATTATTGATACCAGCATTGCAAGTTATTGTTCTTCCACCAGCAAATATATTGGCTAAGGCACCTCCTACACTACCGGTATTTGTTACTACTCCACCAAAGGTACAATCTGCGGCAATTGTATATGTTTTTGACGTAGAGATGGTAATAAATCTAAATTCATTAGGCCATATATAACCATTTGGAGTATAGGTGGCTGAGACGTTATTAAATGCTAAAAATCCTGTGCCTCCTACACCCATTCCAGCTCCAAGCGTTATGTTACCACTCACACTGATACCAAAATCCATTGTAATGGTATTTATGTAATTAGTAAAGTTTATGGTAAGACAAACTCTATTAGAAGCGTTTACTGTACAATTTGCTGAGTTTGCATCAAATATTGCATCATCAGCTGCAGTTGGAACTGCTCCATCTGCTGGTCCTCCTGTACTTAATGACCAATTAGTAGCATCTCCCCAATTTGCTCCGGCGTTTCTAAAATAGTACGTAGCCATTAAAAAATAATATCCTTGTTAACTTCTATTTGTGGTATTAAAGCTTGAATTTCTAATGCTAACCTTTTCTTTTCTATTTCTGTTAACCCTCTATTAATAATATTCTGATTTATTTCATTTATGTCTTTAGGAGCAAAATGAGCTACTTCTACTTCAAATTCATCATTATATCTCACAAGCGTATATAAAAATTCTCTGTCTGTTCTTGTACTTAAAATTACAAATTTATTTTCTTCCATATTTTTTATAATTAATAATTTCCTGCGAATGCTTGAGCATCAAATTGATCAAGAGGACTATTAAAGGCTGATTGGGCAACAAATAAAGCTGAGCCTGAAGGCATATATAATGGTAAGTCAAACGTATAGATTGAAGTGGCACCAACTGTTCCAACAGCTCTTGTGACTGCACTGGTTAATACTTCGCCTACAAGAAAGCATGTACCAGAACCAGATTGATTTGTTGGTGAATAAAATATCTTGTGAGTCATGGCTGTTGTTGCTCCTGCGGAAGCGGTTGCTGAGTTACGAAACCTGACCCCATCCACTCTTGTTCCATCTAATGATGCTGTTAATAATGTTACTAAAGTTCCAGCTCCATTTGAAGCTGTTGTAGCCGCTGTTATTCTAGCTACTCCTACGTTAGGCGTGAGTACAAAAATTGGGTTTAAATTTTGTGCCATAATTACATAAAATTATAATAATTAAAAAGTTTTGTGCTATTGTTTGCTACTGAGTTAATTGTTACTGATCCAGTACCTGATGTTGGACTTATAGTTACATTTTGTCCGGCTATAATTTGAGTGACTCCACCTCCCCCACCACTACCTGTGTCAACTGTGATTGGAAAAGTACTTCCATCTCCTTTTGTAAAAGTTATAGTGTTTAAACTGACTGATGCTGTAGTCAGTAAACTTCCAGTTGATACTGAAGGTCCTCCGCCGATCGCTGAAGAAGCTGTATAAAATAATTGACCTGAAGCAGTATCATATGTTATGATATGTCCTGAGCCTCCACCCTGTAATGTACCAGATATAAATACAGACCCACTAAATTGAGTACTTCCTGATATTATTATTAAGTCTTGGGTACCGTATGTTATTGCTGGTGTGGTACCATCTGAGTAATATATTTCTCTTTTAGTTCCAAAATCAATTGATTTGTTTCCAGATGGGTCATATAATATTCCAAATTTACCATACTCTAAAGCTGGTGTTGTTCCATCATATGATAGTAGTCTGTTCTCAAAATCAACTGATAAAAGTCCAGTTAAATCATTTAATTGGGACTGCAATTGATATTGGTTAGAAGTATCTATTTGTAATATTTGACTGGATAGACCTGGTGGTAATCCATTTAGAGCATAAGAAGCTGTTTCTGAATAACTGCTTGAGAGACTGTATGAGGATGATTCTGCTAGTGAACTACTTAAACTATAAGAACTTGATAAAGTATAAGATGCTGAGGTGGCGTAACTTGATGAAAGCGCATATGAAGCAGATGTAGCCTGTGATGATGAATAAGCCCAACTTGCTGTGCCTATAAGTTCTCCTGTAAATGATCCTGTAAACGAACCTGTATTGCTTAAAAATTGATCTACTCTATTTACTGTTAAGATAACTGAAGGAATACCAGGGTGTGTTCCTGAGATTGGTTCTGCTAGTAACCTCATACTGGTATCAGCTGATATCCATATAATTTGGTAGTAGTCGTTTGCTGCTGAGGTTACAAACCAGTTCCAAGCTGCTACTACTTTAGTAGAGTTCCCAACTAATGTTATAGTAGTAGCAGTGTCTGTTAAATCAATTCCATTTTTTCTTAACCAAATTACTATTTCATCGGTTCCAGAATCTGTTTTTTCTACTTGAGCAGAAAATTGAATATTATATACACCTGCATTTTTTGTCTTGATGTAAGTGTTAAAAGGATTTGTTGATCCTGATATTGATACCCCATTTGTAATATCTGTTTCGTTAAGAGACATTGAACGAGGTACGTTTGCAACAGGATTAGTTTGTGTGGTTGTATCATAAAACGATCCATAAGATCCAGTTGCGGTATTAAAAATTGTACTTCCACTTAATGTAGCACTAACTGTGACTTGGCCTAAACCATTTGTTGGAGATAGAGATATATTTGGTCCTGCTAATAATTGTGTAACACCGCCATTTGAAGCATAAGAAGCTGTAGTTGAATATGAACTACTTAAAGCATAACTGCTACTTAAACTATATGATGAACTTAAAGCATATGAAGCAGAAGTGGCTTGTGATGATGAATAAGCCCAAGAAGCAGTACCATTAAAAATACCAGTAAATGAACCAGTAAAACTACCTGTATTGTATGAGGAAGTAAAATTATTAAATGAGGATGTAGTTACAAATGAGCCAGTATCTATAGATGTTGCGGAACCAGTATCTACAATTATAGTAAATTGACTTGTGTCACCTTTAGTAAAAGTAATTTGGTTTAATATAGCAGAGGCTGTTACTAATAATGAACCAGTATTTGTAGGAGAACCTCCTCCTGACCCTGTGTTAACAGTAATAGGAAATGTACTCCCATCACCTTTAGTAAAGGTAATAGTATTTGAAGATACTGATGCTGTGGTTAAAAGTGAAGCAGTATTAGCGCTAGGTAATGTAACTAATGAACCAGTCCCATCATAAAATGTAGTTCCATCTGGTGTTTGTAGAACCCTTTGGTAAGTATTTTCAATATTTTGACCTGTAAAATCAAAAGGTCCAGCCATAACTTATTTATTTTCTTTTAGACAAATTACTCATAATTCCATCAATTACTTTTGGAAAATATGATTCTTGAATTGGGTTTGTTTGAATATATGTTGCAATAATGTTGTTAACTTTATTTTTCTTAATTGTTAAATTATCTATATTAATATCTTCTTTAATTAACATTTTAACTATTTTTATAACATGTTCTAATATAGGATCTTTTACTTCCTCCTTAATTCCACTCACATGTACTTTTGGTGCACTTTCCATTATCAATTCAGCATCTTGTGACTTAACTTCTACTGTTAACTTCTTGCTCGCTTCAACTACAAATTCCGATTTCCAGGGAGTAAAATACGTATCTTCTGCTATGACTTCAAGCTTAATTTCACCTTTTGTATCTCCTTCTAATAAACCTTTTAGTTTTTTAATTGGTATTGTACATTTACCATCAGAATCAATTTTTCCTTTAAATAAAAGGTTAATATCTTCCGACTCAATTATTAGTCGCGCTTGACTGTTTTTTAGTTGGGCGCCTTCTAATTTAATATTACATTCAAAAAGTTCTGTTTTATCTGTAAATAATCTATACATTATAAATCAATTTTTATATTTATGCCTAGTACTTCTTTAGCTACTAAAGCTACGTCTGATATACGTATTTTATAATCTGTTACTTCTTTGGTTTCTTTGTATTCTTTATCCATTACTCCACACTTCATCATTAAAGTAATAAATTTTTTCTTTTTCTTTTTATCCCAATATTGGTCTTCTACTTTTCCTCCACCACCTAAACCACCTATAACTTCAATTATTAATGCAACATCATCCCAAGTAAACGGATTGCGGCTTTGATTAGGAAATGGATTTGTTTCCCAAGCAAAATTAGCATTACCCCATTTAAATGGTATTCTTGTTGTCATAAACGTTATTATTTTAACTTAAATTTAATTTAGTGTGATTGGTATGTAAGATAATAGGTAGTGCGTTAAAATTAATTACCGTACTCATAATCGAGTATTTTACCTACCAAGTCCGATCTATGATTCTCTTTTAACTTAATCCACTTTATTTCTTCTATTTTTTTAGATAATTCAATAGCATATGATAATCCAGTAATAGATTCTTTTGTATCCTGTTGTTCATTATCACCATTAATAACAATTTTACCAGTTTTACCTAAACGAGTTAAAATAGCTAACATTTCTGCTTTTGTTAAATTTTGAGCTTCTTCTACAATCAAAATATCATCTATTGTTTTACCTCTAATAAACTGAACTGGCATTGCTTTTATTTTCTCATCTTTAACAAGTTGAGGAATTTCTGTTGGGTTTGTACAACATTTACTAAGATTTTCTATAAATGCTTCCATATATGGATTAAATTTTTCATTTAATTCACCAGGTAAAAATCCTAAAGATTTACCTACTTCTATCGCTGCTCTTGTATTCCAAATACAGTTAACTTCTTTCTTTTTTAAAAAATCTAATGCTGCTTGAGCGCAAACTAAACTTTTTCCTGATCCTGCTCTTCCAGTTACAATAACTATTTGATTTTCAATTATTAACCTTTTTGCTTCTTTCTGCTCTTCATTTAATTGTAAAACATTAATAGCTTTAATTTCGTTTTTTCTTTGACGATTAGGTTCTTTCATAATGTTTGTTTATTATAAATATGAATAAAAAAAGCCGAGCTTACGGGCTCGGCTTAATTTTATCTTACACTAAGATTATTAAAGGGTATTCAAACCACTAACGTAAATCTTACCATAGAACTCAGGACGCAACATTTTCTTAGCGTAACGAGTCATCAAACCTTTACGTGGAGTGAAGGTATTAGGATCGTACACAAGAGGCGTCATGATCAACGGAATGTATGGAGCAAACACAGCACCTGATTCAAGGAATTGTTTACCGCGGAAGCCCATCAAGATTACGTTTTCAGTCATGTATGGATTTTTGTATACAGTATAGCGGCTATTGATAGCTCCTACTTTCTGAACACCCATCGCATATTCCGTGTTAGCAGCGTCACCATTAGTATTAGCAGCGAATCCAGGAATTGATTCCAAAATTGTAGCTACTGTTGGAGAACATACTAAGAAATTTGCACCACCACGAAGTGTTAATTGGTGAATCTTGTTACTTACTTTTTGCATTTTAGTACCAAGAGTTTGGAACCAACCACCTTGAGTGTTATAGAAACCTAAACTTGCTGTAAAATCTGTTCCAGCTGCGTTTAAAACAGTATTATTAACAGCTGACCAGTACTCAGTAGCTGCGGCTGCATCTTCAATCAACATATCAAGGATTTCGAGATCAATTTCCATAGAAATATACTCACTCATGATGTTAGTTAATTCTGCTTCAGCATCAATATTTTGGTAAGCGTTAAGATCTTGAGCAAACTCAGGAGTCCATACTGCTTTTAACTTTTTAGTCTTAGCTGTGATGGCTTGAGATTGCATCTTGATATTAATTTCTGGAATAGAAATTGTAGTTGCGCTTTGAGCATTTGGAACTGAGAATGAAGGAGCACTTGTATCTTCAAAATCACCACGATTGTTGTCAGCAGTAATTTTGTTATAGTAACAAACGAAACCAGCACCACCAGCAGCTACACCTAAAGCAGCAGAAGCTGTAAAGAAGAAACTAATAGTATTAGCTGTGTAGTTGTAAGTAGTAAATGCAGGTAAAATAGATGCTGAGGTAAATACTGAACCTGAAGTCATTACAAATGCACGAACACCATCTGGATCAAAGTTAGGTAAGAAAGTTGAAGCAGTAGCTACAGTTACTTTATAGATTCTGTTACTTACTACTGATGCTGATAAATCAGAATCATAATTCAATTCTGCCCAAGAAGCAGTAACCATTGAACCTGTACCAGCACCTACTGTAGGTAATGTACCACCACCTGTTGAACCAGTTACAAACAATGAAGATGAAAATTGGTTAGTTGAGTAAGCAAATCTACCAGCACCATATAAACCACCAGTTGTACCAGTTGTTTGGAAAGGAAACTGACCTGATGTGTTACGAGCACCGTAAAGTGAGTTACCAGAAGCAAATGGATTAACGTTAGTACCATACTGGAAATCTAGGAAAAATACTAGACCTGAAGGTAAATTCATTGGCTGAACGCTAACAAATTCTTTAGCTGCTATTGATCCAAATACTTTACGTACTAATGGAAGAGCAATGCCAGCCCAGTTTTCAGATTGACCTACAGTAAATGTACCTGCTGTAGGAGAAGCACCAGTTTGACTAGTTTCAACTACTAATTGTTTTGCTTGGTTTTCAAGAAGGATAGACATATTGTTTCTCTCAACTTCTCCCAACCCTTCAAGTAAGCCAGTTTTGACCCACTTGGACGCTAATCTACCTGCATCACTTTGAAGTGACTTCCAAGGATTAGCGGATTCGAGTAAATTTTGAATTGTGTTCATTTTTGATTTTTGATTTGATTTTTAGTTATTTTTTAAACCCGCTAGTTCACGCATGCGAGCAAATGCGTCATTTGTAATAATTGGTTTGGTAGAAGCACCACCTAACATTTTAGAAGCTGAGCTTAATGATTCTCTAATTGGAGCTTTAGTTGTATTTGTTGTTTTCAAGCTTTCTTGTAGAGTTTCGTAAACTAATTGAGCTTCTTTTTTGGTTTTTGCTTTGTCAAACATTGTTAAAACTTTAATTTTCTGTGACTCGTTTAATGATTTGTTGCGGAAAATTTTGTTAGTGTAAAGAAGTTTAGCGTTCAAAAGATTAACTTCTTGAAGTTCAGATTGAAGAGTTTTAATAGCTCTGTAAGCTTCGTTAAGTGATTCATCAACTGAAGGAAGTTCAAGATCATCTAAACTTTTAGATGCACCTGAGCCTTTTGTACGGCCTCTTTTCCCAGCACTTGGACTACTTAAAGCATCAACATATTTAGCTAATTTTCCATCTTTTTCTAAATAACTTCTAGTTTTAGGATTATTCCAAGTAGCAATATCCTTACCAGTTTCTTTAGCTAATTGTTGAAGATCTACTTCACCTTCATCTGCTAAAGTAGTAAACATGTTGTACAAAGAAGTACCTTTACTGGTAACTGCATCTCTAACTAGCTTAATAGCTTGCTTAGCATTTTCTTTGTTAGCAGTATCTTTTATTTTATAAAAAGATGCCATTTCGTTAAGTGTGTCTTCGTCTAATTGCTCAGATTCTTCTTCTGGTTTGTTTTTGCGTTTTTTAGCTTCTTCAATTTCAGCTAAAATGTCATCTAAAGAAACTTCTTCTTCTTCTTCTGTTTCTACACCTTCTTCATTTTCCATACCTTCATGACCAGCTTCGAGTTCACCTGAACCGATCATGTCTTGGATTACATCTTCAATGAATGATTTAAGATCAGATTCAGACATGTCTTCAATAGACATTTCTTCTTCTTCTTTTTCTTTAGCTTCATAAAGCTCTTCTTCCATAGGAGAGTCATCTAATTCAGCTAAAAGTTCATCCAAAGAAATTTCTTCAATGTCACCTTCGTACATTGATTTTTCTACTTCAGTAGATCCCATTTCCTCTAATTCTTCTTCAGAAAGTTCATCCATCTCGTTAATTTTTTGAGATAATTTTTCTCTTAAGAATGGAGTAAATGATTCTTCTAAAGCAGCTTTTGCATTTGCGATAGCGGTTTCTTTAACAGCTTTAGCATCTGCGATTGCTTCTTTAAGCAAGTCTCTGTTTGTTGCCATTTTTCCTTAAATTTTTAAATTGTTTGTTTTGGAAATACGCTTAGTGTGAATAAAATATTCAAGCGTAATAAAATTATGATCGGTAATGCCTCATAGGGTTGGGCATATTCTTATATACGTATATATAAATTTGTTCAAAGTCACAAAAATGAAAAAAGAAAGGCACTTTTTTTAAAAGCGCCTTGGTCCTAAAAGACTATTTTAGGAGGGGTTAAAATATTGGGCATGTTCCATTAGCACATAAAATATCTGTTATAATGTTATTTACTTTAGAGTATGGATTTATCTTTGAATAATTTAAATTTTCGTTTAATGAAGTCATAAATGAACCTGGGTTTGAAGGTGTTGAAACAAAATCCCAACATAATAGTTCAAAATCATCTTGTACTTCTAATACTTCACCTACTTGTTTTAGACTACCCATTCCACGAGATGAAACGCCTATTCTAATACCAGATCCTATTAGTGCTTTTACTATATTTCCCGATGGAGTAGGTAAAATTTCTATTTCACCCATAACATTATCTCCATCCCACCATATTTTAGTAATGTTATGAGATACGTTTTTTAAGTTAATTACTTGAGAATCTGGGTGATCTAATTCACCACATGCTCTTCTTTCTTTAATAGAAGTAGAATATTTTTTTAGTTCACGTTCCCATAATTCTTTAGAATAATATCTACCATTACCGTTTTTTACTTCAACAGTAGCTAATATACCTTCTACTATAGGATTTTTACCTGTATTCTTACTTTCTGTAAGAACCGAAGGAGAAATTGTGAATGGGCGTGTTTCTATTAGTAGTGATTTCATATTTGTTTTATAAGTTGGATGCTATAGAATTATAAGCTTGCTGTTCTATTGAGGCACCATCCATTTTTGTTTTACCTATTTCATCAGCTAATAACTTATAAAATTCTTTTTTTTCTTCTTTAGTTCTTCCATTAAGAGTTTTTTTAGCTAACTCATAAACATCTGTTTTAGATTTTTCTGAAAATTTATTGTCTGTTAGTTTTTTTACAAGATTACTTACTATACCTTCTGTATCTAATATACTACCTACATTTTCGCTTAATTCTTTTTTAGTAGCGTTTTGATGTAAAGTATTAATTTCATCCCAAGCATCATTACTTACTGCGATTCTATCTTTAGTATCATCATCATATGTAACATTGTATGATGAATCTCCATTTTGAGTATATGTTTTAACCGTTTTCCCATTTATTTCAATATAATCAGCTCCGCTACTACTTCTCTTTAATTCTTCTTTAATAAGTTCACCAATAAACTCACGAAGTATCTGTTCATCTATATCTTTTGGTAAAGGCATTTCATATTGAGCTCTTCTATCATTATATTTTACAGGAATATCTAATAAATAATAGTCATCTTTTTGAGGTACTAATCTTTCATTAGCGTTTAGTACTTTAACAAGTTTTTTAAATTCGCCTGATAATTGATTCATTTCAACAGGTGTAATACCTGTTCCTATTTTAGAAGCAGTCATGCTTAGTTTTGAACGACCTCTTTCAGAACTTCCTATAGTGTCTAATAATAATTTAGATATCATTAATTTAATATCATCTTCTTTTCCTAATACTTTAACATGAGGTTTACTCCAGTTAGATCTTCTTAAACCAGCAGCATTTAAAGCATTTACTGCAGCTTTTGATAATGCTGTTGTGCTAGGAATAAAACGTCTTCCACCTAAACTACCACCAACATTAGGTTGAACTGACACTCCTTGGTGTTGAGGAGCTTCATTTAAATGCATATATGGAAG
>Ga0315909_10000820_pt1 | contig 41679 bp, 31 predicted proteins | sample LakEriMetagenome_11_FD_203527 | JGI IMG/M metagenome (GOLD analysis project Ga0315909, IMG submission 203527) | Freshwater fungal communities from buoy surface, Lake Erie, Ohio, United States - Buoy 2 MA125 | ecosystem: Environmental > Aquatic > Freshwater > Lake | place: USA: Lake Erie, Ohio... | reverse complement strand
GACTGGTAATCGGTGACCAAAGCGACCCGATCTGGGGCTCCAGCCCGCCCAGCCTCGAGGAGGTCGTCATTGGTACTTCCGGTCGTCGCCAGCCAGCGAACTTGCCAAGATTCGGGGAATTTCCCGATTTTTTCGCCAAATATCGGCTCCCCGGGCAAGTTCTCGTCGTTTGGGGTGGCGAAAGGGGTCTCCATCAGACCAACATTGTCACTTGTGTCGACTAAACCCCTTACGAAGATCCTGATTGCCAACCGCGGAGAGATCGCAGTCCGCGTCATCCGAGCCGCTCGAGAGATGGGAATCGCCACCGTGGCGGTGTATTCCGAGCTCGATCGCAACGCCCTTCATGTGCGTCTTGCCGACGAGGCCTACGCACTTGGTGGTCAAACTGCTGCCGAGAGTTACCTCAATACCGAGGCAATCCTCGATGCCATTCGTAAGAGCGGCGCCGACGGAGTTCACCCCGGTTACGGATTCTTCAGTGAGAACGCCGATTTTGCTGACGCCATTACCAATATGGGAGTGGCGTTCATCGGGCCCCCAGGCGATGCAATTCGCGAAATGGGCGACAAGGTTTCAAGTCGTAAAGCTGCATTGCGCGGCGGTTGCCCGATTGTTCCGGGCACCACCGAATTCGTCACAACTGCTGATGAAATCAAGAAGTTCGGTGCCGACTTTGGTTACCCCATCGCAATTAAGGCCGCCTTTGGTGGCGGCGGTCGCGGTATGAAAGTTGTGCACAACGCTGAAACTGTTCAAGAAGCAATGGACAGCGCACAACGTGAAGCAAAAGCATTCTTTGGTCGCGACGAGATTTATGTTGAGAAGTACCTCACTTGGCCGCGCCACGTTGAAGTGCAGTTGGTCGGCGACCAACACGGAAACTACGTCTGGGTTTCGACACGCGATTGTTCAGCACAGCGTCGTCACCAAAAGCTCGTCGAAGAAGCCCCCGCGGTAGCGATGGGTGAAGGTGTCGAAGAAGCGATGGGTGAGGCCGCTGTTCTTGCTGCTCGCGCCGTGGGTTACTTCAATGCCGGAACCGTTGAATTCATTTACCAAGATGGCGAATTCTTCTTCTTGGAAATGAACACTCGTTTGCAAGTTGAACACCCCGTTTCAGAAGTCATCACGGGCATCGATCTCGTTGAATGGCAGTTACGTGTTGCTGGTGGCGAAAAGTTGCCGATGACTCAAGAAGAAGTCACTGCTCGTCGCAACGGTCACGGTATTGAAATTCGTATCAACGCCGAAAACCCCGCGGGCGGAAAGTTCTTACCGTCACCAGGCAAGATCACCAAGCTTGTTCCTTCCGATGGTTTTGGCGTGCGCTTCGACTCGGGCTACGAAAGTGGCGACGAGATCAGCCAGTACTACGACAACTTGGTTGGCAAGCTCATCGTGTGGGGCAAAGATCGCCCAACGGCAATCGCACGCACCATTCGTGCACTTGAAGAGATGGTTGTTGAAGGTATCCACACCACCATCCCCGCCGACTTGGCAATTTTGAAGCACCCCGACTTTGCTGCTTTCAAGCACTCGACTAAGTGGGTTGAAGAAGTTCTCGATCTTTCCGGAATTGAAAATGTTGCACCAGCAACATCTGGCGAAGATGCCGAACCTCTCGTACGTCGCAACACCACTGTCGAAATCAACGGCAAGCGTTTCGATGTTGCGATGTGGGTTCCCGAACAGACTGCTGTCATTTCAAGTGGTGCACCTAAGGCTGCGAAGCCGAAGCGCGCTGCCGGCAGTGGCGCTGGTGGCGGTGCAGGTTCTGGCCAAGTCACCGTGCCGATGCAAGGAACCATTGTCAAGGTGCTCGTTGAAGTCGGCCAAGAAGTCGAATCAGGTCAGGCAGTGTGTGTGCTTGAAGCCATGAAGATGGAAAACCAGATTTTGGCTGAGAAGACCGGCAAAGTGACCGAGATCAAAGTCAAGGCTGGCGACACCGTCGGTTCTGGCGACGTTGTCGTTGTTATCGCCTGATCAACGCTTATTGATCTTTCAGCACTTCACAACGATGGTGCCTGCGGCTGCATCGTGCAAACCTTGACGCAACGGGTGAAACACCGCTCGCACATATACGGCGAGCGATAGCCCAGGTCCGACCAAGGGCACCAATTGAACCGCCGTTGGAATGAGTGCACGCAATGCCGCGTACGACCACGACACTTGACCACCGTCAACTCGATTGACCACTTTGATTCCGACAATTCGTTTGCCCACGGTGTAGCCGTACATTGCAATAGCAACGATGTTGTAGATCAAGTTCGCCCCAACCCACAACACCGTGAGCCATGTGAGAGCCGAGTCGCTCAGTGACTCATCGGTCAGGGTGAAACCCAAAGCCGCCGTGATCGCGAACAAAGGAATTCCCACGATGAGTCCATCTAAAAACTGAGCGAGGGCGCGCTTGCCAACACTCGCCAAAGCATCAGCTCGCGGGGTTTGAACTATGACGGGTGGATCAAAATCACTCATAGGTTATTATTCTGCTGCTTCGGCTAGGGCTTCTGCCAATGCGGGGTGGACCAAAAGACTTTCGACGATGTCCGAGACTTTCAAATTGGCCGTAACAGCAAGCGCAATCACGCTAATTAACTCAGCAGCGTGTTTACCAACAATGGAACCGCCGAGCACAACGCCGGTTGCTGGGTCAGAAATGATTTTCACAAACCCCCGCGCGTCATTGTTGATCAAAGCTTTCGGTGTTGCCGAGAACGGCACCTTCGTCACGCGAATTTTGCGACCGTGGGCGAATGCTTCTGCTTCAGCCAATCCCACATCGGCGATTTCGGGTTCGGTGAAAATTGCCGAGGCAGCTTTGTCGTAATCGAGGTGGCGATGATCGCGAGTATGAAGCCCCATCACATGTTCAGCAATCTTGCGACCCTGCATTGATGCAACCGATGACAACGGCAACTTGCCACTCACGTCACCCGCAGCGTAAATGTGTTCAACGTTGGTGATGCAGTGATGGTTAATCGGGATGTAGCCGCCGCCATCCATATGCACGCCTGCTGCTTCAAGATTAAGTCCGTCGCTATTAGGGATTGAACCGATTGTGAGAACTGCATGACTCGCGCGCACTTGACGACCATCATCACACTTGATGACGACTTCATCGCCTTCGCGTTCAATTGACTCAGCCCGCGCGCCCTTCAACAAACGCACTCCGCGTCGCAAGAAATCGTCCTCAAGAACTGCAGCAACTTCGGGGTCTTTACCCGGAAGCACTTGCTGTCGACTCACGACCAAAGACACCTTGGCACCAAATGACTCAAACATATGCACGAACTCAACGCCAGTAACTCCCGAACCAACGATGCACACATTGGTCGGAAAAATCTTGGGCGGATAACAGTCGCGAGTGGTCAGGATTCTTTCACCATCAGGCTGCACCCAATCAGGAATGCGCGGACGTGATCCGGTCGAAATCATGGCCGCATCAAATTCAATAACTTCGGTTGCTCCATCAGGGGTCGTCACAACAACGCTCTCGGGCGAAGCAAAGCTGGCGCTTCCCTTAATGATCCGAACTCCTTGACTCACCAAAAGTTCGGTGGTGCTGTTCGACAGATGATCCTTAATGTCTTCAATTCGGTCAGTCAGCGCTTCAACATCGACCTCGGGTTGCATTTCTTCCAAACCCATTCCGGCCGATTTGCGCCCAAGAGTCATTGCCCCACCAGTCGCGATCATGGTCTTCGATGGGATGCAATCGAGAAGGTGGGCTGCTCCCCCAACAATTTCTCGCTCAACCATCACCACTTCGGCGCCCAGGCGAGCTGCATAAGTTGCCGCAGTATTTCCGGCAGGACCGCCACCAATAATGAGAAAACGTACTGACATGGGCTCAGGCTAGCCCTCGGCTCAATGCTGTCCGAGCGGTTCTCATGAGACAGCGGTCAAGTCAATGACTCACCAATCGTCGTTTCTCACGATGCACAGGCAAAAGAACTCAGCGCAACGGCGTTCCAGCAACTACCGTCTTTCTCTTGTGAGTGCAGAGTCAAATCCCCCCGAAGAAAACGAAGATCTCGACATCCCCGAACTGACGGGAAGTGGACTTCAAGCAGAAAAGAGCCGTCGCCTCGGCCAACTCGACGACATGCGTGCCAAGGGCGTTAACCCCTACCCCTACCGCTTTGACCGCACCCACACCCTGGCTGAGATTCGTGCCACTTGGGGCCACCTTGAGGCTGGCACCGAAACTGAAAACGAAGTTGCCATTGCTGGACGCATCATGCTCAAACGCGAGCAGGGCAAATTGATTTTCGGAACCGTCCGCGATCGTTCATCTGACATTCAGTTGTTTGTTTCTAAAGCAGTCATTGGCGACGAAGGTTTTGCTGATGTCGCATCTCTCGACCTTGGCGACTGGGTTGGCGTGTACGGCAATGTCATGACCACTCGCAAGGGTGAACTCTCCATCAAGGTCTCGCGCCTCGAATTGTTGTCTAAGGCAGTACGTCCACTTCCCAACAAGTGGAAGGGCCTCACCGACACCGATACTCGTTTCCGTCAGCGTTACACCGATCTCATTGTGAACGAAGACGCTCGTCGTGCATTTGAAGTTCGCCATGCCGTGATTTCAAGTTTCCGTCGTTCGTTGGCCGCCAAAGATTTCATCGAAGTTGAAACACCGGTGTTGCACGTTGAAGCGGGTGGTGCACACGCACGACCCTTCTTAACCCATCACAACTCGCTCGACATGCAGTTGTACTTGCGCATCGCTCTTGAGCTTCACCTCAAGCGACTCATTGTCGGTGGCATGGAGCGGGTCTACGAAATTGGTCGCGTGTTCCGTAACGAAGGCATCAGCACGCGTCACAACCCCGAGTTCACCATGATGGAGCTCTACCAGGCATTCGGCGACTACAGCGAAGTCATGGCCATCTGCGAAGAACTCATTGTTCAAGCAGCGCGTGATGCCATCGGCACCACCGTTGTTGGTATTGCTGATCCCGCTGGTGTTGTCCATACTGTTGATCTCGCCGAACCATGGCGGCGCGCGAGCATGATGGAGCTCATCGCCGAAAAGACCGGCGTTGAAACTCACCCATCACAGCCCGTTGAAACTCTTCGTGCACTTGCCGACAAATTGGGGATGCGCTACGACAAGCGTTGGGGTTCGGGCAAGATGATCGAAGAGCTCTTTGAATTCACTGCCGAGTCATCACTCATTCGTCCCACATTTGTGACCGGTCATCCGGTTGAGATTTCACCGTTGGCTCGCGCCGACCGCAATGACCCGTTCATCACCGAACGTTTCGAATTGTTCGTCGGTGCACGCGAACTTGCCAATGGCTATAGCGAGCTCAATGACCCAGTCGAACAGCGTTTACGTTTTGAAGAAGAGCAAGCCGCCAAAGACGCTGGCGATGCCGAACGTGGCACTGTCGACGAAGATTACTTACGCGCTCTTGAATTTGGTTTGCCACCAACCGGAGGCCTCGGAATCGGCATGGACCGCGTTGCCATGTTGCTTTCAGGTGTGTCATCTATCAAGGAAGTTATTTTGTTTCCCACGCTTCGACCAGAAGCGTTTTAATCTCATCGTCAATAAGGAGTTGTTATGCCCGCAGCATGGGGTCACGCACTAGTCACTCGAGTTGATAATGGTTCCAGTAACGACGGAACAGTTCTTGACGCTTGGTTTCACGAACTCGGTTGGGGCGAATCTGCGCCAACAACCGATCGCTTCACCGACGATCAACATCACGCATTGCGTGGCGTACGCGTTTCAGTCGCCACGATTGTGATTGACACCGACACTGCGCCCTCGAGTGCAATTGATGTCTATTTGCGCTTGCACTTGTTGTCCCATCGTTTGGCCAAGCCCCGCACACTCAACCTCGATGGTGCGTTCGGGCTACTCACCAATGTCGCATGGACCAATATCGGACCAATATTGCCCGAAAGCATTGACCAAGTTCGCTGGGAAGAGCGCCGCAGCGGTCGCCTACTGAACGTGCACGGTCTCGACAAGTTCCCCCGAATGACCGACTACGTCGTGCCATCTGGCGTGCGCATTGCCGACGCCAACCGGGTACGCCTTGGAGCTCACTTATCAACTGGCACCACCGTCATGCACGAAGGTTTCTGCAACTTCAATGCCGGCACACTTGGTGCATCAATGGTCGAAGGCCGTATTTCGGCCGGCGTTGTTGTTGGTGACGGCAGCGACATCGGTGGCGGCGCCTCAATCATGGGAACTTTGTCTGGTGGTGGCAAAGAAGTTGTCAGTATCGGTGAGCGTTGCCTGCTGGGCGCAAATGCCGGCATCGGAATCAGCCTTGGTGATGAATGCATCGTTGAAGCTGGCCTGTATGTCACCGGCGGTTCGCTCGTCACCTTGCCCGATGGCGAAGTCGTCAAAGGACGCACGTTGTCTGGAGCAAGTGGATTGTTGTTCCGCCGCAACAGTGTCACGGGTGCGATTGAGGCAACACAACGTTCGGGCAACTGGGGCGGACTCAACGCCGCCCTCCACAAAAACTAGGAGTCAACATGACTGCACTCCCCCAAGGGTTTACGAGTTTCGTCACCAACATCGGTATCAAAGACACCAGCGATGACTTCACGGTCGTCGCTGCTGACACTGTTGTTGCTGCAGCCGGCGTCTTTACACAAAGCCGATTTGCCGGACCGAGTGTTGTCGTTTCTCGCAAGCACATCGCGAGCCATTCAGCTCGGGCTGTCGTTGTCATTTCAAAAAACGCCAACGTTGCAACGGGCGAACAAGGTCTCGCCAATGCTCTTGAGGTAGTGCAAAGTGTCGCAGCCAAACTCGGCTGCGACCCACACGATGTGTTGATTGCGTCCACCGGAGTCATCGGTCGCCAGTACCCCATCGAAAAAGTTCGTACTGGATTGGCGTCCTTGCCATTTCCGCTACCTAACAACGATGCAGTTTCAGTTGCCCGTGGCATCATGACCACCGACACCGTGCACAAGATTGCTGAAGCCACGATTGGTTCTGGCCCCGCACGAGTCGTTGGTGTTGCCAAGGGCGTCGGAATGATCGAGCCCAACATGGCCACGTTGATCACCATGGCATTCACCGATGCCGATGTTGATGGTGATGTGCTTGATGCCATCTGGCGTCGAGTCATTGATCGCACATTCAATTGCGTATCAGTCGACACCGATACATCAACATCTGACACCGCGATTGTGTTGGCCAGCGGCGCTGCCGGCGCAGTCAACCTTGCCGAACTCGAAGTAGCCCTTGAACACGTCACTCAATCGCTCACCAAGCAAGTCGCACGCGATGGTGAAGGTGCTGAAACGCTGATTGAAGTGTGCGTCGATCAAGCACGTGATGGCGAACAAGCAAAGACAGTTGCGAAGGCAATCGTCAATTCACCACTCGTCAAGACTGCCGTGCATGGGGCAGACCCCAATTGGGGTCGCGTTGCGATGGCTGTCGGCAAATGCAGTCAATACACCGACATCAATCAAGACAAAGTGATCATTCGCTTTGGCAATCAAGAGGTGTACCCGGTTGCAGTTGATGAATCTGGACTCAAGCAACTGAGCGAATACATGCGTGGCGACGAAGTGCGCATTCACGTGTCGTTACATACTGGTCAAGCAACGAGCACCGTGTGGGGTTGCGATCTGACCGATGGCTATGTGCGCATTAATGCTGATTACACGACCTAGAAATCTTCACAACAAGTTGTGTCAGATACTGTGCAACTAGTGTCACACTTTTTGCGAGTGTTCATTACTCGGTTCTTCACTACGGTGACAGAACTATGAAAAACACATCAAAGAAATTAGCAACAACCGCATTGATCTCACTTTTCGTTTTGGCAAGTTGCGGCGGTGACGATTCACAAGAATCATCAACCCCGTCAACTGACACGGCGTCTGTGACCAGCGACGGTGCCACAGACTCTGCACCCACCGAATTCGCAGGTCAAGACTTGTCAAATAGCAGCTTCATCGACTTGAACTTCAAGGGCAAAGACATGACCGAAGTGAACTTGTCGGGTTCAGATTTAACAAAGTCATTTTTTGGTTCGGCAACAATGACTGCAGCAAATCTTTCGAAGGCCAACTTGACCGAGACCGGCTTTTCTTTCGCCGACTTGAGCGGCGCCGACTTGAGTGGCGCAACTTTGACCGACGCCAACTTTTCTTCAGTGAATTTCACCGGTGCAAACTTGGCTGACGCTCAAGGACAAGGTGCAAGCTTCCGTAAAGCAGTGCTTGATGGCGCATCACTCGTTGGCGCAAACATGACTGGCGCCAACTTTGCCGATGCAGTCTTAACTGGCGCCGATCTCACCAATGTCGACTTCACTAACGCCAATTTGACGTACGCCGATTTCACCGGTGCAAACATGACTGGTGCGATTCTCACTGGTGCAATCATCACCGGAGCAATCATCCCCGAATAATCCCTTGTGCTTCTGGTGCAGAATTGTTGCGTTATTCGCAACTATTCTGCACCAGTTTCACGAAATCACTTAGGTGGCATGCGAATGCCGCCATCCACGCGGATGGTTTCGGCATTCATGTAACTGTTGGTCACGCACTCGACGACCATCGAAGCCAACTCGGTGCCGTAACCCAAACGGTTCGGGAACAACACACCGGTCTGCAACTTCTCTTTGAACTGCTCGCTGCCTTCACCTTCACCGTAGATCGGTGTGTTGATGAGGCCAGGAGCAACTGTGTTGACGCGTACGCCAATTGCAGCCAAGTCACGAGCGATCGGCAATGTCATACCAACAACGCCACCCTTTGATGACGAGTAGGCAGCCTGTCCAATCTGACCGTCAAATGCAGCAACTGATGCGATGTTCACGATTGCGCCGCGCTCACCATCATTCAAGGGCTCGGTGGTGCTCATTGCAGTTGCGGCCAAGCGAATGCAGTCGAATGTTCCGACCAAGTTGATCGCGATGACCTTCTTGTAAGCATCGAGGCTGGCGGCCGAATCGTACGAACCGTCTTTGCCGACAGTGCGTTGCGCCCAGCCGATACCAGCCGAGTTCACGAGCACGCGCAATGGTCCCATGTCCTTGGCCATTTCGATGGCATTCATGATGTCTTCAGTCTTGGTGACGTCGACCTTGCAGAAGGCTCCGCCAATTTCTTTGGCCAAAGCCTCACCCTTGTCGGCCTGAAGGTCGGCGATGACAACCTTGGCCCCCTTAGAGGCGAGAAGACGAGCGGTGGCAGCTCCGATACCGGATGCCCCACCAGTGACAATTGCGCTTGCTCCGTTGATATCCATACCTGCAGGCTAGACAGGCAGACCCTATTTCGCAGAATTTAACGACCTGGGATTGGCCCGAGACCAGAGCGTGTATCGGAGAATCGAACAGGTGTCATCGAGGTGTAAGCCGTTGATCCCCATGACAGCCATCCCGTGATATCAGCCAAGACATGAGCTTCCCCGTGAACGTAGATACACACCTCACCATTAGCCGACAACGGCGCAACGACCATGTTGGCGATCGTCTGTCCACTCACAAAGTTGAGATTTGATGCGTTCGGTGGAGTGCTTCCACATGGATACGCCGTGACGTATCCGCCATATCCCGGAGCGGACGTCCCATCAACAGTGACGTTCAGCAGCACTGCTGAGGCTCCCGAAGGTGGCACCCCATTCGTTCCTGCAACTTGTACTTTTAGGGCATTCCCAGATCCATCAACCTTGCCGACCTTGGCTATCGGTACTCCGCCGATTCCTGATCGTGTATCAAATATTCTCGTCGGCGACAATGGATTAAAACCCGGACCACCAGCGAACCATCCGTTGATATCAGCAATCAAATCAACTTGTCCGTACACGTAGAAACAAACTGTTCCAGTAGTCGACACTGGCACAATCACTGCATTGGGCACTGATTGATTCGAGACAAAATTAAGATTTGAAGCATTGGGCTTGTTACCGCATGGATAGGCCGTGACGTAGCCACCATATTTAGACGCGCTGGTTCTCGTTGCCGTCACATTCAGCGATACCGCCGCCACAGCACCAGCCGATTGACCAATAGCCGAAAGCACTGAAACTTCAAGTGGAGTACCGCTGCCATCAAGCGCTCCGACTTTTGCGACCGGCACCCCTCCGACTCCACTCCGAGTGTCAAAAACTCGAAGCGGAGTTACCGCGTTCAGTCCAGATGTCGAACCGAACCACCCATTGATGTCAACAACAACATGCGTGCCCGCCGACGATGCAATACACACTTTGCCCGTTCCATCAACCGGAGCAATAACAGCGTTCGGAACGATTTGATTCTTCACAAAGTTCACATTTGAGGTACCTGGCTTAGTGCTTCCACACGGCCAAACCGTGACGTACCCCTCGGCTGTTGGTCCGACGGCAGTCAAGTTCAGACTGACCGCGGTCACTCCTGTTAATGGAATTCCTGAAACTCCAAGCACGGGCAGTTGCAAATCAACATCTGGTTCAACTTGCACGAAACATTTTGGCGTTGACACTGCGCCAGTTCCTAGTTCGAGCGCGCGAGCGCGCAACCACAATGCAAATTCGGCTTGACCAGTTGTATTCAGATGAACGCTGTCCGAGAACCAACGATCGCGAGGACCACACATTGTGTAGCCATCCCAATCAAGAATTCGTAGTTGTGGCCAGCGCGCAGTGGCCGCCACGAGCGCTCGGTTTCCGGCAGCGAATGATGCAACACCATTAGCTTTTCGACGTTCTGACATATTGACCCAACCCACGTACCGAACACCTTTAGCAACCAAGGCCGTCATCATCTGATCAATTTCGCCGCCCAATGTTGACTGACTGTCGTTGTAACCAAGTTCGACAATTGCTAGGTCAGGAGTGCCCGTTAGCCCTTTCGCAACCGTGACTCCATCTTTGGTCGCTGGCGGACAATTCCCAACTGTGCACCGGTATGACTCGGTGCTGTACGACTCTGAGTTAAAAACTCGTCGCAAAAGAGTGGGCAATTCACCTGACCCCGCGCTATCCGCCACACTGGCTCCGACAGAATCAGAAATGAAAACAAAGTCATCATTACTCGATACATCACGTTTGATGATTCGTGCAGTGATCGAGGGTGACGGCAAGTCGTAAGCAGATTTAATCTCCGATGCCTTCACATAGACCGATTGAGTTCCGTTATAAAAACGAAAGCGCACGGCCCATGCCGGAGTCACCCCATATGTTCCCGTCGACACTGAAGGATCTATGGAAACTTCAATCTTGGTGATTGTCGCCAAACCAAACCGCGCGGCAAAAGATTCAAGATCTAAAACGCGGGTCCATCGGCTATACGGGTTGTAATCAATTTTGTCTCCTGGGTCATCTACTGGTTGGAAATTGACGCCAGCAGTGCGATCACCATTTGATGATGAGAACTCAGTCGAGACTGGCACCAACGGGGTCGCAGCACGAACACGAATCATCAATGCAGTTTCAGAAACTGCGCGATCGCTACGCCAATCTTCAATCGCCACAATGTTCGCCGTCGCCGAGGTTCGCGTACCCGCACCGCCATACACCTGACAATTAGTTGTATCGCACGTCTTGGCGTATGAATATCGACGATTCGTTAATCCACCGCCCTGCGCAAGACCGTACGAACGCGCCGCTACTGCCTGCGCCTTCAATGCATTGATTCCGGTGCCGTTGCCACGATCGGCCCATGACGCCGGTGACTCGCGCGGAATAACACCGCGAACATACGATTCAATTTCAACGTCGTTTACCGTGCGATTTTCGCCAGCCGTTCCGTTCGAGGCGAAAATGTTTCCGCGATAATGGCGCACGGCACCGGCAGAGTCACACACACCCAACAACGAAGCTGCTGGAGTCGCTGGGTCATCTGCACCTGGTACCGAGAATGTCACCGAGGGCAATCCCGCTGCGGTCGTCACAGTTCCGACGCTGACCCAACCGGCAAGTGAATCGCTCGCCGACGGGCACACAGCAGTGCCAGTCTTGCCCCACACCTGATAGGTGTACTGCCCACCCGATGACGCAACTTCGCGTGCGACCATCGATGTGAAATTACCTTGAGGCCCGCCAACCCAATATGCGTTCCCGCCAGATGCGATCACCGCGGTCTGTAAGTCGTCTTGCGCAGTCAGGCGAACCGTCATTCGAGTTCCGGCAGGAACCGCGCCCATCGATGTTCCGCCGTAATAGTGGTCAAGGATCCAGGTCCAGTCTTTGCCGTAGACCGTCGCCCAGCCCAGGGCGCCGTACTGGCTCAGACCGCGTCCATGTCCGTTGCCCTGACCTTCGATCACTATGGCCAAACCGACATTCACATCGCCAGGGGCTGCCCGAACAGGTGCGACAGGAGCCGCCCACGACAAGGCCGAGGCGAGAAATATTCCGCTTAAGGCGGCAATGAGGGGTTTACGAAGATTCATCATGGTGCGTTATACGGCGTTGCTGACCCCCTGACCGTACCGATTTAGGTCAAAGAAGTCTTGTCACTCGGCGAATAAGCCCTGCTCAAGGGCTTATTTCACTCAGCGTGGACACGCTTGAACGGCAATTTGGTCGACAAGATCGTTCATTGGGTCGCCGCTATGGCCTTTGACCCATTGAAAATCGGGACGCTGAGCCGTGGGCAAACTTTCGTAGAACGCAATAAAGGGCTTCCATAGATCGTCATTGGCCACAGGCTCTTTCTTAGCGTTGCGCCAACCATTGGCTTTCCATTTCACCCACCAACGATCTTTAAAGCAGTTCACGACGTAGGTCGAGTCACTCACAATGATCAGCCGCTTCATCTCGGCCTCGGCGATCGGCATATTTGTCTTCAGAGCCTCGAATGCCGCAGTGAGTTCCATACGTTGGTTCGTGGTGTTGCGTTCTCCACCCGATCCGGTGCGTTCACCCGACGGAGCCAGAGCCCATGCCCAACCGCCAGGGCCTGGGTTGCCACTGCACGCCCCATCGGTATACACAACCAAAGCGCGTTCAATGGTCGACGGGTCAATTGGATGGCTCATAAGTCGTACATATTCTCACATTCACTGGCTCATTATCGGGACACATCAAGCAGTGACCAGAACCCATACCAATCGGTAACTCTGCGAGACTGTCCTCATGCTCTTTGATGGTTCAGTCCACCAACTTCCCGACACCGATCCTGATGAAACTCAAGAATGGCTCGACTCGCTCGATGCGGTGATTGATGTACATGGCAAAGTGCGCGCGCGCTATTTGTTGTCGCGACTCCTCGAAAAAGCACAGCAGAGCCAAGTCAGTTTTCCTGCAACAGTTTCAACTCCGTATGTGAACACCATTCCGCGCGAACAAGAACCATGGTTCCCAGGCGACGAACATATCGAGCGTCGCATTCGCGCCTTCATTCGTTGGAACGCCGCAGCCATGGTTGTGCGCGCCAACAAACATGCCGAAGGTATCGGCGGACACCTTTCAACATTTGCCAGCTCGGCAAGCCTGTACGAAATTGGTTTCAATCACTTCTTCCGTGGAAAAGATGACGGCAACGCTGGCGATCACATTTATTTTCAGGGCCATGCCGCTCCCGGAATTTACGCACGAGCATTTCTTGAAGGTCGCTTAAGCGAAAACGATCTCGATCACTTCCGTCGCGAAATTGCGCGACCAGGTCAGGGGCTTTCGAGTTATCCGCATCCACGACTGATGCCCGATTTCTGGGAACATCCCACGGTCAGCATGGGGCTCGGACCAATCAGCGCGATTTATCACGCACGCTTCAACCGCTATCTCATGAATCGCCAACTTGATGACACGAGCAACAGTCGCGTGTGGGCTTACTTAGGCGACGGCGAAACCGACGAACCCGAAACGCTCGGCGCATTGTCTTTGGCCTCACGTGAACACCTTGACAACTTGGTGTTTGTCGTCAACTGCAACTTGCAACGACTCGACGGCCCAGTGCGTGGCAACGGAAAAATCATTCAAGAACTTGAAGCAGTTTTCCGCGGTGCTGGTTGGAACGTCATCAAAGTCATCTGGGGTTCAAAGTGGGACAACTTGCTCGCGCAAGACAAAGATGGCGTGCTGCTCAATCAGATGAATTCAACTGTTGACGGCGAATTCCAGCGGTACACCATCGAAGATGGCAACTACATTCGCGAAAACTTCTTCGGACCCGACGACCGCCTCCGACAGATGGTTGCGCACTTAAGCGACGACGACCTCCGCACACTTCCGCGTGGTGGTCACGATTATCGCAAGTTGTACGCCGCTTATCGTGCTGCGGCACAGAACCTTGGTAGCGGTCGTCCTACGGCAATTTTGTGCAAGACCGTCAAAGGGTGGACGCTTGGCCCTGACATTGAAGGTCGTAACGCAACTCACCAGATCAAGAAGATGAACGCCGAACAGATTCGCGCTCTTCGTGATCGTTTGCATCTCAACGATGAAATCCCCGATTCCGCTCTCGTTGGCGATGTCCCTCCGTACTTCCGTCCGAGCGAGGGTTCTGTTGAATATCAGTACCTCATGGAGCGTCGTCGTGCATTAGGTGGATCCATTCCGAAGCGCATCGTGCGTGCTCGTCGACCTCTCGAACTTCCTGCCGACACAGTATTCAGCGAACTCGATGGTGGCTCGGGCGAACAATCGGTAAGCACCACAATGGGATTCACACGCTTGCTACGCAACTTGGCGCGTGACGAAAAGTTCGGTTCGCGTGTTGTGCCCATCATCCCCGATGAAGCTCGTACATTCGGCATGGACTCGTTGTTCAGAGAACTCAAGATCTACGCATCACAGGGTCAAAAATACGAGCCGGTCGACCACGACATGTTGTTGTCGTATACCGAGTCAACTGATGGGCAAATTCTTGAAGAAGGAATTACCGAAGCTGGCGCCATGAGCAGTTTCATCGCCGCCGGAACGTCGTATGCAACTCGTGGCGTGGCGTCGGTTCCGTTCTACACGTTCTATTCAATGTTTGGTTTCCAACGCGTCGGCGACCTCATTTGGCAAGCCGCCGATAGTCGCACCCGTGGTTTCTTGCTTGGAGCAACTGCTGGCCGCACCACGTTGATGGGCGAAGGATTACAACACCAAGATGGACACAGCCTGGTGTTGGCTTCAACAGTGCCGGCGTGTCAGTCGTACGACCCCGCATTTGCGTACGAAGTTGCCGCGATTGTCAAGCACGGCCTCAATCGCATGTACGGCGATGCCAAAGGACCAAACGGCGAAGTCGATCCCGATGTTTTCTATTACCTCACGTTGTACAACGAGAACTACGTCATGCCAGCACGACCAGCTGGCGTAACTGATGCTCACATCGTGTCTGGCTTGTACAAATGGCAGGTTGCACCGACTGATAGCAACATCAAGCACAATGCGACTGTTTTGTTTAGTGGCTCGGCACAGGGTGCGGCAATTGCTGCCGCCGAAGAACTCAAGACACGATTCAATGTTGGTGTCGAGCTGTGGTCGGCAACGTCATACAAGGCATTGCGCGAAGATGCATTGGCTGTTGAACGCGATAACCGTCTGCACCCCAGTCATCCCAACAAGGTTGCTCGCGTGACCTCGTTACTCGGTGGGTCAACCGATCCGATTGTGGCCGTCACCGATTTCATGAAGATCGTGCCCGAACAGATCGCTCGATTTGTTCCCGGTCGATTATTCACAGCACTCGGAACCGACGGCATGGGTCGCAGTGACACTCGTGAAGCATTACGCGCTCACTTCGAAGTCGACATGCCCAATATCGTCATTGCGGTGTTGGCGAGCTTGGCGCAATCGGGATCCGTTGGTGCTGACATCGTCGAGGGCGCAATTGCTCACTACGGTCTCGATCCCGCCCGCACCGACCCGTACATCGTGTGACCTCATGACTTCTGCACACAATCCTTCCAACAGTCATGAGTATTTCGCGACACGCATGGCACCAAATGCCTCACGGGCTAAAGTGTGGCGCCATGTCGCCAAGTACTTATCAAAGTGGATCAATCCGCAAGGTGCACTTCTCGATCTCGCCGCTGGCTATGGCGACCTCACCGGGGCCGTCAATGCCTCGCGACGAGTAGCTATTGATATTCACCCCGACTTGGCAACACTTGTTCCAAGCAATGTTGAAGCCCATGTGGGCGACGCCATCAATCTCTCACGCTTCGCCAACAACGAATTCGCCACGGTGACCGCAAGCAACTTTTTTGAGCACTTAGACGATCACTCAATCACTCGTTGTTTGTCTGAAGTCATGCGCGTTCTACAACCTGGTGGGCTGTTGATTTTGATTCAGCCCAATTATCGCCTGTCGGCAAAGACGTACTTTGATGATCCAACTCATGTCACGATTTTTGATGATAAATCGCTTACTGAATGCGTCGTCAAAAATGGTTTCGCACATGTTCGTACCGAAGCTCGTTTCTTACCTATGACCTTAAAGAGCCGACTCAGCGCTGGCCACAAACTGGTGCCATTGTATTTACGTCTCCCCTGGCGTCCATTGGCGGGGCAAATGTTGATCATTGCCCGCAAACCCTGATTAATCCTTAACAGAACAAACCTCAGAGACTCGCCGTTCGTGCCGATGAAGTGAACGTTATGAAAACTCGATTCTTTCTCACTTTCGTTATGTTCATTTCAGGGCTATTCGTCGCCCAACAACCTGCGTTCGCCGCGTCAAGTACGACGATCAACTTCACTCTCAACACCAGCGGAACAGTCGGAAGTATCGGCGTTGACGCGATTTTCAACGGCTCTGGTGGCGGCGGAGAATACGACAAGATGGTTCGCTGGAGCGCCGATGGACGACTCTGGAATTTTGACCGTACTGCTGGTTCACCCACATTTGGTTGGCGCACCTCTCAATCGAACGGCATCACCGTCGGTGGTTCAGCTTCGGTCATGCGACTCGAGATTTATCCTCACCCACCCACCAACTGCTCAGGCATCAATGAAAATGACGCGTGCTATTGGGCAACCTACGATCCGTGGCAAGGAAACTTTGGCGGAGTTCAGATCCAAGTTGATCCAACGATGGGGTCCAATTGGCTTGATGTTGGCCAAATTGATTTACCGCAACTCGGGGTCAACGGCGCGTTTCGTTTACAGGGCAACATCTTGTCGCACGATGCCGTCCCCGATAATCGAGTCGAAATTGACCTCTTTCAAATTAACTGCAGCTGGCATGAAACTTGCGTTCATCCGCCGACGAATAGTCGCGGAGTCTCGATTGGTGCATTCGCTTCAACAAGAAACAAAGGCAATGCATGGACTGGTGGAATTGCATACGCCGGTCATTACGTCATCTACATTCGCGACCTGTTGACTAGGCGCCATCTTCATGGCATCGTCGATATTTCGCCGACCGACATTCCAACGATCGATTTAGATGCCGTGTGTTTCGGAATTCCGATCTGCACCTTCGACCAAGGAAGCTCGGCAACAGCATCCGGTGGATTTCATGCCGTCAATCCCACTCGAATTCTCGACACTCGCAATGGCACTGGTATCACTAACGGTCCAATACGAATCGGCGACGGTAGTCAGTCATCAACGAACCCAATCTTTCGGGCAGATGACCGAGCCAACCACGATCTACAAGTCACCGGCGTTGCAGGCATACCGACAAGCGGGGTCAGTGCAGTATTGCTCAATCTCACTGCCGTTGAACCACCTACGTCTGGATACATCACCGTTGGGCCGCGCCCGGCTGGCACCGGAGATGTGTTTAACGACCAATTCACTTATGGCTCATGGCCCAATGCATCAAATCTGAACACCCAACCAGGTCAGACCGTTCCGAATTTGGTTCTCGCACGAGTCGGTGCCGGCGGCAAGATTCGCCTGTACAACTTCAACTACCCAACCCACATGGTGGCTGACGTCGCCGGATGGTTTGACACAAATGCTCTGACATCAACATCTCGCGGAAGTTCCTTCTTCGGTGTGCCGCCCCAACGAGTGCTTGATACCCGCAATGGAATCGGCGAAGCCTCGGCAGTGAGCGGAGGAAAATTTGCACCTCTTGATAGTCGCACGTTCACTATTGCCGGCGTCGCAGGTGTGCCCAACAACGTCGAGTCAGTAGTGCTGAACATCACCGCAGTCTCTCCCACTGGCACCGGATGGGTGACGGCATACCCTGACAACACGACTCGACCCGATGCCTCCAATCTGAATTTGAACCCCGGTAGCGACCGTTCAAATCTGGCTGTCGTCAAAGTGGGCAGCAATGGCAAAATTCATTTGTTCGTTGCCGAAGCCGGGACTCATCTCATCGTCGATGTCTTCGGCTATTTCAAGACCACCACCGGTGCAGAAGGCAAAACAACAACCATCAACCCCACGCGAATCTTTGACACTCGCAACGGAATCGGCACAACGATGGCGCGCATGAACGCTGGACAAATACGCCCAGTTCAGGTGGCGGGAGCATTCGGAATTCCGAGCAATGCAACTGCGGTATATCTCAATGTCACGTCAGTCAATGCGTCAGCGTGGGGCTGGTTGGCAATTTGGCCAACCGGGCTACCCATGCCCACTTCGTCAAATGTCAATTTTCCTGGTGGATCAATTGTGCCCAACATGGCCATCGTTCAATTAGGGACAGGTGGCACGTTACAGATCTACAACGATGCGGGTGTCAGCGGAACCACGAGTAGCGATGTGCTGATTGATGTATTGGGGTACGTGACGTGATCTGAGAATCAGATCAACGAACTGATTCTCTTCGCGAAAACATCGACACCAAAATTGGCAGCGCGCGATTGTGCAGCACTTGACATCTTCATTCGTAGTTCTTCATCATTCATTAATTGACGCGTGAATGATTGCAACTCTTCGAGGGTCGTCCAATGGAAACCATCAACTCCGTGACGCACAATTTCGGCTGGTCCTGCTGCAGCAAAAACCACCGGCACAGCACCTGCAGCCATTGCTTCCACGACTGCAATGCCAAAATGTTCAAATCGCTCGGGGTGCAGTTCGGCATCTTCGCCAAATCCGCCACCATGCCAATAAATAGTTGCGGTTGCCAAAGTGGTCTCGACCGATTCACGCGGTGCATTGAGATTTACTCTGACCGGAAGGCCGATTGCCCCGCGCCGTACTGCCAGTGCGTAGTCACGGCTAGCCCCATCGGCCCCACCCACGAACGACAGCACCCAGTCGCCGACACCCTCGCGCGATGAAAACATGCGCGTGAATGCTTGAAGTAACTCATGTTGTTTCTTTGAATGTCCTAGGGAGGGGTCGAAGAAACGTCCGATCGAGGTAATCAATTTGATCTTCTTGCCAGGCTGAACTGTTGTGCGCACTGGCGGATACACAATCTCGCTGTCGGCATCCCACAATTTCTTTACCCAGCCTGCGGTGTATGTTGAGTTCGACAAAAACTTCGTATACGACTTTGACCACGACTGATCAATGACTCGACGTTGCAGACCTCGTTGCACACCAGCAAGCCGATCTGGCAAACGAGGCGCTGCTTTCATCGCTCCGAGTCCTACCTGCGCAATCTTGTGCACGGCCTGTCGTCGGGAAGTAATCGGCGGTTCGGGGAAATGCACGTAATACAAACCAACCGGTGCCTGATTCACCGTGTGACTGCGATAAGTGCCATTGATAAACACGTCAAAATCAGCACTCGCTTCACCAGCTTCTGAGTCATCGACAACTTTGCGCCATGCACATCCACTTAAGTCGACACCAAGACGGGCGCGCGTGGCTTCAACGTTAGGCGCTTCGGGACCGAGCAGAGTGACATCACAATGTGTCTTCAAAGCCTCGGCGATCGCTCCGCTCACTTGTTCGCCCCCACCATAGGTAGCCCAATACAAGTTGTATATCGCAACCTTGGGACGAGTCACTTCGACACTTCCCACTTCATCAATGATTGACGCGAACAACGACGATCCATCAACCAACGATCACGCAACATTGCCGGGACCAACAAAAGATACGACTTCAAGACTCGGCGTCGCATTGCTGCTTCGGGACGTGCGGGCATGCGCAAAGTCAACGGACGTAAAATTAGGTGACGCACGTTGATGATGACGGTACGGCGGACTTCTCCAAGTCCTGATCGAGCAGCCAACCATAACGGGGCATTCTTCACTAAAACCAGTAAACGATTTCGTTCGGTATAAAAGCGGAAGGTGTCGCTACCGACTCCAGAAGATTGTGCGTGACGGTGACGCACTAAGGCACCGGGAGCGTAGAGATAATGCCAACCTTGCAGACGACCGCGCCACGACAGATCGGTGTCTTCGTAATACAAGAACAAGCGCTCGTCAAAAACACCAACAGCATCAAGGTAGGCCTTCTTCAACAAGACCGCCCCACCACACCAAGCGAATACTTCAACTGTTTGTTCAAACTGTCCACGGTCACGTTCGAGAAATCCACGGTCACCGCCAAATCCACGCTCGTACAGGTTTGAGCCAACATTGTTGATCACATCGAAAACATCGGGGCCAACACGAACATCAACCCAGGTGAAGATTGGCTTCTTGTCGGCATAACCACCGCCCACCGCAACAGTTACTTCGTCAATGTCTGATCGCAGCGTAACAGTGCGCTTAGTTTCGGCTGACAAACGAAATGACACAACTTGTTCAACCGATTCGTCAGAACGCGTCTCACTAATGCGAAGAGCTCCTCGGTTTTTACTCCAGCGGGCGAACTCTTCTCCACGTGTCTGGTCAAACCCCACCGGCCCATGAAAACCTTCATCAAATTGCAAACGTTGATCACAACGTTCACCGTCAATCCGAATACCAGATACGCAGACGCCGACGAGTCGGTCGTCTCCCCCGCCCGCAATAGAAACCTCAGAAACTTCAAGATCGATGCCAGTGAATCGATCTGAGAACAGCATCTTCGCGCTCGCCGCACCAACGTCACTTCCCATTTCAATGACGTCAATTAATGCTCTCAACCACCCAGCATCAACAGTGGCATCGTTATTCACTAAGGCCACGTGGTCGTAAGCGCGAAGTGGCTTGCCTTGTGAACAGGTAACTGCCTGTATGCCCAAATTGCATCCGCCAGCAAAACCCAGGTTGCGCAATGGCTCAAGAATGCGCACTTCTTGGTACCGCGCCCGCACTCTTTCTGTCACATCATCAAGCGAACCATTATCAACCATCACGATTTCGTAGCGATCGCGCGGCCATTCGGTTTTCACTAACGACTCAATGCAGTCAAGAGTCATTTGTCCGCCATCAAATGACAAAACCACAATGCGGACAAAAGGAACTTCAGAACTCATAGCAACATTCACCCTAATGAAGATGCCTGATGAATTGTGGCCGCCTCGAACTCATGTGACCGATCAACCCAAGAGACAAGTACTTGACTGACATCGGCAAAAGTCCAAGAACGAGCAATTGCCACAGAATCTGCCGATGCAATATTCCAAACTGATTCCTCGTAGAGCAACTCGCGCGCCTGCTGTTCAATTTCGTCTACCGAAAACGGCTCTTCACGGCCGATATCGCAGATGACAGGAATTCCTCGTGAACGCAGGTCGTTAACCGCAGCCGACCGCTCACCCCGCCCGCCGTGTAAACGAAGTTGAATCGCCAATGATGCCGACCGTAATGTGCGGTCGTAGTCGTCGTCAGACAGACGCCCAGTGAAGTTCACTCGGCTCCTCATCCCCAGTTTGTCGGCTACATCCATCACCTGTTTTTGAATCTCTAGGGATGCTTCGCCCACGAAAAGCAAACGTGCCTTCATTCGAGATAGCGACTGCACAACTTCTTCCGGACGCTTACTTGCGTCGATCCATCCGACTGAAACCACGAGTTGATCGCTCGGCCATTGAGTCACCGGTTCACACATCGCGTGCGCTAATGGCAACACCAAAATCGGCACGTCGTCTCGAATATCGCGAATCTTTTGGGCGGCTTCATCGCTTGACACAATGACCGACCGCGCATGTCTCAGTACTGGTTCTAAGAAATGAATTCCGGCCGCATGATAGGCCTCGGCATCGAGCAAATCTTTCGGCCACAACTGCTCGGACACGTTGCAGTCTCGTAGCCGATCTCGCATGTATTCATCTGCCCATTCGCGTGAACCAGATTGATGACCGATGCCAACATGACACCCCACCAAAGTTGGCTCGTGCAACCAGACATGACAGGCGTACTCGGAAGCACGCGCAACCGACATCGCGTGATACGGCGAAGAACCCAGCGAGACAACGAGGTGATCGACGTCGTGCGAATACCAATATCGGCCAAGTCCAGCCGCCGAGTGATAATCATTCACGGCAATCGTTGTATTTGAAACATCAACACATTCAACAATTTCGGGTAGATCACGATTCTCATGCCAGGCATTTACCAAGCGCGCGTTGTACGTGCCGATACCCGAAGGCGACCCGGCGTACGGACCCATCAGTCCGATTCGTTGCTTCACCGGCAACAGATTCGCACGACCCGAACTACCTCTGAGTGCCGCAACAGCGTCACGACCAACATTTTCCCAAGTCCATCGAAGCGCTGAACGCGTTGCGGCAGCTCTCAGTCGCTCGCGATGTTCGTTATCCGTCAAAGCCCATTCAATTGCCCGCGCAATATCTAGGACATCGTTGGCATCAAATAACGCTTCATCACAATCAATTACCTCAGGGAGTGACGAGTTATTCGAGCAAATTGTGATGCAACCGCACGCCGCAGCCTCGGCGACCGGCAAACCAAAACCTTCTTCAAGTGATGGCATCACCGACAGCCGTGCCGTCTGATACAGCGCCACCATTTCGTCATCGGTCACCGTGTCGGTAAACACAACATCGTGCTCCGTGAGCCCGATTGAATCAGCAACCTCACGCCAGCGAGCTTGAACGACTGGCACTGCCGCGCATGCAATGACTAGTTGATGTGAGGTTCGCAATTCATTCGGTAATTCTGCGAATGCCCGAATGAGACCTCCCGTATTCTTTCTGTCGTCACCACCGGTAACTGCGACTACTAACCCTCTCGATATATCAACACCCATTGCGATCAATCGCTTCAATCGATCCGCAGAACCCTTCCCCAGAGCGAACTGCGGTTCAACAGCTGCACCGACAACATGTATCTGTGAGCGATTAAAGTCAAGAACAGGCGACCCAGTGTCAGCTGAAAATGTTGAGCACGCCAGCATTGCATCGAATGTGCGCACCAACATTGCCCGAAGTTGGGACTGTCGCAGTGCTCCTGGATCGGCGAGGTAGCGCTCGGGGAAGCGATACGGGATCACGTCAAGCAAAATCCCTACCACGCGCAATCCGGCCTCAGTAATCATGCGCGGCACGACATCAAGAGGTATCGGATGCAACATCATTTGCGTGCACATAAACCACGTGTCGGGCGATGCCTCACGTACTGTGCTCGGCTCAAACGGAGCGACCCGCAAGGTTGGTATTGCGCCCAGCCACTTTTGCTTGTCTGCATCAGATGTGTTCATCACCGTAACCATGGCGCCCGATTCATGCATCGCACGCACGAGGGCAATGGTGTAGCGCCCGACTCCTCGCCCACCGGCAGTAGGATGAGATATAGCTCGTCCGTCGACGAGGACCTGCGGCTGGACCTTCATCGGTCAGCCCTGGTTCGGCGGAGACATCTGGTTAAGACGTTGTTGAATCTGATCAATCTGACGCTCGATCACTTGCGCTGCGCCAACTGCAGTGTCGGCATCAAGACGCAAACGTTCGGCATACCCCATGAACAAAGGAAGTGAGCGTTCAGAACCAGAACGGATGTCATGGTTCAACGATTGCAAAATATCGCTCATGATCTGTATCTGGTTGCGCATTTCGGCAACTTCGGCTCGAAGGGCCCGCACATCTCGACCAGTAATGCGCCCCACTAGGGCCCGAAGAATTCGCACGACCCAATCCTACCTGTGTGACACCTGCGAGATCAGGAGTTACCTCTGCCGAGTCTCGCCACCTATTAGCGTGATCTGCAATGTCCTCTGGCCCACAGCTATCCCCCTCTCAGCGAGTTCGCCAGCTTTTGCGGCCCATTGCCCGACGAGTTGGCTTGGCATCACGCGAGGGCGCTTGGTGGGAACTCGGAAATAAGCCATGGGTTAGCCCCGATGTGATCACAACCGCCGGCGCAGTGTGCAATATCTGCCATTGGTCCGGAGACGAGTTCATCGGCGAGTATCACACCGAACTAGCGACGTGCCCACGATGTGGAAGTGTCGCTCGCGATCGCTTCTTGTTGTTCTGCTTCTTGTCACGTCGGGGTTATGCCAAAAACCTGCGGGTGCTTGAAACCAGTCCGCGCATGGGTGCTGGCTATCGCTCAATGATGCGGCGCTATTTCAAATACACCGCCAGCGACTACGACTTGTCGGCCCATGAGGGTGACATTCAAATCGACCTTCAATCCATGGCCTTGCCCGATTCATCCATCGACATTTTGCTCACACCACACGTCCTAGAACATGTCCCCGACACTGCAAAAGCACTGAGCGAGATTTATCGAGTGCTTGCACCAGGTGGTCGCATGTACCTTCAAGTTCCATTGTGTTACGGGAAGACACATGTACCGATAACTCCCGAATTTCATGCCGACAACACCCCAGTGTTCTTCAATTTCGGTTGGGAACTCACCGATCAATTACGACAAGCTGGCTTCGTAACAACCGTTTTAGTGACGCAAGACTATTTCGACATGCTGAGTGGTGCCACCGTAGCCCCCGCTTCAAACGGCGATGGTTTTCATCTCGAAGAATTAGTTGCTGCGGCCCGACCAAATGACCTCACTCCCGTGACCGACAAGTACATCTCGCGAGTATTTGGTTTCTTGCCTGCATATCACTACGCCACATGGGAATGCATCAAACCCAACTGACGCACAACTATTGAGTTATTTCCCTGCAGAACGTTGGGGTGCAAGGCGCATGCGAAGGCACATTGCAATCATCTGCAGACCAAGCTTCACTGCTTTGCTTTGTGAACCCGTCACCGAGCTTTCGCCCACTCGCTCTTGATACTTCACTGGCACTTGTACCATCGGGATTTTCTCTTGTGCGGCTAACAACATCATCTCAAAACCAAACGATGAAGCATTGCCTACAAATTGCGGTGACAAATCATCAATCGCCGAACGCTTCAAAACTCGAAAGGTGCAACCAACGTCAGATAAATACACCGTGTTGTACAAGACCTCGGTCAACTTGGCCACTGCCCAATTACCCCAGCGCAAGAACCAACCCATATTTGCGCCCGACAAAATAAATGTCTGCACTGTGCGTGAACCAAACACCACATCAACATCGCTCGTGAATGGCAACAACTTCAATAGGTCGGCCGGATCAAAGGTGCCATCGGGTTCACAGACACACACCAAGTCCGCATCGACAGTCTCGCGCAACCCTCGACGAATCGCCGCACCATAACCCTGAGTGCTTTCAAAGACTTCTCGTGCGACTGTCGGCGCAACTGCCGGTGACGTATCTGGGTGAGCATTGTTGTTGACGACCAAAATGTCATCCACAATTCCGAGCGCATCAAAGCCGCGAATACATTCGGCAATTGACAAGTGTTCGTTATACGTCGGCAGTACTACTGCAAGCCGTTGTCCATTCCACATGTCGAATTCGCTTTCGTTACTCGGGCAGCACAGAGTGCACCAATGGAAGATACAGTACAGCGCCGCCAACTTCGCGCCGTTCGTATTCTTCAATAGGTAAACGCAAGATGTCTACTTGCTCATCGCCTGGCAAAAATACGTAGGCGACTTCGGATGGCGCCGCCGCCATCACCTCGCTCTGCGTCTGCGGCAACCGTACGACCAGTGGATAACCCGCGACTGCGGTGACGACTTTTCGATCACTTTGATATTCGATCGGTAGCGCTAACCAGTAATTTCCCACTGCATACGAATACTCTTCGGCAACGAGTACGTCAACGATTGCCTGGACATTGGCATTCGGATCATCAACGACATCTGGTGCGTAATCGTTGATCCATGGGATCAAAAAGATTCCTGCCCACATCACGCCAACGAGTGGTGGTGCAACATACCCCGCGAATTGCGACCATTTGGTCGGCACAAATAACGAACGCAATCCAACGACCAAAGCAACAATCAAAAACGGGTATCCAACAATCGCATAACGACCGTCGTCAACGAATCCCATGTTGTTGAAGAGAGTCAAAATCGGCCAACACAACACAGTCGGCAGCGCTAACACCAAGCCTTGAGAACCTAAGCGAGCGAGTCTAAAGACGCCACACAGGACAAGAGCGAGAAGGACGATGTATATGACGACCGACAACCCGCCCCACAGCCATTCACCACCAGGATTGCGCAACCCGAAAGCGCGGGGCAACAACCCACTAAAGAATCGGCCGAATCGCGTGACAGCAGACTCAGTTGCCGGCACTGGCTGCGAAAGCGACGGCCATGAGTTGCGAACGTTCCAAAACAGCAATGGAATGTTGACGAATACAGCAGATCCAACTGCCGGAACCCACCACCCACGAATTACTCGACGATGCACCCAACACGGCACCAACATCATCGGAAAAGCCACCGCAACGAACATCGGATGTAAATAAAAAGCCAAACCGGCCCCAGCGCCGGCGAGCATGACCCATCGACGCTTCAACTCTCGATCGGTCACGATTCGAGTTGTTGCGAATGCAGTCAATACCGAAACCAGCAAGCCAAGCCCGTACGCCTCGTAGGCACGCGTTGACAAGAGCATCAAAGCACCTGGAGCGACCCACAGCATCGATCCCGCCAACAAGCCCCAACTACGACCCACGAATCGTTTTGCAAGCCAATACATCAACAACGCTGCGCCCGACCACCATAAAGATGACAGCAATTTCAGAGGCACAACATGTGCGCCAAAGATCCAGACGAATGGCATAAAGAAGTAACTGTCTAAAACTGCGGTGTAACCAGCACCGCCAATAACCGTCGGCAGGTCACCTCGCAATATCGCCAATGCTTGCAAACCCGTATAGGCCTCATCGGCATTCAATGCACCCCCTGGAGTCCTCAACAGGTGCACCCGTATCAACAATCCGAAGAGCCAGACGATTACAGCGCCAACCAGAAGCATTCGAGATTTCCTCATACTCCAACTCTTTCAATTTTCGTTGCGGTTGCAAGGCGTTGAGGATCGATTGTCGCAAGTGGACATTGAATGATCTCAAGTCCCGACCTACTCCACTGACGTCGCAGGCCTTCAACAAATGGACGAGGGGTCAGCGCAACCGTGAAGCGATCACGAGGGTTTGCGACCGCAGAATGACCAGCTGTCTCAACAATCGCTGCGACCTCTGCTTCAAGGACAGAGTCGCCAATCAAGATCAATGTCCGTGATCCACACATATGGTCTCGAATACGTGCCAAATCTTCACCAGAAAACAATCGCGTGGGTTGCGATAACAACTCATCGGCCCATTTTGTTTGAAAGATCTTGCGGGAGCGTTCGGCTAACTCAACTCGACCAGCAGTTGCTGTTGCATGCGCATGCACCACAGGCCGATCAACAACTAACCGAGACACCAATCCACGCGATCGCGCTGTAAACGCCAAGTCTGAATCTTCAAAATAAGCAGGTGCGTACGCCGGGTCAAACCCACCCAAAGATGTGAACACCGATCGACGAGTCACCCAACATGCGGCCGATGCGTAATCAACATCTCGGGTAAACATCATGTGTTCATAATCGAATGGCAGATGCGGTCCACCCACGGCATCACTGCCACCGTCGGAGAACATCACTTGTCCAGCTTCTTCGACGTACCCATGTGCCGACAACAAAGGAGGTGCGGCTACGAATACCGCCGGGTCGGCAAGAGCCGATAACAACGGTGGAAGCCATCCTTCGCTCACCACTACATCAGGGTTCAAAAAGGCAACAAATTCGCCCTCAACTTGCTTGACTGCGAGGTTGTTGGCCAGACCGAATCCGATATTGCTGTCAAGCGCAATGACGCGCACCCACGGTGCTCGTCGAGAAACTTCGTCAGCCATTGAGCCTTCGTCCGAAGGTTGCGCCACAACAGTCATGTCATACGAGATATCGCCCGCATGACGTTGCACCGATTCAAGTAACGAGAAAAGTTCAGGAGTCGGCCCGTACGTCACGGTGATGCAACTCACATGCGGCATGTCAGCCGCCTTGCATCACACCGCGTGTGCCGCTGATTGACCACTCGGCGGGAATGTGAACCGTGCCCAAGTCGTAAGCCTTGTATTGACGAACTTCAAAGCGAACGCGCTTCTCCCAATGGTCGTACGGACTCATTTCGGTATGGTCGGTCACAGCAACCGTCAGGTCGTACACGCCTTCGAGCAGTGGCACCGAGGGAATTGAAACTTCAACACTGGCCGGACCTTCAACAAGACCCATTGACTTGCCGTTTCGTCGAGTTGATGAACCCCACACTGGGTGTCCAGCCAAAGTATCAATACGTACAGTGACAACCGGATCTTGGATTGGCATATGCGATGTGAGATCAACACGAATTTTCGCTGACTCCAATGTGGTCAAAACTTCAAGGGGTTGATTAGCCGCATCAAGCAATTGCACACTGACGATTTGTGCTTCGCCGCTACCCCAACGTTGACCAAGTTCTCCCTCAACGCGGGCCGCTTGGTGGCTCTGACCTTGGTATGCCGAAATCACTTCACCGGCATTCCCAATCATTTTCAATTCGCCTTTTTCAATCCAGGCAACTTGCTCACAGAGTTGTTCAACTGACGCCAAGCCATGACTCACAAAGACAATGGTGCGACCTTCACGTCGGAACTGTTCGATGCGTTCGGCGCTCTTACGCTGAAAGCTTTCGTCACCGACCGACAACACTTCGTCAATGAGCAACACTTCGGGTTCAACGTGCGCGGCAACCGCAAAGCCCAAACGCACGAACATACCTGACGAATAGTTTTTAACTGGCGTGTCAATGAACTCTTCGAGACCAGCAAATTCAACAATGTCACTGAACTTGTCGGTGATCTCTTTCTTAGTCAAACCCAAAATCGCGCCATTCATGAAGACGTTTTCGCGCCCGGTCAGTTCGGGGTGGAACCCGGCACCTAATTCGAGAAGAGCCGAAATTCGTCCGGTTACTTTCACCGAACCTTTATCGGGGGTCAAGATGCCGGTCAGACACTTCAGCAACGTGCTCTTCCCTGAACCGTTCGATCCGATGACTCCAAAGGTCGTTCCTGTCGGCACGGTGAAGTCAATTTCGCGGAGGGCCCAGAATTCTTCATGGCGGGCCCGGCGGCCGCGCAAGATGGTGGCTTTGAGATATTGGTTTCGCTCGTGATACAGGCGGAAGTTTTTCCACAGTCCAGAGACAACGACGGCTTGGTTTGACATGCTTGTCCATTCTTGCCGATAGGAGGCTCACTCAGGCAACACCCTCACCGCCAGATGACCAACTAGGATCCCCTAAGTCATGAAAAGTCTGAAACGAGTCTTTGATTCCCGTGAACTGTTGTGGAATCTGACTCTTCGAGAGTTGCGAACCAAGTACCGCCGTTCATTGCTTGGCTGGGCCTGGTCGATGCTCAATCCTCTTGCGACCGTCGCGATTTACTCGTTCGTTTTTGGAGTGCTCTTCGAGTCAAGTGCCCCCGTCGGTGACCCCAGTGGCTTGAAGGGTTTTGCGTATTTCCTGTTGTGTGCCTTACTGCCCTGGAACTTCTTCTCTCTCATCACCAATCTCGGCATGGGAGCAATATCTGCAAACTCTGGCCTGGTGCGACGTGTCGCCTTCCCGCGTGAGGTTTTGGTCTTCAGCAACGTATTGCATGCCTGCGTGCAATTCTCGATTGAAATGGGTCTTCTTGCAGTTGTCTTACTGATTGCCGGCAGCCCGTTCTTGCCGTGGTTGCCGGTCGTGATCTTGATCAGCATTCTGTTGGCAATCTTCGCTTCTGGCTTCGCGCTCGCCCTCAGCACGTTGTCGGTGTATTTCCGCGACATCACGTATCTTTGGACGATATTCATTCAAGTGTGGTTCTTCTTGACACCGGTCGTCTACGCACCAAACATCGTGCAAGATCGTGCACCAGCTTGGGCAAACAAGATTCTGCAGTTCAACCCCATGCGGGCTTTCGTCACGACCTATCGCGATCTTCTCTACGATGCCAAAGCGCCTTCAGCACTACGACTTGGCATGATGCTGATTTCTGCCGTCGTCAGCCTCGCAATCGGGTGGACCATCTTTAATCAAATGGGTCGCCGACTTCCCGAAGAAGTGTAAAGAAGTCACTGTGACCGTTCACCATGCCCGCACCGTAGAAGATGCCAAACAGCTGCTTGTCCATGCTCCTTCACCAGTTGTCGTCGTGCCGGTGTACAACGCCCCCGAAGAAACTGCCCTGTGCGTTGAATCAATTCTCAAACACACCCAGCGAACAGTCTCACTTCTCATCGTCGATGACTGCGGGCCAGATCGAACTTTCTTCTCAGATTTAGAAAAACAAAATGCCCAGTTCGCGCACAACATCGTTGTCTTGCGGCTTGAGAAAAACCAAGGTTTCATCGGCGCATGCAACGCAGCCTTTGATGCCACCCTCGACAAAGACGTCATCTTGGTCAACTCTGATGTGATCGTCGGACCAACTTGGTGCGAAAGAATGTGTGCGGCCGGAAACAGCGCAACAGATATTGCTACCGTCTCGGTTTTCACCAACAACGGAACGATCCTTTCGCTTCCTCATCGCAATATGCCTTGGCCAAACATTCCTAATGGTCTTGACGTTGTTGAAGCATCGCGACGAATCGCGAGTGTTTCGCAACTCACTCGACCAACGATTCCAACGGCTATTGGTCATTGTTTCCTCATTAAGCGGCGGGCACTCAACCTCGTCGGAGGTTTCGACACCACCTTCGGAACTGGATACGGCGAAGAAGTTGATTTCAGTCAACGTCTCATTCAAATCGGGTTGCGCCACATTGTCGCCGACGATGTTTTCGTCTTCCACAAAGGTTCATCGAGCTTCACATCCAGCGCTCGGCCACAGCAGTTAGCAAACGATGAAATCGTTTACCAGAGATACCCCACCTACCGTGGAGGTGTCAGCCGTTTCGCCTCCGATCCCTACTCGCCACTTGCTGCCGCAATCAATCGAGCATCCTTCCAACTTCGGCAACCCACGATCGCGATTGATGGCCATTGCTTTGGTTGGGCTTGGGCCGGAACTCAGCAACTGACTTTTGAAGTGATTCGCTCACTCGCAGAAGGTCGCCCTGAGCAAAAATTCGTTGTTCTCTTTTCTGAACATGCTCCGAAACACATCGTCGATGAAATCATCAATGTTCCCAACGTTTCTGCCGAGGTCATTCCAAACATCATGGAAGACCGTCAATACCGTTTTGACCTCGTCATCCGACCGCATCAAGTGAATTCAACTGAAGAATTGCGTTGGCTCAAGCGAATTGCTGGTCGCTGTATCGTCGGACAGCTCGACTTCATTTCGTACCACAACCCCACCTATTTCGCCTCCGATCACGAATGGCTCAGTCAACGCGAATTAACTCGTCTGACCCTCGCATCAGTGGATGGAGTTGCCTGGATTAGTGATTATTCACTCGAAGATGGACGACGGTCTGGCGTCGTGAGCGGCAACGCGGTTCACCGAGTTACTTTTTGCGGAACGAATCCGTCTCACCGAACTTCAACAGCGCAACGACCCGCAACATTGCATTCAACTTCACGGCTCATCACAGTTCTTGGCGTGAACTACTTGCATAAGAATCGCATTTTTGCTCTTCGGGTGCTTGAGCAGTTGGTTAGTCAATCATTTGATTGCCATTTGGTGTTAGCCGGAGCAACTCCGAAATTCGGAAGTGCATCTCAAGCCGAACAGGAATTCCTCGCAGCACACCCAGAACTCTGCAACCATGTCACGATTCTTGATGCATTAAGTGAAGAAGAAAAGCAGTGGCTCGTGAGCCACTCTTCCTTGATTCTGTATCCGTCGCTTGCCGAGGGATTTGGGTTGGTCCCGTTTGAAGCCGCTCGTCTCGGCACCCCAACTCTTTCATCACGTCTCACCAGTCTTGATGAGATTCTTCCGTCAGATATACCGACTGTTGTTGAATTTGATGTAGACCGCACGGCCGAACAGATAGTTCATATCTTGAGCGATAGCGCAGTCGGTACTTCAATCGTCGAAGAACTCATCAAACGTGGAAATCTCTTTACCTGGCAACGAGCCGGACGCGAGTTCCTTTCGCTCATCGATGAAGTTCTCGGTAGTCCAAAGAATCGCGTTGACGCGATCTGGGCAGAGGCACCGGTGCTCGCGCAAATTCACACGAGCGACTATCTCGCACGAATCGAAAAACTCAACCGAATCAGTCGACGAGTATCAAAAGCCAACAATCGCAAATTGACTCGCACACTGGTTGGGCCGCCTGGATCGCGCCGGCGACAATTTCTTAAAAAGATTCCTGGGCTCTCAAGTCGAGGGTAACTAGATCCATCCCTCGTCAACTGCCATTTCAATCCACGGAATGACTTCATCAAGAAGTTCATCGAGAGTTGTCAGTGCTTCAAAGTTCAGAACTTCTTTAGCCTTCGCAACGCTCGGCACTCGCTTTTGCACGTCGTACTCATAACCAGGGTCAGAGGTATAGCGGAACGGCACATCTGGCCCCTTGATCTTGCGCCAGATTGCTTCGGCCAATTCAAGAACGGTGGTTCCTTGAGCAGTTGAAAGGTTGAAGTCTTCGTTATGTGCCGCTTCGCTTTCCATCGCTAACACAATTCCTCGTGCGAGGTCTCCACCGTAGGTGTAGTGACGAACCTGATCTCCCCCACCCAAAATATGCAGCGGATCTTGGCCCTTGAGAATTTTCTGCACTAAGTCAGGAACAACATGGCTCATCGCTAATTCAACGTTGCCCGATAGCACTTCAACTTCTCCGAGTGCTCGCATTTCACCCACGCCGACGCAGTTGAAGGGACGCACAATTGTGTACGGCAGTTTGTACTGATCCCAAGCAGCTTTTGCAAAGTATTCGACCGCAAGTTTCTGGAATCCATAAGACGACAACGGCGGCGCAATTTTTCTTTCGTCACCTTCGGCGCTTGGCCAATGATCGGTTGATTCAAAAACCATTGACGAACTGAGGTAAGTCACTTTCTTCAATTTGCCCTGACGATGAGCGCGAATTGCCGCGTCACAGGTTGAAGCCATAATTCGTTCGTTAGTCGCCAAGAGGTCGTAGGCATAGGCATGGAAATAGGTAATTCCACCAATGAGCGCTGCTCCAGCAATGACGTGTTCACAGTCCATCATCGCCGAAGTCATCAGATCAACATCGCGAGCATCGCCGACGATCAATTTGTAATTAGGGTGCGAGTCGTAACTCTTGGTGATCGGACCATATTTTGAATGGTTGTCAACACCGACGACTTCATAACCCTTGCCTAATAACTCTTCAACCAAATAGCCGCCAATGAATCCGGCAGAACCTGTGACTAGAACCTTCATGTCTTACTCCCTATTGAACCCAGTTGAACCCTGTTGAAAATGACGAACGAAATTACTGAAGCTTTTTCTTGGCACCAAAGGCGTAGAAATACCACTTCAAATAACGTGGTAGCCAGGCAACAAGTTTGAAATTAGAAGTACCAAAGGCGCGATCAAGCCAAATTGTCGGTACTTCGGCAACTGGCATTCGATAACGGCGAGCCTTGGCAACTAACTCAATACCAATCTCAAAACCTTGATCACTTTCAATACCTACCTTGTCAATAAACGACTTTGAGTAGGCCTTGAATGAATTGGTGGCATCTCGCGTGCCTACTCGAGCCACGTGATACAGACTCAGCCCTGCCATGCGCGAGATGAATCCCTTGATCCACGGACCACCAACTTGTTGACCACTACGTGCGTATCGACTTGCTGCTGCTACCACCACTCCACGATCTACGAGTCGCGTGAGTTGGTCAATCTGAAATGGGTCATCACAACCATCAGCCATTGTCACAACAACCACAGGTGCTTGAGCTGCATGGATGCCGAATCGAATTGCATTGGCTGGGCCTCGACCGTACGTATTGATCGCAACGCGTACTCGCGGGTCGGTCAATGCGAGCTGTTCAACAAAAGGCACCGTTGAATCATCAGGACTGTCAACGACGATCACAATTTCGCATGGCAACGAAACTGCCTCGCCTAGGCGGCGAAGTACTGGGACGACACCTTCGCCTTCTTGATACGCCGGAATTACAACTGAAACACTTGGGTTCATACCAAAACACCATTGCCTAATAAGTTCCAGATATCTACGACGGCCTGCTTTGGTTTCAGCGTTCGATACGCCGAATGCGGAGCACCAATGACCAAGACATCAGCTTTCGCCAGAACTTCTTCAAGCGGCACGAGATTTGGATCGGTTGTCACGAATGGATCAGTGCACAAAACATTCGCTGCTTTGTAGCGCAGAATTCTCCGCAACTTGTACGACAAGCTTGAACGAATGTCATCGCTTTCGGCTTTGAAAGCCATTCCTAAAATTCCAACCGTCAGATTCTTTAATTCAAATCGTCGATCCATGCGGTCAACCAGGTACATCGGCAAACCTTCGTTCACCATCATGCTGGCGTGACCCAAAAAGAAGTTGTTGTTGTTAAAGGCTGCCAATTGCATGGTGTCTTTGAACAAACATGGACCCGCTGCAAATCCGGCACCGGGCATGTCATAAGCCCGCGGATAATCAAAGGTGATTGCATGGCGCACTTTTTCAAAATCGATTCCGTGCTCATTGGCAATCATGTAGAACTGGTTTGCGGCGGCAAACTTGATGTAGCGCCAAGTATTCGTAAAGAGCTTTGCTAACTCGGCTTCTTCAGGAGTTGTTTCAACGATGCTGTCGGTCAACAATCCAAAAAGCTCGGAAGCACGTGTAACAGCCGAGGCATTTCGACCTGACACGATCTGAGGCAACGAGTACAGCTCGGTGAATGCTTTACCTTCGGCGATTCTTTCGGGACAGAAAGCCACATCAGTTTTCATTCCGTGTGCAGCTAGTCGTTCTTCAACGAGTCGTGTCACCCCCGGATACACCGTTGAGCGAAGCACCAAGAGTTGGTCGTCACGAAGATACGGAACCAGTGCGGCTACCGCATCGGGAACAGCCTGTGTGTCTGGATTCAAGTGCTCGTCAACTGGCGTTCCGACCACAACAATCACCGCATCGGCTTTAGCAACTTCAGCAGGATCGGTTGAGGCTCGGAAGAGTCCGGCGTCAATAATTTGCGACAAAATTGCCGGCGCTTCGGGCTCATCAAAGGGCATCGTTTTGCCGTTGACCAAGTCGACTGCAACTGGATTGATGTCAAAAGCAACAACCGAGATACCAGTTCGAGCAAAAGCCATCGCCAACGGGAGACCCACGTGGCCGCAGCCACCTACGACACAAAGATTGGCGATCGGCATAGACCTCAACTGTACCCCTGAGCCCGAGCCCAGACCTTTCATTCACATGTCACAGATGCGAACGTCAGTTGGGTTTTCGAGCGTCAATATCCAGGGCACTTCAACGACATCATCAGGAATTTCAATCTGAAACAGGCCCGCTTCAATACTTTGCATACCTGCCCGAGAAACTTCTTGCGGAGCAAACCGAGATATACCGTAAGCGGTCACCTGCAGAACCTTGAGGACCACCGTTGAACCTGGCGTAAGTTGCATGCGAGTTTCAGGCTGATTTTCAACCTGACATATGGCTGGGTCGCTCATTGTTTGGGGCTTGACTAAGGAATTTAAGAGCAAGTCAGCCCCGAGGCGTGCCTGTTCAGAAGCGTTCACTATCTGCAAGGGTTCAATAGCGGCGGACGAACCAAGATCGTCTACTGCCGAGAGATAATCCCCGACCGGCAACATGAAGGAGTGCACAGGATCGACAGAAATCGAAGGGTCAATAATGTCTCTGTGCATCTCGACTATCGCTAACTCGGCACCGACAATGTCGCCCTCATTCTTTAGCCATGCTGCTCCCTGCACCAACGACGCATGTGATCCCCACACTGCCAAAACCGCCACGAAAACCATTCCCGCTTTTCGCGACGATGACAACTGGGCTGTAGCCCGACCAACATGAATGATGTCTAAACCGCCAATGACAAGCGCGACAATCCCAACGTACAGGTAGCGACTTGCATTCGGTTCCCACACTGCTGTTCGTGACAACCCGACCATTGTCCAAAAGACAAGGGCAAAGGCAATGACAGCAACTGACCTGATTGTCAGATGGCGACGAATAGCCAGACGTGCACAGAAATAGGTCAAGGCACCGATGAGGATCGCTCCCCAAATCCGATCAACTCCAAATAAACCTGCAGCTGAACCAGACGCAGATTCGCTGGCGTACAACGGCACACCGTCAACCGCCGACAACTTTGCTTGCGAAGTTCCGTACTTCAGATACCACATCGCATACATCAAGGCCGGTCCAACTGGTATCCACCACGTTCGTTGACGATCAGCGCTAAATAAACACAACATTGCAATAACTGCCAGACCGGCGACTCCTAGACCTGCGCACAACAACGAGCACGCCAACGAAATGGAGGACAGCAAGAACGAGATATTTCCATTCTGTGCCCGACCATGATCAAGCAAGTACAACGACAGCAAAAAGAAGAACAAGCTTCCCATGAAGCCGATCTGAAAACCCCAAAAAATGTTTTGCCAGCCTGCACCCATGAGCCCAATCACGACAAAGACAGTGATTCCTATTGACCAACCATGGTTCTTGCGAATCAGCAACGACGCCATGAGCGCAACCAGCACATGAACAATGACTGCAGCAAATCTGAACGCCTCATAATGATCTAGGCCGAAGAATTTGAGCAAAACCATGAATGCAAGAGCTGGCAGTGCTGACAAGTGTCCGTTATGTGGGCTGAGCAACGCGTCTACCGATAATCCGCGGCGGCTCACAACAAACATCCATTCATCAAAAAAGAAGTTGTTACCACGACCCAAGTACATCAAATACACCGCAATGACCAAAGCACACGACGACGAAACGACCAACTTGAAGTAAAACTTTGACGACCTCAACATCTCATTCACAGATCATCACAGCCGCACTATCGCTGAACTGAACGTGGAGACTTCCGCCCAACGTATCTGGCTTTAACAAAGCAACGTAATTGCCTGGTTCAAGAACCCGATCATTAATTCCTCGCGAATACAAGTCGAAGAATCGCGCCATGGTTGCTGTCACTTCTTGAGTCACGACGAAATTAACCTCTCCGCCAGGTTCAACCAATATCAAATTTTGCGACTCCGGTTGGCTCACACAGTTCACAAATTCATTTTCGGTGCCGACAACTCTTGCGAAACCGAAGGAAAGCAAAATATCGTCAGCAGCCAAGCGCGCTTGTCGAGGGGCCGAAACTAATTCACGCACATCTTGTGCGGGCGACGAACCTATGGCATCTATCGCCGCCAGATAGTCGCCAGCAAGCAACACCGGAACTGGGCCAATCGTTTGAATGATTGTTGCCGGATCAATACTGTTGCGATGTGCTTCAACTATCGACAACTGTCCCACTGCCGTTTCACTAAGTGACAAGTGGATATCCGACCAAAAACGCATTTGCGAATGAGAGCCCCAAACGGCCAGTGCACTCATGATCACAACGCCAACCTTCACCATTTTGGCCGTATGAATCCTTGTCCATTGAGTTGTCGTCACGCTCTCTGACACCGATAAAAGAATTCCGAAAACACCGATATACAGATATCTGCTGGAGTCTGGATTGCCCATCAGTGCTCGCCCATACGCTGTGGCAAGCCAAAAGAAGAGCACAAAAATCGGCATGGCCAATATCGGGCGGGTGATTTTTCGTGAACGAACGAGATAAATGGAGTAGGCGATCAACGCACCGATTGCTAATTGGCCCCAGATCTGATCAACACCAAAAATTGCAGAGACTGAAGATGACGAAGATCTGGCAACAAAGGCCGGAATCGCTTGAATAGCGGAAGTCGCGTTATCTGAGCCGGCATAGCGGACATACCAAGCGGCGTACAACACACCAGGGATAACGCTGACCCACCAGAGTCGTTTCCATTGCGGTGTGCGAATCGTCAAAAAGAACATCACCAAGATACTGGCGATGCCGGTACCAGCACTACCAACCGACAAGCACACGGCAATCATGGTCAACAATGGCCAATTGAGATTGGATGTCTCCAAAGACCGTTCATAACAGCGCCAAGCAATGAAGAAGAAAAGCAGACCACCCATGAAACCAATTTGGAAGCCCCACAAGATGTTTTCGCCCCCACCACCCATGAGCGCCAACGCAATACCTATGGGCGCGGCAATCGCCCAGCCATGGCGTTGACGAATGCGATCTGCTGCAAGCAACGTCACCAACAAGTGGACAACAACCGCCAACAATCGAAAAACTTCGTAATCCGCGTACCCAAAAGTCTTAAAGATAAAGATGTAAACAAATGCTGGAACTATTGAAAGATGACCGTTGTGGTCAGAGACGAGGGCGTGAAACGAAAACTCTCTCCGATCGGTAAAAAACATCCATTCGTCAAATGTGAAGGTGTTGCGTGCCGTCAGCGAAAAGAGATAGATACCAATAAGAAGAGACGCAATACCGACGCCAAACCACTTCAACAGGGTCGACTGCTTCTCATCCACCTTCATAATGTACGACACCAGAGATTCATAGCCGAGACTTCCATACCCAAAGTCCCAATTCGTACCCTGCCACACAAGTAGAACGGGAGACAGAGTTCCCTGCTTCTTGATTTTTCCTTGGTCTTTTGAATGGGCGTGGCTGGTGCATTTACAACTACTATCCTCACACTTATGTCCTGTCGCATCGCCGTCGTTGGAACTGGCTATGTCGGTCTCACTACCGGCGCTTGCCTTGCCCACCTTGGCCACACAGTCGTGTGCGCCGACATTGACGCTGACAAAATCGCCAAGCTTCGGGACGGAGTCATTCCGATCGTCGAACTTGGGCTGGCCGAACTCGTATCAGAAGGTATGGCGTCAGGTCGGTTGTCATTTGTCGTGGGTTCAGCAGAGGCTGCCAAGAACTGTGACATCGCTTTTCTTTGCGTGCCCACCCCACAAGGCGAAGACGGCTCTGCCGACCTCAGTTATGTCCAACGCGCTGCGGAGGAAATTTCTGCTGTGCTTCCCTTCGAGGCAATCGTTGTCAACAAATCAACTGTTCCTGTTGGCTCAACCAAGGTTGTCGAAAAGGCCTTGAGACGCCCCGACGTGAAAGTTGTGTCAAACCCCGAGTTCTTACGTGAAGGCTCGGCAGTCCAAGACTTCTTAAAGCCCGACCGTGTCGTTGTCGGTAGTGACGATCAGGCAGCAGCAATGAAAGTTGCTTCGCTATACGACGGTCTCTCCACTCGTGTCATCATCACCGACCCAGCATCGGCAGAGACGATTAAGTACGCAGCCAATGCTTTCTTGGCAACCAAGTTGTCGTTCATCAATGCCATCGCCGCCATTTGCGAAGGCGTGGGCGCCGACATCAACGATGTCGTCGTCGGAATTGGTAGCGATAAGCGCATCGGCGAAAACTTCTTGCGCCCCGGACCAGGTTGGGGCGGAAGTTGTTTCCCGAAAGACTCTCGAGCACTCATCAAGATCGCCGAAGACGCCGACTATTCATTTGATCTCCTCAAGGGTGTTATTACCGTCAACGACCAGCAACTTGATCGCGTTGCCGACAAGATTCGACTCGCCGCCGGTGGAAATCTGTTTGGCAAAATTGTTGCAGTTTGGGGTCTCACTTTTAAGGCTGGCACCGACGATCTTCGTGACTCGCCAGCCATTGCCATCATTGAACGCCTCATGAAGCTCGGGGCACGGGTGCAGGCATACGACCCAACTGTCAATGTCATTCGCCCCGGGATACCGAAAGATCTTGTGATTGCCGCATCATGCGGCGAGGCAACAGCGCAAGCTGATGTACTTGCAGTTCTGACCGAATGGGATGAATTCAAATGGGTTTCTGCTTCAGAAACCTCTACCCACATGACTGGCAAGCAGATCATTGATGCCCGCAATTTGCTTGATCGCAAAGATTGGGAACGTGCTGGATTCACCTACCAAGGAATTGGTCGCTAAAGATGCGCATTCTTCTTGCTGGCGGTGCAGGTTTTATCGGTTCACACATTGCCGATGCTTTACTTGCCCGCGGTGATGAAGTAGTCGCCATTGACAACTTTGCGACTGGTCGCCCTGAAAATGTTGCTCATCTCAGTGGCAATGCCAAGTTCACACTGATCGAGCATGACATCACTCTCCCCTGGCCCGCACATCAAGCGCTCGCAGCAAAGTTTGATGCCGTGCTTGATTACGCAAGCCCCGCATCGCCAAACGACTTTGCAACAATGCCACTTGAAATTCTTGCTGTTGGCAGCACTGGTACGCGCAATTTGCTCGATCGCGCCAAAGCCGATCGTGCAGTTTTCTTCCTCACTTCAACGAGTGAGGTCTACGGCGACCCACTAGTGCACCCTCAACCCGAAACCTATTGGGGTAATGTGTCGTCAATCGGACCGCGCAGTTGTTACGACGAGGCCAAACGATTCAGCGAAGCCCTCACCATGGCGTACCACCGGGTACACGGTATTGACGTGCGTATCGTGCGTATCTTCAACACTTATGGCGAACGTATGCGCCCCAATGATGGCCGCGTCGTGAACACATTTGTCGTGCAGGCATTACGTGGCGAACCGCTGACATTACATGGCGATGGTTCGCAAACTCGTTCGTTCTGCCATGTGAGCGATGAAGTGCGTGGCCTCATGGCATTGCTTGATAGCGACTACAACTTGCCCGTGAATGTTGGTAACCCGGACGAATTCACAATGCGTGAACTTGCAGAGCTCGTCGTTGCGCTCACGGGTTCATCTAGCGACATCATCTCGGTCGCATTGCCGCCCGAACGCGATGGCGATCCGTTACAACGCAAGCCCGACATCACCTTGGCCAAGAATCTGCTCGGCTGGGAACCATCAATTTCCTTACGTGATGGTTTGCACCGAATGATCAAGCATTTCGTCGAAGTCGAAGGCATATCGTGACGATCCTCGTCACCGGCGGTGCTGGCTACATCGGTTCACATACTTTGCGCTTATTGCGATCTCAACACCGTGATGTAGTCGTTCTTGATTCATTAGTTCGCGGATCTGAAAAGAATCTGCTTGGCGCAACTCTTGAAGTTGCCGATATTTGCGACAGCGCAGCAGTTGAATCAATTTGTCGCAAGCACAACGTCGACAGTGTCATTCACTTTGCTGCCTATAAGAGTGCCGGTGAGTCAATGATTCATCCCCATCTGTATTGGCGCAACAACGTTGAGGGAACCGTCGGACTCATTGAAGGCATGTTGGCCGCCAATGTACGGCAGATCGTTTTTTCTTCGTCTGCAGCCGTGTATGGAAACCCTGATCAGTTACCGATTACCGAATCTGCAGCAATCAAACCCGAGAACGTCTACGCCGAAACCAAAGCAATGATGGAACGCATCATCAGTTGGTATGGCATCACGCACGCTCTGCGTTGGGTCAGCTTGCGCTACTTCAACGCCGCTGGTGCCAGCAGCGACGGAGTCTTGGGAGAAAACTGGGATATCACGACCAACCTCATCCCCTTAGTGATGAAAGCCGCATTGGGCGCAAGTGGTCCGCTGCAAGTCCTAGGCAAGGACTACCCCACCGCAGACGGGACCGGCGTTCGCGACT
>Ga0315909_10000818_pt1 | contig 41714 bp, 40 predicted proteins | sample LakEriMetagenome_11_FD_203527 | JGI IMG/M metagenome (GOLD analysis project Ga0315909, IMG submission 203527) | Freshwater fungal communities from buoy surface, Lake Erie, Ohio, United States - Buoy 2 MA125 | ecosystem: Environmental > Aquatic > Freshwater > Lake | place: USA: Lake Erie, Ohio... | reverse complement strand
TATTAAATACGAAAAGATGGCTAAAAATATAATTATTATTAATGATTGAGTTTTATTATAAAATTTATAACCAAATGAGAATATCAAAGTATTAAAAAACAAAATAATTATTCCAGCAAAATTATTGGAATACTTGATGTTCTTTTGGTTTAAAAATGAGTATATAAAATGATGAAGATGCCTATTATCTGGCGTCGAAGTACTTGCCCTAGTTAATAATCTCCTAATAATTGAAAATAAATTCTCAAAACATGGATACCACAAAAGTAAAACGGCAAAATATGGTGAAATAGAATTATTTGTATTTATAAATTTTATTATTACAATTGATGTAACTAATGACAATAAATAAATACCAGAGTCTCCTAAGTAACTTTTGTTAAATAAGTTAAACAATAAAACTATTATTAATAAAAATATTTGAATTTTAATAAATTCATTATCTGTATAAAGATTATTATTTATAGAAAGCATATAAATTGTTGTAAAAATCAAAAAAAAATATCCGATAGCAGACAAATTAATACCATCCACTAGATTGGCACCATTAACAAAAACAATAATACAAAAAACAGTAAAAATTAACGATAAAACGTCATTGCTTAATAGTAAATTAAAAAAGGGAAGTCTTAGGTCTCTTATAAAAATATTAAAAACAAAAATTAATGTACCTACAATTAAAACCTGAGCCAAAATTCTTAATATTGGTTTAAAATTTTTTGATAAATCCGCATAAAGACCTATGATAAAGATACTTAAATAAAAATAATTATAAAAATTAAAAAAAAAATTTTTTTGCAAAAATATATTAGAAATTAAAATAAAAAAACCGCCTGAAATTGGAATAATACTTTTATTAAAAATAAAATTTTTATGCGCTGAAATATTGTTATTGGATAAAAATAAATTATTATTTAAGCATATTTTATTAAAAATAATAAAAAAAATTATTAATAACAAAAGTTTAATAATTGTATAAAAATAAAAATCTAAAAAATACATTAAGAATATATTCTTTGTTTAATTCTCTTTAAAAAAGAGAAATAAGATAGAATAAATACTCTAAAAATTGAAATAAAAAAATTTAAATTTTCTTCTTTAAAATAAACTAAAAAAGCATCTAATACTCTTTGAGATGCAGAACTAGATAAAGAATTATCACTTCTTCTCCATTTGCATAAAAATTTATTCATACCCAAAATTTTATTATTTTTTGCTAATTTTAGCCATAACGAATAATCTTCTTTAGTTTTTAATTTAGAAAACATTTTTTTCTTAAGGATTTTTTTTTTAATAAGAACAGTTGATAAGCCAATATCGCAAGATTTTAATAAATCCAAATAAGAAATATAAGGTTTAGCCATCTGCTTTCCTATCGACTTATCCTTTTCATCTATTATTTTATAAGAAGTATGAGAAAAATTAACATTATACTTCTTCATAAATTTCATTTGGGTGGCCAATTTCTTGCTGTGCCAAACATCATCAGCATCCAAAAAAGCAATGTAGCGCCCTTTAGAATATTTAATCCCTACATTTCTGGAATAACCGGCTCCTAAGTTTTCTTTATTTGTTAATAAAGTAATTTTTTTATTAAATTTTATAATATCTTTTATATATTCAAGATCAGTTCTAGATGGGTCGTCATAAACAATTATAATCTCAAAATTTTTATATGTTTGATTAATTACAGATTTTAGAGTTTTTAAAAAAAAAAATTTTTTTTTATAATAAGGTATAATAATACTTACTTTGTCATTCATTTTTCAACAAAATAGTTTATAATATTAAAATCAGCTTATATCACTAATAGACAATATAAAAATAATAACAAATGAAATTTGGTAAAAAAAAAATTTATAAGCCTAATAAAAGTAAAAAAATTAGATTTATTTATGACAACATAAAAAAAATCAAAAATCCCAATATTATAGAATTTGGTGTAAGAAAGGGTGTTTCTACAGAAATGTTTTTATATTTATGCAATAAAAATAAAGGCAAGTTATTGTCTGTAGATATCATCAATTGCAAAAAATTATTTACAGATAAAAATTGGATTTTTTTAGAAAGTAGAGATGATAACTTTACGTATATTAAAAATTATATAAAAAAAAAATTAGATGTAATTTATATAGACAGCTATCATGAGCCCAGTCATGTAAAAAAAATACTATTTTATTACTATAGATTTTTAAAAACCAACGGTATAATTTTTATAGATGATATTAGCTGGTTACCCTATGCAAAAGGATCTTATAGGGATAATGAATTTAACGAAATTATAAATAGAAATACGTTCAATAAAATTGTTGAAATATATTCAAATAATATGAACAATATTAATCTAGAATTCTCTTTTAATGATTCTGGTACCGCAAAAATAAAAAAATTAAATAATAAAAAGTTATTAGAACCAAAAAAAATTCACAACAGAGTCTATTCTTTTAAGAACATATTAAAAACATTATATAGACCAAAACCAGCGTATTAAATAAATATAAAATAAATATAAAATATATATATATAATATATATATTGTATATGTTTCTGGAATATTTAAGAAAAAAAATTTACCAAAAAAAAACTAAAATTCTTCCAATAATTAATAATAAAGAAATACACAAAAATAAATTTAAATATTTTAATTTTGAGTTTAAAAATTATGGAAGCAAAAATCCAAAAAAAATATTCTATATAATTAGAAGATCTCCTGGGGCGGGTTTTTTTTCTAATCTAAATTTTGTAATACATAATCTTTTAATTTGCGAAAAATTAAAATTTATTCCAGTAATAGATATGAAAAATTATCCAACTATATATAACTGTAAAAATAAAATTAATGGAAATTATAATTCATGGTTATATTATTTTAAACCTGTCTCTAAATACAAACTAAGTGAAGTATATAAAAGTAAAAATGTAATTTTATGCGATAACAAAACCTCAAGAGACAATGCTTTTAGTTCAAAGAACTATAAAGACGAATTTAAATATCTAAATGGATTTAGATTTCTAAACAAAGAGCATCATGGGATATTCAAAAAGTATATAATAATTAAAAAAGATATTTTAAAAATAGCAAATAATTTTATTAAAAATAATTTTAAAAAAAAAGTCTTAGGAATTTGTTTTAGGGGATCCGACCAAAAAAAATCAGGTTATCATCCTTACCCACCAACAAAAGAACAAATGTTATTTGCTACTGACGCTCTAATAAAAAAATATAAATTTAAAAAAATTTATCTTTGCACAGAAGATATTGATTACCTAAATTTGTACAAAAAAAAATACGTTAATAAAATAATTTATTTCAATAATCCAAGAACCAATGACAAAAAAGATTTATTTAAGGGAAATAATAATAAGCATAGGTATAAAATTGGACTTGGGAACCTTATTGATATGATAATATTATCAAAAACAGATTATTTGTTACATGGTATTAGTAACATTCCTGAAGCTGCAATATTCTACTCTAAACTTTATTCTAATAGAAAAAATTTTCCACGTTCATTAGTTAATAATGGAATGAGTGGAAATGTTTTTATTTCACAATTTAGTTTTTATTTAAAACAAATATTACCATTTGCTCTTGGTGGATTTAAAAAAAATATATTAAAAGTATAAAATTTATTTACATTAATTTGATTATTTAAAAAAATTAATAAAATAAAAAATTTTGGTTGCGGGGCTTGGATTTGAACCAAGGACCTTCAGGTTATGAGCCTGACGAGCTACCAGACTGCTCCACCCCGCGATTTAATTTTAAGATTTTTAAAATTTTATACTAAAACTATTTATAAAGTAAAATTTTATTAAGTATATTAAAATGACTAAATATTGTATATTTTTTACACGCAACTAAAGAATTCTTTTTTATAATTTTCTTTTCTTGTTCGTTTAAATTTACAAATTGCTTATATTTTTTTACAAAATCAGATCTGTTTGATGTTTGATAAAGCAACCCAGCATTATTTCTTTTTATAATTTCATCTGGTCCATTCTTGCAATCACTTGATATAATAAAAGTTCTGCAAAAAGAAGATTCTAAAAGAACAAATCCTGGGTCCTCCCATAAAGAAGATAAAATAAAACAATTTGCATTCTTTAAGTAAGGATAAATATTTTTAGTATATGGAAGAATTGTAACACTATTTGTTAATGATAATGAAATAATATTATTTGTAAGATTTTCTTTCTCTTCGCCGCTGCCAAAAATAAGTAATTTTAAATCTGGATAAATTATATTTAGTTCTTTGAAAGCATTTATTAAAAAAATAAAATTTTTTTGTTTTGTTAATCTTCCTATTCCAATTATATAATTTTTAAAATTATTTTTAACCACATCTCTTTTTAACATGTTGATTTCTTTAACATTAATTACCGGGTCTGGTAAAAAAGATAACTTTTTTTCTTGCACTATATTTAATTCTTTTAAATAATTATAAGTTGCTAATGATGGACAAGTAACTTTGTAAACATTATTTAACATAAATTTCCAAAATATAGTTTTTAACAATCCCAGTCTTGGATAACCAGAAATACGGAGAATACATTTTGTCTTAAATTTAAATAAACTAAATAGAATTAACGGCAGAGAAGTTATTAAGTGTATAATTAAATATTCAGGATTTTTTTTTTGGATAATTTTTTTTAATCTTAAAAAATTTATAAGAAAAATAATAATAAATGAAATACGACTAAAAAAAAAACCATATTTTGGAAGAAAAGATATATATTTATGATTATATAATTTAATAATTTCTAAATTCTTTTCATCCAACTCTTCTTGTTTTTGACTAAATTCTCCCGCAGCATCTAAAATAAACGCCTTATAGTATTTGCTATATCTATTTATAGAATAAGCTGAATTAATAACCGCTTTTGTAGTGGCTATCTCTGTAAGAAATGGTGACCAATAGTATATATGTTTTTTTTCCAATTTAATATATCTACAATCATTAGAAATAATGATCAACAAAAAGCAAAATAAGCAAAAGATTATCATCTTCAATCCATCAATTGAGGATGGTGGTGTCGAAAAAAACCTTTATTTAATAACAAATTTCTTGGCCAATAAAGAAAAGAAAATTTATTTAATTTCTAGCGACATTAATAGAAAAAATAAATTTTCAAAAAAAATTGACTTTTTATATTCTAATCACTTTTTAAATAGTAATTCTGGAAGATATAGAAAATATCTATCTTGCTTAATGACTTTAGTAAGAACATTATATAACGATAAAAATTATTTAGTGTTATCATTTCAGGCGAATATTTATTGTATAATTATATGCTGGCTGTTTAATGTTAAAATTATTGTAAGATTAAATACCGCTCCTCAGGGTTGGGACCACAACTTTTTTAAAAATAAAATTTACAATTATTTCATTAAAAAAGCTAATGCAGTCTTAGTTAACAGTAAATTTTTTAAAAAAGAAGTGGACAAAAGATATGGCATAAAATCGATACTAGTATATAACCCGTTTAATTTTAAAAAAATCAAAAAACTTTCTAATTGTAAAATTAATAATTTATATAAAAAAGATACTATTAATTTGATATCTGTCGGTAGATTAACTGATCAAAAAGATCAAATTACTATTCTAAAATCTTTAATTACAATCGTTAAAACTAAAAAAATAAAATTAATAATAGCTGGAAAAGGTGTCAAGGAGTTCGAATTAAAAAAATTTTCTAAAGAAAATAATTTAGAACATTGCGTAAATTTTATTGGTTATAAAGATAATCCATATCCTTATATAAAAAAGTCCGATATATTTATATTATCTTCTAAATATGAGGGGTCGCCCAATGTGCTCATAGAGGCCCAGTTTCTTAACAAATACATCATATCCACCGACTGTCCTACAGGTCCAAAAGAAATTTTAAAAAACTACAAAAATAGTAAATTAATTAAGGTTGGTAATTTTAAGGCACTGGCCAATATTATTAAAAATTTTAGAAAAAAAAAATTAAAAAACAATTCATACTTTTTTCCAGGATTATATAAATATCAATTGTATTTTAACTGTAATAAATATTTGAAAATTATAAATCATCTTCAAAAAAAATGATTATAATAAACAAAATTAGAAATAAAACTCCTAAGGTTTCAATCATAACTCCTACATTTAATTCCGGAAGATTTCTTGAAGAAACTCTTAAGAGTATACAGAGTCAAACTTACAAAAACTATGAACTTATAATTATTGATGGCAAATCAACAGACAAAACTTTAAAAATTATCAACAAATACAAAAACATAATTAATTACTGCACATCAGAAAAAGATAAAGGAATTTATGATGCTTTTAACAAAGGAATGCGTGCCGCTAGTGGAAAATATATTCTCGTAGTTAATTCAGATGACAAATTGATGAAAAATGCTTTACAAATCCTTAATAAATATGATCTCAGATATCCAGACATTGATTTTATTTTTGGTTCAGTAAGAAAACATTGGGGTGTCCTTCACGGTTATAATGAAAAAAAAATAAAGTTTAGTTGGGGTTTCTATTCAAGTCATTCTACTGGGTTTTGTATAAAAAGAAAGTCAGCAAAAAAAGTTGGCGAATACAATATTAGATACAAATATCATGCAGATTACGACTATTTTTACAGAATGATTGTTCATCATAAAATGAAAGGTATTGCCACAAAAAAACATGAATTATTTGGAATTTTTAGAAGAGGAGGTTTTTCTAGTAGAGTAAGTTTTAAGAAAAAATTTTATGAGGAAATAAAGATTAGATACGATAATAAACAAAATATATTCACGATATTAATAATAATAACTCATAGACTTTTTAAAAATTTTAAACAATTTATATAGAAATTTTTTATTAGTTTGTCAGTTAGATAACTGATTTGACTAGATTAATATATTTTTTTCCGTAATTTATAAAATCTATATTATTTATTCTTTTATTCTTTTTATAATTGTCTTTTTTTTTATTGTTTAAAAATTTGAATATAGTCTCAGAAAGACTTATGACGTCATTATTTATAAATAAAATAGTTTTATTATTTTTTTGCTCAATATGCGCTTTTATATTCGAAACAATATTATATTTGGATAAAGCTTTAGCTTGCATTACGGAAGTGTTCCAACCCTCGAATTCAGAGGGATTTATAACTGCTAAAGAGTAATGCATTAAAGACCAAAGCTCTTTTTCGCTGACAATGCCAATGTATTTATAATTATCTCTTAACCCCTTTTCTTCAATAAAATCATCAACTTTTTGATAATATATTTTAGAATTTTTAGCATAGATGCTACCTGATGATATAATATTTATTGATAAATTATATCTTTTTTTCAAGTCAACAATCGATTTTAATACTAATAAATGATTTTTATGAAACCAATACTGATTTGGTAAGAAAAAAAAATTTTTTTTTATTTTAAATTTTTTTCTTAATTTATTTATATTTATAATATTTTTTGGATTATAATTTCCAAAAAAAAAGGGGTGTACAAATATTTTTTTTAGGTTGAAATTTATAATTTTTTTTAGATCACTCGCTGAAGCATTGCTACTTAAAATTATTTTTGATGATGAACTTGCAGTATAAAATATATTGATAGTCCTAAAAATTCTTTGTAAAAAAGTAAAGTATTGTGGATAATATAAATGTTGAAAATCTGTGATCCAAGAAAAACTTTTTATTTCACTATTTCTACCAAGGGGCATGTAATGACTCACTAGATTAATTTTATATTTTAAAAAAAAATCTTCAAAAAATTTTGATTTTCCCAAAATTAATATTTGTAATTTCGAATAAACTCTTCTTGCAAGACTTATATTACTGAAAAAATTAGTTCTTATAATATTTACATTTAAATCACGAAAATATTTTTCTGACTCTGATTCTTTAATAAAAACAAATATTTGTAAATTTTTTGGGTTATTTAAATTAATGCTTAGTATTAAGTTTTTAACTACATTATAACCACCTAACCAATCAACAACATTAAAATTTATTACAAAAGCAATCCTAATCATTTTGCTTTGAATACCATTGATAATAATTTTTTAAACCAACATCTATTCTTACTATAGGTTTCCATTTAAATTCTTTTTTAATTTTTTTATTATCAACTCTTAAAGATTTAGGATTTAATTTAGTATAAGATTTATTAAATTCTGGCATAATTTTTTTTCTTATTCTTTTTTTTAATTTATTAATTACTGATACAATTTTTATATTTTGATCACCTCCACAATTATATAATTCAAAATTTTTAAAATTTTTTTTTATAATTTTATAAATTAAAGATAAAAAATCATTTATATGTAAAAAATTTCTTATTTCATTTCCTGTTCCATAAAAAAAATTATTATTTTTTAAAATCTTGGTTACAGAATCGTAAATAACCTGTTTTTTTAAGCCATTACCATATAGAGAGCTTACTCTTAAAATTACCACAGAAATGTTAAATTTTTTTTGATAATGTTTGCAAAAATCTTCTGATAAAATTTTTGATTTAGCGTAAATTGAAATGGGATTGACCTTACAATTTTCTCGAATTTTATTTTTATAACTATCTCCATAAACTGAAACTGAGGATATATAAATTAATTTAGTTTCTGGACTATATTTAGCTATATATTCCAATACATTTTTTGTTGTCTCAGCGTCTGACTTTAATTGTTTTAGATTATTAAAGCCTCTTACAGACCCAATACCAGCACAATGTATTATATAGTTTATTTTTTTAAAGTTATTAGAAATATTGTATAAATTTACTTTTTTATTAATGATTTTAGTTAAATTTTTATTTTTAACATTTAAACGATTATATCCAATTCCATAAATTTTAAAATTTTTACTTAATCTATCTGCCAGAGCTTTTCCCAGAAATCCATTGACTCCAGTAATTAGTATTTTTTTCATTAAAAATTTATTTTTAAATCTTTTTGTTTAGGATCATTTGGAAAATCTAAAATACTTTTTTTAAATTTTTTATTCTTAACAATTTTATAATCTTTACATAATTTTTGATTAATAAAAGTTATTTCAATAGTTGTCGGATTTTTGTTAATATCTAAGCCGCCCATATTATTAGCATGCAAATGAACTATTTTAAAATTAGCATTATTTTTTAAGAAATTTTTAATTATTTTATAATTTAAATCTAAATAATGAAATTCTATTGCAAATCCAAGAACTTGTTCAAAATTTTTTATAAAATTTAATATGCGATATTCATCGTTTTCTATATCAATTTTTAAAAATGTTTTCTGCTTAAAGATTTTTGATAGTTCATTTATTGATATTTCATTCTCATAAAATTTTTTAGAGACAATTCTTTTTTTGATGTGAAAATTATTTAATTTTTTTGAAAAAAAGCATTTATATTCAATAAATTTAAAAATATTAGAAAAATTTTTGAAATTTTTTAAAAAAAAAAAAAATGATATAATAGTAAATTCATACCAAAATCTTCTTGTAATAGTGTGATCATAACAATAAATTTTGATTTTGTTGTTTGCTTTTTTAAAATCCTTTTCGAATGACCAGTTGTTACCCAATCCAAAACTGACTAACGACTCCGTGTGTTTGATGCACTGTTCTGGTATTAAGTAACCTCCATCAGAATGATCTCCTAATCTTTTTAATTTTACTTTATATTGAGGTTTTAAAAAACTATACAACATTACATTCTATATATCTTGTTATCTTTATACCAATTATAACTACTTAAAATTCCATCTCGAAAATTTGTAAATTTATAAAAAGAAGTGTACTTTTTAACTTTAGAATTGTTTCCATGTGTATCTTTCACATCTAGTTTATTTCTTTTAATTTTTTTTACTTTAATAACACCAATATTTTTAGAAAAAAAATCTATTATACTTTTAATTTTTATTGGTTTATTCGAACAAATGTTAAAAATTTTATGATCAGTTTGCAATGAGTTTTTATTAAAAATAATTCTTTTTGTAATGTTGATTGCATCCTTTATGTAAGTAAAATCTCTACGATGATCTCCTGAGTTGTTTAGATAAAAATATTTTTTTAAATGAAATGATTTGTATAATTTAAATAAAAACATATCCGGTCTACCCCATTCGCCATATACTGTAAAATACCTAAGACCAACGAAATTCAATTTATAGAAATTTGTATAAAACTTAGCTATAATTTCATTAATACTTTTAGTTGCCGCATAAACATTTATAGGATTTAATTTAAAATTTTCATTTACAGGTAAGTTTTTTGCATCTCCATAAACAGAGCTTGATGAAGCATAGACAAATAGTTTGGGTGGATTTGCAAGACTTGCGTCTATTATGTTGATAAATCCAAAAATATTGACGTCTAAATATTTTTTTGGCTGCTCTTGTGAGAATCTTACACCAGCTTGTGCTGCTAAATTAATTATATAAATAAATTTTTTATTTTTGAAAAAATTAAATACACTTTTTCTATTTCTAATATCTATTTTATAAAATTTAAAATTTTTAAATTTTTTTAATTTTTTTACTCTTAAATCTTTGATTTTTCGTGAATAATAATCATCAAAATTATCAATGCCAAATATTTTAGCTTTTTTATTATTATTTAACAGATCGTCTGCCAAACTAAATCCTATAAAACCAGCCACTCCTGTTATTAAAATATTCATTAATATTTTTTTAATTCTCTCTGTTAATCATTTTTTTAATAATTTCATTTATTAAAATTTTTGGTTTATATTTAATTGCTTTTTGTAATTTATTGTTATTAGCAGAAATCTTTTTAATTTCATAAGATCTTATAAGCGATTTTGATTTTCTTATATATTTTTTATAATTTAAATTGTAATGGGCAAATATATACTTAACTATATTTAGTAACTTAGTATTTTTTCCTGTTGCAATAATAAAATCATCTTCTTTTTTTAAATTCATAATTTTATACATAATCTGAACATATTCAGATGCCCAGCCCCAATCTCTTATAACATCTAAGTTTCCTAAATCTAATTTATTAATTTTTTTTAAATAAATATTTTTTGCTGCTATAATAATTTTTTTAATAACATACTCTTTAGGTCTAAGTGATGACTCATGATTAAATAAAATTACATTAAATATTTTAATTCCGAATTGAGTTCTGTAAGCTTTGGCAATTTCTAAACTAATAGATTTCGAAAGACCATAAAAACTAACAGGATTTATCTCTGAACTCTCATCATTCTTTTTATTGGTTCTTCCAAAAATTTCGCTTGATGAAGCGTTTAAAATTTTAATATTTTTAATGTTTTTTTTTCTTACGAATTCTAAAATTTGAATAAGTAAAAAAGAATTACTTACAATAGCATTATATTTAATTAAATTAGACTTTGTTACAGAAGAAACTCCTGCTAAAAAAAAAATATAAGCACACTTTGTTTTTAAAATCACATCTCCTATTGCATCTTTGTTATATCTAAATAATTCAATATTTTTTAATAATTTTAATTTCTTTAAATTTTTTAAATCTTTTCTCTTGGTTGTTAGGTAACCGTAAACCTTAAAATTCTTTTCTAAATAATATTTAGCTAACAATGATCCGTCTTGGCCTGTAATTCCTAAAATCAGAATTGATTTTTTATTTATTTTGTAATTTTTCATAAATATACATTGTTTCTCTTGCGGTTGCTTCCCAACTAAATTTTTGCAAATTTTTAGAAAAATTTTTTTTTTGTTTTAAAATATTAGTTTCTGAATAAACAACTTTTTCTATTTTATCTTTTATTTCATCAATATTATAAGGGTCAAAATATTCAATAAAATCTCCACCTACTTCTGGTAAGGACCCTGCATTGCTAGAAATTATTGGACAGTTCATATTCATAGCTTCTAAAATAGTAAGCCCAAAACCTTCGTAAAATGATGGGCATATATACGCTGTTGCTTGCTTGTAAATATAGTTCAATTCTAAATCTGATCCGCTTAAGCATTTAATTTTTGATAAATTAATATTTAATTTTTGCAGCAAAATTCTTTCATGCTCAACTAAGGCCCCCCCTCCAAAACAAACTATATTAAAATCTTTTTTTAATTTTTCAGATAAAGAATAAGATATAATTAGATTCTTAAAATTTTTATAATTTTTCCTGTCCCCGACATAAAGCAAATATGGCTTAGATAAATAATCATCTTTAATCTCTTGATATTCTTTTGAAGGATTAAAACCAAGTTTAATGACAGAAATTTTTTCTGGATCTACTTCGTAGAATTTTAATAAATCTTTTTTAGTGTTTTCTGAAATGCAAATAATATGATCAGCTATATCTATATAGTTTTTTTTAAATTTTTTTGGATATTTAAAATTATAATCTTCCTGAAAAATCTCATGAATTAAGTCATAAACAGTTATTACAACTTTACATGTTTTCTTAAAATTTAATTCTTTATTATAATATGTTAAGTGTACTATATCAGGTCTAAAAAAATTTTTATAAATTCTAAAAAAAAAATTATTTAAAAAGAAACTAATTGACCTCGTATATTTATATTGCCTATCAAGCTTAACAAAAGTAACTATTTCTTTATTTTTAATGTTATTTAAATAATTGTTTACATGTACAGGTGCAACTATTCTTACGCTATAAAAATTGCGAATTATTAAATATATTTGGGTAAAGTACTTAGAGATCCCACCAACTTTTTGAAGATAAAAAATATTATAATCATACAAAATTTTCATTTAATAAATTAATTATTTATTTTACCATTAGAGAATTTATATACCTTCTTAAAATAATTTAATATTTGCTCATCGTGAGATACGCAAATAACTGTCAAATCAGGAATATTTAAAATTCCTTTTATTATATGATCTTGTGACTTTTTATCTAAAGCATTAGTTGCTTCATCTAAAATTAAAATATCAGGTGAGCAGTACAGGCTTCTAGCTATTGCTATTCTCTGAATCTGACCTGAGGAAAAATTACTTCCTCCATCTTTTACTTCTTCATAAATTTTATTATCCAAATTTCTAAAAACATCTTCAAGATCACAAATCTCAATTATTTTATTTATTTTATTTATATCGTAAGTCTTTTTGTCAAAATCTAATGTTATGTTTTCTAAGAGAGTTCCATTAAATATAAAACTTTTTTGTGACACATAAACCAAACTTTTTTCCCATTTGCAGCCAAAAATACTTGTTTCGTTTTCGTTATAAAAAATCTTACCTGAGGTTGGTTCTAATAAACCTGAAATTAATTTAACTAACGTACTTTTTCCAGAGCCACTATCTCCAGAAATGGCTAACTTACCTCCTTTATCTATTTTCAAGGATATATTATGTAGAGTGAGTTTGTCCTTATCTTTATATTTAAAACTTACATTATCTAAAAAAATGCTAATAAATTTAGGTAAAGAAGAAAGATTCTTAAAATTTAAATTTGATTCATAGCTCCCAACTGTAGATAAGAAGTGACTAATTGATTTAGATGTAAAATTTAACGCCTGAAATGCAGTTATAATTTTATTTATTGAAGGAATTACTCTAAGAGCAATCACAAAAAGGAAAGACAAGGAACTCATCGAATTCGCTAAAATAGAATCATTATATTTTGCTACAAAAATTAAAGATAAAAGAATTAAAATAATAAAAAACATCTCAAAAATGTTTTTATTCAAACCTAGTACAAAATTCACATTCATTCCTGCACGTTGAAATTTAATATTTGCAATATTAAATGAATTTTTAAAATAAGATTCTAATTTTAAAATTTTTATTTCTGCATTATTAGAAAAAGGTAAAATTATAAATTTTAAAACATCTGAACTACTCTTAAATCGAGAATTCCCCCATTTATTTAACTTTTTATAAGTTAAAATAAAAGTCGAAATCCCAATAAGAACTATTACAACAAAAACTAAAATACTTTTTGGTTGTGAAGATAATAATAATAATAATAATAATAAAACTATTGAAGACTCAATAATTATATTGGTCCATGAAGAAAGGTACCCAATGATATTTTTTGGCTCACCTAGAATATCTCTAAGTACATCAGAAGTCTTGAGACTCTGAATATCTTCATATTTTTTATTATAAAAAAAATCTAAAGCCTTTTTATGAAAATACTGTTGTAAATTATAAAGTAAATTTAAGTTTAAATAATTTAAAAATATAATTAATAAATTTTTAACAATATAAACTATCATTAAAAAAAGGGATAATATAATTACTGTTTCTTTAAAATTATAACCCAATAAAAAATTATAAATTTCTCTTGATAGTTTATTCTGAATTTTTGTACTATCAGCTTGTGAAAACAAAATATCGAGAAACGGTAAAAAAAATGATATACTTGCAAACTCTAGAATAATTATTGCAATCATACTAAGGCACAAAAAAATAATTTTTTTCTTTTGAGCAAATAGGATTTTGACAATATTATTCTGATTTATTTTTGGTATATTCGTCATTATACAATATTCTTCATGGCAAAAAATGTTTTTTTATCTGTTCGAGAAAGATTATTTGCCAAATTAAAAGCAAGAGCTGCTTGCAGTAAATTCATTCTAATACCATTAATAGTTTTTAGTTTATTTATTTTTGAATTTTTTAAAAAAGTTGAAACCCTAGGATTATATATAATATCATAAACAATGGTTTTTTTATTAAATTTTTTAATTTGATCTAGACTTAGTGGCGATTCTAGAATCTTTTTTCCAAAACCAACAGTTGTGCAATTAATACAAATCGTAATATTCTTTATAATATTATTTATTTTTTTCCAATTTATAAAAATTATTTCCTTAGTCTTATTCTTGGTTTTTTTTCTTGTAGCTACATAAATTTTTTTATTTCTCAAAAATTGATTAAAAGCTAACGCAACCGCTTTGCCAGCCCCTCCAAATCCTAGAATTAAAATTGAGTTTTTTTTTTTTAAATTTATTTTTTTTTTAATAGCTAAAAAAGATGCCTCTGAATCGGTATTTGTTATATAAAATAAAGAATTTTTTTTATATATACAATTTACTGACTTAATTTTTTTAGCTAAATTTGATGAATTTTTTTTTAATAATTTATAGACTATCTCTTTATAGGGATTAGTTATTACTGCAGCTGAAAAATTTTTATCTGAACGCAAAGCCACAATTAACTTTTTAATATTTTTTTTTGAAACATCTGCTGGATACATTTTAGCTTGAATTTTATGTTTTTCATAAGCTGCATTCCATAATACTGGTGACCTAGCCCCTTTTGATGGACTTTCTCCAATTATTAAAGAATATTTTTTTATAATATTATTTTCTATAATTTTATTAGTAATTAGCTTTTTGACTCTATTTAACACTAAAGAACTCTTTTTTTAAAAAGCACTTTCGCAACGTTATCCATTTTTTTTACAAGTGACTTAAGTTGAGGAAAGTTTATTGGCTGCAATGGATCAACTGCGGCTTTTTTGGGATTTGGATGAACCTCTAACATTACTCCATCAGCTCCAGCGGCAATACTCGCTAATGCCATCGATTCTACCCAGTCACTCCAAAAAGTAGCATGAGATGGATCAACTATAATAGGCAGATGTGTGATTTCTTTTAACGCTGGAATTGCCTGCAAATCTAAAAGAAATCTAGAAGTTGCTCTATGTGTATGTGGAGCAACTACTCCTCTTTCGCATAACAAAACTTTTTTGTTTCCCTCGCACAAAATGTACTCTGCCGCACCAAGCAAATCTCTTATGGATGATCCATAATGTCTTTTAAGCATAATTGGCTTCATAGTTTTTGCACATGCCGTTAGCAAGGGATAATTTTGCATATTTCTAGATCCAATTTGCAAAATATCTACATTTTCGCAAAACAAAGGTAAAAATTTCTCTTCCATAATTTCTGATATGATTGGTAATTTATAAAAATTACTGGCCTCCCGTAACCATTTAATCCCTTCTTCTCTGGTTTCGTAATATTTTTTACTTCTATAAGGAAATGTAAGAGGTTTAAATGCTCCTGCTCTCATAAAATGAATGCCAATTTTTTTAATTTCTTTAGCTGTTTTAAAAACTAAAGATCTACTTTCTGCAAGGTTTGGGCCTGCAAAAATTGGTATTGTCTTGCCCCCAAACTCTATACCGGCTACCTTGAATTTTGATTTATGAGTTTTGTATTTTTTTGCGCACAAAGGAAATTTATTCTTTAGATCATCATTGCTTACATCTTTTCCAGGAAATTTATTATTCAACTTACCCATTATTCTTTTTTACAATTCTAAATTTTTTAGCAATTCTTTTTTTATCTGAGTCAAGCTAAGTCTATTTTTATTATTACTAGAAGTATAAGTAAAACCACTATTCATTTGGGATGAATTTTTTAATGATTTGTAATATTTATAAATTTTCTTATTAGCCGGATTAACAATTACATAGTGATTTCCACAATCAAAAGCGTTTAGAGCTTCATGAGCACCAATTAATTCTTCATGAATCTTCTCTCCAGGTCTAATACCAACAACTTTTTTTCTGATATTTGGTGCAATTGCTTCAGCAAGAGTTCCTATTTCATAGGAGGACATTTTTGGAATAAAGATCTCTCCTCCTTTTGATAGTTTAAGAGATTTTAAGACAAAATTAACACTTTCATCAAGTGATATGTTAAATCTGGTCATATTTAAATCTGTAATCTGTATTTCTCCATTTTTTTTTTGTTCATAAAAATTTGGTATTACAGAACCTCTACTTGATGCAACATTTCCATACCTAACAACACTAAAAGTTATATTTCTTTTACCTTTTATATTGTTTGCCGCTAAAATAATTTTCTCTGCACATAGTTTGGTTGCTCCATACAAATTAATCGGAGAAGCAGCCTTGTCAGTAGACAAGGCAATTACTTTTTTAACATTTTGAGCTATTGCTGCATCAACAATATTTTGCGTTCCTAAAATATTAGTCTTAATAAATTCGCTGGGATTATATTCGGCTGTATCAACTTGCTTTAGTGCAGCAGCGTGAATTACAATATCAACTCCTTCTAAAGCTGTGCTTAATCTTCTAAAGTCTCTGATGTCTCCAATGAAAAATCTTATTTTTTTAAACCTCTTGTGAAATTTTAATTCATTTTTCAAATAATGCTGTTTAAACTCATCTCTGCTGAAAACTATTATTTTTTTTAAAGAGACCTCTTGATCTAAAACCTTCTTTAAAAAAGATTTTCCAAAAGATCCAGTTCCTCCTGAAACGAATATAGTTTTTGAATTATTTTTATTCATTCTAATTACATTTAACATTGAAAGAAAAAAAAACAACAAACATGTAGATGATCAATGTTAAATAATAATCAAAATTCATTTCATTTTTGAATTAATTTTACATATTTGCTCAATTGATTATAATTAGGATCATTATAAATTATTTTTGCTAAAATTAGTTTATATAACTTTTAATCTTAAAATTTTGTAATTTAAAAAAAATGATAAAAAAAAAATTTAATAAAAAAAAAGTTATTTGCATAATATGTGCAAGGGGCGGTTCAAAATCTCTTAAAAATAAAAATATATTAAAAATTGGAGGCAAACCATTGATTGCTTATCCTATTATTCAGGCTAAAAAATCTAAAAATATTGGAACTGTATTAGTAACAACAGATTCAAAAAAAATTGCTGCGATAGCAAAGAAATATGGAGCAATCGTGCCTTTTCTTAGGCCAAAAGAGTTAGCAAAAGACACTACTACAACTGAAGATACCTTAAAACATGCTTTGTTAACTTATGAAAAAATGATTAATTTTAAGTTTGATATAGGAGTTTTTTTAAGCGCTAGTGATTTTTTTAGAAAAAAAATATGGATAGATCAATGTGTAACAAAACTCTTTCAAAATAAAAATATTGACAGCGTTTTTTCTGGAAATCTAACACATAAAAATTTCTGGGAACTTAAAAATAAAAATTGGAAAAGATTAAAAGAAAGCATGAAAAAATATTCATCAAGACAATTTAAAAAACCCATAGTAAGAGAAGATACTGGTCTTGCCTGCGCTTCAAGAGCGGACCTATGGAGAAAAGGAAGAAGAATTGGAGATAGAGTCGAAATTATAACAAACAATGAATCTTTCTCTTCTATAGATATCCATGATATTGATGATTTAAAACTAGCAAAATCTGCTTTAAAAATAAAAGGTGTAAAAAATTTTATATGAAACAAAAAGTTTCTATAATTATTAGGACTAGAAATGAAGAAAAATGGATTTCACATTGTTTAAAAAATATATTTTCGCAAACTTATAAAAATATAGAAATCATTATAGTTGACAATTACTCAACTGACAAAACTCTACAAAAAATCAAGGGCTTTCCTCATATACTAATTAAAATAAAAAAATTTCTTCCAGGAAAAGCTTTAAATTTAGGAATCCAAAAAGCTTCTGGTTCAATTATTGTTTGTTTATCAGCCCATTGCATTCCAGTTAATAATGACTGGTTAAAAAATCTTATCAAACCACTTAAAAAAAGTTCTGTTGGAGGTGTTTATGGACGACAACAGCCTTTGTCTTATTCTTCAACCTCAGACAAAAGAGACTTAATAACAATATTTGGTTTAGACAAAAAAATACAAATTAAAGATCCTTTTTTTCATAATGCCAATAGCGCATTTAAGAAATCAACGTGGAAAAAAATCTCATTTGACGAAAAAACTACTAACATCGAAGATCGTATTTGGGGAAAAAGAATTATATCAAACGGTTTAAGAATTATTTATGAGCCTCTTGCAAGTGTTTTTCATTGGCATGGCGTTCATCAAGATCAAGATCCGACGAGAGCTTCTAATGTTGTTAAAATTATAGAGAATTTAGAAAAAAATTTATATCAAACAAAAGTTCATGAACCGGAAAAGCTGGATATAGTGGCCATTATTTCAATTAAAGGTAAAAATTTAGTTTATAAAAATAAAAATATTATAGAGTCATCTATTAAATCCCTGAAAGAAACAAAACTTGTAAAAGAGATTTTTTTAAATACAGATAATTTTAATACATCTAAATTAGCAAAAAAATATAAAATTGAAAAAATAATCAGACCAAAATTATTATCAAAATCTAACTCCGATTTAATGTCTGTATCTAGATATGCTCTGAATAAAATTGAAAAAAAAGGAATTATTCCTGATTTTATTATACTTTTAACTGAAGAATACCCTTTTAGAGAAAATAATTTTTTTACATCATTAATAAAAAAAATTGTAAACGACGGTCTTGATTTAGTAATCGCAGCTTCTGATGAAAAAGGAGGAGTTTGGACCCAAGATAAAAAAAATAATGTTCATTTAATTGCAGATGGTCTTATTCCAAAAAAATTAAGAACAAAAACAACATTAAGAACTTCATTTGGCGCTGGCTGTATAATCACTCCTCAAAATTTAAGGTCAGGAAATATTTATAAAGGCAAAGTAGGTTTCCTTAAAGTTGAAAATCCAATCTCTTTTGTTTCTATAAATGAAAAAAATATACATAAGATTATGCAAAAGATTTTGAATATCAGCATATGAATATAATAGTGACTGGCGGAGCTGGTTATATTGGAAGCCACGTTTGTAAAGATTTAAAAAAAAATAAATTTAATCCAATAGTTGTCGACGACTTATCAACTGGTCACAAAAAATTTGTAAAATGGGGGCCATTAGAAATTGTTGATATTAATTCATATAAAAAAATAGATAAAATTTTAAAAAAATATCAACCTGCAGCAATTATTCATTTGGCAGGAAAAATAAATGTTGTGGAATCTTTTTCAAATAAAAAAAAATATTATTTAAATAATTTAATAGGATCCGATAAACTTCTTAAGTGTATGATAAAAAATAATATTAAAAAAATTATTTTTTCAAGTTCTGCAGCTGTATATGGTAATGTTAAAAAAAATAAAATTAGAGAAAATCATAAATGTAAACCTATAAGTCCTTACGCTAAGACCAAAATGCTATTCGAAAAAAATCTTCAAAAACAATCTAAATTAAATAATATTAATTTTATAAGTCTAAGATATTTTAATGCAGCAGGTGCCGATAGAGACGCTAAAATTGGAGAAGCTCATAGTCCAGAAACACACTTGATACCATTAGCAATCGAAGCCGGACTAAAGAATAAAGAATTAAATATTTACGGAGCAGAATATAATACTAAAGATGGAACGTGTGTTCGTGACTACATACATGTTTCGGATCTCGCAAATGCGCATGTATTGGCACTTAAGAAAATTCTACGATTCAATAGCTGTAATCAATTTATTAATCTAGGAAATCAAAAAGGATTTAGCGTTTTAGAAATAGTAAAAAAAATTGAAGAAATTTTAAAATTAAAAATAAGAATAAAAATTAATAAAAATCGGACAGGAGATACTGATAAGCTTATATCTTGTAACAAATTAGCAAGAAAATATCTTAACTGGTATCCAAAAAGAAGTGGCCTGAAAAATATATTAAAAACTGCCATTAAGTGGCATAAAAAAAACTAATTTAAAATATTAATTAAATTTTTTATTACAGTTTCCTGATCCCTTTTTTTATAGTGGGAATATATCGGCAAACTAAGACAACTTTTGTAATAACTCATAGCGTTTTGGAATTGATTGTTTTTAAAATTATAAAATTTTTTAAATTTGATTGATGGCATATAATGAACTTGGGGGAAAATATTAAGTGTATTTAATTTTTTAATTAAAAAATCTTTAGAAATACCAATTTTTTTGAAGTCAATCTTTATTATATATAAATGCCATGATGAGTGCTTTTGAAGTTCTGGTAGTTTTATATGTTTTACGTTTTGCAAGCTATCATTGTATTTTTTTGCCACTAAGTATCTTTTTTTTAAAAAAAAATTTATTTTTTTTAACTGACTCACACCTAATGCAGCATTAATATCACTCATTCTATAATTTAAACCAATGCAATTTAAATCATAAAACCAATATTTTTTTTTATAATTAAAGCCATGTGATCTTAAAATTTTAATTTTATTATAGATATTAATCTTGTTAGTCGTAATTAATCCACCTTCTCCAGTTGTAATAGTTTTTAAAGGGTGAAAAGAAAATGTTGAAATATCGGAGTGTTTTGAACATCCAACATTATAATATTTTCCGTTAAGTTTATATTTTGAACCAAAAGCATGACAAGCGTCTTCGATTAATAAAAATTTATATTTTTTTTTTAAAGCTAAAATATCTTCATAATTATAAATATTTCCACCAAGATATGTTGTAACAACAGCTTTAATTTTCTTAATTTTATTTTCAACAATACATTTTAAAAAAGTTTCTTTAGAAATTTGACCTGTATATCTATCAACGTCAGCAAAAAAAAATTTTACATTCATTAAAGACAAAATATTTGCAGCTGCAATAAAATTAATAACCGGTAAAATGACTATATCATCTTTTTTTAAATCTAATGATAAAAAAGACAAATGAAGGGCGGCAGTACCACTTGAACAAGCCAATGCAAATTTACAACCTAAATAGTTCTTCGTTTTATTCTCAAAAAAATTTAGACTGCTTCCATTAGAGATAACACCAGAGTTTAGCGCTTTCATTACTGACAAATTATCTTTTTTATCAATATAATGTTTTCCATAAGGAATTATATTTTTGGATTTAATTAATTTTTTCATTTTTTCTAAGGGTACATTATTTTATATTTTTTTTCCAAAATTTATCTATATTACTCTTAATCATAATGAATCTAGCGATAATTCCAGCGCGAAAATCAAGCAAAAGAATAAAAGACAAAAATATTATTAATTTTTTTGGGGAACCTATAATAGCCAAAACAATAAAATTAATAAAAAATACTAAACTTTTTAGGAGAGTTATAGTTACTAGCGATTGCGAAAAAATTTTAGCAATTTCAAAAAAATATGGTGCAGAAATTTATTTAAGAAAAAAAAAATTAGCAGGAGACAAAATTCCTATTGCAAATGTCATAAAAGATCTTTTGAAAAATAGCAATTTGAATATAAACAACGTTTTTTACTTTTACCCAACTTCAATTTTTATAAAGAAGAGGTATTTATTAGATAGTCTTAAAATTCTGAAAAAGAAACCAAACTCTATGGTGCTGTCTATATGTGAATATTCTCATCCAATTGAAAGATCTTTAATTATGAACTCAAAAAATGAAATAAAATTTAAATATAAAAAAAATATACTTAAACAAACTCAATATTTCCAAAAATCATATTATGATGCTGGGCAATTTGGACTTGCCAAAAAAAAATATTTTTTGGACAACAATGTAAAAAATAAAAAGATTATAGGTTACGTTTTAAATGATTATGATGCATGCGATATAGATAATTATAAAGATTTAAAAAAAGCAAAGTTTTTATTTAAAAAATTAAAAAATGAATAAATTATTTTTTTTTATAGGATTTTATTTTACTAAAAATAAAATTTTAAAAAAATTTATTCAACACAATATAAGTTTATTTAAGCTTAAAAAAAAAAATACTAAAAATTTAATTCTAGTTGAGTTTAATGGATGGTCCCTACAGCACATAATAATATCTTATATAGCCAATGTCCTTGCTTCAAAATATTCTGCAAATATATATGCCTACCCAGGTTATGTATTAAATAAATACACCCTAGATTGGAAAAGCAAAATAAAATTTTACTTAGCAAATTTAATCCCAATTAAACAATTTTTAATTTATGTTTCGTTTGGAACAAAAAAATTTTTTTATCCTTCAATAAATAATCATGAAGATAATATTGCTCTAAATATTTACAAAAAAAAAATTACTCTTTTAAAAAAATTAGAGGATATTTCTAAAATTAAAATAAACGGTATTCATGTTGGGGACTTAATTTATGATTCTTTCTTAAAATTTTATAAAATACCAACTATTGATATACATGACCAAAAATTTAAACATTTTTTATTTGAGTCTTTCAAGTCTTTTGTTTTTTGGGATAGATATCTAAGCAGAAATAAAGTGAAAGCGATTGTGATAACTCATGCTGTATATTCAGGAGCAATGCTTACTAGAATTGCCGCATACAAATATCCTCAAATTAAAATAATCTCTGGCAACTCTAATAGTGTTTATAGTTTTAAAAAAATTGAGCAGAATCCCTGGTTAAATTTTGGAAATCTTCGAAAAGAATTCTCAAAACTTTCAAGTATAGAAAAAAAAGAAGGTTTAAAATTATCAAAGAGAATGATCGAAGAAAGATTACGTGGAGTGGATAATTTTGATTTAAATTCAGCAAAAAAATCTCCTTATAATTTAGAGTATTATAAAAATAGAATAATTAAAAAAAGTTCTAATACAAAAATTATAATTGCAGCTCATTGTTTTTTGGATAGCCCTCATATTTTTGGAAACTTTTTTTTTCCTGATTTTATGCAATGGTTAAATTTTTTAGCAAAAATCTCAGAAAAAACTAACTATAGTTGGTACATAAAAAGTCATCCAAACTTTAACCCTTTAACATATAATTTTTTAAAAAAATTTGTTAAACAAAACAAAAAATTTAAATTGCTGCCATTAAATTATGGTCACAAGCAAATATTAAAAGAAAAAATAGATTTTGCTCTTACAGTTTATGGAACTATCGGTTGGGAATATGCTTATAAAGGTATACCTGTTATAAATGCATCAAAAAATAACCCACATTTTAACTATAATTTTAATATCAACCCAAAATCAGTCTCTGAATATAAAAAAATTTTATTAAATCTTAACAAAACGCAAATAAAAATAAACAAATCACATATTATAGAATATTATTTTATGGCTTATATATATCATGTTGTTGACTGGTTATTTAGAGATCAATTATTATTAAAAAAAGCTTTAAAAAATTTTGACAAATCATTTAAAGAACAAACTTATACAAAGTGGATAAATAACTTTAGCAAAACAAAACATTCGAAGATTATAAATAGTTTAAATAATTTTATTGATTCAAAGGATTATAAAATTACACAAAAACAATGTGGATACAATTTAGTTTCTGACATTATTAATAAAAAAAAATTTATTCCTAAAACCTAATTTAGATATATGAATAAAAATATTTATTTTTCAATTATTTTTCCAACCAATAATAGAGCGGTAGATGTTGATGAAACTCTTTCTCAAATACAAAAAAGTACGTTCAGAGATTATGAGGTTATAATAATCGACAACAATTCAACTGATAATACTTTTGAAATTTCAAAAAAATATAATTTTGTAAGATATTTTAAAAATGACTTTAATAACCATGTAGTTTCAGCAAGAAACCAGGCAATAAAAAAAGCTAAAGGAAAAATTATTTTTAGTATTGATGATGATTCATTCCCTTCTATTGATGCAATGGAAAAAGCGTATGAAGTATTCGAAAAAAATCAAGATATTGGATTAATTAGCTGTGGAATAAAAAACTATAAAACATTTAAAAATGAAATTAACAGTAAAAAAGAATACGAGAATGATTTAAACTTTAGAGAAACCTTTACCTGGTCAGGTTGCGGAGGGTTTTTTAGAAAAGATCTTTACAATAAATATGGACCTTGGGATGAAGGCTGCATGCATAATTTTTATGAATTATTAACCTGCTTGTGGACTTTGAGGGATAAAAAGAAAATCTATAATTATGAAAACATTTATGTATATCACAAAGTATCCGATGGCGGAGTTGGGGCAGATCTAAGGGGAAATGATGCAATGCGCATTGACGAATTCTACGCAAACTCCTTTTTTATCATAAAATATTACGATTATATTAAATTAATAAAGAAAATGATTGAAATCCTCTCTGTAATTTCCTGCGCAACTATTGAACAAAGAACAACAGTATATCTAAAATCTTATATTAAATTATTAAAAAATATCAAAACAATATTAAAAAGTAGAAAAGAATACCCCTCTGAAATAACAAGTAAAGTTAGATTAAGTTTTAATTTTATTGGAAAATAAAAATGAAAATTCTAATTATAAGAACACTTAAATCAGAACTTATTCCTAATATAATAGAAGAGTTAGAAAAAAATTTTATAAATGCGTCATTCAATTTGTTAACTCACAACAATCAAGAAAGTCTTAAATTTTTTGAAAAAAAATTTCATAAAATATACATTTATGAAAAGAATAAAGATTTTAGCATTAAAAATGCAAGTATAAAAATGTTAAAGAATTTAAAAAATGAAAAATTTGATCTTATAGTTTTGCCTAGACTATTTAATACAAACTTAGGTTTTCTAGATGCTATAGGTTTGGCTTTTTTTATTTTTCCAAAAAAAATAGCTATATTGCCTTATAAAAAAGAACTTATTTATATAAAAAAAAATTTTTTATTAAAATTTATTACTGTGAAAACTTTGGGTTTAATCTTAAACATAGCTCTTCAACTAATATTCTGGCCAATTTTTTTATTTTACTTTTATAGAAATAAATTAAAATTGTAATTATTAGCTAATAACTAATTGCTCTAAAATAATCTTGGTTTAGGTTTTCTATTTTTCTTAATGTTTTTAATTTTCTATTTTTCTTTTTAAAATTAAATTTTGGTGAAATTGATGTAAATCCAAAAAGTTCTTTTTGAGTTGAATTTAACATCCTAAAAATTGTCCTTCCACATTTTGTAAAATCAGTAGATGGTTTGATCCACCATTTTTTATAATGACACAACAAGCCCCATCTACTATCTGAATTAATATTTTTCCCAATTTGATGCCAAGTTTGCCCTAAAAAAAATACAATAGATCCTTTATTTGATTCTACGTATTTAAATTTCTTTTTAATGTTTTTTTTATAATTAATGTCATTTTGTATTCTGATTCCAGATAAATGACTTTTAGGCCAAATCTTTGTCGCTCCATTTTCTTTTCTAAAATTATCAAAACAATACATAACAACTACATCAGATGTAAATTCCGGATCTTTAGTTGGTAAATGGGAATCTATATGAACCAGACTTGAATGATTTATGTCTACATTAATGCTATTGCTGCCCATGCAATTATCAAGAATAAATTTATCTTTAAGTATGCTGTTTAATACACTTATTATTAATTTTTTATCTATAAGCTTTAAAAAAAATTTAGGATCTCTTAGAACAACGTCTCTTACAATAGCCTGGCCGTAACTAGATCTTTCATCAACATTATTTTTGCTAATTTTTAATTCTTCGTACATGTCCTGTAGTTTATTTTTAATTTTATCACATTCTTTATTACTTAGAAAATTATTAACAATGTAATATCCTTCTTTTTTGAGACCAAAAATTATTTTTTTGGATAATTTCTTAGAATATTTCATGTATCAAAAAACTTATTATTGAATTTTTTATTTATAATGTTCCACCTGCTTTTATCAAGAAGCAAATACATAACATCCTTAAGATGAATCTCTGGATATAATATATTAAAATTTTCATCAAGATTTACTTCATTAAATCCAAATTTTTTATGCAAATTTATGACTGTATGATTTTTTTTTAAAACGTAACAGAATAAATTAGTAACTTTATAATTATAAAAAAAATAATTAAGAGCCTTAAATTCTATCAAAGCTCCAAGGCTAAAAATTTTAATTTTTTGCGATATATAAAAAGACCACTCAAAATAATTTTTTTTATGATTTTTTTCTTTTAACCCTAATCCGCCTATAATCTTGTTATTATATTTTATCAAATAAAATTTATTACTATCGCAATTTTTTATCTTGCCGAACCAATTCAAATGATCCTCTTTTGAAATTAATTTAGTATTAAACATATTGTTTCTTATACTATTTTCATTTCGAATATCTAATATCTCCAAAATGTCTGACTTATTGCAAAGAATGCAGTCTATAAATTTAATGTTATCAAATTTTTTTTTTAGATTCATAGTGAGTGATAAGCTTTTTTATAATTTTTTCCAGACTAAACAAAGGCCTCCAATTGAGAGATGATTTTGCAAATCTATTAGATACACTTAAACGCGTCGGGTTATGATTAATTGAATAATGATTTGCTACGTTTATTATATTCCTTTTTCCTGTAATATTTTTAATTTTTTGGGCTATATTCAATAATGAAGCAGGCCTAGAGTCATTAAAAATATTTAAAATTCTAAATCTAGTATTTTTTTGCAATGCACAAATATTCATTGCAGTAATTAGGTCATCAATAAATATAAAATTAAATTTTGCCCTTATTTTTTTTAAAAAAATATTTTTATTAGTTAAAAAGTTTATTATGATTTTAGAGATAATTCCTTTATCATCAAAATACACTACTCTTGGTATTCTTAAAATATCGACAGAAACAAACGTTTTTTTATAGAAATTATATAAACATTTTTCAGCTAAAAGTTTTGAAAAACCATAATAGTTTTTAGGAAACGGTTCTAAATTTAAACATTTATTATTAGAAATATCATTATCTCCATATACATGCTCGGTGGAAGAAAAAATAATTTTTTTAATATTTTTTTTTTTTAAAAAATTTAAGAAAAATATTAAAGTTTCAAAGTTATACCTAATGTACTTATCTAGGTTTTTAATATTGTTGCTTTCCGGACCTCCTTTAATACCTATTAAAAAAAAAACTATGTCTATTTTTTTCGGTAATTTATTTAAGTCATTAAGTTTAAAGCAATTTCCAGAAATTAATTTAATATTTTTTTTATGAATCTTTTTAATTTTTTTATCAAATAAATAAATATTACTTTTCACACTAAGATCTTTAGCCAAAGCTTGGCCTATTGGCCCAGACCCCCCCATAATCAAAATATTGCTAATTTCCATTTTTAAATTCATTAATAGCTTCTTTAAATTTTAGAATTTTAATTTTTTTAAAGTGGGAAAAAAATTTATTAGAACTATAATTATTGCTAAAATTATTTTTAGCGACAAAATTATTGCTAAGCGAAGTATAAAAGTATTGTAAAGTTGTCTTATTTTTATATGTTAAATTAAAAATCCCTTCTGCTTTTTTAAAGGTTTCTAATATCATTCTACTAATATCTCTCGTGTGTATTAAGTTTAGATTTTTATTTTTATTATAAATAATTATTTTTTTTTTGTTCTTAATTTTTGTCCATACTCTCTTAACTAATCTTTCATTTTTCATATTGTCTCCAAAAACATAACCTAATCTATATGATAAAAACTTAATGTTATTCATTTTGCAAAAAATTCTTATTACATTTTCTTGGGTAAATTTAGATAATGAGTAACCTGTTGATGGATCTAAAAAAGAGTTTTCATTAAATATTTTTTTTTCGTTTCCGTATAAAGAACAGGAAGAAGATAAAATAATTTTTTTAGGCATAAATTTAATATGTTTTAATAAATTTATTAACCCCGAAACATTTGTTTTCTTGCAATCGAACCAGGAAGATTCTTCTTCTTTTATTGGCACATAGCTCGAAAAAAAAAATATATAATCTGGTTTTATCTTATTTATTTTAACACTAAATGAATTGCTAATGTTCTTATTCAAATCAAAGTAATAAGAAGGGCAATTATTACCCTTTCTTCTTGAATAACAAGTAACATTAAATTTCTTAATCAGATCTTGAAGTAAATGCTGTGAAGCAAAGCTACTACTCCCAAAATAAAAAATGTTCATATTTAATATTTTATATTAAAATCAGATCTTGCTAAATGAAAGCTTTTATATTTATTCCCGATTCAAATAAATCTGCCGGTCTTGGTCATTTATTTCGCTGTTATCAATATTCTAACTTTGTTAAAAGTGATTATAAAATTATATTTTTAATTCAAAAATCTTTTAAAAAAAATTATCTAAAATCTAGAAATGCTAGATTAAAAAAAATAAATTATATATTCTTTTCAGATCTTAAAAAAATACTTACTACGCTAAAAAAAAAATATGAAATAAACTGCACTTTTTTAGATAGTTATAATAAAAAATTCCATTCTATTAATTTTAATACTTATTCGAAAAAACATATTGCTATTTTAGATTTTAAAATAAAAAATAATGCCAAATTTATTTTGGATCACACATTTAGAAGAAAAACAAATTTTCATAATACAAGAATAAGAAAAAATATTTTTATTGGGCAGAAATATTTTCCAATTTTTAAAAAAATTTCACTAATAAAAAGAAAAACTATACTAATAGATTTTGGATCAATCAAAAATAAAAAATTAATATACAAATCTTTACTATTTTTAAAAAATTTAAATTTAAATCTATCTTTTAAAATCATTGTTATTAATAAATTTTTTAATAAAAAAGACATATCTAAAGTTAATATATTAAACCAAGTAATTTTTTATAAATTTTTTAATAACATAGATAAAATTTATAAAGAATTATTTTTTGCAATTGGCGCTTGTGGGATTTCATTATATGAAAAATGTTTTTACCATATACCAACAATTGCAAAATCTGTAGCTAAAAATCAAAATTCTAATTTTATAAATTTTTCTTCTGTCAATTGCATTTTGGACTTTGACAAAGAAATAAAAACTAATCTAAAAAAATTCATAAATATAGAAAAATTTTTTAATAGAATAAAAAATACTGAAAGAAAATTAAAAAATTATTTTAACTATAATAAAAATAAGATTCATCTTAATAATTTTTTTAAAAAATTATAAAACCTATTTACTTATATGTTTTTTATTAATAGCGACAGCATATGAAATATTTTTAGCAGCTTTTTTTCCAATAATTTTATGATAATATTTTGGCTGCAGACCATATCCTGGTCGAATAATTCTTAAATTACTTTTCGTGAAAAAATCACCTTTTTTTATTACCTCCGCTGAATATATTGATCTTCTATAAATAATATTTTTTTTGTCAGTATAAAATTTTGAAGGACTCTTTAATATTTTATAAACTACAGTTAGTTCATTTTTAAATTCTAAGATTTTTTTACCTTTTATTGAAAACTCTATATCAAATCCTTTTTTTTGATTATCAAGGGCTATATGCTTTTCTATAATCATCGCTCCAAAAAAAAGCGATAACTTTGCGACGTCATTATTAACACTGTGATCTGATAGACCTACTGTGCATCCATATCTATTCTTTAAAATTTCAATACTCTTTAAATTAAAATCTTTAACTTCGGCTGGATAATTACTAATACAGTATAATAATGCAAAATCACCACATCCAAATTTTTTTATAATTTTTACTGTTTCATCAATTTCTTTTAATGTGGCCATTCCTGTGGAAATAATGATCGGTTTTTTGGTTTCAGCAACTCTTTTTAATAAAGGCAAATGATTCATTTCAAAAGATGAAATTTTGTACATTGGACAACCCAATTTCTCTAAAATATCTACAGCGCTTTCATCAAATGGAGTGCTAAAACATTTTATCCCTATTTTTTTTGAATATAAAAATAATTCTTTGTGCCAACTAAGAGGAGTTTTTGCTTTTTTATATAAATCCCATAATGTTCGATTCTTCCAAAGACCCTTTTTAATTTGAAAATCTTTTTTACTACTTTGCAATGTCATTGTATATTCTTCGTACGATTGCAATTTAACAAAATCTAATTTGTTATCTTTTGCGCATTTGATTAGTTTCTTAGCTATATTTATTGAACCGTTATGATTTGCTGAAATTTCTCCAATTATTATTGGAGATGATAATTTTTGCAAAAAAAATTTTTTTAACTTCATTTTTAAATATAATGGTTTGTACTAAGATTTATTTTTAATAAATTATTTCTTAAATATAAAATCTGAATTTAGATTCATTCTAAAATAATTTTATTGCAATAAATAATGTAACTTATTAAATCCTTTTACATACTGCAAATAAAGCATAAATCTTTCTGCGCCTTTTTTATTAAAAGCTGTTCTTTTATGAAAACCGTTAGTAAATGCCAAATATAAAGTATTTTCTTTAACAACAACTTTTTCTTTTTTATTAATTAAATTTTTGCTTTCAGGATCGGTTTCGTCAAAATTTCTACCATATATAAAACAATTTTTATAATCCTGATCAATTAAATGGCTTCTTAATGCGTATTCAAATGGGGCATCATCTTCTGTTATCTCAAAGGGGGTATAAAAAATTTTTAAATTAGGGAGAAATCTATCTGAATGCAAATAAGTATCTCCTCTAGAAAGAGTTTCTTCTCCAAACTGATCTAATTTTAAATAATGCATCTCTAATGAAGGTTTAACTATTCTTCCATAAACTTCTTTAGTTGCTTGATCGCTGTATTTTTTTAAAAATTCAAAATTACTAATGTCTATAACGCCACAATTTCTTAAGACTTTACCATGAGACTTGTCGGATTTATCAACTGGAGGCTCATTCCATAAGTTTGAATAACTAAAATTTTTTAGCTCTAGAAATAAATTAATTATTTTTTCTCTTTCTTTGAATGGCAACGCATTTTCGATAATTACAATCCCATTTTGCTTAAGAGATTTGAGCATAGCATTATCCAAAAAATAATTATTATTTATAAATCTACAGTTTACATTTAAAGCAGATTCTCTTTTTAAGTTATAAAAAAATTTTTTGAAATTTTTATTTTGTGATGCTTTATTTAGCCAAAAATTAATATATTTTTCTTTTTTTTTAAAGTTAAGACTGTTTTTTTTTAAGAACTCAAGCCCAGGGGTTCTTAAAAATTTTTTATGTAATATGTTTTTAATTTTTTTTAAAATCATTTTAAGTTTTTGTTGATTAAAATCTTAATATTAATAAAAAGTGTTACAACATAAAATTAATTATTAATTTTTAAATTTATTAAATTATTCTAAAATTTTAATTATACTTCTTTATAACAAAAAATTCATATAACTTATTTTAACTTAGTGTAAATATCATAGATATCTTAAATTTTAGATAATTAAGTTCTTGCAATAAATTGAGGCTTATTTATAAATATCTAATAAAAATGTATCCCAATATTTTTTAATGTCTCTAAAAAAAAATTATAATTTTGCAATTCTTTTTTTTTTTATAGTTCTTTTTTTTGTTTGTAGTTTTTTTTTAAATCAATACATAATAAAAAAAAATATAAAAAATATCCTATTTAACATTCATAATTCTCACAACCCACTAATTACAAAATCAAGTCGACCAATTCCAAATTATAACTTGGATAATGAAACTAAAGAATTTTTCGATAAATTAGATACAAATGCTGATACAATAGGAGCATATTCTGCATTAGTTGATTGGCCAGTAATATCAGTCCATGCAAATCTTTTACCAGATGGTAATGTCCAGACATTTGGTTCTTTATCAACAAATTTAAAAGGTGAAAAATTAGATGAAAATAAAACTATTAAATTATCAAGTGGTAAGGAAGTAGATAGAAACGCCGGGGGTATTCAATGGCAACATCATGAAGTTTTTCAGGGTATTAATGTAGATGTGTGGGACTACAAAAAAGGATTAAATAAAAACAGTCATAATTTACTATCTAAACCTATAGTTTGGGATTCCTTTTGTTCGGTTTCAAGAATATTAAATTTAGACGAAGTATTTGTTATGGGGGGTAATGAATACACATCAAAGCCGTCAATTGATTGGAATTACGGAACTGTAAATATAAATATTAAAGATAACACTTTTTCAGAAGGTCCAAAGTTAAATTATCCAAGATGGTATGGTTCAACAGTCAGAGTTGCTGACAAAATTTATATCTTTGGAGGAATTCATAATAAAACAAATTATGCGAGTATAATTCCAGAAGTAATTAATTTAAATGAAAAAAATAATTCTTTTTTTTGGAAAGAAATTAGTAAAGCAAAAAGTAAAGAATTTTTTTTTGATAATTTCTCATGGCACTATCCTAAAGTTTATTTAGGTCCTGACGACAATATATTTGGGATCTCATATAATAAATTATGGAATTTTAATACCGAAAATGATTTTATAAAATTAGTTGGTGAAATACCTTTGGAGAAAGGAATTCAATTTCAATCATTAGATAGAAAAAATCCAAATAAATTATCCACTGAAAGTGAAGGGCCTAGTTTAAATTACGCGGTTAAAAAAAAAGATCAACAAGCTGATTTAGACTTTAGCCTTGAAAAGAAAGTAGATAAAATTTTTACTGGCACGATTGGGGCTCCTGTTGGATCTAGAGCTACATCTGTAATGATTAATGATGAAATTTATATGATGGGCGGTCACCAATACAATTATATGCCCTCGAATAAATTAATAAAAATAAATATTGCCGATAGTAATAAGCCAGTAATAAATAATTTAGAAAGTATGTCTAATTTAAGATCCTTTGGTAATGCAGTAATTTTGCCAAATGGAAACATTTTTGTTAATGGCGGTCAAAGTTATGTGAATGCTGAACAGCCTCATACTCAACTTTTTCCAGTCTTAGAAAATGAAATATATGAAATTAAAAAAAACATATGGAAGTCTGCGGGCACTGCTACTATGCCTAGAAATTATCACAATAACTCAATTTTACTAATGGATGGTACAATTCTAATAACTGGCGGAGATACTTGGACCGCAGAAATTTACTATCCAAGCTATTTATTTGAGAGGAATATTGACGGCAAATTAATTTTAGCAAAAAGACCTGTAATTTCTGAGGTAAAAAAAGAATACAGTAGAACAGAAAAAATAATAGTTCAGTCTATCAATGATTTAGAAATAACTAAATTTTCTTTGATTGCAATTGGAAGCTCAACACATTCACAATCAGTTGAGCCAAAATATTATGAACTGTCTTTTAAAAAAAATAATAAATCTTATGTAGTCGATCTACCTAAAAGTAAGTCACTAAATAAAGGAGTATATCTCTTAATGGCACTTAGTTCAAAAGACGTTCCTTCAATTGCACAAGCCATTATGATCAACTAAGAATAACTCTTTCTTTAATAAACAGTTTTTACTAATAAAAATAAAAATTAAAAAATGTTTAAAAAAATTTTTTACTTACTTAATAGAATTAATAAAAAAATTAATCATTATAATTTCTATCTTAGATCAAAAAAAACTTCGGCTCTAATTAGAGAGTTAATGAATAATAAAAAATTAATATCAATAATAGATATAGGCGCCGGTAATAGATACTTGAAAACACTACTGAATTTTGATGGATCGGCAGAAATTACTATGATAGACCCCAATAAAAACCTAGAATGGGCAATAAAAAATCTTAAAAGCAATTTAAAATATCCAGAAAATGTTAAAGGATTTAAATGCGGGATTGGTAACAAAACTGGCAAAAAAAACTATTTTTTAGCGTCAACGTCTACTGGCTCAACATTTGTAGATATTTATAAAACTAAAAAAAAAATTAATGAAAATTATTTTGGTCCTAAAAACATCATTAAAACTAATATTTATAGCCTAAAAGATTTTGTAAAAAATTTTAACATAAAAAATCCAGATATCATTAAAATAGATGTTGAGGGATTTGAGAAAAAAATCATAGAATCGGTATTAAAATATTTCAAGCCACTAATAATTGAAGTGGAACTGAATAGTAATCATCCGCTTTACGGGGATTCTTTTTCAATAATACATTCTAAATTGAAGCTTTCTAATTATGAACTTGTAACATTCGTTCCAAATTGTGGTGCTGAAAATAAGTCTTGCAAAATTGGAAACAACGAAAATCCAATTTACAGGTCCACCGTAAATCAAATGGACTGCATATATGTAAATAAAAAAATTACAAATAACGCAAAAAAACTTTCAATTTTTCTTGGTTATGGATTAATTGATCAGGCGAAAATAGTGTTTAAGAAAATCAAAAATAAAATACCACGATTAGAAAAAAAGATAAATATTTTTCTAGAAAAATTAACTAAAAAAATTAATTAAATTTTAATATTAAAATAATTTAAAATTTTTTTATAATCAATTTTTAATAAGTAATCTTTGGAAAACATTCTATATTTTTTTTTTAAATCTTTTTTTAATTCATTATTAAAAAATTTTAATAGAATTTCTTTAAAATCTAATTTGCTACTAACTTGGAATGTATATTTCTTTGTGGAACTTATTTGAGGGATTTTATTCCAAAGCTCAATAGGTATAACTTTATTCGCCAAAGCATCAAAAGCTACAGAGGAGTCGTTAAATACTAAAAATAAATCACTTATTTTTGCTAAAGAGAGTAAACTTTCTTTTTGGAAAGAATAAGAAAAATTATATTTTGCAAGTATAAATTTTAAAAAAAAATAATTCGAATAATAATTTTTTCTAGAAAGTTTAATATACAGTATTATTTTATCGGAATTCTCATTAAGAATTTCAAAAATATCATGAAGAATAAATTTTAATTTTTTTTTTTCTAAATTGTTAATCCAATCTTTCATTGGAAGAACTATTATTTTTTTTTTTAAATTATTTTTTTTAGTAGAATTAAATTTATTTAACCATTGAAAAGAATATTTTAAATGTCCTGAATTGACAACTCTACCGTTGAAAAACTTATTCCATATTTTCTGCTCGTCTTGTGTTCCAACTATCATTAGATCGCCATATAAATTTTTAGCGTAGGCACCAATTTTAGAATATTTAATTGTAGAATGCGGGTAATAAATAATTCTTTTATCTAATTCTTTAAACAGGGTTATCCATCCTGTAAAACCTCCGGAGTCGTGAAATAAAAATTTAATTTCATCTATATTATCTATATTAAATTTAGTAATTAAAATTTTATTAATAAAAATTTTTTTATAAACAAAATTCTCAATATTTTTAGTATATGAATTCAAAAATTTATTAACAAATTTTAAAAAAAATCTTAAAAAAAAATTATCATAAAAATTTCTTACATAAAATTTTTTAGTTACATTACTCCACAATTTAAATAATTGAACGTTTCGTCTTAAGTCAGCATAAATATTATAAGACTCGAATACTGTTAAAATTTCATAATTTTTTTTTAATTTGTACAATAAGGGTAAAATCCAATCTATTTCACCGGATGTTCTCCTAACAATTAACAAAATTTTTTTATTCAATTGAATTTATTACTCTTAATATTTTTTTAATTATTTTCCTAAATAAGACGACTGCACTCTTTCACTTAGTTTAACCCATTTTTTTTTTTCATGACCATAATATATGGCATGTATTAAGCGTTGAGTCTTAGCTGCATCTTCTGCGTTTACTGGCGCTACTCTATGTCTATTTTTTAGATTGTGAATACAAGTATTTAAATATTTTTCATGACTTAATCCATAACCATTAGGTACTTTTTGTGAATATTTTTTTTTAATAGAATTTGATATTTTTATACTCTCCTTTTCAAATTCCCATATTTCAATCTTGTTCAATGCAACGCCTCCTATTTTTACATGACCTCTTGTACCCACTATACTTAAGGACGCATGAAAATCTTTTGGTCTTGAGGCGGTTGTCGCCTCGATGGTTCCTAAAGCTCCATTTTTTAACTGAAACACAGATGCCATAGTATCTTCTGCTTCTAATTTATTTGCTCTTTTTGTCACAATGGAACTAATTTTTGTTATGGGCCCTAATAACCAATTTAGAATATCTATATGGTGAATCGCTTGTTGATTTGTTACCCCTCCGTCATTACTCCAAGTTCCATGCCAATTATCATTATAATAACTTTGATATCTGCACCAAATTAAGCTTACCGAAACATTTACAATTTTACCAAATTTTTTAGCATCAAGGTATTTTTTTAAAATTTGAATAGATGGATTTAACCGATTCTGGAATACAACCCCGAGCATTAATTTTTTCTTTTTTGCTATACTATCTAAAATTTTGCATTGTTTTTCATTCATGGATAGAGGCTTCTCGCAAATAACATTATAATTATTATTAAGTAATTCTTTGCAGTGCTGAAAATGCAGGCCAGACGGAGTTAAAACTAGAACAATGTCTGGTTTTGTTTCATTCAACATATTATTTATTGAATCATAGTTCTTACAAATTAATTCTTTGGAAAAGAAACTTCTTTTTTTTTTATCAATGTCGCATACAGATACAATCTTATAGTTCTTTATTTTATTTTTCTTAAATAATTTTAAATAGTGCAACGCGACTCTGCCGCATCCTAAAATTGAAATTTTAATCTTTTTTTCTTTTTTTATATTTTTTTTCATATGCAGTATATTTTAAAATATTTTTTAAAATTTAGATGTCTATTTACTTATTGTTACATTATTATGTATAATTTTAAAACACCAAATATATAAGCCTTATAATAATGAAGAAGCCAAACTTAAGTATCATAAAAAAAATAGCTCAAAAAAAAATTAACTTCAAAAAATGGAATTGGCTTGAAAATGGAACAGAAAAAGAAATTACTCTTAAAAATAATTTAGAAATTTTTAATACTATTAAAGTCATACCAAGATTTTTAAAAAAAAATTTTAACGCTAATACAAGTGTAAATTTTTTTAAGCAAGATATACCTTTGCCGCTAATCATTTCTCCAATTGGTCATCTAACTCAATTTCATAAAGATGGCGAAGGGGAATTAGCGCGCGGAGTTGAAAATTTTGGAACAATTTGTACTATAAGCAACATGTCTAGATTAAGTATTAGAGAAATAAGATCTTTAGCTCCAAAATGTAAATTAATTTTCCAGTTATATGTCTGTGGAAATAAAAATTGGATTATTAATCAATTGAATAATGCCTACAAAGCTAATGTTTGTGCAATTTGCATTACTATTGATGTGCCGGTCAAGAGTTATAAATATCAAACCATGAATGATGGCTATGATGCGAGACAATTCGGAAGAAGATCTAATTTTACAAAATATGATTGGTCTTTTGCCGAAAAACTTTGTTGGGATGATCTGAAATGGCTCAGAAAAATTGTAAAAATACCATTAATTATAAAAGGAATAATGAGTGTAGAAGATGCCAAAATTGCAACCAAAATAGGATTTGACGCGCTGTGGATTTCTAATCATGGAGGCAGAGCCTTTGACAGCGGTGTATCCTCTTTAGAGGCAATGATTGAAATAAGAAAAAAAATAAATAAAAAGACAGTCCTAATTCTTGATGGTGGAGTAAGGACTGGTTCCGATATTATTAAAGCTATAATAAGTGGCGCAAATATTGTTGCTATAGGAAGACCTGCAATATATGGATTGATTGCGAACGGATATAAAGGTGTATTACAAACTTTAGATTGCTTTTTTAAAGAATACAAATCTGGTATTAAATTATCCGGCATAAATTTTAAAAAAAAAACCTTTGATAGAACAATTTAAAAAATCTTTCGATTTATCAATCAAAGATTATAAAAAAGATATCAAATCATTGCATTGGAATAATTTTTTTAAAGAAAAATTTTCTAATTTAGATATTAAAGATTTATATGATTTTAGAAACAATCACCTTTCCGACGGAATGGATAATGTCCATTTCAACGACTCTAGCAATTTAAGACTTCAGCAGTTTAAAGAATTTTTATTAAAAAATAAAAAAAAAATTGAAGATTATTATCAATATTTTCCAAAAAAAAATATTGGTAACTGTCCTAATCAAATTCAGTTAGGCGAAGGATATATTGATTTTATTTTTATAGAACATTTAATGATGTATCTAGATCTTAAAAAATATATATTTGAAAAAAACAATATTCAGAATATATGTGAAATTGGCGGTGGATTTGGCTCTTTAGCCAGACTTATTATTTCTCAATCTAAAGTTAAATATTTCTTAATTGATTTGCCAGAAACGAACCTGCTTAGCGCATTCTATTTAAATGAACATTTTAAAGATAAAAAAATATTTACATATGAAAAAGTCACTAATAATGAAATTAATGAAAAAGATATAGCGCAGTACGATATTATAATACTACCACCTTGGGTACACTTGGCGTCTATTAAAATAGATCTGTTTATAAACACAAGATCAATGATGGAGATGAATTTTTCTATAATAAACGACTATTTTAAATTCATTGTAAAAAATATTTCAATTAATGGTTTTTTTTATAATTGCAATCGATATTACAAAGATACCGTGGGTCACCCTATACAACTACATAAATATCCTTATGATAATTTTTGGAAAGTAATAAATTCAGAACCAACCTGGTGTCAAAGACGGTTACATACCTTGATTACACAAAGGTCTTCGGTTAAAACGGATGATATAAAAAAAACAATGCTCACAATCAAAAATCTTTCCAAGAATCATACACCGCATTTTTTACAACAAATCAAAATATTACGCTTAGGAATAAATTTAATTAAAAAAATATTAAAATAAATGTTTAATACAAAAATAGATTTTATATCAAAAAAAAAAAATATATTTAGAATTGATAATTTTTTAGATAGCAAAATAATAAATCAAATTTATAAATCTTTTCCAAAAATTGATAAAAATCAATTAACTCTCGATAATAATTTTGGAAAATATGGAATTAAGGACGATCAAATAAAAGATAATGATGAATTACAAGATTTTAAAAATATAATATTTTCAAAATTATTTTTTAATTTTTTTACTAAAAAATTTTTTTTTACAAACGCTTTTTCTCAAAATAATTTATTAAGAACAATTAAATACTTAAGAAAACCTGTTAAATATGATGAAAAGAATTATTTGACAGATTTTTTATTCTCTAAACTCAAAGTTAGTTGTCAATTTAGTTTTATTAAAAATATGGGAGGAATAAAACCTCATGTAGATTCTCAAACAAAGTACATAAGCTTAATGTTATATTTTCCCGATAAAAAATATAATGACCATGAGTACGGAACTACCTTCTGGGAAAGCAAAATACAGAGTCATTCAGGCGCTCATGTTGTGGACGATAATGAATTGTTAAATTTTAAAAAAAACGCTAAAGTTTTATATAAAACACCTTTTATTTCTAATGTTCTTTGGGGATTTCTTAGAAATAATAACTCATGGCACTCGGTTGAGCCAATAAATATAGATGATAATTATGTTAGAAAATCAATTAATATAAATTTTATTTACGAAAATTAATTTGTTAAAAAATTTGTTTATGAATTTTTTTTATTAGTTTAAAATCAGTTACATGATGGCCGTCAATTGAATTTTTGCGTGATAAATAAATAATTTTCTCTTCATTTTTGTTCAAATCTAAAAATTTTATTTGTTCGTTTTTAAGTCTAATTTTCATATTTTGTATTAAATTTTTTCTATACGATATCCTTTTTTTTAGTGTGCCAAAATTTGGAAACTGAATGAAGGTTCTTATTTTTTGAATTGCTTTAAGATTTTCTGGAAGGTAATATTTTTTACTTGAAGGAGGAACTATATCGTTAAAATAAAAATTAACATTAGCAATTCCTTTTTGTATAAGATTCTTTCTAAGATTAACGAAATTTTTGTGAAAATTTTTAGATAAAGAATTGCTATAATCACTGGTATTTTTATAAATTTTCTCAATTTTTATCTTTTGATAAAAAAAAGTTCTAACATCTATTTCCCCAAAGCAAAAAATTACATTTAGTTTAACATGGGATCTCAAACAATATGATCTCAAAAAATTAATCATTTTATAGATTTTGTTAATTACGTAGGTTGAGGAACCAAATTCCGACAGTAAAGTAGCGCCAGTGTGAAATGTTAAAAACAATTTATCACTGTCGGTATTAAAAAAAGTTCGACCAAAAAATTCAGCGTGGGAATCGCCTACAAACAAATTAACTATTTTGTATTTTTTTCTTTCACGAATAAAATTTATATTTTTTATTCTTTCATAATCATTCAAATAAATATTGTTAATTATTTTATGAATATTCTTAATTCTTCGAGGGTGATTAGATCCGATAATTAGTATTAAAAAATATCTAATATAATTTGAAAAAAAACCATCTTTTCTCAGATTAAAAGATTTGAAGCTTTTAGATAAAAATACACTAATTCTATATTTTAAATTCACTTTAATTTTTTTATATTATAAGATGTTTTAATTATAATAAAGTTAGCAATTTATGAAGAAAATTTTTAAAAAAATAATCCTATTTATACAGCTAATTCAAATCAAAGTTTTTTTTAAATACAAATATTACAACTTAAATGCGGACCGAGAATACAACGATCAACTTATTAAAAAAAATTCGCTAGATAAAAATAATATGATTAATGTTTTAAGTTTATACAACTACGATTTTTATGATCCAAAACTTAGCTTTCACTATTCTTTATTTGCCGGACTATCTAAAAACAAAAATAATAAAAAAATTCTAGAAATAGGAACTAATTTAGGAAAATTTACAAATTTTGTTTCAAATATATTTCCATTATCAACAATTTACACATGTGATCTTGCTACTGATGACGAATTATTCGATAGAAATTTTAGCAAAGACCCCAAGGCTTCTCGAGAAAATTTTTTACATCAGAGAAATATTAACTTAAAAAATAAAAATATAATTTTTAAAACACTAAACTCATTTGATTTATTAAAAAATTTTGAGAAAGATTATTTTGATATAATCTGGGTAGACGGAGATCATTTCAACCCCCAAGTTACAATGGATGTTGTTTCTTCATATTATTTATTAAAAAAAGATGGAAAACTTATATGTGACGATATTTTTATAGATGAAAAAAGACAGTACATTAATGAATCTGAAGGGTTTGAACCCATTAATTATCTTACAAAAATTAACAAAATACACACAACCTATTTTCTTAAGCGGGTAACAAAATATAATCTTATCAAAAAAAAATACATTTCATTATCGATAAAAATTTGATTTTGTAAAATATTGTAATTTGTATCAAAAAGTTTTTTCAGTGCATAAATCAAGCCAATTGAGCTATTAGTAACGGTAAGCTTAACGTGTTACCACGCTTCCACACCCGTCCTATCAACGTCGTAGTCTA
>Ga0315909_10000817_pt1 | contig 41790 bp, 34 predicted proteins | sample LakEriMetagenome_11_FD_203527 | JGI IMG/M metagenome (GOLD analysis project Ga0315909, IMG submission 203527) | Freshwater fungal communities from buoy surface, Lake Erie, Ohio, United States - Buoy 2 MA125 | ecosystem: Environmental > Aquatic > Freshwater > Lake | place: USA: Lake Erie, Ohio... | reverse complement strand
CCGTTCAGCACAGCGAATACAATCGCTGAGATTGAGCCATTGCCATTCGCTGCTAACGGTTACATTCACACCAGCCCTCCCGTAATCTTCCGCTGGTATCGGGAAAGAACAGGGCTCGCACAATAGCTCTGCGGCGAGGGAGGGGCTTGATGAGAGCCCCAGAGGAAGGCCCGCCGATCAGCGGCGGGGCGCACCTGCGGCGTTCAGCCATTCGGTGATGGAAAGATCCGCGGCGCTGCCGTGGCCCGGCAAGGGCAGTGCGCCCAGCTCCTCCATCAGCGCCACCATGGCGTCGAGTCTGGACTGCGAATCGTAGATACCCAGCACATCGACCAATTGGTCAATCAGGGCCTCCCCATCAAGCTCTTCGTTTACCGGCAAACCCCTGAGGCGCGCGTTATCCACCAGCTGCTGGTACACCGCCTCGAGCGCAGGGCGCATTGTCTGGTATTGCGGTTCGAGATTGTCCTCGTGTTGTTCGGTGCCCTGCTCCCAGGCATGCCACAGGAAGTGACTGCCCTGTGCACAAGTCACCTGATCGTAGTGGCTGTCATAATCGCCGGACGCCTCGCGCTCGAACCATGAGCGGTCCGTGCACAAATGATGCGAGAAACGATCGGCCAATGTGTGGAGGAACATGCCGAGTTTCGCAAAGTTCATCTCATGAGGGGTGATGTATGCCTGCAAGCCTCGATCAGTGGCCTTCACCGTCTTGCTCTCATCCTGGTTGACGATGAGCGTGCCGAGATTGGAGGAGAACGGGATTTTCAGGAATGAAACCCCGGCTGCGAAAAAGCTCTGCGGACTCTTGATGACATGATCCCCTTTTTCGCAACGAATGCGGCTCGGGTCCTTGTGCCGCTTGCGCTCAACGACACCCGCCACACAGGCATCCGGGCGGCGATCGAAGGCCCAGTCCCGCATGTTGTTGACCAACAGCTCGTACTGCGCGTTGGTCTCGGAGAAATAGTCGGTGGGGAACTCACTGTTGGGCGGCCGCCTGCCGGTTGGAGAGTACCGAGCATGCAGATGCAGCAGCATGCCCCCGGCCTCATCATTGAACTTGTAGATGCCGTTCATCACGCGCGTGATCACCAGGCACTCCCTGGGCAGTGGAGTGCGTGAACCCCAAGCCGAACGGCACTGGGTGATTTGCGTGTCATCCAGCATTTGCTGGCCATGCTGATCAAAGGGGAAGTAATCGGATTGATCGGTCGCTTCGTCGTAAATCATCACCTGATAGGCCTGCCACGGCGTATACCCGATCAATTGGGCCATCAGGTAGGTGGAATCACTGTGCAACAGACTGCGTCCACCAATGATGTCGTTGGTGCCGGTGAGGCCACTCATGCTGTCGGCGAGAGCGGCACCGCGGCAGGTGACCTGGCTCGAGGGCCCGAGATTACTGGTGCGGCAGACCTCTTCCACCCCTATGCAGTTGCGAATCAGGGCATCCCCCGATTCAGGTGCGTTGAAACAGACATCCACCCCGAAAGCCACCGCTGCGGGGATCTGCAGAAGAAAAAGTGCGGCAACTGCCCATGGGCCTGCGCGTGGGCTGATTTTCATGTTCGAGTCCTTGTGAAAGGAGTAATGACGCCCGGCAACGGGCAGGATGATTCTTTCCCTGAGTCTGGATTAGGAACCCGGGGCGCTGATTAATCCCATGGCGCTGCCTGATGGTGCGTCTGCATCGGGGCCATGGTCAACGTCGCGGGCGCAGAGATGTGAACCGCTCGGCTTTTTGGGCCATCTGAGGCGCCAGTTCAGGCGGGTCAACCATCCGCTTTTACGGCACGTTCTACTGTAGGCAGAGCCATCTGGGTGGCGAAAAGAGGAGGAGTACCCCACCCACCGCGTTGCGGGGGTGGGGGAACACAGATGAATGTCAGGCGACGCGCTGTGCGCGCTGGGCGGGGGCCCAGGTTCCTCGGCGGTAGTTGTCCGTCGAGATTTCGCGCGGATTGAAGCGTTCGCGTAGCAGATCCACGCACTTCTGGGGCTCGGCTTCACCACACATGAATACATCGATGGCGGCGTAGCCGACTTCCGGCCAGGTGTGGATGGTGATGTGGCTCTCGGCCAGCACCGTCACACCGCTCACGCCCATGCCATCACCGAAATGGTGATAGTGCGAGTGGAGGATGGTGGCGCCAGCGGCACGCGCGCCATCTTCCATGGCGGCACAGATGTACTCGGGTTCCATCAGCCGCTCCGCACCCCAGAATTCCACCAGCAAGTGATCGCCGGCATAACGCTCACCCGTGGCGCGGTCGGTTTTGAAATGGTCCAGGGAATCGTCGTTCATGCCAGCCCTCCCGTTATCTCCTGCTGCCATCGAGGTAGAACGAAGCTCGCGCAGTGGAGCTCCGGCGTGTAGTGCACGGTAGAGAAATTCGCCGCGGTAAAACGTGCCTGCAAGGTCGGCAGATCCGGCTGTAGCGCCGCCAGCGAGTCACTCGCGAGCCCTAGCATCATGTTGCCGCCGTAATACGTTGGCACGGCGATGCCGTAGCACCGGGCCTTGAGTCCCAGATCACGCAACAGTTGCATGCTCTGACGCGACTCGTGCGGTTGCAGGATGATCACGCCATTCTGCAGGGCCAGCACGCCGCCCGGATTCAGGGCACTACGGCAAAGATCATAGAACGTGCGCGAAAACAGCACCTCGCCTGCGCCGACGGGGTCGGTGGAGTCCACCATGATCACGTCGTACTTGTGCTTTTCACGCTTGATGAACTCGAAAGCATCCTCGATCACGAGATCCACGCGCGGATCCTTGTAGATGCCGCCGGCGTTGTTCAGCGTGGGCATGTGGGTGATGCAGTAATCGACCACGGTGCGGTCGATCTCCACCATATCCACATGATCGATGGGGTGCTTCAGCACTTCACGCAGGATGCCGCCATCGCCACCGCCCACAATCATGGCGCGCTTGGGCGCCGCGCACGCGAAAAGCGGCACGTGGGTCAACATCTCGTGATAGACGAACTCGTCTTTTTCGGTAGTCTGGACGATCCCGTCCAGCACCAGCACCTTGCCCCAGCGCTTGGTCGCGAAGATCTGCACCTTCTGGTAAGGCGTGGCGCCTTCAAAGAGCAGCTCATCCGCCGTGAAGCCCTGGAATACTTCGTCCCCGTAGAGGGTTTCCTGAAACCTGATTCCCACTGCCCTTACACCGCCTGGGCAAGAGCCGGCGTGAAGCGGCCCCGTTCGAGCACGTGCATCTCCACCGAGGTGGGCGCGAAGTACTTGCGGCACACCTGCACGGCGACTTCGTTGTCGAAGCGCTTGCAGGAGAAGATATCGATATAGACCTGACCAAGGTTCTCCGCGAAATGCGCGCAGATATTGGAGGTCTCGATTAGCTGGAGCAGGGTGTAGCCGGCGGCATCGAAGGAATGCGTGGCGAAATGCTCGAGCTGCGGCTCGCCATAGGCCTTCATCTTGATGGCATCGACCAGATCGCGCACCCACTCGCGCAGGTGGTCGGCGTCGGTCAACCGGTCGCGGGGACAACCGGCGAGATCAAGGACCAGATGTTGGCCCCAAATCGGAGCGTCTTGATTCATTGTATAGAAACCCTCGTAGTTGAAAGATGAGTGTGGACCCACCACGAGTACGACGCCTCCCGGCGCCATCAGGGTTTCTAACCCGGCCGGAACCTCAGGAATGCGTCTCCCTCGACAAACGCGATGTTCTCCTAGGGGAACAACTCACAAAGCCTCCGGCCTATTGCGGAGCGCGCAATTTACACCGATCGGCCTTGATTGCAAGAAATTTCTGGTCCCGAGCGGGGTTGGCGCAAGTGTCGGGCCACAAAGACAAAATGTGCTTGGACCGGGCTTGATTCAGGGGGGGGCGAGGCAGCGTCCAAGGGCTTCCCGCAGTGGCTCCCGGAAGGCGCCGACCGCGTAGTGCGACAGGCTTGGCAGTATCTCCCAGCTAACCGGGCACCCGGCTGCGGCAAGCCCTTGCAGAGTCTCCAACAGTGGCGCGTGGGGAAATAGTTCATCGCCAGAGGAGTGCAGCGCATGCACGGGTACTTTCACCTGTGGAGGTGATGTCGGCGCGCGGCCCGCCATCGGAATGACCGCGTCGAAGGCTGCCGGTGCCTCTGCCAGCAGATGCCAGCAGCCGATGGCACCAAGGCTGTACCCCACCAACACGCAGCGACCATCACTGCGTGCCCGCAACGCGTGGGCAAGGGCAAGCACCACCGCGGTACTGGCCGGCGTGGTCCAGTCTCCATCCAGAACCACGGGCGCCACGGCGAGCCCGGCCACTCCTTCAGCGGCCGGCACCACCAACTGTTCCAGCAAAGGCCGACCGTACCAGCCGTGTGGCGGGCCGCCGTAGTGCAGGGCAAGAAGGGCGGGTTGCGTGTATGCATCGGTGGACGGCACATGCACGCTCAGTCGCACTTCGTGGCCTGCGATGTCGAGAGTGAGATCGTGATAGCCGGGAGTGGTCGGAAATTCAGGCAAGGTATTCATGGAAATCAGCTTAACCCGGCCGGACGTTTTTTTAGCTTGCGTTGGAGTGTTCTGCGATGGAGGCCAAGGCGTGCGGCTGCCGCGGACACATTGCCTTCCGCCTCCAGCAGCGCCTGCTGGATGGTTTCCCACTCGATACGTTCAAGAGACGCAGGTTGGGGGGCGGGCTCGAGGGGAATGACCCCGGGTTCATGTTCGAAGGCGGCCAGCAGCGCGGGGAGATCCGTCGGCTTGGTCAGATAGTGATGGGCTCCGAGCTTGATCGCCTCCACTGCTGTGGCAATGCTCGCATAGCCGGTCAGCACGACGATGCGCACACCCGGCGCCAGCGCGCAAAGCGTAGGGATCAACTCAAGCCCGTTTTCCGTCGCCAGGCGCAGATCGAGCACGATGCGTGAGATATCTCCCTCGCGCAGACGTTCCAGAGCGCCTTGGGAACTGTCTGCGGTCGTCGCCTGGTAGCCCCTGCGCTTGAGTGCGCCCGCCAGCACCTCTGCAAACACGGGGTCATCGTCCACCAGCAGAAAACCACTCATGCGCGACCCGCCCTGATCGGGCCGAGTGGCAATTTGACCATCACCTGAGTGCCACCAGTGTCACGCGGTCGAAACTCCACCACACCTCCCTGGCGCTGCAAGGTGGTCACCGCCAGATAAAGCCCGAGCCCCAATCCCGATTCCTTGTCCGAGGGTACCGGTGCTCGTCCCAGGTGATTGCGCAATTCGCGCGTGATGCCTGGCCCCTCATCGCGGATTTCAAGCGAGAGTTGCTCCTCATTCCAATGCGCGACGAGCTCCACCACTGCAGGCGAGGCCTGAGCCGCATTGTTAAGGATGTTGAGCAATGCCTGGCGCAAGGTCCTGTCCGGCACGATGAAGAAGTCCGGGCCATCCAATGCCTCGGCCAGATGCAGGTTCACACCCGGATTGAGGGTTTCGAACTCTTCCCGCAACTGCTCGATGAAATGGCGAGGGGTGCATCGAAAGCCTTCCTGCGCCGGCGTCTGCCCCGCGTCCATGGCGAGCTGGCTGAGTGTGGCCTTGCAACGATCCAACTGGCCTTGCAGTACGGTGACGGCAGCATGCAGGGTGGGTTGATTGGCGAGATCGGTGGCCAGATCCTGGGCCAGAATTGCCATGGTCGCGAGCGGTGTACCCAACTCATGCGCGGTGCCAGCAGCGAGTGTGCCGAGTGCGATCACCCGCTCGCTGCGCAAGGCCTGTTCCCGCGCCTCCGCCAACGCCGCATCGCGCTCTCGCAGCGCGCCCGCAATGCGCGCGACGAACGCCGCCACACAGGCGGCGCTCAGCAGAAACCCGTACCACATGCCCCAGAGATGCAGGTCAAAGCCCTGCACCGCTGCGTGGTGATGATCGACAGGTTCCCGCACGAACATGAGTGTGGTGTAGGCCGCTGCCGCAGCACCCCCCACGATTGCTGTATGCAGGGACGGCAGCGCTGCCGCGGCAAAGATGATCGGCAGCAGAAAGAGCGAAATGAAGGGGTTGAGCGAGCCACCGGTGAAGAACACGAGCAAGGACAGGGCAACCACATCGGCCAGCAACTGGCCCAGGAATTCGCGGGCCGAGATCTGCGTGAGTCCCCCGAGGCGGTATGCGCTATGGAGCGTCAACGCGCCGAGCAGGAAGAGTGTGATTCCCACTGGCGCCCAAGGCACCCGCACCCCGAAGGCGCGATCGATTGTGAGCAGCGCCGCAAGCTGGCCGACCATCACCACACCGCGCAGCAGGAGCAGGTACTTGAAGATGATCGGCATGGGACGATTTTGCCGGCGGCGGACGTGCAATGTGTTCAGGAGCGCGCCGAAGCACGCCCCTGCCCACGGAACGGCCGTTCAGCCAACCTCGAGCGCGGCGAGTACCGCTTCAGGATGGGTCTCTGCCTTGGCGACTTTCTTCCAGTGCTTGCGCACCTTGCCATCGGCTCCTATCCATACGGTGGAACGGATCACGCCCATCGTCTTCTTGCCGTACATCATCTTCTCGCCGTAAGCCCCGTACTTCTCCATGACCTTGCGGTCCGCGTCGGAGAGCAGGATGAAGGGCAGCTTGTATTTGGCGATGAAAGCCGCGTGCGACTCGGTGTTGTCGGCGGAGATCCCGATCACCACCACCTTCTTCTTCTGCAGCACCGACCAGTTGTCACGGAAGCCGCAGGCCTCCTTGGTGCAGCCGGGCGTGTCGTCCTTCGGATAGAAATACACGATGACATCCTGGCCCTTGAATTCCGACAGCGCGCGCGCATTGCCGTGCTGGTCCTTGAGCGTGAAGGCCGGTGCGGCCTTGCCTTCTTCGATCGCCATGAATGCCTCCTGAGTGCAGTTTCGAGTGAGGGAGTGCCGGACCGTGAAGGGTCACTGCGCGGAGCGAGCATATCACCCGGCAGTGCCAGCCTGCAGTGGTCGACCGGGGGCTGGACCAAGCATCCACAGATCCGTGATTTGGGGTACCCTCGAGCCCTTTCCGAATGGTCAGAACAGTCAACGTGAAAGTCGCCATCCTGCCAGTAACCCCCTTCCAGCAGAACTGCTCACTCATCTGGTGCGAGCACACTCGCAAGGCCGCACTCATCGACCCGGGTGGTGAGATCGATCGCCTGCTCGCCGTGGTGGCGCGTGAAGGATTGGAGCTCGAAAAGATTCTGGTCACCCATGCGCACATCGATCATGCCGGGGCGGTGGCCGAACTCGCTGAACGCCTTCAATTACCCATCGAAGGGCCGCAGCGTGAAGACAAGTTCTGGATAGATTTGCTGCCCCAGCAGGGAGCCACCTATGGTTTCCCGCCGGCCGGCGCATTCGAGCCCACCCGATGGCTCGAGCAAGGGGACGAGGTCACGGTGGGAGAGGAGACGCTGCAGGTTCACCACTGCCCGGGGCATACGCCGGGGCACGTGGTGTTCTTTCATGCGGGGGCGCGGGTAGCCTTCGTCGGCGATGTGCTCTTCCAGGGGTCGATTGGTCGGACGGACTTTCCGCGCGGCGACCATGCGACCCTGATTCGCGCCATCCGGGAGCGGCTGTGGCCGTTGGGGGATGATGTGACATTCGTACCCGGCCACGGCCCGACATCCACCTTCGGCGCCGAGCGCCGCACCAACCCCTTCGTGGCCGACGGGGTCACCTGAGGTCGGTACACCGGGTCAGCTCCCCCGCAAGCTGATCTGACCGGCCTGACGAACGCAAAACCTGACGGGAACGCTATCCCGTTCCCACTCAGGCCATCACCACCAGCAGGTCCTTGGCGTCCACCTGCTGCCCCAGGGAGACGGCGATCACTTTCACCTCTCCGGCCATTTCGGCGCGGATCGACGTCTGCATCTTCATCGCCTCCAGGATCATCAGTACATCACCGCGCTCGACCCTCTCTCCTGCCTTGATGCTGATCTGGGTGATGACGCCAGGCATGGGCGCGCCGATCTGCAGCGCATTGCCCTTTTCCGCCTTGGGATGTGGGGGCTTGGGCTGCACCCGCGTGCGATCGGCAACCTTGATGGGGCGAGGTTGGCCATTGATCTCGAAGAATACGGTGCGATGGTTGTCATCATGGGGATCGCTGGTGCCAAGATAGCGCACGATGAGTGCCTTGCCCTTGGCAAGCACGATATTGACCTCCTGACCGGCCTCCATCCCGTAGAAGAATACCGGTGTCGGCAGCGGTGTGAGTTCACCATATTGGCGCTGCACGGCCGCAAAATCCGCGAAAACTTTCGGATACATCAGCCAGGAAGCGAATTCCGCATCACTGATCACGCGCTGGGCCTGTCGTTCGGCTTCCTTGCGCGCAGCCTCCAGGTCGACGGCAGGCATGCTGGCACCGGGACGACCCTCCAGCGGCGGTGTACCGTTGAGAATCTTATGTTGCAGGGCCGGTGGAAAACCGCCGTAGGGTTGGCCCAAATCGCCGTGGAAGAATGACACCACAGACTCCGGGAAAGTGACTTCCACAGCCGGATCTTCAACCGCCTGGCGGGTAAGCCCGCTGGTGACCATCATCAACGCCATGTCACCCACGACCTTGGAACTCGGTGTGACTTTCACGATATCGCCGAACATGTCGTTGACCTCGGCATAGGCCTGCGCCACTTCTGGCCAGCGTGCGGCCGAGATCCCCAGCGACAGGGCCTGCTCCCGCAGGTTGGTGAACTGGCCGCCCGGCATGCCATGCACGTAGACCTCGGAAGCTCCCGAGCGAATGTCACTCTCGAAAGCGGAGTAGCTGCCGCGCACCTGCTCCCAATAGCTGGACAGGGTGCGGATATGGTCCGGGTTGAGTCCGCTTTCCCGCGGACCATGGCGTAGCGCCTCGACGATGGACCCCAGATTGGGCTGTGAGGTCAGTCCACTGAACGCATCCATGGCGGCATCCACCGCATCTGCACCGGCTTCAACCGCAGCCAGCACACTGGCGGCGGAAATGCCGCTGGTGTCGTGCGTGTGGAAATGGATGGGTAGGCTGATCTCATCTTTCAGTGCCCGCACCAGACTGTGGGCTGCCGCCGGACGGCACAAACCTGCCATGTCCTTGATGCCGATGATGTGGGCGCCGGCTTGCTCAAGCTGTTTGGCGAGCGAAACGTAGTACTTCAGATCGTACTTGGTACAGCCCGGATCACTCAGGTTGCCGGTATAGCAGATGGCCGCTTCAGCGAGCTTGCCCGTCTCACGCACCGCATCGATGGCCACACGCATGTTCTCCACCCAGTTCAGGGAGTCGAAGATGCGGAACACATCCACGCCTTCACGCGCGGCCTGCTGCACAAAGTAGGCGACCACGTTGTCGGGATAGTTGGTGTATCCCACACCGTTCGAAGCCCGCAGGAGCATCTGCAGCAAAAGGTTGGGCATGCGTTCGCGCAGGCCACGCAACCGCTCCCAAGGACATTCATTCAGGAAACGCATGGCGACATCAAATGTGGCACCGCCCCAGCACTCGACGGAAAAGAGGCCGGGCAACAAATGGGCATAGGCACCCGCCACCTGCAGCATGTCGAAACTTCGCATGCGGGTGGCAAGCAGGGACTGATGGGCATCGCGGAAAGTGGTGTCCGTCACCAGCGTGCGTTTCTGCTCGAGCATCCACTGCGCGAAGCGGTCCGGCCCGAGTTCATCCAGCAGTTGCCGGGTTCCCGGCGGCGGCGCCACGGCGAGCACCTCCGGTGGCTCCGGGATGGCCAGTCGCGCCGGCCGTGGCCGGCCTTTCACGGCCTCGTTGCCGTTGACGATGACATCGCCCACGAAGCGCAGCAGCGGCGTGGCGTAATCCTGCCTGTGCTCGAAATCGAAGAGCTCTGGTGTGGTGTCGATGAAGGTCGTCACATACCGCGCCGAGATGAAGTCCGGATGGCGCAGCAGTTGTTCCAGGAAGCGCAGATTGGTCACTACCCCACGTACCCGGAATTCCCGCAGAGCACGCAGCATGCGCGCCGTGGTTTCATCCGGAGTGGTGCCCCAGGCCGTCACCTTCACCAGCATGGAGTCGTAGTAGCGTGTGATCTGTGCGCCGGAATACGCCGTGCCGGCATCCAGTCGTATCCCGAAGCCGGCCGGGCTGCGGTAAGCGGTGATCGTGCCGTAGTCCGGAATGAAGTTGTTCTCGGGATCCTCGGTGGTGATCCGGCACTGCATTGCGTAGCCGTTGCGGTGGATGTCTTCCTGCCGCGGCACTCCACTGTCGAGCGTGCCGATTGCCGCGCCCTCGGCAATGCGAATCTGCGCCTTGACGATGTCTATGCCCGTGATTTCCTCGGTAACCGTGTGCTCCACCTGAATGCGGGGATTCACTTCGATGAAATAGACCGCGCCGGTGTCCGCATCCTGCAGAAACTCCACCGTGCCGGCATTGTAGTAACCGGCAGTGCGGCATAAACGGACGGCCGAATCGCACACGGCCGCGCGCTGGGCATCATCAAGGAACATCGAAGGAGCGCGTTCAACTACCTTCTGGTTGCGACGCTGCACCGTGCAGTCCCGATCAAAGAGATGGACCAGATTGCCGTGTGTATCACCGATAATCTGCACTTCCACATGGCGGGCGCGACGAATCAGTTTCTCCAGATAGACTTCACCATTGCCGAATGCCTGCTCGGCTTCGCGCCGCCCCACGGCGACCAGTTCCAGCAGATCTTCTTCTCGCTCGATCACACGCATGCCGCGCCCGCCACCGCCCCAGGAAGCTTTCAGCATGACGGGATAGCCGATGCCGGACGCGAGGGCTCGGATGGATGCGGCATCGTCCGGCAACGGACCGGTGGCCGGCATCACCGGCACACCAGAGGATTCCGCCAGCTTGCGGGCGGCCACCTTGTTGCCGAGGGAGCGCATTACCTCGGGACGGGGGCCGATGAAAACCAGTCCGGCTGCAGCACAGGCCTCTGCGAACTCGGGGCGCTCCGAGAGAAATCCGTAACCGGGATGGATGGCATCGGCGCCGGCTTCCAGCGCTATGCGGATGATGTCTTCCTGATCGAGGTAAGCCTGCACCGGGGTCTTGCCCTTGCCGACCAGGAACGCGCGATCGACCTTGAATCTATGCAGGGCGAAACGATCTTCCTGTGAATAAATGGCGATCGTTTCAATTTCCAGTTCGGCCGCCGCGCGCATCACGCGGATGGCGATTTCACCGCGATTGGCAACGAGTAGACGCTTTATTTTTCGCATGGGCTTTTTCATCCGCCGTGCGCCGCGGAGGCGGCACGCGTTCGTGTGATTGCAGGAGACTTCGCAGAAAATACGGGCCGGACTCTACACGAGGGCTCGAAAGCGCGGAAGCCGCCTCTCGCACTCCATGGACGCGCGCCTCAAGGCGGAGCGGTGTGCCGGGATCTGCACTGCATCAGTGCTGCACGCCAATCAGTGGTCACGCCGCTCGCGTGCCGAGTACCAGTCCTCTGCGGTGCATGCGCTCAAGGATGTCGAGGCCTCCGCGCAGCACAGCATCAGACGTGGGATGACCGAGTCCCGCGGCAATTCCGGTGAGAACTTCCCGTGCCGTGACGGTCATTGACTCACGCAGGTGCTCGAACAGTATTCGTGTGATCGCATTGAGATCGAGCACATGCAACTGATGCGCTGAATCGCGGAACACCACCAGATGGGTTTCCCGCGCAGAGGTTTCGTCAATCGGCCGGTCCGGAGTCATCGCATGAACCGGGTAGCGGTAACTGGCGATCGCATGCACCGGGTTGATGACCAGTGGTTCTTCCAGCAGGTCACCCGCGGGGTCGAAGCCATGCGCGGGGACGGTGCGCTCATCGCAAGCCACGGTGTTTTCAAGACACTCGAAATGGGCGAGCTCATGGACATGGGGGGGCAGCGCAGGCGGCGCGAGGCTACCCGTGAGAAACGCCAGAAACTCTCCCGGCAGGCGCGAAAAAGCGGCGGTGACCGCCGGATGCCGACGGAAGTAGCCTTCGATGAGGACATCCCAGGTTTCAGCTGCCATGGACTCCCTGACGCGAGGGAAATTGTCAGCCATGAAGCGCTCAACGTTGTGACGCACGGCATGGCGGTAGACCTCCAGACGCTCACCGCGGAGGCCAGAGGGCGCAGGTTCCTGCAAGGGATCGCGCAGGTGGCGGGCGAAACGCCGTTGGGCCTCGATGAAGGCTGGTATCTTGGTCACGGCGGTCTCAACCACTCTGCTGCGCCTGCTTTTGCAGCCGGTCGACAAGAACCACTTCCTCCATCATCTCGGCCAGCTCCGGGATGTTCTCGTCGCGTTCGAGCAGCGTGGGGAAAACGCCGTGCATGGCATAGGCCTCGCGCAGCAGATCCCACACCGAATCAATGACCGGCGCACCATGGGTATCAATGATGAGGCCACTTTCCGTACGCAGGTGCCCGGCGATATGTGCATAGGCGATACGCTCCGAAGGGATCCCGCGCAGGAACTCCCGAGGGTCGTAGCCATGATTGGTAGCGTTGACCCAGACGTTGTTCACGTCCAGCAGGAGATCGCAGTCCGCCTCTTCGAGCACCAGCCTGATGAAGTCCAGCTCACTCATCTCCTGCATAAGCAGGCAGTAATAAGAGGGATTCTCGACCGCGATCCGCCGACCGAGCACATCCTGTACCTGGCTGATTCTCGCGGAGAGATGCCGCGCGGACTCTTCGGTGAACGGCATGGGCAGCAATTCATAGAGCAAGCTGGAATCCCCGCAGAAGGTGAGATGGTCGCCATAGACCCGGATGTCATGCCGGTCCAGGAATGTGCCGATTTCCCTCACATGCCGGAGGTCCAGTGGATCGGGTCCTCCCAGATTCAGCAGCAGGCCATGGCAGGCAATGGGGACCCGGGAAGCGATGTGGGCGAAGGCCTCACCCAAGCGTCCCCCCACGCCCAGCCAGTTCTCGGGAGCAACCTCCATGAAGGCGATGGGCGCGGGGATCTCCTGGAGCAGGGCCCCAAGGTGGGGGCGCCTGAGGCCTAGGCCCGCTCCGTGAAGCGCTCCAGCATTCACGATGCAGCGGCCTTCGCGCAGACAGTTGATGGCTGCGCGGTGGAAGGTGCCGGAAGCTTACTGCTTCTGTACGTGGGGCATGGAGCAGCTCGCGCTGCCGAAGGTTCCGCACACCGCCGGATCCTTGGTGCCCGTGGCCAGCTTGCCGCTGGCGTACTTGGCTTGCTGATCGCCGCCGTAGTTGAAGCCGGTTTCATCGTCGATGGCGACCTTGTTGCCCTGCATGTCGACTGCATCGCTGGCTACCGTCACCGGGGCGCCGAATTCGACCATCTGGAACGGATTATCGGCGCCGGCCGTCGCGGAGAGTGCCAATGCCATGGACGAGCCGATCGCCAGGGCGACAGGCTTCAGAGTGTTCTTCTTCATGTGACCTTCCTCCTCGTTGCAAGAATCATGTTTCGGACAGCCTCTGCGCAAATGCGCCAGAACGGCCGATAATTCCTTGTGCCGTCGCTGAACGCCCGGTCGTTGTGCCGGGCTCCAGCCGATGGTATGACGCCCCCCTCAGGCTGTAAACCAGCCCCTGTGTTGGGGCTCGGGGCTGCGTCCGGGGAGGCATGAGCCCTGCGTCGCAACCATGGAATTGGGCGAGGAACACTGCGCGAGACGAGCAACAGGGAGAACCGGTGAGACCAGTCCGGGTGTTGATGGGAGTCGGTGTGATGCTCGGTTTGCTGACGGCAGCCGGTGGGGCTGCTGCTGCCGATCAGGCGCGTGCAGCACTCGCCCGCGGCGATGAGTCCGCTGCCTTCGACCAGTTCCTGCGCAGAGCCGAAAATGGCGATCCGATCGCCCAGAACAATGTGGGCGTGTTGTATCTGAAAGGACGGGGAACCGGGGAAGACTTTGTCGAGGCCCGGCGCTGGTTCCAGGCAGCCGCTGACGAGGGGCTGCCCGGGGCCATGCACAACCTCGGCGTCTTCTACCTGCGCGGGCATGGCCTCGCGCCCGATCCGGCACAGGCGGCGGAATGGTTCACCAAGGCCGCAGAGCTCGGCGATGCCGATGCCCAGTTCTACCTGGCACGGCTTTTCTACCGTGGCGAGGGGGTGATGCAGGATCTGCCGGCCGCGAGGCAGTGGTTCACCCGCGCCGCAGATCAGGGCCTTCCGGCTGCCGCTTTCAATATCGCGCTCATGTTGCTGCGCGGCCAAGGGGGAGAGCACGATGAGGTCAGGGCGCTGGAATACCTCAAGCCCCTGGAGCCGGAGAACGAGGCAGCGCGGTTGCTCGTTGCGCAGGTTCATCTCATGCACGCCAGAGATCCGGCGCGGGCTGCCCTGGCGCTGGCAGGCTTGCGGCCATTGGCAGAGGCTGGAAATCCAGAAGCCCAATACCATCTAGGCATGATGCTCATGCTGGGGCAGGGCTTGGCCCAGGACTATGAGGAGGGGCGGTTCTGGTTGCAGCAGGCCGGACGAGCCGGACTGGCTGTGGCCCAGTTGAACCTCGCAGGCCTCTACGAGCGAGGGCTTGGCGTCAAACCCGATCCGGTCGAGGCTGTTGCCTGGTATGAACTTGCCGCCTCCAACGGAGACGCCGCCGCCGCCGACCCGCTGGCGAAGCTCCGCGGCGAACTGTCGCCACCCGAGCGCGCCCGCGCACACGCGCTGGTGGCCGAGTTGCGCGCCACCCACCCCGGCATCGTGCAGGAAGCCTCTGCATCCACCCGTCCCCCGTGAGCATTACACCTAACCGGAGCCTTGGCATGTTGCCCACCCTCATCCTGGACATGGACGGGACCCTGCTCGACCTGAATTTTGACGATCAGGTCTGGAATCAGGCGCTGCCGCGCGCGCTTGCCGCGCTGCGTGGGGAGTCAGAGGTGGCTGTCCGCGCGCATGTGGTCGAGACCCTCGCCGCGGCGAAGGGCTCTCTTGCCTGGTATTGCCTGGACCACTGGGAGCGGGTGTTTGGCGTCTCCGTCCATGCGCTGGAGCTCGAGCTGGCGGAGTTGATCGCGCTGCGGCCGGGGACGCTGCAATTTCTGGAATTTCTGCGTTCGTCGGGATATTCCGCCATCATCGCCACCAATGCGCATCCGGGCAGTCTGGCTCGCAAGATGTTGCACACCGGCATCGAGGATTACTTCGCGTACCGCATCAGCGCGCATGCGCTCGGGGTGCCCAAGGAGAATCCGCTGTTCTGGTCCCGCCTGCGCGAGGTGGTGCCGTTCCGGGCGGAGCACGCAGTATTCGTGGATGACAACCTCACGGTGCTCGACTCCGCGCGACAATGGGGCATACGCCATCTCTTCGGGGTGCGCACGCCAAGCAGCACCGGCGCGCCCAAGGCTTTCGACGGCTATCAGAGTGTGGAGAGTCTCACCGAACTGATTCCGTGGCTGCGGACACTGGAGACTGCCGGCAAGTGACCGGGCTCCCAGCGGGGCTCAGTCGCAACGGGCAATCAGGAAGTCATGGATGCGGCGTCCCGCCTCCAGCGCCCGGCGCTCGAAGCGCGTGACGCAACGAGTCCGAGGGCGGAGGGCGGGGCAGCCCGCGCCTGCAAGATTTCTCCAGCCCGGCGCGCTGGCGAGACATTCAAGGATACTTTCCGCGTAATCGTCGACATCGGTCGCGATGCGGACGCGGCCACTGCTGGCGAGAACACGCCGCAGGGCGGCAAGGAAGGGCGCCTGGATGAGTCGACGCTTGTGGTGACGGCTCTTGGGCCAGGGGTCGGGGAAGAAGATAGAAACCTCTTGCAGGCATCCCGTTGGCAGCCGTGCCAGGATCTCGTGGACGTCGGCCGTGCTCACACGCACATTGGTGAGACCTGCCGCCGCCACCTGCAGCAATAATTGACCGATACCGGGGCGGTGAACTTCCACCGCCAGATAGTTGTTGGCCGGATGATCGAGCGCGTTGTGGTAGAGGTTCTCGCCGTTGCCCGTCCCGATCTCCAGATACAGGGGGTTGGGGTTGCCGAACCACTCCAGGGGCGTGGACCCGGGCTGCCCGGGCAACTCGAAAACCGGCAGCAACTCTTCCAGCGCGCGCACCTGCGCCGTGGTGATGCGTCCCTCACGGCGCACGAAGCTGCGTATGCCGCGTCGGGGCGGGGTCCCTGATTCAGTCGCCAAGGCAGGGGGTCAGCTGAAGAACGTGCCATCCAGCGGGGAAGACGCCGAGGCATGGGTACGTCGAGGCATGCGTCCGGCGCGATAGGCCAGACGTCCCGCCATCACTGCATGGCGCATGGCGTCAGCCATCACGATGGGCTGGCGCGCCTCTGCGATGGCGGTATTCATGAGCACGGCATCGCACCCAAGTTCCATTGCAATGCTGGCATCCGACGCGGTGCCGACGCCGGCATCCACGATCACGGGCACGGAGATGGTTTCCACGATTTCCCGCAGGGTGTAGCGATTCTGTATTCCCAGACCAGAGCCTATGGGCGCTGCGAGCGGCATGATGGCCACGCAGCCGATTTCCTCCAGGCGCTTGGCCATGATCGGGTCGTCCGTGGTGTAGACCATTACCTCAAAACCCTCGCGGCAGAGGATTTCGGCGGCCTTCAGGGTTTCGGTGATGTTGGGATATAGGGTTTTCTGATCACCCAGGACTTCGAGCTTCACCAGTCGGTGGTCGTCAAGCATCTCACGCGCCAGGCGGCAGGTCCTTACCGCGCTGTCCACGTCATAGCAGCCCGCGGTGTTGGGCAACAGCGTGTAGCGCTCGGGGGGCAGGTAATCGAGAAGATTGGGACTGCCTGCCTCCTGACCGAGATTGGTCCGACGTACCGCGACGGTCACTATCTGCGCACCACTGGCCTCAATCGCCTGACGGGTCTCCTCGAAATCCCTGTACTTGCCAGTGCCGACCAAAAGGCGCGAGGAGTAGGCCTTGCCGGCGATGATCAGAGGGTCGTCAGCGCCTGTGGCAGGCGAAGGATGCATGTCGCTCATGTCCGGGATTCCGTTTGCTCTGCTCTGGAAGAGGTGGCCTCAGCCGCCGCCGATGGCCCTGACGATTTCGACCTTGTCGTCAGGGGCCAGATGATACTCGCTGAAGCGGCTGCGCGGCAGGATGGCTCCATTCACTTCCACCGCAAAGCGACCTTGCAGTGCAAGAGATGCCACCAGCGCGGCAACCGTGAAACCCGACTCGATCTCATGGGTTTCGCCGTTGAGACAGATTTGAGTCATGCCAGTCCCTCGCGGCCACGGCCGGCAGCGTGAGGGCATGTTGGTGGACTGGATGCAAAGGATTGCACAGGGACACTCGCACGAATCTGAAGCTTGGACGCCTGACTATAAGCCAGTGGCAAAGTGGCGGCGAGCACACCCGACAGCCGATTTGCGGCCCGCGCCGCAAGACGACGCACAAACCGAGCCTTATGCGGTTGATTGCTTGGACGGCCCCGCGCAAACCACTACAATCCCGTCCAACGCGGGTGTAGTTCAATGGCAGAACATCAGCTTCCCAAGCTGAGAGCGTGGGTTCGATTCCCATCACCCGCTCCAGACGAATCTGCCCGAGGGGCCAGCGGGAGACGGTGCGTTTGCATGCTACCAATCGAATCAACCGAGGCGTTTCGGGATTCCGCGCTGGAAGCGATCGCGGAGGCGCTCTACAACCCCGCACTGCCGTATCACAACTTCGCTCACGCCTTGTCCACGCTCCAGTCCGCGGACCGCATCCTCGTGCGCTGCGCGGAGGAAGGCATCGAGATCAGAGGCCTTGTCGTCTACTACGCCCTGCTGTTCCACGATGCTGGATACCATGAAAACCAAAATGCTTTGGGCTTCGCCTCCAAGGAAGCCTATTCAGCTCATCTCGCCCGCGTGACCCTGGAGGCCCGGCGAGTCGCCGATGACATCATCACGGCTGTGGAGCGCTCCATCCTGGCCACCGAACGAGGAGCCAAGTGCCTGAGTGTGGAAGATGCCGTGGTGAGAATGGCGGATCTGTCCGGCCTTGGCGGTGACTATGCAATCTTCCTCGCCAATACGATTGCACTCTGGGATGAGGTTGCAATGCTTTACGGACGTCGCGTGGACTGGGCGGACTGGTGCGGCAGTACCCGGGAGGTGCTGGCCCCTTACCTTAGCGAGACAATAGCGCTCACCCGTGAATTCCGACAGGACGAGGGCGGTGGCTTCTTCGCGAGAGCGAGGGAAAACCTTCGGCGGCTCGGGTCGGAGCCTTTACCCGCGCGTTGATCAGCCGCCGCCGACCTTCAACACAATGGCCTTGAACCCCAGCTGATCGAGTCGGCTGCGTGTCTGCTGTGCCTGTCCCAGATCTCCATAGGGGCCGACGTGCACCCGGAACCAGTTCTGGCCGTTGATTCCCACCTGATGAATATTGGCCTGCACCCCCTGCAGCGCGAGCATGGCCTTGGACTGTTCGGCATCCTCTCTGGACTGGAACGAAGCAACCTGGAGCACGTAGCTGCCGGTGCCTGTCGCGGGCGCAGGTTCGGGTTTTTCCTCCGTTGGTGGGTTGGCAGATTCCGCGGGAGGGGGCACTTCGCTGTCCGGAATCTTGACCTCGATTTCGGGCAGTATGGTGTAGAAGTCAAAAGTCGGGCGGGTCACCGGAGTTTCGGGCGGAGGTGGTGGTTCCTGCGTAACCTGTGGCACGGGAGACGGAGCGGTTGGCATCTCGACGAGCGGAGGTGCGGGCGCACGCGTCTGTGCTGGCTGCTGAAACCAGAACCAGGTGAGTGCGGCACACGCCAGACCGATGCCGAGGCCAGTCAGAAACGACAGCCAGCTGCCAGGGGCACGTGCCGGCGGCGTCTTGCGTGGTTCTTTCTTGTAGTCCCTGGCCATCACATTTCCTCGGGGGCTGTCACCCCCAGCAGCGCCAGCCCATGCGCGAGGACAAGCCGGATGGCGGCACAGAGCGCGACGCGCGCCTCGCGCAGCGGAGCCTCATCCACGTTGATTTTGTGGGCGTTGTAGTAGGCGTGGTATTCAGTGGCCAACTCGCGCAGGAAATTTGCGATGGCATGGGGTTCTCGCTGCTCAGCCGCCGACGCGACCACATCGGCATAGCGCGCGAGCAAGCCGGCAAGGTGGTGCTCGCGCTTCTCCACGAGCAGGGCGAGATGGGCCAATCCATCGAGTGCCTCGCAGCGTCCACGGGACTGGGCAATCTGCCGGAACACGCTGCAGATTCGCGCATGCGCGTATTGCAGGTAGTACACCGGATTGTCCTGGCTCTGCGCCTTGGCCAGATCCAGATCAAAGTCGAGATGCTGGTCCGAGCGCCTGCTGGTGTAGAAGTAGCGCGCGGCATCCACGCCCACTTCTTCAATCAGCTCCTTCAAGGTGACGAACTGTCCTGAGCGGGTGGACATGTGCACCTTCTCGCCGCCGCGGAACAGGCTCGCGAATTGCACGAGCAGTACCTCCAGCCGGCCCGGATCGAGGTTCAGCGCACTCAGGCTCGCCTTCACGCGCGGAATGTAGCCGTGGTGATCCGCGCCCCAGATGTTGATGATCTGATCAAATCCGCGCTGGTATTTGTCCGCATGGTAGGCGACATCGGAGGCGAAGTAGGTTGGCGCGCCATTCTCGCGCACGAGCACGCGGTCCTTTTCATCGCCGAAAGCGGTGGAACGGAACCACTCTGCACCGCTGTCGCTGTACACGTAGCTGCTCGCGCGCAGGCTCGCGAGCGCCTGCTCCAGGTGACCCCGCTCGACGAGGCTGTGCTCCGAGTACCATTCGTCAAACTCAACGCCGAAAAGCATCAGATCCGCGCGAATGCCTTCAAGAATGGACTGGCACGCATAGCCGTGTAGCGTGCGGTAGTCAGCCTCGCCGAGCGCTGCGCGGCACTGGGCGATGCGGGCGTCCAGCGCACCCTCATCATCCCCTTCGGGGGTGACCGGGAGCGTGGGCAGGGAAGGCCGTCGGAAGCGATCCCCGAAGCGCTCTGCGAGCTCGGCGGCGATATCGATGATGTAGTCGCCACGATAGCCATTGCCCGGGAAGTCCACCTCCGCTCCGGCCTGCGCGAGATAGCGCAGCCAGACGCTGAGCGCGAGGATATCCATCTGCCGCCCCGCATCGTTCACGTAATACTCGGTGGAAACCTCGAAGCCCGCCGCCCGCAGCAGATTGGCGAGGGCTGCGCCGTAGGCTGCACCGCGGCCATGGCCCACATGCAGCGGACCCGTGGGATTGGCGGATACGAATTCCACCTGCACACGGTGCCCCGCCCCGCGTCGGGATTTGCCACAGGCCTCCGGTGCCCGCAGCAGTGTGTCCACGATGGTGAGCATGGCGGCCTGCCGCAGGTGGAAATTGATGAAGCCGGGGGCCACCACCTCGAGCTTCTCGACATCCGGATCAGCCTCGATTGCGCCCATGATGGCTTCTGCCACCGCGAGTGGGGATTTGCGGCAGTGCCGGGCGAGCAGCAAGCTGATGTTGCTGGAGAAATCGCCGTGCGCCGGATTGCGCGGAGGATCCATGGCCACTACGGGCAGTGCCTCGGGCAAGTCGAGCGTGCCTGCGGCAGCCAGGCGTGAGAGGGCTTGTTCGACCAGGGACCTGAGATGTTCCTTCACGCTGGATTCACCCGCGACGGCTGGGGAGGGAGGTTTCCGCATGGTCGGGCATCCGGAGATACCGGGGACCGGAGGGGCGGAAGGGCGGCAACACTACCAGCGTTTGCTCCGCTCTTGAATCCCGGCGCGTCCGAACCCGGGCCACGCTTCAGCCCGTCTCCTGGGCATCCACGTCCAGATGCCAGCGCACGCGGCGCGCCAGAGGCAGCTCACGTATCGCTGCCAGCGCCCTCTCCAACGCTGCTGCGAGGACCCCTCTGTCGATACAGGAAAGCAACAGGTTTGCGCGATAACGACCCACTTTCCGCTCCATCAGGGCGGGCACTGGGCCACCGATGAACACCGACGGCGGCAATTCTCGCCGCAGCCGCTCCGCCAGTTGTCGCAGAAATTCCTGCGGCGGCTCCCGTGTCGGCGCCTCGGCGCGCAGCATGGCCAGCGCGGTGTGCGGCGGCATCTCCGCTTCGACCCGCTCGGCCAAGGCTCGGGTGGCGAAGCCGCGGTAGTCCGCGTTACGCAGGAATGTGAAAACGGGATGTTCCGGATGGTGGCTCTGGATCAGGACTTCGCCCGGTTGCTCACCCCGTCCGGCCCGGCCGGCAACCTGCAGAATCGTTTGCATGAAGCGTTCCTCGGCACGGAAATCGCGGGCTAGCAGACCACTGTCACCATCCACGATGCCGACCAGGGTGACGTGTGCGAAGTCATGTCCTTTGGCAATCATCTGCGTCCCGATGAGGAGGTCGACCTCGCGCTGCCGGATGCGCGCGAAGGCGCGCTCCAGATCGCCCTTGTGGCGCATGGCGTCGCGATCGATGCGCAGCGTCCTCAGGCCTGGGAAGAGTCCTTCCAACGCCCCTTCGAGCTGCTCGGTGCCGACACCAACCCCCGCATAGGCCTCCAGTCTGCCGCAGGGATGATCGGGGAAGACTGCATCCCTGCGGCGTTCGAAGCCGCAGTGGTGGCAGCGCAGCCGATCCTGCTCAAGATGCAGAACCAGGCGCGCATCGCAGCGCGGACAGCCCGCGATCCAGCCGCAGGCGTGACACAGCACCACCGGCGCGAAGCCGCGGCGATTGAGGAACAGCAGGCTCTGCTCACCGCGTGCGGCCCGCTCGAGGATGGCACGGCGGAGGGGATCGCTGATCCCCGAGGTGAGCGTCATGCCGCGGATGTCGAGCACACGAATGCCTGGCAGGCTCGCACCGCCTGCGCGCTGGGCGAGTGGCAGGTAGGCGTACTTGCCGCGTTCACAGTTGGCCAATGATTCGAGGGAAGGAGTCGCGGAGCCCAGCACCACCGGAATATTCAGCCGACGGGCTCGCATCACGGCGACGTCGCGCGCGGAATAGCGAAAACCTTCCTGCTGCTTGAAGGACGGATCGTGCTCTTCGTCCACCACCACCAGTTGCAAACGCGGCAAAGGCATCCACACGGCTGAACGCGTTCCGAGCAGGACCCGTATCTCGCCTTCCCTGCAACGCTGCCAGACCAGGGCACGGGCCCGCTCGGAAAGCTCCGAGTGCACAAGTCCGACCGCCACACCGAAGCGCTCGGAAAACCGCTGGACTGTCTGCTCGGTCAGGCCGATCTCGGGTACCAGGACCAGGACCTGACCGCCTCCGTTGATCACGTCCCGTGCCAGGTGCAGGTAAATCTCGGTCTTGCCGCTGCCCGTCACACCATGCAGAAGATGAACGCCGAAAGCCCCCAGTCCGCTCCGGATGCTGGTGCAGGCTTCCGCCTGTCCTGCATTGAGCGGGAGGAAGCGCGCATCGTTCACCAAGGGGGTGAGGTGCGATGGCATGTCCTCCGTCAGGGCTAGCCAGCCACGCCTTTCCGCCTCGCGCAGCGTGCGCGCCGCGCTCGAGGGAAGCTCGGCGAGACCCTGTCGGGTGATCACGCCGGTTTGCGCCCGTTGCAGGAGTTCCCGTTGTCGTGGGCCGAGCCGCTCACTCCCCGCCAGCGCCGCCGATCCTGCGGAGCTCAGTTGCCATGCTGGCTCCCGGGTCTGGCGGGGAGATTCCCCCCGTCTCAGCTCTGCCGGCAGCAGAGCCTCGAAGACCTCCCCCGGGGGGCAGTGGTAGTACTGGATCGCCCACAAGGCGAGAGCCATGAGGGAGGGATCGATGACCGGTGTGGCATCGAGCACCGCGAGCAGCGGCTTCAGTTCCCGGGTCGGTGCTGCTGTGGTGTGGTCCTCGGTCTCACCGATATCGCTGACGAGCACGCCGAGCCGTTCGCTACGTCCCAGAGGCACTTTTACCCGGCAGCCCGGCGTGATCGGTGTCGATGGCGCGGAGGCTGCCGGCAGGTAGTCAAAAAACGAACGCAGCGGGCTGAATACCGCCACGCGCAAGGTGCGCGTGCCGCGCTCGCTCAAAGGTCAGGTTCCGCAAAGTTTGGGGGCGGAAGGAGAGGGAGATCCTCCAGCCAGTAACCGCCGGGTGACTCGGCCAGCCGCTGCAACAGCGCGTTTTCGTCGAGAGAAAGCGCTGTGCGGCCGGTAAGGCGCGAGAGCGGCATCTGTCGCTGTCGCTGCACTGGCAGCACGCTCAATTCAAAATCCACCCCGTCGCGATGGCATTCAAAAATCGGCCAGGCCGCTTCCCGGCCTCGCCGGGCCGGGGCCGTACGCAGGGTGAAGGGTATCTTGTTGTGCAAGAGGTAACGGGTGACATGTTCGACTTCATCATCGAAAAGAAAAAGGCCCACCGGAGTATCTTCGAATGTGGTGCCGAACAGGACGGGGCCGTGCAGACGCGGTGAGAATACACGCAGGAATTTCATCGCCTCGAGGGCGGCGACCCGCAGCCGCTGGTTGCGTTTCGGCAATTCGCCGTGGTCGAACAGACTCTGGTAATCGATGACAGCCTGCAGCAGTGCGAAGCCCTCGAGGGCAGCCTCGCTGCCACGCAAGCCCAGGGTGGCAGCGGCCTTCTCCCGCGCCTCGTGGAAGCCGCGCGCTTCGCCGCGTACCAGCATCCTTGCAGCAAGCCCCGCAAGTTCCTGGTGAGCCTGCAGATCCTCCCGCTGATGACCTCGCCGCTGATTCCCGTGTCGCCTCAAAACAACTGCTCCACCGCGCGAGGAGGAGCCGGTGGCTGCTCCAGTGGCGCGCGCTGCCCGGGTTCATCACGCGGTACATCCTCCGCGCGATAGGTTTCGTAGGTGGCTGTCCCCGTGGAGCCCGTGCGCACCGTTACCAGGCCCGCCGGCAGCGGCAGCTCGGCGAGGGGAGTGTCAGCAAGCACACGGCGGGTGAAGTCGATCCACATCGGAAGCGCAGTGCGCGCACCGGTCTCCAGAGGACCGAGGGTCACCGAGTCGTCATATCCCACCCAGGCGGTGGTCACCACCCGAGCGTTGAAGCCGGAGAACCAGGCGTCCTTCAAATCATTCGTCGTGCCTGTCTTGCCGGCCAGGTCTGCGCGCGCAAGGGAGAGCGCGCGCCGGGCGGTGCCGCGCGTGATCACGTCCTTCATCATCGAATACATCAACCAGGCGTTCTGGGCATCGAGCACGCGCGGGGCCTGCGGAACAGCGGCCGCGGTTTCCGCTTCGATCAAGGCCGCAAGGTCTTCAGGCTCGGCATCCCCATCACCCTCACGCGTTTCGCAATCCAGGCAGGCGGTGACAGGCGTCGCGCTGAAGAGCACCTTGCCAGCGGGGTCCTCCACGCGCTGCAGGACATGGGGATCGATCAGGAATCCGCCATTGGCGAAGACGGCATAGCCGCGGGCAAGTTGCAGGGGTGTGAGCTCGCCCGTTCCGAGCGACAGGGAGAGATTGTGGGGCAGGCGTGCGGGATCGAAGCCGAAGCGCGCCACATGCGCCAGGGTTTGTTCTATGCCGATGTCGCGCATCATGCGTATCGACACGAGATTGCGTGAATGAGCCAAGGCCTCCCGGAGCGGCGTCGGCCCGTAGTACGTCCCCGAATAATTCTCGGGCCTCCAGGCCCCCTCCAGACCCGGGGTTTCGAACACGATGGGAGCATCGTTGACCAGCGTCGCCGGCGTATACCCATGGGCGAGGGCAGCGGAGTAGATGAAAGGCTTGAAGTTCGAGCCGGGCTGCCTCAGTGCCTGGGTGACACGATTGAATTTGCTGCGCTCGAAGTCGTAGCCACCCACCAGGGCGAGAATGGCTCCGTTGACCGGAGCAAGCGCCACCAGCGCTCCTTCCGCGAGGGGCAACTGCGCGAGACGCCAGGCTTCCACCTCGGGTTCACCTTGGCCTTCGAGATTGGCTTGTGGAGAAATCCTCACGATGTCGCCCGTCTTGACCAGATCGGCCGCACGGGTGGGTGCTTTGCCGATGTTGTCCGGAGCGATGAATTTCCTCGCCCAGCGCAGACCTGCCCAGGGAATCTTCCGCTGCGTGCCCTCGACATCCAGAACCGTGATGGAATCTTCCTGCACCTCGGTGACCAGAGCTGCGCGCAGCAGGCCGGAGCTGCGATACGGATAGAGCAGCGTGTGCCAGCGATCCGGTGCGAGCCCGGCGAGATCGGAATGGGCTTCCGGGCCGCGATACCCGTGCCTGCGGTCATAGGTGTCAAGCGCTGCGCGCACGGCCTCGCTGGCGGCGGCCTGGGCGTGGCTGTCCAGGGTGGTGTAGGCGCGCAAACCTTTGGTGTAGGCACTTTGTCCGTAGCGCTTGATCAGTTGCTCGCGCACCATTTCAGCCACATGGGGCGCCGAGACCTCTACAGGCTGGCCGTGGACCCGTTCCGGCAAGGGCTCCTCCTCAGCCGAGGCGAATTCCGCATCACTGATAAGCCCGAGGTCCAGCATCCGCACCAGCACGTAATGGCGACGGGCTTGGGCGGCCTCCGGCGCCGTGACCGGATTGAGCCGGGAAGGTGCCTTGGGCAGGCCGGCAATCATTGCGGCTTCAGCGAGACTGAGCGCCGACAGGGGCTTGCCGAAATAGACTTGCGCGGCGGCGGCCACCCCGTAGGCTCGGTGACCCAGAAAAATTTTGTTGAGGTAGAGCTCGAAAATCTCGTTTTTTGAGAGCTCGCTCTCAATCCTGAAAGCCAGCGCTATCTCGGTGAGTTTTCGCTGGTAGGTTTTCTCCCGCGACAGGAAGAAATTTCTGGCTACCTGCATGGTAATCGTGCTGCCGCCCTGGGCTCTCTCCCCCGACAGTGCGAGCGCCATCGCGGCCCGCACCAGCGCCATCCAGTCCACCCCGGGGTGCTGGTAAAAGCGGTCATCCTCCGCGGCCAGAAAAGCCTGGCGTACCTGCAAGGGGACCTCATCCAGTGCAACGGGTTCCCGGCGTTTTTCGCCGAATTCGGCAACCAGCTTGCCATCCCGGGTGTAGACCTTGAGCGGAGTCTGGAAGCGGACTTCCCTCAGCCTCTCGGTGGGGGGCAGTTGAGGCAGCAGCCATGCGGCCAGGCCGGCCGCGAGGCCGGCGGCCAGCAGCAGGCAGAGCAGAAGACCTGAGGCGGCGAGTCGCAACATCTGGTGTGGTTGGCCGTAAGCTGTTACCAGATGTCCGTAAATCTACTTGAGATTACTGGCCTAAGATCCGGTTTTGTATTGAAAAAAGATGTCGAAAACATTTGTGTTTGCTGGGGGGCTTGGCTATATTCGGCCCGAAATCCGGGGAGATGCCACCACACATGGGTGGCGCAACCCCGCAAAATCAAAGGGTTGAGTGGGAGAACCCGTGGCACTTTTCCGGCGTAAAAATGTTCCGCTGCTCGGCATCGACATCAGCTCGACCTCCGTCAAGCTGCTCGAGCTGACGATGGTGGGCGGGCGCTACCGGGTGGAGAGCTACGCGGTGGAACCGCTCCCGCCCAACTCGGTGAGTGAAAAGAATATAACGGATGCCCAACTGGTCGGCGAGGCCATCGAGCGGGCAGTCCGCAAATCCGGCACGCGGACGCGGGATGCTGCCTGTGCGGTGGCGGGCTCCTCCGTCATCACCAAGGTCATCTCCATGCCGGCCGACCTGAGTGACGAGGAGCTGGAAGGCCGCATCCAGATAGAGGCCGACCAGTACATCCCCTACTCGATGGATGAAATCAACCTCGATTTTTCCGTGATAGGACCGACTCCCGGTGCCACGGACAAGGTCGACGTGATGCTGGCGGCGTCGCGCAGCGAGAATGTCGAGGCGCGAATTACCGCGCTGCAAGTGGCGGGCCTGCGTCCGCGCATCGTCGATGTGGAAGCCTTCGCGCTCGAGAATGCGATGGAACTCGTGGCGCCCCAGTTCCCGGAGGCGCGCATCATTGCCGTGACCGACGTTGGTGCCAGCACTTCCACCCTCAGCGTGCTCGAGAATGGCAAGACCATCTACAGCCGCGAGCAATTGTTCGGTGGGCGTCTGCTGACCGATGAAATCCAGCGCCGATACGGGCTCTCCTATGAGGAGGCCGGCATGCGCAAGAAGCAGGGCGGGCTGCCGAGCAACTACGAGCCCGAGGTTCTGCGACCGTTCATGGATGCCATGGCCCAAGAGATTTTCAGGGCCCTGCAGTTTTTCTATTCATCGAGCCAGGTGCGCACCGTCGATCAGGTGGTCGTGGCCGGTGGCTGTGCCTCGATCGACGACATCGACCTGCTGATCCAGTCCAAGGTGGGCACGCCGGTCGCGATTGCCAATCCGTTGGCGAACATGAGTGCTTCCGCTCGGGTCCAGGCTGATGCCCTGGTCAACGATGCGCCGGCCCTGATGATCGCCTGCGGCCTCGCGCTGCGGGGCTTCGACTGATGGCGCGCATCAATCTTCTGCCATGGCGCGAAGAGCGCAGGCGCCAGCAACGCACGGAATATCTCGCGATCCTTGGCATCACGGCGGCGGCCGCACTGGTTGTGTGGGGACTCATCCACTTCCACTACGGCGAGCGCATCGCTTATCAGCAGGAACGCAACAACTACCTCAGCGCGGAAATCAGCAAGCTCGATCGCCAGATCAAAGAAATCGAGGAGCTTGAAAAGGAAAAGGCACGCCTGATCGCCCGCATGAAGGCCATCGAAGCCTTGCAGACCAGCCGTCCAATCATCGTGCACCTGTTTGATGATGTGGTGGATACGCTGCCTGAGGGGCTGTATCTGACAGAAGTTGCACAGAAAGGCACCGCCATCACCATCAAAGGCGTGGCGGAATCGAATGCGCGTGTCTCGGGTTTCATGCGCAACATCGAGAAATCCGCCTGGCTCGGCAACCCCAAGCTGCAGATCATCCAGACTGGAGAGGTTACAGGGCGGCGTCTCGCGAACTTCACGCTGACGGCCCAGCAGATCATCCCCGAGGCCGATCTCGAGGCTGCAGGGCCATGAAGCTCTCCGAACTCAACAATCTCACCCTCGAAAACATCGGGACCTGGCCCAAGCCGGTCAAGGTGGTAGCTGCCCTATTGGTGTTTGCCGTGATTCTCGGGCTCGGCTTCTGGAAGGATGTCAGCGTCCAGCAGGAGAGTCTTGCGACCGAGGAGGAGCGTGAGCGATCCCTGAAGGTCGCGTTCGAAGGAAAGCAGAAGAAAGCGGCCAACCTCGAGGCCCTCAAGCAGCAGCAGGAAGACATCAAGGAAACCTTTGGCGATCTGCTCAAGCGCCTGCCCAACAAGACGGAAGTTGCAGCCTTGCTGGTGGACATCTCGCAGCAAGGCCTCGCTGCGGGACTCGAGTTTGAACTGTTCCGTCCGGGCGCTGAGAAGCCGGCGGATTTCTATGTCGAGCTGCCCATCCAGATCAAGGTCACGGGCAACTACCACGCTTTCGGCACATTCATCAGCGGCGTTTCGGATCTGCCCAGGATTGTCACCAACCACGACATCCGGATCACCCCGCGGGGAGACGGCGGCGGATTGGTCCTCGAGACAGTCGCCAAGACCTACCGCTACATGGATGAAGAGGAAGAGCTGGCGGAAGCCAAGGCCGCACAGCCGGGGGCAAGGCGATGAAGCCCGTGCGGCTCGCGCATCGCACCACGCTGGCCAGGTGGGCTTGGATGCTGGTCTTGCTTGCGGCCGGCTTCACAGTGTCCGGGTGTGTCAGTCGCGACAAGAGCGATCTCGAGAACTACGTCGCCGAGGTTCTGCAAAGACCGGGTGGCCAGATCGAACCCCTCCCGCCGATACGGCCTTACGAACGCTATCTGTACCGCGCAGCGGAAACGGGGCGGCGCGACCCTTTCATCGGCTTCCAGGGCGCGGTTACGACTGCCAAGGTCGAGGTATCACGGGAACAGGATGCCGAACAGCAACGCTACACCGATGAGATCCTCGCCCACAATCGAGAGGAGCTCGAGAATTTCGAGCTCGACAGTCTGCGCATGATCGGTACCTTGCAGGATGTCGATCAGATGTGGGCCATCATCCGGGACACGCAGGGCACGGTGCACAGGGTGCAGATCGGCAACTATCTGGGCCGGAATTACGGAAAGATCATCGAGATCCTGGAGGACCGCCTCGAACTGCGCGAAGTCGTCCGGGATACCAATGGCCGCTGGGAAGAGCGGCCCGCCAGTCTGGCGCTCAACGAAGACGAAAACCCATGAGGGGTGCGTTCGCATGAAATCGAAGACACATACCCACTTGCATGGCTCGGGGCATCCGCCCTCCCGCCGCTGGACGCATCCTGGCGCCGCAGTGACTTCCCTTGCCATATTGCTGCTCGTTACCTCCATGCTGGTCACGGATGCTCGGGCGGCAGCCATCCAAGGGATGGATTTCTCGGCCTTGCCCGGCAACCGAGTCCAGGTCCGTCTGACCCTGTCCGAACCGGTGGCCTCGGCGCCGCTCAATTTCACCATCGACAATCCCGCTCGTATCGCGATCGACTTTCCCGGCACCACCCTTGCCTTGCAGGAGCGGGCGCGCACCATTGCCGTGGGCAAGGTCGAGAGCGTGAATGCCGTGGAGGCGGGGGGGCGCAGCAGGGTGGTGGTGAACCTCGTCGAACTCGTTCCCTACGCGATAGAAACGAGTGGCAACGTCGTCACCATGACCCTGGAAGGCGTGCAGGCTGATATCACCGGCGAGAAGCAAGTACCCGTTGCGGCCTCAACGGCCGCGGCGTCCGGCACGGTGTCGGCGCCGACGGTATCCCAGCCTGCGCTGGCGACGCCCACCTCGGCTGCGGTAGCCTCTGCGCCCAATTTCGCGCAGGGGGCTGGCGAAACCAGGCTGGAAGCCATCGATTTCCGACGGGGTACCCGGGGTGAGGGCCTGGTGGTCGTAACACTGTCCAACGCCAGTGCCGGCATCAACATCGAGGAGCAGGGTGACAAGCTCATCGTGGACTTCATCGATGCCGAATTGCCGGAGGCCCTGGACCGCAAGCTCGACGTCATGGATTTCGCGACCCCGGCCCAGGAGATAGACACGGTCCGGCATGGTAACGGGGCGCGGATGATCATCACCCCGGTAGGTCTCTACGAGCACATGGCCTATCAGGCAAACAATACCTTCACCCTGGAACTTCGGCCCCTGACCAAGGAGGAGGAGACGGAGCTCAGAAAGGACAAGTTCGGCTACACCGGCGAGCGCCTCTCCCTCAATTTCCAGGACATCGAGGTGCGCGCGATCCTGCAGTTGATTGCCGATTTCACGGGTTTCAACCTCGTGACCAGCGACACCGTCTCGGGCAGCGTTACCCTGCGCCTCAAGAATGTGCCCTGGGATCAGGCCATGGACATCATTCTCAAGACCAAGGGGCTGGGCAAACGCGAATCAGGCAATGTCTGGCTGGTGGCGCCGCAGGAGGAGATCGCCGCCCGTGAGAAGCTCGAGCTCGAATCCCAGAAGCAGATTCGCGAGCTTGCGCCGCTCAAGACCGAATTCGTCCAGATCAACTATGCCAAGGCCTCGGAGATCGCCGCGCTGGTCAAGGCTGAATCCAACAACCTGTTGACGGAACGTGGCAATGTCACCGTGGACGAGCGCACCAACACCTTGCTGATTCAGGATACGGTGGAGGCCCTCACCGATATCCGTCGCGTGGTGCAGGCGTTGGACATCCCCGTGCGTCAGGTGCTGATCGAGTCGCGGATCGTCGTGGCCAATGAAGACTTCAGCCGCGATATCGGGGTGCGCTTTGGCCTGAGCCAGCGCAACAATTCCAAGGAACCGACCATACGCGGCGACGGAAACTCGGGTTTCCTGAGCGTCGTGGGCGGCGGAACGGCCGGGCAGGTGGATTACGGCACTGCCACGGGCTTTGCATCCGGCGCGAACGAGAACTACATCGTCGATCTTCCTGTCACCAGCCCCGCAGGTGCGCTCAGGTGGTCCATCGGCAAGGTGGGCAGCTATCTTCTGCAGCTGGAATTGTCGGCCCTGCAGGTCGAGGGACGGGGTGAGGTCATCGCAAGCCCGCAGGTCATCACCGCCAACCAGAAAGAAGCGACGATCAAGGCCGGTACCGAAATCCCGTATCAGCAGGCCAGTTCCGCCGGTAACACCAACGTGACTTTCAAGGAAGCCGTGTTGAGCCTCAAGGTCACTCCGCACATCACGCCGGATGACCGGGTAATCATGGACCTCACGGTCAATCGGGATTCCGTGGGTCAGGTCTTCGCGGGCGTGCCCAGCATCGACACCAACGAAGTGACCACCCAGGTACTGGTGGACAACGGTGAGACGGTGGTGCTGGGTGGCATCTTCGAGTCGAATAACCGGACAGACAAGGACATGGTGCCTTTCTTCGGTGAGATCCCGTATTTCGGGAATCTGTTCAAGCGGACGGCGGTCACCTCGGAGAAGCAGGAGCTGCTTATATTCGTCACGCCGAAGATCCTGAAGGAAACATTGTCAATTTCGGCCAATTGATCGCGCAGCGCGGGCTGGCACGCAGGGTCAGCAGACCCCGGTGCCCTGGCATCAGGTCGCAGCCATCCCGCTCGGACCCCGCATGACTTCGCAACGACGCATCTTTCTCATCGGCCCCATGGGGGCCGGCAAGACCACGATTGGCAAACGTCTCGCCAAAGCCCTCAAGTTCCGGTTCATCGACGCGGATCACGAGCTCGAGCGTCGCACCGGGGCCAAGATCGCACTGATCTTCGATATCGAGGGTGAGGCGGGTTTCCGCCAGCGTGAACAGAAGCTTCTGGATGAGCTGACACTTGAGGATGATGTGGTGCTCGCGACGGGAGGAGGGGCCGTGCTGAATGCGGAAACGAGGACAGCCCTTGCAAGCCGTGGTCTGACGGTTTACCTGCATGCGGAGCTGGAAGAGCTCCTTGCACGTACCCGGAACGATACTGCGCGTCCATTGCTGCAGGGGCCGGATCGCGCTGAGCGTTTGCGCCGAATTGTGGATGAACGGGAGCCCCTTTACGCGCAGACCGCGCATCTCACCATCGACACCAGCCAACATCCAATCTCCGAAATCGTCGCCCGGATCAGGCAGGCCTTGGCATGAAGGAAGTTGTTGTCGATCTGGGCTCACGCAGCTACCCGATCCTGATTGGCAATGGGCTGCTCGCGGATGGGGAACTCGTACGTCGTCTGATCCCCGGGCGGCAGGTAATGGTGGTCACCAACGACACCGTCGGCCCACTCTACTCCCGGCAGCTGATCGCCCACCTCGACGCGCGGGACGTGAGGGAAATCCGCCTGCCGGATGGCGAAGCCTACAAAACCCTGGCCAGCTTTGAAGTCATCCTCAGTGCGCTGCTCGAGGCGAGGTTCGAACGCGGTTGCTGCCTGGTTGCGCTGGGCGGCGGCGTCGTCGGCGATCTCACCGGGTTTGCGGCCGCCTGCTACCAACGGGGAGTGGAGTTCGTGCAAGTGCCGACCACGTTGCTCGCCCAGGTTGATTCCTCGGTAGGCGGTAAGACCGCGGTGAACCATCCGCTCGGCAAGAACATGATCGGCGCCTTCCATCAACCGCGTGCCGTGCTGGCGGATCTGGATACCTTGAAGACTTTGCCACCGCGAGAGCTGGCCGCGGGACTCGCCGAGATCATCAAATACGGACTCATCGATGATCGTGAATTCTTCGTCTGGCTGGAGCGCAATCTCGAACGCGTGGCAGCCGGAGAGAGTGATGCCACGGCCTGGGCCGTTGAAAGGTCCTGTCGCGACAAGGCACGGATAGTAGCGCTGGATGAACGTGAGGGTGGCGTGCGTGCGCTGCTCAATCTGGGTCATACCTTTGGTCACGGCATCGAGCACGCGCTCGGTTATGGTGAGTGGCTGCACGGTGAAGCCGTTGCTGCCGGCATGTGCATGGCGGCCCGGATGTCGGTACGCCTCGGCCTGATGCAGGAGGCTGAGGCGAAGCGTGCCGAGACCCTGATCGCACGCGCGGGGCTTCCGACCTCTGCGCCAGAGGGCATCGCACCGGCGGCACTGCTCTCGGCCATGCAACTCGACAAGAAGAACCGGGAAGGGCGAATCCGCCTCGTGCTGATGCACGGCTGCGGCGAAAGCTTCCTGACGGACGATTACCCCACGGAAGCCCTGATGGAAACTCTGTCCGGTACGCACCCGGTTGCCGGGGCGTGATGGTGCCTGGGGGACGCCAGTGACGGCATACGCTCCCTATGCGGTGACGGCGCACAACCGGGGGCCCCGTGTCCACCCAGAATCCGGCCCCCGTTGGCGCGATGAATTCCAGCGCGACCGCGACCGCATCATCCATTGCTCCGCCTTCCGGCGTCTGGAATACAAGACTCAGGTTTTCGTGAACCACGAAGGCGACATGTTCCGCACGCGCTTGACCCACTCTCTGGAGGTGGCGCAAATCGGCCGCAGCATTGCCCGAGCACTCGGTTTGAACGAGGATCTGACCGAGGCCATCGCACTTGCCCACGATCTCGGCCACACGCCCTTCGGCCACGCCGGCCAGACCGCGCTCAATGCCTGCATGCAGGATTTCGGTGGCTTTGAGCACAACCTGCAGTCGCTTCGCGTGGTGGAGTTGCTCGAATCCCGCTACCCCGATTTTCCCGGCCTCAATCTGCTGTTCGATACCCGGGAAGGGATTCTGAAACACTGCAGTGTGATCAACGCTCGTCGACTCGGTGATCTGGGCCGTCGTTTTCTCGAAGGCGGTCAAGCCTCGCTCGAAGCCCAGATCGCCAATGTGGCGGATGAAATTGCCTACAACCACCATGACATGGACGATGGCTTGCGCGCCGGATTGCTCGACCTGGAGCGTTTGCGGGGCCACCCCCTCCATGCTGAGGTGGAGCGTGAAGTGCTCCAGCGATGGCCTCGCCTGGACGCCAAGCGGTTGCGCCATACCGTGATCCGCGGGATGCTCAATCACTTTGTCTCCGACGTCATCGGATCCACCTTGGCTGCCATTACGGGTTTCGGTATTGCGTCCCTGGAGGATGTCCGTCGAGAGCGCCGTCCCCTGCTGCGCTTTACCCCGGAGGTCCACGCCGCGCATCTCGAGCTGAAGCGAATCCTGCGCCATGAGCTCTACGAACACCCGAAGGTGATGGAGATGGCAGCCCGCTCCCAGACCATCGTCCGGGATCTGTTCGAGATCTACATGAATGACGGCGCCGAACTCCCCGAAGGCCCCGTCTTCACCTCTCCCGAGGCCCAGGCGCGTGCGGTTTCCGACTACATCGCAGGCATGACCGATCGCTTCGCCATGGCGGAGCATGCCCGTTATCGTGGACACTCCGCGCCCGAATGACCCAGAAGGAAAATTCTTGAATCCCATGGAACCCATCGCCCCCTTCGACGCCCTGGACGCAGTTCCTGCCACCCGCGCATTCGTGGACGCCACCGGCGGGCAGCCGCTTTTCATTGGGCCCGCCTTGCAGCAGCGACTCGACTTGATCGAACACCTGCTGGAATTCGGGCGCCAGATCATCGTGATGAGCGGAGCCGCTGGCAGTGGCAAAACCGCGGTGCTCGATCACCTCTCGGCCGGGCAGCGGCCAAACTGGTGCCTGGTGCGTCTGGATGCCCAGCCGGAGCTCGGGCCCGATGCCCTGCTGGAGGTGCTGGTCGAGGCGCTCGAGATCGAGGGGGGGGACGCGGTGGGCGCCGCGCTGGAGGCGCATGTGCGGGCCCGGATCGATGCACTGGAGCGCGCCGGCAAGGTCGTGGTGGTAGTGGTTGATGATGCCGAAGATCTGGTGCCGGAAGTGGTGGAGATCCTGGTGCGGCTGGCTCACACCGAGACACAGACGGCCGAGCTGCGGCTTCTGTTCGCGGTTGATCCCGCGCAGGCTTCGTTGCAGGACATTCTGCAGCAAGCCAATCCGCAGCCCGGACTTGTCCATATGGTGGAAATTCCCCCACTGATGGATGAGCAGGTGCGCGATTTCATCAAGCACCGCATGCGTGTGGCCGGTTTCGATCCGGACGAGTACTTCACGCTCAACGATCACGAGCGCATCGCGGCGATCACGGATGGAACACCAGCCAACATCATGGCACTGGCGCGCCAGACACTGGTCGAGATCGAGCGCATGGGCCTGGTCAACCGACCGCAGGAGGCCCGCAGCGGCGGACTGACGCGCGCCCAGGTCAACCTCGCCTTTGCCGCGCTGGCAGTGCTCGCCATCGTCGGCGGAGCCTGGTGGGCGAATCTCAAACCCATGGACGCCGTAACCACCGAGCGGGTGGAACTGAATCCACTGGGCCCGCCACCAGCCACGCCAATGCCGCCCGAAAGCCCTGCTGTTGATGTCGGAACCCTGGATGCGAACCCGGCTGAAATGACGGAGATGGGTAGCGTCCTGCCGCCGCCGACAGGGGCCGAAGGAGTGTCGTCCGCCACGCTCCCGCAAGAATCTGACACCCTTGGCTCCAGCCTCGATGGCGCGAGCCCGGCACCCGACGTCTCCGCGTCACCCACGCCGCCGCTGGCGGGGGGGATAGAGCCGGTTGCAGGTGAGCCAGTCTCCCTCCCCGCCCCGAGTCCAGAGACAGCGGCGGTGCCGGTCACTGAACCGCCCCCTGCCGCCCCGCCCGCATTGTCGCCCTCGGCAGCGCCCGTAGCCGCCGCATCTGCTCCGCCGCCTGAGGAGATTCCGGCGGTCGCCCCGCCGAAGCCTGCAGCGCCCAAGCCGACAGCAGCCAAGCCCACGACGGTTGCCACCTCGTCTGCCGCCGGGTTGCTCGACAAGCCCGCGACCACCCATACAGTGCAACTGCTTGGCCTGAGTGACCGCGCCAAGGCTGAGCGCTTCGTCCGGGAACGCGGCATCGCCGCGCAGGCCAGCATTCTCACCACTCGACTCAATGACCGCCCGTTCTTCCTCATCGTCTACGGTGCCTACCCCACCCGCGCGGCGGCCGTCGCGGCCATGAGTCAATTGCCCGCGAAACTGAACGACACCCAACCGTGGGCCCGCTCCGTGGGAAGCCTGCGTGGCGCACTGAAGTAGTGCGCACGCGTCCCCTGTCGGCCCCGGGGGCTGACGGGGGATCCCTCCAGGAAAGGCTCAGCTCCCGAAAGCCCCCCCGGGGCATCGAGCACGATATTTGCGTATCATTGCCTGCTGCCCCGCGCCCGGGAGGGTTGAGGGGTCCTATTCCCATTCGACATCAGGTAGAAGACATGGCGACGACACAGACACGTTTTCCGCAGTTGGGACGACCGCAGGAGGGACTCTACGACCCCAGCTTCGAACACGACGCCTGCGGCGTGGGCTTTGTCGTTGATATAAAAGGGCGAAAATCGCACACGACCATCGAACGTGCGCTGACGATTCTCCGTAATCTGGAGCACCGTGGCGCCTCGGGCGCAGAGGTCAACACGGGCGATGGCGCCGGGATTCTGATCCAGATGCCGGATGCGTTCCTGCGTCAGCAGTGCGCCAATCTGGGAATCGATCTGCCCCCACCCGGGGCGTACGGCACCGGCCTAGTGTTCATGCCGCACGACGCTTCCGCGGCAGCCTTCTGCCGGGCCGAATTTGCCCGCATCGTTGCGGAGGAAGGCCAGGTTCTCCTCGGATGGCGCGACCTCCCGATAGATGACAGTGCCATCGGCCCCACTGCCAAGGCCTGCGAGCCGGCTTTCCAGCAAATCTTCATCGGCTCCGCACCTGCTTCAATGGATCCGGAGGCCTTCGAGCGCAAGCTCTACGTCATCCGCAAGCGTGCCGAGCATGCCGTGTGGAACTCGGCGCATGCGGAGAAGAATCTTTTCTATGTGCCCAGCCTCTCGCACCGTGTGCTCGTCTACAAAGGCATGCTCAATGCCGATCAGGTTGGACAGCAATTTCCTGATCTCGCCAATCCATTGGTGGAGAGTGCTCTCGCGCTGGTCCATCAACGGTTCTCGACCAACACCTTCCCTTCCTGGCCTCTGGCGCACCCGTTCCGGTACGTCGCGCACAACGGTGAGATCAATACGCTGCGCGGCAACGCCAACTGGATGCGCGCTCGCGAAAGCCTCTGCGAGTCGTCGCTCTTCGGTGAGGATCTGCGCAAGCTCTTTCCAATTGTCATCGAGGGTAGCTCTGACTCCGCAAGCTTCGACCAGGTGCTGGAATTCCTGCACATGGCAGGGCGTCCCTTGCCTCTCGCAGTGCTGATGATGATTCCGGAAGCCTGGAGCGCGCATGAGCAGATGGATTCCGCACGCAAGGCCTTCTACGAATACCACGGCTGCCTGATGGAGCCTTGGGATGGCCCGGCCTCCATTGCCTTCACCGATGGCAAGATCATTGGCGCGGTCCTGGACCGCAATGGACTGCGCCCCTCCCGGTACTACGTGACCAAGGACGGCATGGTCGTCATGGCCTCTGAAGTGGGCGTGCTCGACTTTCCGCCGGAGAACATCGAGATCAAGGAACGCCTGCATCCCGGGCGGATTTTCCTGGTCGACACCGAGGCCGGCCGGATCATCGACGATGCGGAGCTCAAGCAACGCTACATCGACCAGTACCCCTATGCAGATTGGTTGAAGCAACACCACGTGCCGCTCGCCAGCCTGCCCGAGCCGCCGCATGTCCACCCCGTGGAGCATGAAACGGTCCTGCAGCGCCAGCAGGCATATGGTTACACCCATGAGGATCTGCGCATCATCCTGCAGCCCATGGCCGAAAAGGGTGAGGAGCCGATCGGATCCATGGGTACGGATGCGGCGCTGGCCGTGCTGTCCGACCGCCCGCGTCTGTTGTTCGACTACTTCAAGCAGCTGTTCGCCCAGGTGACCAATCCTCCACTCGATGGCATCCGCGAGGAACTGGTGACCCAGCTTTCCACACCCATCGGGCCGGAAAGCAACCTGCTGGCGCCCACGGCACAGAGCTGTCATCGCATCAAACTCGCCTCTCCCGTCCTGGATAACGACGATCTGGCGCGTCTGCGCCACATCGCCAGCCACCAGTTCAGTGCGACCACGGTCTCCACCCTCTATCCCGTTGCCGAGGGTTCGGTTGGACTGGAAGCGGCGCTGACCCGGCTGTTCGCCGAAGTGGACGAGGCCGTGGATGCCGGTTACTCCTTTGTGATTCTTTCGGATCGCGGAATGGATGCCAGCCTTGCGCCGATGCCCTCGCTGCTCGTCATGGCGGGGACCCACCATCATCTGGTGCGCAATGGGCGTCGCATGAAGACGGCGCTCATCGTGGAGTCCGGGGAACCGCGCGAAGTGCATCACTTCTCCTGTCTGCTCGGTTATGGCGCGGATGCCATCAACCCGTATCTGGCTTTCGAGACCATTCATGATTTGATCGGGCAAGCGGTAATCCGTGAATCCGCGATCAAGGGACGCAAGGGTGATGAGCGTGCCACCAAGGCCGCGGTGCGCAACTACGTGAAGGCGGTCAACAAGGGATTGGTCAAGGTCATGTCCAAGATGGGCATTTCCACCGTTCAGTCCTATCGCGGGGCGCAAATCTTTGAAGCCATCGGACTCGACAAAGGCTTCGTTGATCGCTACTTCACCTACACCGCATCACGCATTGGTGGGATCGGCCTCGAACTGGTCGAACGCGAAGTTTCCATGCGCCATCACGCCGCATTCCCGGAGCGCCCAGTCGGTGCGCCGGACCTCGAGTGGGGCGGCGAGTATCAATGGCGTCGCGATGGTGAATATCACCTGTTCAACCCCGATACCGTGTTCAAGCTGCAACATGCGACTCAGGCCGGGCAGTTCAGCATTTTCAAGGAATACACGACGCTGGTTGACCAGCAGAGCGAGCATCTCGCCACGCTGCGCGGCCTGTTCAAGCTGAAGACTCTGCCGAAGCCGCTGCCGATCGACGAGGTCGAGTCGGTGGACGCGATAATGAAACGCTTCCATACCGGAGCCATGTCCTACGGGTCCATCAGCTCCGAGGCGCATGAAACGCTCGCCATTGCACTCAATCGTATTGGTGGCCGCTCCAACACTGGCGAAGGGGGCGAAGATCCAGCCCGCTACAAGCCCGATGCAAATGGTGATCTGCGACGCTCAGCCATCAAGCAGGTGGCTTCCGGGCGTTTCGGCGTGACCAGCGAATACCTGGTGAACGCGGATGATCTGCAGATCAAGATGGCCCAGGGCGCCAAGCCGGGCGAGGGCGGCCAGCTTCCCGGTCACAAGGTCTATCCCTGGATTGCGAAGGTGCGCTACTCGACGCCGGGCGTGGGCCTCATCTCCCCACCACCCCACCATGACATCTACTCGATCGAGGATCTGGCTCAGCTCATCCACGACCTCAAGAACGCCAATCCTGAAGCGCGCGTGCATGTGAAGCTCGTGGCCGAGGTGGGTGTGGGCACGGTCGCTGCCGGTGTGGCCAAGGCCTACTCGGACGTTGTGCTCATCTCGGGCTATGACGGCGGCACGGGCGCCTCACCCATTACGTCGCTCAAGCACGCTGGCGTGCCTTGGGAGCTCGGCCTCGCCGAGACGCAGCAGGTACTGGTGCAGAACAAGTTGCGCGATCGTATCGTGGTGCAGGTCGACGGCCAGATGAAGACCGGACGCGATGTGATCATCGGTGCCCTTCTCGGCGCCGAGGAATACGGCTTTGCCACCGCGCCGCTGGTGGTGATGGGTTGCGTGATGATGCGTGTCTGTCATCTCAACACCTGCCCGGTCGGCATCGCCACCCAGGATCCTCGCCTGCGCGAGAAGTTCTCCGGCAAGCCGGAGTTCGTCGAAAACTTCTTCCGCTTCGTTGCGCAGGAAGTCCGCGAGTACATGGCAGCACTCGGCTTCCGGACCATGGACGAGATGATCGGCCAGGTTAACCGGATAGACGTCGCCGAGGCTGTGGACCACTGGAAGGCGCGGGGGCTGGATTTCACCCAGGTCCTGTATCAACCCAAGGTTGCTCCGGAAACTCCGGTCCGTTGCGTGCGCAGCCAGGATCACGGCCTCGATCGCTCGCTTGATCGGCTGACGCTGGTCCCGGCCTGTAGGCCGGCGCTGGAACATCGTGAACCGGTGGAGCTCTCCCTTCCTATCCGCAACGTCAACCGTACGGTAGGCACCATCCTCGGCTACGAGCTGACCCGGCGCCACGGTGGCGAAGGCCTGCCGGATGACACCATCCGCATTCATTTCACGGGTTCGGCCGGCCAGAGCTTTGGAGCCTTCATCCCGCGCGGCATCACCCTCACTCTTGAGGGAGATTCCAACGACTACGTGGGCAAGGGCCTCTCTGGCGGCAAAATCACGGTGTTCCCGCCACGCCAGGCGACTTTTGTGCCAGAGCAGAACATCATTATCGGTAACGTGGCGCTCTACGGCGCAACTTCCGGTGAGGCCTACATCCGCGGGGTCGCTGGCGAGCGTTTCTGCGTGAGAAACAGCGGCGCCGAGGCTGTTGTGGAAGGTGTGGGCGATCACGGCTGCGAGTACATGACCGGTGGACGCGTCGTGATCATTGGCCGCACGGGCCGCAATTTCGCCGCCGGCATGTCCGGGGGTGTTGCGTACGTTTTTGATCCCGAGAATCGCTTCCCGGCCCTCTGCAATACCGAGATGGTCGACCTCGATCGCATCGAGGCACCGGAGGACGAGGAAGCCGTCATCAGACTCCTCACCAACCACCAGAAACATACGGGCAGTACCGTGGCAGGCCGTATCCTCGAAGCCTGGTCCCTCCATCGCAAGGAATTCGTCAAGGTCATGCCGCGCGACTACAAGGCGGTGCTGTTGGCGATTGCGCGGGCTCGCCAGGCAGGGCTCCCCGAAGAACAAGCGATCATGGAGGCAGCTCATGGCTAAGCCGACTGGATTTCTCGAATACGGACGTGACAAGCAGCCCTACCGGCCAGTCGCGGAGCGACTCCGTGACTGGCGCCAAGTCATGGAGAAATGGGCGCCTGAACCGCTCACTCGCCAGGCTGCGCGCTGCATGGACTGTGGCGTGCCGTTCTGCCATCAGGGCTGTCCGCTCGGCAACCTGATCCCGGACTGGAACGATCTGGTCTACCGTGATCGCTGGCACGAGGCGATTGAACGCCTGCATGCGACGAACAACTTTCCGGAATTCACCGGTTCGCTCTGCCCTGCGCCGTGTGAAGGCTCCTGCGTACTTGGGATCAATGACAATCCAGTGACGATCAAGGCGGTGGAACTCGCCATCATCGATCGCGCCTTCGAGGAAGGCTGGGTCAAACCCATGCCTCCGGCTCATGAAACGGGTAAACGGGTGGCCGTGATTGGTTCAGGTCCGGCTGGATTGGCAGCAGCCCAGCAATTGCGGCGTGCGGGCCATGCGGTGACGGTCTTCGAGCGAGACGACCGTATCGGGGGGCTGCTCCGTTACGGCATTCCAGAGTTCAAGATGGAAAAGCGCGTGCTCGATCGTCGCCTCGAACAGATGCGGGACGAAGGCGTGCTCTTCGAGACCAATGCCAACGTTGGTGTAAACGTGGCGACCGATCGGCTGCGCAAGGAGTTCGATGCCATCCTGCTCGCGGGGGGCGCGACGGTCCCGCGCGATCTCGGCTTGCCCGGACGCGAGCTCGACGGCGTGTACTTCGCGATGGACTACCTCACCCCCCAGAACCGCAAGCTGGAGGGAGATCGGATCGCCGAGGCGGACTTCATCAACGCCGAAGGCAAGCATGTGGTAATCATCGGTGGTGGCGATACCGGCGCCGATTGCCTCGGGACTGCGCACCGGCATCACGCCCGGCATATTACTCAGCTTGAAATCATGCCCAAGCCACCGACAGACAGGACGGGCGACAATCCATGGCCGGAATGGCCGCGAGTCTATCGCACGGCCTCCGCGCATGAAGAAGGCGGCGACCGCGTATTCGGAGTCTCCACCAAGCGCTTCATCGACGATGGAGCCGGCCGCGTGAAGGGCCTCGAACTGGTCGATGTTGAAATCCGTAACGTTGACGGCCGCACAGTGTTTGCAGAACTGCCGGAAA
>Ga0315909_10000816_pt1 | contig 41799 bp, 40 predicted proteins | sample LakEriMetagenome_11_FD_203527 | JGI IMG/M metagenome (GOLD analysis project Ga0315909, IMG submission 203527) | Freshwater fungal communities from buoy surface, Lake Erie, Ohio, United States - Buoy 2 MA125 | ecosystem: Environmental > Aquatic > Freshwater > Lake | place: USA: Lake Erie, Ohio... | reverse complement strand
GTCTCACAATCATTTTTAAGTGAAAGAACTTGGCTATTTGTTGGGGTCGGACTCGGTGTTCTTGTTACAGTAGGAGTAGTTGTGTTAGTTGGAGTTACGGTTGGAGAGGTAGTTACAGTTGGAGTGTTGGTCGGAGTTTTGGTAGGTGTAGGAGTAGGGCAACTTACAGATGCGACCACATTCAATTTTACAACACCACTTGATGGTTTTGTATAATCCATTGTTATCGAAACTCCACTTTCAGTTCCTTGTTGAAAATTTCCGCAACAATCAGTGTAGAAATAATTAGAACCAGGGTTGACTAAAGTGTATGCTTGTCCACAAAGAATTGGAGTCGACGAAGGAGTAGGGTTAGGCGTTCTTGTTTGTGTTGGTGTTGCAGTATTTGTAGGTGTCTGTGTTGGAGTCGCTTGAGGAGTTTTGGTTGGAGTTACTGTTGCAGTTTGACTTGGACTCATAGATGGAGTCTGAGTTGGAGTTGTGGTTGGATCAGGTGTTACCGCTGGATAACATTGTGAATCTGAAGTACAGATATCACCATTGTTAGTTGTTGTAATTCCTACAATAAATTCAATGTCTCCAAAAAATCCATATTTGAATTGTGGAGTCGCTCCTAAGTAGGAACAAACATAAAATGCAAACGATGATCCTAAATCTATCGTTGGGATAGCCGCTGTGTTAGTATTTTGTAAAACTCCGTTACAATCAGTATAGACAACATAAAGTTGTTGTCCTTCGCTAGTTGCTAAGGAATTAGGTACCTCTATGTAATAACAATAACAAGCTGACATCTATAAGTATTATATCCTATAATTATAAGGGGACGTTGAATTTTGTATATAATTTTTGAAGTTTACGGACAGGCAACAAAATCCGTGATGGATCCAGTGGTATCCACTCTTACTGCGTAATTATTTCCACCAAAAGTAAATTTAGTATACTGGTTATTACCATCGTAGGGGTTATACAACGATCCATTAAAAGCGGTCTGATATATCTTGGCTCCTAAAACAGGTATAGTATTCGCCTCACTTATATAGGTATAATAATTGACTAAAGTGAGAGTATCACTACAAGTATTTACTGAAGTTGGGAATGTATTTTGTCCAACCAAATGTAATCCAAAGTTTGGTGTAGTAGATGGTGTCGGAGTGAACGTTGGAGTTGTAGTTGGACTCGCAGTGTTTGTAGGTGAAAGGGTAGGAGTAGTTGTAGGACTCTTAGTTACTGTAGGTGTGTTTGTTGGAGTTTTAGTAAGAGTTGGAGTTACACTACTCGTTGGGGTCGGAGTAATAAAAATCACTTCCCCATCAATGCATCCGTTATTATCTTCGATTTTGATGACAATATTTGTTTGATCATAAGGTGGTGGTACAGAGAAAGTAAACGGAAAAGTCGATACCGTTCCAACAGACACGCAACTTGCACTAAATGAATTACAGTAGTACACATCTACTGGTGTGTTTGCGGTTACTGAAGTTATTGTTACTTGTTGACTCATATCTATGAAATGTTAAGTTGAACTTGGTGTCGGAGTATATGTCGGGGTTGCAGTTGGCGTAGGAGTTATTTTCGGACAATTCAATAGTGCCCCAAACGGACTCAAATACGCAACGTCATTAACTTCATACCCATTGTATTGTGTAAATTGACCATAGACAACATGGATTGAACTATTCATAATAAGTCCAATGTTGAATGAAGTTCCTGAGAATGAAAGTCCTGTTCCTGTATTGAAGGTATTATCTATTGACCCATCATTATTAAGTCGTATTAAACCATTTGCAGATGTCAAATCGTAAGCATCGAAATCTCCAACAACGAAATACTTGCCCGAATCTTTTAAAATAGTTGAGGTGAAACATAAACCTGACACACGAGAAAACCCATTTCCTGAATTGAAAGTGTTATCAATAGTTCCATCGGAATTCAACCTTATTATTTGACGTGCCGTTTGTCCATTGTATTCAAAGTAAGATCCAGCAACTAATAGTTTACCTTCGTCAATCAATCCAGAATACGTTGTCCCATTAAATCCAGTTCCAGTTGTAAACGTATTATCAACACTTCCGTCATCATTCAATCTTACAATATGATTATGAGTATTTCCATCATACGAATTGAAACTTCCAAATATGTATTTTTTCCCATCATCTTGAAGAATGATGTCAAAAACATTATTATCAAATCCTGTTCCTACACTGAACGTATTATCTACGGTTCCATTACTATTGAGTCTTATTAAACCTGTATAAAAATTACCATTGTATTGTGTGAATAAACCACCAACCAAAATTTTACCATCAGGTTGAAGTTTAATTACCCAAACGGTTCCATTGAATCCAGTTCCACTATTAAAAGTATTGTCTATTGATCCGTCAGTGTTCAATCTAACAATTCTAGTAACAGGATTACCATTATAAGATGTGAAATTTCCTCCAACCAAAATCTTACTATTAGGTTGTATTTCAATTTCATTAACATCAGAATCGAATCCGCTACCCGTATTAAATGAATCATCTATAACAGCATCTTTTGTCCTCACAATTCTGTTTACAGATTGTCCACTATACGTTGTAAATAATCCCCCAAAAATAATTCTACCCTCGAGGTCTTCCTTCGCAACTTCAGCTTGATTATTGAATCCTCCATTTGTATCATAACAGAAATTCCAAGGGGTTGGTGTAGGAGTCGGAAAGAATTGAACCGCACTACTTCCTGAAATTACACAATTATTTGCATCGATTGCTTTAATCATATAATTCGGGGAAGTATTGAATGGTGCGGGTATGTTAAAAACATAAGGGAAAGATGAGTTGTTTATAGTTGAAATATAAAAACAACCAGTTCCATCTGTTTGACAAACATAGATATCGAAAGGAGTTTGTCCTGTAATATTATTTATTGTACATTGAACTTCCATTTAGATTTATTTTAACATTGTGTTGATGATCTTCCGATAACGAATCCAGATCCGTTAAGGTCCCAATTTGATCCTTGATGGTAGACATATATTTCGCTAACCACATTCTGTAATGTAAAATCTGTATATAGTATACAACCTGCATTTATTTCCACACAATTAGAAAATAATGTCTTAGGGTTATTTAGACCGTCAGAACATGCGTCTGCAACACTTATATCACTAACACCACTATTTCCAAATGTACCTGTATTAGCAGTTGCACAAGTTTCACAATTGGAATAGGTCTCACTCGGAACACCTGTGAAATAGTTACCTCCATAATTGATTGGAGTAACTTTTGGAGATGGAATGTAAGATGTGTTGAACTGTCCAACATAATACCAACAATTTCCATCATTGTCTTTGAATACCTCATTGACCTCAATTGTGAAAGATACTGGTTGTGTTTGAATAACTTGTTGTATCGTTCCTCTTCCTCCACCAATACGGATACATGACTGATAAACATATAAGAAGTTAGGTGTCGCCGATGGTGATGCCGTTATGGACGGTGTTGGTGTATTTGTTGCCGTCGGAGTTCTAGTTTGAGTTGGTGTTGGTGGAGGTGTAGTTCCGTTTGTAGCAGTTTGTGATGGTGTTGCAGTTTGTGTTGCAGTAACACTTGGAGTGATTCCCGCAGTTGATGTTGGAGTATTCGTAGGAGTGGAAGTTGTTGTAGGAGTTGGTGTAGGGATAGTGCTACAGTATTCACAAGAAGAGTAAATCTGAACTATACTTCCTATATTACTGTTTGAAGACAGATTGTTATCATCTCTTGTGTAAGTGACACATCTATTCACTCCGTTGACTTGAACAAACATTGTCATTCCAATGACAACTGGTGTTCCATTGTATGATAAGGAGTCTGAGGTGTAGAATTCTTCCCCTGATCCACAATCCGTAAGAACTTTTACAGAGACACAACTGAAAGTTTGATCCATAATTTCATATGTAACCGTTCCACCTAAATTGACAGTTTTAGTTAATGTAACTGAAGGTGTCAAAGTAACTGTAGGTGTTGATACGTTATACCCACTCAAAGAGAAACTAATTCCAACTCCACTACAGAAAATACCAGTAGGTGATGGTGTTGGAGTTACTCCAAAAGAAGAGATTGTGAAATTGACATCATCACAAGCTATACTCGGAGTCGGAGTTACAGGAGGGACATATGCACAATCAAAGTAAGCATCGAAATCGAATGTTGAACAATCCACTCCAGTCGGAGTTGGTGTTGGGCAAACTCCCCCAACAAAATCGTTTGCCGAAATATCAGGACATTGAGAGTAGCAAGGATAAGATCCTCTCAACAAACAAGAACCTCCCAAGGTTGGGCTTAAACACCAATAGTTACCAGTGTAATAAATCACAGCTGAGGTCAATCCATCCCCGGAATAATATAACCTTGAGTTGTAAGTTCCAGCTAACTCATAATTTCCATTGTAACCTGAAAAAGAAGGTAAAGTTGTATAAAAACAGAAATCTGTAAATGTACAAGCTGAAGGTGTTACTGACGGTGTTGGTGTTAGTGTTGGGGTAGGTTGTGGTGTATTAGTTGGGGTTGGTGTCGGTACACAAAAAGTACAGTCATCATAATCTGGGCTATTCAAATCAGGCCCACCTGGACCTGAGAATTCCACGAAGCTATAACACTCCCCATTATAAAGATATGCCGCTCCAAAGAATGCTGTGTCTTCTTTGACATTAGCATAGAAAACGGATCCATCAGAACATTTGTAGAGTAATGCTGCGACATTAGATTCTGTAGGACAAACTGCGTCAGCACATCCAGACGCCGTCTGAGTGAAACTGTATCCACCTCCATCATATAACGCGCCCGCTCCAGTTGTTGCAACAACCGTTGCGCATCCTTCAAATTCAACACCTCCACTTATATAATACACTAACCCTGGAGTTAATGTCATCGGGATATCAAAAAATCTGAATACGTTCAGACTGTTAGTACAATCTTGGAATTGAACTGTATATCCAGCTGTTTGAGTTGGAGTTGGTGTTTGTGTCGACGTTGAAGTATTTGTTGGTGTTTGTGTAGAAGTGTTTGTTGGGGTTTGAGTTGGTGTCTCAGTCGGAGTACTTGTATTTGTTGCAGTTTGAGTTGGTGTCTCAGTCGGAGTACTTGTATTTGTTACAGTTTGAGTTGGTGTATTAGTTGGAGTTTCTGTAGGCGTATTAGTTGGAGTTTCGGTGTTTGTTGGAGTATTTGTAGGTGTTTCAGTTGGAGTTAGAGTTGTCGTCTCAGTCGGAGTAATTGTATTTGTTGGAGTTTGAGTTGGCGTCTCAGTCGGAGTACTTGTATTTGTTGCAGTTTGAGTTTGTGTAGGTGTTTCTGTAGGAGTTTGCGTAGGTGTCTCTGTAGGAGTTTGGGTTTGTGTCTCTGTCGGAGTTGGAGTTAATCCTTCAAAGCATCCTCCTCCAGGACAAAAACTTTCAGAGACTTCGACAACAGTCAAACCAACGGACTCAATAACACTCCCGAGTATTCCGCAGAAATATCCTGTACCACCAGGGAATGGCACGTTAGTTATAGATTGCGGTACGTGATTACAATCTAAATAAGTTATTGAATTTATACCTCCAGGGTCCCCATCATTAGTATATTGATAACAAACACAACCATCTTGTGGAAGAGTAGTTGATGGAGTTGCCGTTTGTGTCGGAGTCTCTGTAGGTGTTGGCGTTTGTGTCGAAGTTTCTGTAGGTGTTGGCGTTTGTGTTGGCGTCTCTGTAGGTGTTGGCGTTTGATTAGTAGGTGTTTGTGTAGGAGTAACATTTGGTGTCGTCGGGTCTGGAGTTGGATTCGGAGTAGGTGGAGGAGGTGGATTACAACTACATTGCGGGTCAAAACAACCAATGCCTTGTGCTAAGAACCCACAATCATCACTTATAACCTCACTAACACATTCTGTAAAACATAGTCCTTCATCTTGTGATGGTATGTTTGTAGTTATAGTTACACCGTTTTGATTTTTAAACACGAATGTACACCCTCCAAATGGTGCAGATTGTAATTTATAACATTCTGAACTGATTGGAGTCGGAGTTGTCGTTACTGTTGGAGTAGGAGTCGGTGTGGGAGTTTCCAAAGCACAAGGCTGACACCCTGGAGGAACTTCAAAACTGTCATCTTGATATGCGATTGGAGCCGCAAATGGTCGAATAAATTTCCTAATTTGCCCACCTGAAGCAAGATAAAATCCTTGTAGTCCCACCGCAACTTGAGATTCAAATGGTGTGATGTCACAAGACAATATTTCATCAAGGTCACAGAAGTTAGGATTAGGATTACCTGGATCGCCATCAAATGATAAATTATATGATGTCGCAGTACATGTTAGTGCCTTAAGATATAAATCCGTTCCTCCACTATAAAAATTTACCGATATTATTCCCATGTAAGTATTGTTCCTATATAAATAACCAGATTACAGGTTTTTACACATTGAATAATATAGTTTTCAAAAAAAACAAATAAAGTAGACCTTGGATAATATTTATTGTTGTATGAAACTTTTGAAGACAATCCAAAACATTATCAAAGAGTCTCAAGAACAATATGAGGCGGCATGTGACACTTATGTGACCGTAGAAGAGCTAGATAGATTGGAAAAACGTTATAAGGATTCTCTCAAACTTCTCAAATTATACAATTCTGAGAAAAAAACTAAATAAATACACTATTAGTTTATAGATTTTACGGTCGATCTTTCATATATTTTTTTTAATATGAAAGAACCATTATTAGACTTGCACTTATGTAAAGGGCTCGGAGATACAGTTTGTTCAACTCCAACTTTACGAAAACTTTTTTACATATACGGAAAAAGAATCTCTGTCCTGACTGATTTCCCTCATTTATTCAAAAACAACAAGTATGTAAATCGAATTTACAACACAGATAATTCTAATAGGGAAGAATTACAGGAAAAATACGAATTATTAGTAAGTTTTGCCCCCAACTTGGAAAATAGATATGGCCTCGGTTTAAAACATAACGTGATGGACATCAGACAATTTCATGCAGCAGGTCTTGGATTTCAACTTTTGCCCGAAGAATGTCAAATGGATTATTTTCCTGATGAATGGAAATCAATCCCTGATTTACCTGAAAAATTTGTGGTGATACATCCTGTTCAATCTTGGCCATCAAGAACTTGGTCAGCTGAAAAGTGGGTATTACTTACAACTATGTTGAACGATTATGGTATTTCAGTTATCTCGGTTGGTAGAAATTCTCATGAAGATGGATTTCACAAGGTTCAAAAACCAATTTTTGATTTCCCGATTAGAAATGGATTAAATTTGATGAACCTGACATCAATTTCTCAAACTTGGTGGTTGATGCAAAAAAGTTTGGCCGTTGTTACAATGGACTCAGGTATTCTACATTTAGCAGGAACAACAGACGCAAATATTATTCAACTCGGAGGTTCAATAAATCACAAATTAAGAGCTCCTTACAGAAATGGATCACAAGATTACAAATATCATTATGTCGATGGAGCCTGTAAAATCGCTTGTGCCTCTGATATGAGATATGGTGTAAGAGAATGGAATTCTATTCGAGGAATACCCCCATTGATTGGATGTTTGGAAAACAAATCAGAATTTGTTTGTCATCCAAACGTACTTCAAGTTTTCAATAAATTGATAGAAATTATTAAATAAAATGCCAGAAAGTTATAAATTTTATAAAGAAGAAGTAAAAAATTTTATAGTCGCAAATGTTCCTTTAGACAGTAAAATTTTAGATGTTGGTCCAGGTAAAGGAACATACTCTGATCTATTAAGACAATTTGGTTATCAAATGGATTGTATAGAAATTTGGGAACCGTATGTTAGTAAATTTAATTTGCAAGAAAAATATGACAACGTATTCATTGGGGATATTTGTGATTTTGATTTTAGTGAATACGATTTTTTAATTTTGGGGGATGTATTGGAACACTTGACAGAAGTTCAGGCAGTTGATTTGATTGATCGGATACACTTCAAATTTAAAACTTGCTTGGTTGCGGTTCCTTATTTGATGAAACAAGGTGAATATTTTGGAAACAAGTATGAGACCCATCATCAACCTGATTTAACACCAGAAGTAATGTCAATTAGGTATCCAAAACTTAAAATGATTTATTCAAATAACGAATATGGATATTACATTACCGATAAAGATCAATCTAAATCAGACAGAGCGTTCGTTCTATATTGCACTGAAAATTATTTAGATGTTGTCACAATGTGTGCAAAATCAATCAGGAGATACAGTGGAATTCCAATATTAGTTTATTTGATTAACTCAGACAAAAAAATAAACGTAGATGATGTAACAGTCATACGATGGGATTGCAACGTTGATCAACCAGATGAAAATTCGTATCTATCCGTTGAAGGTAATTTTTATATTGACAGAAAAAATCCAACAATATATAAAATTTTAATACAAAGACCTCTTATAATTAAAGACGCTCTTCAAAAATATGCACACAACGTTTGTTATGTTGATAGCGATTCAATTGCAACACCATTAGTTGACACAATCTTTTTTTACTACGACCGTAAATCACCTTTTCCATATTTTGTTGAAGGTGTCTATGAATACCTTACATACAATGGAAGAGGTAAAGGAGGACCATTAGGAGGAGAATTATGTGACACACTAGAACATAATGCTTGTGAACTTTTCAACGTCGACCAATCTGTCAGAAAATTATATAGACAAACAGGTTATTTTGTGGCAGGACAAAATACTTTGGATTTTTTGGATGAGTGGTATTGGATGTGTAAACACCCAAAAATTGAAAAAAACATAAGTCATTATGCCCCTTATGACGAAGAAACAATCTTGAATGTTTTACTTTGGAAATACAAAATAGACATCGGTCTTCCATACTTGTATGTCAACGGAACTTTGGAGACTGTGAAAAAAATGTTCACCGAAGTTGAATACAAAGGTCCCGATGTTTTAAACTTTTTGGGGGATTGGTTAAGAGCCCCATCGTTCAAACAACACCTATTATTTTTTCACGGAGAAAAAAATCCTGAAACAATGGAAATGATGTTACACGATATTCAGAAATACTACTACACCGATAGTATCATTTCTGATTTTAAAGACAAGTGGAATATAAATCCTTCAAAAAATTGGGGAGACATAATTTCCAAATATATAATGGAATGTTTTTCAGGAAAAGTTTTGAAGGAGGAAAATGTTTTTCATTATGACGAAGGACGTGTAATGGTAAATAAAAATGGTAAGATAATAGGAGTTGGTAGCTCCATGCTCTTTACCAATTCGGATGATTACGTTTGGGGGACTGGTTGTTTAGATGAATTTAGTGTAGGTAAAATTCCAAAGAAGGTATATGCTGTTAGAGGCCCATTAACTAGAAATATCTTATTAAAATGTGGATGGGATGTCCCCAAAGTTTATGGAGATCCAGCTCTATTATTTCCAAAAATATATAATCCCAAAGTAGAAAAAAAATATAAGTATGGATTGATTCCTCACTATCGTGAATTTGATACTATCGAAGGTTTAAACATAATTCATAGAATGGAAAGTTTTGGTGTTAAGATTGTTAATATTACCGCTGGTATTTATGAGTTTATTACAGAACTTTTGGAGTGTGAGTATATTTTATCATCAAGTCTTCACGGACTTATAGCTGCCGATGCTTACAAAATTCCAAACCATCGTGTGAATATAATTGAGTCTATGGTTGGAGGAGATTTTAAATATAAAGACTATTTCGAATCAGTATCAAAAAAATATTATGAACCATTAAAATTAAAAATTGACACCGTCTTGGAAGATATCACTGAAGTAAATTTTGAAATCGGAGATACTTCTTTTGCCGAAAATTTACTAATACATTCTCCTTGGAGAGATAGAGATTGCGAATTTTTCTCTAACTTCAAATCCGACAGAATAAAAGTTTTATATCTAGCTCCTCACTTATCAACTGGAGGAATGCCAGCATATCTACTCAAAAGAATTCAATCATTACAAAAAAATTACCCTCAAGTTGAAATCTATGTTGTGGAATATTGTCTTTATTCATCAACTTACACAGTTCAAAGAGATATAATTAAAAATATTGTTTCCGAAAATAGATTTTGGACTTTGAATTCTTTAGAAAACAATAATGATACTGATTCTCTTAAGATTATTGACATCATAAAACAAAATAATATTGACATTGTTCACGTGGATGAAATTTTAGAGGGGTTTGATTCATTTAATAAGGTATCGAATAATGTTATGAAAGCATTATATGATAATGATAGAACTTGGAGGATGGTTGAAACTTGTCACAATATTTGGTTTAATCCTGATCTCATGAAACGATACGAACCAGACGGATATGCTTTTTGTACCCCATTCCATAAGGAAAAAACATTCAAAAATGTTTCATCACCATCAGAGGTAATGGAATTTCCAATTGAAAATAAATTTAGAAGTAAGGAAGAACAAACCAAAGCTCAATCTAAATTGGGATTTGACCCAACAAAAATTCACGTATTAAATGTAGGATTATGGACACAAGGGAAAAACCAAAAAGAAGCAATTGACATCGCAAGACATTTTCAATATGATGGAGTTGAATTCCATTTTGTAGGTAATCTGGCCCCGAACTTTGAAGAATATTGGAAACCATTGATGGAAAACTTGCCGTCTAATGTTCATATTTGGGGAGAAAAAAGAGAAATAGAGACATTTATGAAAGCTTCAGACGTTTTCATTTTCAATTCAACTTGGGAATGTAACCCACTGGTTGTCAGGGAGGCTGCGTCTTACGGGTTGAAAATTATTTCCCGTAATCTACCGCAATACATGGGAATGTTTGATCCATTTATCGTAAATCTAGAAGATGATTTAGAAAAAAATGTTCAGGCGTTAAGAAATCTTATCCACTCCGAAAGAAAATATAGTGAAAATAAAGGATCTTTAGAAGAATTTGCGGATATTCATTATATGTTCTATAAAAAATTGATTTCTAATAAAGTTAAAAAAAATAATATGATGGATTCAAACGTTTCGATTACCCAATATTATATAAATCAACCATTTTTGGAAATCAAAGGTGAAAGTGATAGTGAGTTCAATGTTATGGTATTTGATGAAGAAAATTATTGTCACTATCAAAACGTTATAAAAACAAATCATTGGATAAAATTAAATAGACAATATTTTACTCGTTGGAAAACAAAAATATTCGAGAATGGAGACTTGATATATGAAAAAACATTGGACTATAAGGGTCTTCGTGTTTTTATTAACTTCGATAGTAGATCTTTGGGTGACAACATTGCTTGGTTACCATATGTTGAAAAATTCAAAGAAGTCCATCAATGTGATGTTGTGGTATGTACATATTGGAATAAATTATTTAAAGATGTTTATCCAAATTTGGAATTCATAGAACCTGGTAATGTTGCACACGGAATATTTGGACAATATAATATTGGTTGGTTCTACGATTTAAACAAAGAACCCGATTTACCTAATACGATTCCATTACAAAAAGCGGCGACTAATATATTAGGTTTGGAATTTGAAGAAATCAGACCAAGGATTTCATTTATACCAAAAGATAGACCTTATGACACAAAGTATATTACAATCGCAACAAATTCTACCGCTGGTTGTAAATTTTGGACAAGAGATGGTTGGCAAAAATTGATAAATCATCTTGTGTCTATCGGATATAAAGTTATTAACGTTTCTAAGGAAGATAATCCCCTAGATAATTGTGAAAAAATTGTTGACTCATCTATAGAAAATACAATGAATGTTATTCATCATAGTGACTTCTTCATAGGACTTTCTAGTGGGTTGTCTTGGTTATCATGGGCATTAGAGAAACACGTAGTTATGATTAGTAATTTTACCGAAAATGATCACGAGTTTACTTCGAATTGCACAAGAATCACAAATCCTAATGTATGTAACAGTTGTTGGAACAACCCTATGTTCAAATTCGATAGAGGTGATTGGAATTGGTGCCCAATTCATAAAGGGACCTCGAGACAATTTGAATGTCATACTTCAATCACATCAGAAATGGTAATTAACAAAATACAACACTTACTAAAATGAATTTAGAAAACTTTGTTTGGGAACCAAAATGTTATGATGGTTTCCGTGAAACTGTAACAAAAGAAATTTTTATTGATAAAATATATGAAAGACACGTTCAGGTAGAAGAAGGTGATGTGGTTTTCGACATCGGAGCTAGTTTGGGTCCATTTACATATTCAATATTAGATAAAAACCCCTCACAGGTTTTTGCATTCGAGCCAAGTTATAACGAATTCAAAACTTTGGTCTTAAATACTAGACATGGAAATGTAACACATATAAACAAAGGTATTAGTAATGTAGTTGGCGAATTTAAGTTTATGAATGTATTTGATTTATCGGGAGACCATAAACTTTATTCAACAACATTCAAAAAAGTTATTGAAGACTATAATATCACTAAAATTGATTTCTTGAAAACCGATTGTGAAAGTGGTGAATATGATATTTTCACTTTAGAAAATTTGTTTTGGATAAAAAATAATGTTAAAAAAATTTCAGGAGAATGGCATTTAGCAACCCCTGAATTAAAGGAAAAATTCAGAATATTCAGAGATGTTTATTTACGAATTTTCTCGAATTTCAGAATTTTTTCTTTTGATGGCGTAGACATAACTTGGGCAATATGGAATGATAATTTTATTCCATATTATAATGAGATTATGATTTATATTGATAATAGATAGTCTAAATCAGACTAGTGGGGAGATAGTGTCTGAAGTTTTCGATGATAAATTGCTTCAACCTTTTTGAATAGTTCAGATTGTGCTGAGGACCTGGATGGATACCATCAACTCCCCTATCTTCAAACCCTCCATACTCACCATCGAACCTATTAGCCTCTTCAAATTTAGGAGGAATTCCAAACCAACCGTTCCAAATCCAATTTGTTTTTTTCGATTCCAAAAAATGTTTGATCAATAAGTGATTCTTATACCAATTCATAAAGTCTTCATTTGGGTTTTGAGCCATAGTCAAATTATTTTGAACTTCTTTACCATCTTTAGTATCTTGAAAGTACCCCCATTGACATGCCGGCATGAAAGGCTCAATCCCACCAATTTTTGTATAAAATTCTCTACGACTTGCTGATGTATACATAATCAAAACCAAATCTGGTTTGATCAGATCGTAAAATGTAATCAAACATCTACTAATGTAGTCGTTGCTTCTACCAGCCATACCGAAATTGTGATTGACAGTATTTGGTACTGATTTGACGAATTGAGCGGACCACGTTTCATGATTATTAACACCAACTCCTTCAGTGTTTGAATCCCCAATAGACATAATTTTAAAACCTTCTTTATGTATTGAGTCTCCTCTGAAACCTAATTCATTATAGGTGTAAACACAAAGTCCAGTTTGATCTGACCCCGATGTCTTATAGGTTGAATTAACCTTTTCGGATAAATTCCAACGATATGAAGAAATTTCGAATGTTTCGGGAGACCAAAACTTCAAGGTGTCCATAGATTTAAACAATGTCGTATCCATTAGAATATCTTATATTAGTGGTTTTATTTGGTCAATATGGTTTGAAAGTGGAAATCCATCCCAAATTGTTGTAACTTCTTTCGGTTCATCTTGTGAAATATATTCAGGTTTGTTGGTCTCGATCCAATTGAAAATTTGATTACATATATACTGATACCCTCTTTCATTAGGATGATCGCAAACTAAGGATTTCATATGATGATTTGTTTTATAGTCAGGTAATACACTACCTTCAAACGTCATCATTGATTCGGTTTTGTAAAGTGTTTCGAAAAATCTATTTCTGAACGAATATTGTGATGTGAATAAAAATTTATAGTTCTTGAATTTACAATGTTCTCCGAAAATTTTCAAATAGAATACTTGCTCCATCAGAGCATCCAATTCAGTATCTTTCAAAAATTTTATATATTCTCTTCCTAAATTATACTCAAGTTTGTTGAAAGAATATAAACGACTATAAGGTATAATATTTTTCAGGGTCGAGTCTCGATAGAATGATATCCGATTGGGTTCGGGTAGCAACCAAATCACTAAAACATCGAATTCATCTGATAGGTTTTTATCGAAATATTTCTCAAACCAAACTTTCAAATTTCCTGAAGTTGATGAAGCACCAAGTCCCAAATTTATCAACGAATCGTACTTCAATTTGCTCCGCAATAGGGATGGCCATGAGAATTCGTGGAATCTTTCCCGATTGGTATTATAAACTTCAGTGGCGTTTTTGTGTACATAGATATTAGTCATATCCTCGGGTATTGTAATTGGGTCATAACACCCAACCCCTTCAGTAAGGGAACATCCCAAAGTTATCAATAATTTTTTTTTCATAAGGCCATTTGCTTAATGAAATCGTATATTTTTTCTCCGATCAATTCATATCCTTGTTTATTAGGATGATACCAAACTTCAGGTTCGTTTTTACAATTTAATGGACCCTCCCAAACATTCAATTTTTTGTTTTCTTGTAAAATATCTCTCGCAGTTTTTTTTCCAAAATGGAAATAATTTTTTTTGTTAATCAGATTTGTTTTATCGTCTATTTTATTAACCGATTGAACCATTAGTTCAAAAGCGTCGACCATGAGATATTTCACATTATATGATTCGAGCATTTTTTGAAGGTAAATTATGTAATTTTGATTCACAATATTATAATAATTTTGGTTATGAAGATTAGTAACATAATACTTTTTATAATCTTCCAAAAATTTGTTGTATTTTTCATCACCAAATTTATATGATTCATAAAATTTATTTGGTAACTCTTTTAATTCCCTTCTTGACCAACTTATCCACTCCCCTTTTGGTAGAAAGGGGACATGGTCCCTCAATGAAGAGCTCCACATTACTATTACAAAATCACCCTCGTTAATATTCCCGAATCTCAAATCATTTATTATATCGTTGAATATCAAATTATTTGCTTTACCACTCCATCCTTTATTCTCGAAGTTACATTTTAATTTTTCAGATAGATATTTTGGCCAACTATATTTATTCCTAAATTCCTGTAATACTATCCTATCTTTGATCTTGTTTTCTTCTTCTATATCGCATCCATGACCTTCAGTCCAACTATCTCCGTAGGCAAATAATTTCATCATAGTAGCTTTATCAATTTTTTTTCTGAGTTGATTTTACCATCCACAAACAATTGTAGAAAGTCGTTGTTGGAACTAATATAATCCAATAATATTTTTTTTGTAGACAAGGACCAATTAAGACAAAGTTGAAAGTTTTCTCCAAAATTTTCGAGAAAATTATCTACAAACTCAGAAAACCCTTTTGGATCAACAGCATATCTTTTGGATTCTTCATAGAATGGATGGTCATCCACTTTGAGAACTTTTTGAATTATGTCTAACGGATAGTTATGTGTTGAAATAAATGGAATACCTGCTAACAATAATCCTAAAGTTTTTTCAGAAAGGTATTGATGTATGTAATTTTTTTGGTGGTGAGCCCAACTTTCATCCAATATTTGCAATTTTGATTTGGATAATATTCGGAGAAAAACATCAATACCGGGACATCTTATATTGGGAACATATGAAATGTCAAAAAAATCAGTGTTTCCCGTAGTAGAATTGAAATGGATGTTTTCAAAATTTAATTCTTTATGATATTTTTCCAAGTTGGTAAGTTCACTACCTCCATAATCAGTCACCGACAAAAATATTTTTGGATTGTTCAACCGAGACAAATTTTGTAGAAGTTTTTTTCTATTACGTTTTATTCTTCTTACTGAATATCCGATGTCATAATCAAAATTCAATTTGGAATGTATCTTACCAAAATCATAGTACCAATTTATACCACAATACTCATTCCATTGAAATACTGTGTTTGTGAAAACTGAATAGAAATTATCATAGTTTCCATGAGATATATTTTCAAGAAAAAAACCATCATTGAGTATATAATGATTTTTCAGTTTACTAAGATAAAATTCATCTTTGCTCGCAAAGTCTAAGTCAGGTAAATCAACTTTTGTCAAAAGCTTTTCAGTACGTATAACCAAAATAATCCAGTTTTTTTCGTCTTTGATTTTATTGAATAATCTTTTATATACTTTTGACTGATCGAGATTGTCTTCATCAGTAAACTCGAGATGTTCTTTGTATCTTGTAAAATCTGATTCAACACCATAGTAATCTATGAAATGATATCCATCTGTATTGAAGTTTATTTTTGGGTCAAATACAAAATGAAAATCAACTGACTTGAAGTGGCACTTAACTTCTGTTATGTCCATCGAATGAGAAATCTCCAATCCCTCGCTATTGTGGGTTAATTTTTTTAGTAAACCTACCGTAAAAAAATTATGAACGTAAATTTTAATCATATCAAACGAATAGGTTTTACAGTATTAGATGATTGAAATCCATCTCGAATCAAATCTAAAAAATTATTTTCAGTCGTAATTTTGGTAGATATCTTTTCGTTTACACTTTTTGACCAATCTAAACAAATTTTATGATTACTTTCGAAATTATTCAAAAAAGATTGTACAAAATTGGAAAATTTCAATGGATCACCATTACATTCTTTCGTTTGATTGTAAAATGGGTGTTTTTCAGTTTGTAAAACTTTTTCCAAAATGTCTAAAGGGTAACTGTGAGTTGAAATAAAAGGTATACCTGATAAAACATATCCTAACGTTTTTTCTGAAATATATTGATGAGTAAATGTCCTTGGCATCCAAGCCCAACTTTCATCTAAAATTTGAACTTTTGACTTTGTCAAAATTCTGAAAAAAAAATCCAACCCGATGGGATCCATATTCTTAATAACTTCAATATTTTCGAAATCATTCACACCATTTTTTGAATTGAAATGTATTCCATACTCTACAAATTGATTTGAGTATTTATCGAATGTTTCTCGATTAGATAAACAATAGTCCGTGAACGATAAAAAAATCCTATCATCTTGAAGTTTTTTCAAATTTTTTAAGAGTTCCCTACGATTTCCTTTCAATCTCCTTACTGCAAATCCAATATCGTAAGGTTTGTTCAGATTTTCAAATACATCTTTGAACTCATAAAACCATCGAATCGAAGTTAAGTAATTCCAATTATATACTGAGTTAGTAAAAGTATGGTAGTAATTGGAATATTTAGATTCTAAGACTTCATTCAAAAAAACATTATCACTTATTATATTGTGATTATTCAACTTATTTAAAAGATCATCTATTATGACCATTTTTTGTAAATAACTATATTTCGTCGCATCGGTGGTCGATTTCAAATCAGGAATATCTATTTTTGATAAAATCTTTTCAGTTCTAAGATAAAAAAATATCCAATTTTCTTTACCATCTAAAAGTTCGATTATTCTTTCAATTATTTGAATATCCGCATCGTTACCCTCTTGCTCAAGTTCTATGTCTTTGAAATTCTCGTAATCAGTATGGTTTCTTAATATAGAAAAAAAATCGATAAGATGATACCCATCGGTATTATCATTGAGATTGGGGTCAAAAACAAACTCAAACGTAGCCCCTTTGTATTCACAACTCACGTTACCAATTCTACCCTTATCATCTAAATCGAAAATTCGATTGGTACTGTTGTGAGCCAATGTTATAAAAAAAGGAGTGTTGAAATAATTGTGGACGTAAATTTTCATTTAGATTATTTTACTGTTTTTTTCTTTCATGATTTCTCTTTCTACTTGAAATGGGTTGTTCATCATGAATCCTATTAACGTAAACCTATCTCCTACGCAGTCATTGACTTTATGCATTTCTTCCCCACTAAAATATACCATGTCCCCTTTTTTTGGTTTAAATTCCAAATCACCAAACAGTAACTCTCCACCAGAAAAGTTTTCGTTGAGGAAGACGACAAAAGACCAAGGGTTCAAATGTGAATGAGGTTTATCGATTTGTTTTATAGATTCATTCACCATTTGTACTCTAAACTTTTTGAAGTTGAATTTCTCAAACTTGTTTACTTCTATTTCTCTATGTAGTAGATCAACAAAATAGAATTTATAATATTCATCTCCATAATATTTCATGTTTTCTGTCGAAAAAATATCTAAAAAATAATCAACTTCAGAATCGGAAAGAAAATTTGAAAGATATTTCACCATGTCAGAATAATTTTGACTCTATACCCAAATCTTGATGACTTATAAAGTATACAAAAGAATATCTTGTACCTTCGGTAACTTCTGTGACTTCATGTAAAACTTCTGAATCCATTCTATATAAAAGACCAGCTTCGGTTGCGAGCTCTCCATCAGGGTTGTAAGTTAATAATTCCCCCCCTCGGAAATCATCATTCAATTTTGCGCCTACAATAACCTTCCAATCATGTTGTCTATCCTTATCTACATGTTTTGTAAATTTTGCACCAGTAAAAAACTCATGAGCATAAAAAAACCTACCTTCTTTGATTTTATTATTTGGATATTCATGAGAGAGGAACTCCGAAATCAAATCGAAAAACCATTGAGTTGATTCAACCCTTTTTACTTCAGTAATGTTATAGTCTAATCGTGATTTGTGTAAACCAGCTGGTGAACAAACATCAGGACAGTTTCTCACATTGGACTTTCCGAAAACTGAAATCCAAGATATTATTTCATTGCATTGTTCTATAGTCAATTTCATTTTACTTATATGAGTTGTTGTGGGATAATCAAATCACTTTTTCTTATCCAAAAAACCATTGAATACCTTAGACCTTCGGTAACTTCAGAAACCCAATGTGGTATTTTGGCGTCAAATTCAATACAATTACCCCTTGTTGAATCGGCAGTATGACCTTCAAACATCAAATCTCCCCCAACATACGTATTAGGTTCTGATAATTGGAAAATATAAGAACGATACCTCTCTCCCCTTTCTTTATCACCTGTATCATAATTCAAAACGTTATTATCTCTGTGGACTGGGAAAGAATCACCTACAACATATTTTCGGACCAATAAATTATGTACTTGTTCCTCATTTGAAAAAACAAAAGGTTTGATACCTAACTTCGACAAAATAGAAAAAAACTCCTCAGGGATATCCTCATGAGAAACCAAACCTTCACGTCCACATTTCCCATACCTTTTTCCCCGTTCGATTACATCTAAAACTCCACTTTCAAAGTATTTTATGAAATAATCACATAATTCAGGGCTCATCAAAACTTGTTCTACTATGTCCATCATATCAAGTGTTTATCTATTTTTTTTTGGCTGGTAACATCTAAACAAAAACTACCCGCGTAAACAATTCGTTTTTTTTCTGAATTTGGTGTCGGAATAGCGGTATGTCTTATGTCTGCTGGAAATATAAAAATATCTCCCACTTCTGGAAAATATTTGTGTCTTTGTTTATTCTCATCTTCAAAAACAATACACCCCTCATCACCAGTCACTTCATCAGTAGTTTGTAAATAAAATGTGAAAGTATAGTCCGCTAATATATTGGACCTACCGGGTGGATGAACTTGAAGATGTTGATGCATCCATTCCAAATTGAATCCTTTTTTTTGAGTATATACCCAATAATGTTGTGCAAAATTGGTAAATTTTGCGCCACTAATTCTTTCAATTTGTGTTTTTACAAATGAGTTTATTGATTGGAAACATTCAGTCTCTATTTCAATCCATACTGAGTTATCATTTGTATGAACTGCAAGGGAATCATTGATCTCAACAAATTTCAAAAATTCATCCACAGGATATTCGTTATGATATTTCCCAACGTATATTGTAAATTTTTCCGATAACTTTATTGGTTTCATATGATACAAGTTGGGGGTTTGAATTTTATCTTGTTTTCCCCTCTTCTGAACTCTCCGTCTTTGAAATGAGTCCAATTCACCATATGGATTGATTCAACAAGTTTTGTAAACTTCATCGGTTCAACCTTAAAGTCATAACCATTCAATTCTTTTTGTTCCCTTATTGTAAAATAATTGAAAATCGACAAAATACAATTTTCGTTCGCAATATTTTTACAATATTCCTCAAACTTTTCGTAATTTTTATCATCATGGGTATCCATGAAAATTCCATCAAATTTTGTTTTAAGTGTTGGAATAATGTCAACCCAATCTCCAAATATTATTGTGACATTTGGTTTACCCTTAGACCATTCCAACGCTTTTTCATAGACTTGGGGATTGATTTCTATACAAGTATAATGATCTGCCAAATTACTCATTTCTTCAGCCGAAAATCCCATACCAAATCCAACATCAAGAACATTACCACCATTTTGACAAACTATATAGGAATACATCTTCATCAAAGACTTAGATGCTAAATCCATGACAACAGACTTGGGGTTTTGTTTGAAAAAAATATTCTTATCAGTGAACACGAGTTCTTCGTTTTTCATAAAAATTTTTGGTGTTAAATAAAACTTTTTTCTATAAATCTTTCATATCTCCCATAATTACCCAGAATTTCTTCACCATTATGTATCAGTCTGTTAGTTAACATAGAATTTTTATCTATGTTGAAGTTCTTAAGATTACTGTTAACAAAGTAATAAGGTGTTGTGTAAATCCAATGACAACCATTAGTCAACTCCACATAAGTGTCAGTGTTATTTGGGAATTCAGGACTATATAAAAAAATGTCTTTTATATGAGTATATAATTCTTTTGGAAGAGTTTCAAGTTCACTTTCTTTGATCGGATAAGATCCTGTATCTCCTGTCCATACTTCGAACGGATTTATTCCTTCAGGAATATCTCTAATTGCAAAAACTCCTACTCCCTGAATCTTACTCGGTTTTATTCTAACAAATACTTTGGTAGAAATATATTCAAAAGGGGTCATTACAAATGCTTAGCAATGAATAACTCAAAAAATTTGGCAACAATTTGATTCACTTGAGTTTTTTCAGGTGTGGTCAACATTGTTGTATTTCTGTTTTCTACCTCTGTAGTTGTTGCTTTTTTATATAATGATGGATTTGTCATGAAATTTATTTATTGTGAACTAAAATTTTATTTGCAAAGAAGTTATGGTTTTCAGTTACACTCAGTAAATTATACACCACAGTTTCCTTTTCGTGATTTTTGATCTCTTTGATCATAATTTCAACCATATCATCTTTGATACAAGTGTCGTTGATAGAAAGGTTTTTAGCTTCGACATATCCTTTACCGTTAACAAAAAATGGATGTTCTGGCGTAGTTGTGATTGATATATCCCCATCAAAAATAACTTCTATCAAGTCATTAACCAAATGAGATTTCAAGTCTCCCACAATACCTATTTCAATAGTGTTTGAACTTTCATTCAAAGTCAAAACTTCTTCCCCTACATTGATTTCTTCAATATTTTTATAAACCCCATCAGGTAATGAAATTTTTGTCCCAGCGACGAAACAACGATTATGAACTAACATATTATTAGCAAAGAAGTTATGGTTGTTTTCAACAACTTTAACATTGTAAACAATGGTCGGATTGGAAATGACTTCAATATTAGTTAAAGTGACTTCTATCTCGTTCTCTTTAATAAACTTCAAACCAACCGTGGCTTCAGTTGTTTTCAAACCGTAAGCATCCATTGTGTATTTAGGATCTTTCGAAACCCATCCTTTTTCTCTCGAATGAATAGGGTGATCCAAAGTTGATTCTAATATTGTTCCATCATTAAAAGTATATTTTACAATTTTTTCAACTTTTCTTGATCCAATTCCTTTAACTTTTTGTTCCTCGATTTGTGAGGTATTAAAATTATAAGACAAAACAAAATCCCCTATTTTGATATCTTCAACATTTTTGTGCTCCGAGTTTGGTAAACTAATACTTGTACCAGCAACAAAACAAGGTGCGTTGTGAGAGATGACTCCATTGAATGGTGTGGTACCATTGATGATGTAAGTATCACTATCCTCAGCATCAACTTCAATCATTCTCAATTCTGTATCAGTTGTTACATAAAAATTGACTTCGTCCAATTGAATCAGGTCTCCCGCGAGGTCAAACAAGAAATCAGTATAAGGTTTAAGATAAACTGCAAGTTTATATCTTGAGGTATCTGTAATAGAATCATAAACCAAGAAGTTTTTATTCGGCCCTGTAAATTTAGATTCTGAGTTAAATACTAATTCTATAATTCCACCATACCTCAACTGTTTCTCTTCTTTGAAAACTATTTCTGAGGTTGTAATCTGTGATCCCTCAGGGAAAAATTGACCTTCAAAGGACCAATTCAGAATTTCAGAATTAGTCTCGACTTGGGGAGATCCCGAAATTATATATGATTTTATTGACTCTCCAACTGCAACATCAGAAAGTTTTTTGTACACTTCATCATCCATCAATATTTCATGACTCGATAGCATACCTCCACAATCTAGTTTTATGAAGTTTGTTGTATACTCGTAGTAGTGATGGTCCAATAATTTATTATCAATTTTTGATTGATCAACTTCAGAGTTAAGACTCGTAGGAGTTTCGAATATCGATCCTATCTTGTAGTTATGTAATGTGATAATATTAAGGTTACTTCCATATACAATGTGGAAACTTCTAACCGAAGTTACGTGCCCATCATTGTCAGGTGTTTCACTCCCATAATGATATTGTTGTATGATTTTGTTATCAGTATCAATTGTGTTTAAAAAATTATTCCACCTATCTTGATCACTTTGACCATCAACAGGATTTCCAATTTTATAAAAATCAATTGGATTGAAATTTTCAATGATATTTTTTACAGCGACATCTGGCACATTGGATGGATTCATAGTATAATCTAATGTGTTAACAGTACCAGTTGAAGAGGTATTATAATAAGAGACTACTTTATCTGATTCATTATTCGATGTGAATAAATTTAATAGATCCACAGTACCTTTACAATACGTGCTATCGAACAGAGCGGACTCATCGTAAGCCAGTCTCAGAATAAACTTGTCATTTGAATCGGGAATAGTCGCAGGGTAGATTGTATTGATATCTTCATCATGTAGATTGATAGTAGTAATAAAAGGAGCATTTGTTGTGACAGTGTCTTTGATCAATGCCACAATTTTGGAATGAATGAAAGGCTTGTAAACTATATCGAGTTGTGTAATATCATTTTGATCAAGAATTGTGATGAATTCTGTAAAATCAAAATTGTACAATTCATTACCAATGATACTAGTATCTGTATTAAATTCCAACAATCTCAGATTGTTGTTTGAGTCTTTTACAAAGTCAGCGGAGAATAAAGTCCCTTTCATATATGTTGTTGCTTATATATTAAATATCTTTAGAAAAGTTTATGGTCGTTCTGTATTGTCGTTCTTGATATACACAGATGGGATAATTCCAAACTTTGAGGTAAATTTAGTTGAAATTTTATAATATCATACACTTCTGAAAAATTTAATTTATTGAATGGTACTCGTTTGTTATGCTCTAATGTGTTTGGATAAAGATTAACCACTCTAACTTTTTTATCTATATTCTCATTCACCAAATCTATGGATGATTTTTGTATACTCAATTTATTATTCCTATAGTCATCGTAGCTCCCACCATTGAATATTGCCGAAGTTAATATGTTGAAAATAGTTTTGTTTTCATTTTTCCAAATTTGAAAAAGTTGTTCGAAAATTTTTTTTTGGTTTGTGGGATGGTATGTGTTGTTTATGAAAACATCCATGTGAACAAGTTCTTCTAAAATCAATTCAGGCTTATCAAGGTCGTATCCGTTACTTCTCGAGAATCCGTGAACTTCGTTGTCTTTGGACAATAACTCGAAAAGTACTTTCCCCAAAAATTCACTGTGTCCAGTTATACCGATTTTCATATTAAATTAACTTGAGTTTTTACATTATCCTTATTCAAGAAAATAATCAGTGAATATCTATTTCCACTTTCAATCCTTGTAATTTCGTGCTCACGAGTGTTTTTGAAAGAATAGATTGTACCAGCTTTCTTTGGTAGAATTTCCTTAGGTCCGTAGAGTATGAAATCTCCCCCCAAATAGTCATCGTTCAAACAAACACCTATATTCAAAACTTGGTTAGGGTAATAAATGTCTCTATGCCTTTCGAATTCATTACCGACATCGTATTTGTGAAGGTGTATAACTTCAAAAGGTTTCAAAATTTCGAGACCAAGTTCTTCGACTATGTAATCTGAAATTCTATCGAATATCCAATTACTTGTACTTTTTCTAGTTATGTTATAGAAAGTGTATGATATCTTTTCTCTTGGTCTATCTATGTTTTTTAGATTGACATCTCTGTAGGTTCCCTCCAAGACAGAAGTTAATGCGATTATATTATCACAATCTTCTTTAGAAAATTCTACCATATTAGTGATTATATATGAAAGGATCTCTTTTTCTTATTTCTTCTAACTTTTTCTTAAATTCTTTTTCTCTTTTTCTTTTCTGAAATTTTTCGATTAGTTTTTTGATAAATTTGATCATTTTTTTTGTATTAAATAATTGTTTATTACAAGTATATCTATATCCACATTCTGAAATGTGTCAAGAGCGTCTTGAGGTGTCATCACCATGGTTTTATCTTTAACATTAAAAGAAGTGTTCAGTAAAACTGGATATCCACTCAGTTTTTCGAATTTACTTAGAAGCTTGTGAAAGAGATTTCCTTCATATACGGTGTGGACTCGTGCGGTTCCATCTATGTGTGTGACCGAATCCAATATTCTTTTATATTCCTCTTTTACTTTAACAACTTGATTCATGTAAGGAATGTCTCCATTCATTTCAAAAAAATTCGATTGGAGCTCCCGAACGACTGAAGGTGCAAAAGGTCGAAACCCTTCTCGTTTTTTAACTAACGAATTTATCCTATCTCTCATTCCTAAAATGGTTGGGTCAGCTAATATAGATCTATTACCAAGTGCTCTTGCCCCAAATTCACAATTACTTTGAAACCATCCAATTACTTTACCGTTCTGTATTTCTTTGGCAACAAACTCAGTCATCTCATCAGTGTTGTCAAATTTTGTGAAAGATTCTTTATCAAGAATGTTACTCAAATTATCATCCGAAAATGATGGCCCCAAAAAAGGAGACTGTTCGATTTTTACAATTTCACCACTAGTTCGATGAATATAATTGATACAAGCCCCAATACATGACCCAGCGTCCGAAGGTGCTGGTGGTATCCATAGTTGTTCAAAATCAAAATTTTTCAAAAGTTTACCGTTTGCACTCCCATTGTAGGCACATCCTCCACCGAGCGTAATTTTGAAAAAATCAGGTTCTCGATTCTCTTTGATTAAATTGAATAATATTTCCTCGTAAATCTTTTGAACTGAAGCTGCAACATTTTTGTGATCCTCAGTTATTTCTTCATCGGGGAATCTTGGAGGTATACCAACAATGTCCATCAATCCATCATTGAACATGGTAGTATCTGAACGATTCCAATTGAATACTCGCATGTTGCAGGTTAATTTGCCTTCCCGATAGTTTATAAGTTTCTCTATTTTTTCTAAAAATATATCTGGATTACCATATGATGCTAAACCCATAACTTTATACTCCCCTTCATTCGGTTTGAATCCTAAAAATGCGGTCATTGCCGCGTAAAATAATCCCAATGAATGTGGATACTCAGAAATTGTTTTGTATCGAAATTCATTATCTTTGATATATCCTACTGATGTAGTGTCGAACTCTCCAACCCCATCAATACTGAAACAAATACTATCATCAAAATTTGAATGTGAATGTGAATAATATATATGGGATTTATGATGTTCAGAATAAAAGATATTGTCAGAATATTTTTTTAGTTGTTCATTAAGGTCTTTGATGTTGGAATTTATTTTGAATATTGATTTAAAAGATTTTATAGGAGATATAAAAAAATTTAAAACACTATTCAGAAGTACTCTATTCCGTTTTAACTTGGGATTTTCATAATAACAAATCATATCTATCTGATCTCGACGGATATTGTATTTGTTAATGATATACTCAAGAGACCTATGTGGGAATGAAGCATCATGTTTTATCCCTGTGAATTTTTCTTCTTCGATTGCAAAAATCAACTCCTTATTCTTAAATAAGCAAATTGATGAGTCATGATAGTAAGCACTTATTCCAATTATATACATTGTGAAATATCCATTTACAATAATTTACTTTACAATCGATAAATAGTAAATTTATCCGATATGAAAGTCTTAATCACAGGTGGTGCAGGTTATTTAGGATCTGTAATTAGTCAAAAATTTTTGGATCAAGGACATGAAATTACTGTAATTGATAGTCTACTTTTCAATCAAGTATCCCCATTGAACTTGGTCCACAACAACAAGTATAACTTCATCTATGGAGATGTCAGAAACACAAACTTATTAAGAAAGTTAGTACAATCACATGATGTAATAATCCCTTTAGCTGCTATCGTAGGATTTCCAGCATGTTCCAAAGACCCCAAGTCTGCATGGGAAATAAATTACACTCAAATAGAAGAAATGGTGAATGTTCTTTCTAAAGATCAACTAGTTCTTTTTCCAAATACTAATAGTGGGTATGGTGTTGGGAAAGATGATATCGAGTGTGATGAAGAATCTCCTCTGAATCCCATTTCAATCTATGGCGAGTCTAAATGTTCGTCCGAAACTTTATTATTGGATAAAACGAGCTCAATCTGTTTCAGATTAGCGACTGTTTTTGGGTCTTCCCCAAGAATGAGAACTGATTTACTCGTCAACGAATTTGTTTACAAAGCCATGACTGACAAATATATTGTTGTGTTTGAAAAACATTTCAAACGTAACTTTATTCATATTCAAGACGTGGCGAATGTTTTTAGTCATGCTTTGGATAACTACGATACTATGAAGAATAATGTTTACAACGTAGGTTTGAGTGATGCAAATTTAAATAAACAACAATTGTTGGAGAAAATAAAAACATACATACCAGATTTCGCGATATCATATTCTGACTTTTATGAAGATCCTGATAAACGTGATTATATCGTATCAAATAAAAAGATTGAATCCACTGGTTGGAGTCCTAAATTTACTTTAGACATGGGTATCAAAGAACTAATTAAAACTTATCAGATTCTGATACCGAAAATGACATCGGAATTCAGAAATGGTTTTCCATTAGGTTACGCAAATAATACATAATGAATTTTTCGAAATACAAATTTTTTTACGTCAACGGATGTTCCTACACAGAAGGGGGAGGGTTAGAAGAACCATCAATTCGTGGAGATTCTGTTATACCCCATTATGAAAAAAAATATGGTGTAACTTGGAATAATAGAACTGAAGTAAATTACGGTACTAGACTATCTAATCTTATTGGATTAAACTGTATCAATCAAGCAAAGTGTGGTGCGGGAACTGACAGAGTTGTTAGAACAACTTATGACTTTATCCATGAAAATTGGAAAGATCGTCATAACTTTTTCATAATTTTAGAAAATCCTGATCCAAGTAGATCTGACGTTTACCTAAATGACTTGAAAGATTATTTCATTGTTAATTCGAGAAACAATGAAAATTTTGAAAAGATATTTTCAGCTTCGGTGAGAGAATATTTCAATAATAGTTACAAGAAAACTGATTATCTTTATGAAGAAAAATTCAAAGCTTGGTTTGAAAATCACTACTCATTCGATGAAAAACTTAAAAGTGACGACAGGGATTTTGTAGGACTATATACCTTCTGTAAATTTCATAAAATCAAAATATTTGTGATGAACAAATCTACATTATATTTCAACGATACTTTTATGAAAGAAGATGTGATAAGGTTCGACGAAAAAGATTATAATCATTATATGTATGACATAAATTCTTGGTGTCGAACAAAAAAATTTACAATCGAAGACGAACTAGAAGGTCTGAGCGGAGACGGACATCCAGGATATTTTGGTCATATAAACTACGCAAATAAACTTTTCGAATTTTTACAAAATAGCAATGATGAATAACAAATGGGATGATTTTACAATTACCCCTTCCAAGAAATTCGGATTAGAAGTCCCTATTTATCAACCCTCAGTATTTCGAGAATACAGAGGTGAAATTTGGACTACCTTTCATTCTGAGGAACATCCAGTGATGACTCAGATCAACTTCCCTAAGGAAGAAATTTCTATTCACGGTAGATTTTCGAGATCTTATAAAGGAGTTCTGAGGGGATTACATTGGGATAATAAAACTTGGAAACTAGTCCAAGCAGCAGTGGGGGACATTTACTTAGTTGTACTCGATATGAGAGAAAATTCTCCAACTTATGGCGATTGGGAAAGTTTTATTATAACTGAACGCCTTAGAAATCAAGTACTGGTTCCCCCTGGATTTGCTAATGGGCATTATGCACTAACCGATTGTATGTTTCATTACAATCTATTTTACAAAGACGGTTATGTAGATGCTGAGGAACAGGGAGTAGTCAAATGGAATGATCCTGAATTTCAAATGGAATGGCCAACAGATAAACCAACTTTACAAAAAAGAGACAGATGATTAAAAATTTAGAGAAACATCCAATAGTGAACAATCACAAAATTACTAAAGAAGACCTAATTTCTTTTGAGAAAAAAATTATTGACCAATGGGAATCGGGTAAAATTAGAGGCCCAATCCATTTAAGTGGAGGTAACGAAGATGATCTAATTGAAATTTTCAAAAGAATAAAAAAAAGTGATTGGGTTTTTTCTACTTGGAGATCTCACTATCACGGATTACTAAAGGGTATTCCTGAAGGATGGCTTGAATCTGAAATTTTACAAGGTAAATCAATTACTTTAGTAAATAAAGAAGAAAAATTTTATTCCTCGGCAATTGTTGGTGGAACAATTCCAATTGCAGTTGGTGTCGCCATGGCGTTAAAAGAACAAAATAGTACAGAAAGAGTTTGGTGTTTCATTGGTGATATGGCATTCGAAACAGGTGGTTTTATGGAAAATTACAAATATGCGAAAAACTTTGAATTACCAATAACATTTGTCGTTGAAGACAATGGTGTATCTACTAATACTCCAACAATAGAAACGTGGAAAATAAAATCTGACGTTCCTGATGATGTGATTTGGTATGACTACACAAAAGTTTGGCCCCACTACGGAACTGGAAAATGGGTAATATTTTAAATTTAGTATTCGACTCTTGGAAAGAAGACGGTAGTCCATTACCAAATCTAAGTCATTTGAATGTTGATGGTGAAAAGGTGATTTTACCTTTTTATATATTTGTTTTAAAACCATCTGACATCAAGTTAAACTTATGTAAACCCAGTGATGTGAGTGAGGGGGAATCGTATTATTATTTTGTTCATTTTAACGAAAGTTTATATGATGGTAAGAGTTGGGAAATTTCAGAAGAAATCGAAAACTTAGTTTTGACTAAAAAATTAAGAATTGTTTTTTATAATGAACACGAAAGTTACACAAACCCAAAAAAGTATTATACCAAACTTTTAGAAACTTTAAAATTCAAAAATATAGATGAGTCACTCATTTATTTAGTAAATAATTGTTCGGAATTGTACGAGATTAAATCCTCGAATCCCTCAGGAATAAATGTATTTAAAACTGATTATCTAATAGAACTGATAAGTAAGTACATTTCGGTCCGAACCGACACTAAAGATCTTAAAGAAGAAAAAAAATTTTTGTTTCTTTGCCATAACAGAAGACCCAAACCACATAGAGTTTCGTTGTTGACACTGTTGAACTCGGAGGGATTATTAGATGAGTCAGACACAATTGATTGGTCATTGACATACGGTGTGCCTACGAATTTCAATTTGGATTCCGAAAACTTTGGGGGTAGTGAAATTTTTAATACAGAATACTTTTTACAGTCATTTAATAAATTAAAAGATTTGAAAAAGTTATCTTTCTACGAAGATCAAGTAAATTGGTTCGACAATGAAAAAAATTATGATGCAAATTATCATATTTCAGTACAAAGCCATTTAGAAAGTTATATAAACATTGTGACCGAATCTCACTTCTCTATAAACAGTGTTCATATAACCGAAAAATCATTTAAACCCTTCTACTATTTTCAAATGCCATTATTTGTCGCATCTCATAGGCATGTTGAATTTTTGAAAAAAGAACATAATTTATATTTGTTTGAAAATTTAATCGATCACTCTTATGACAGAGAGATTGATCATATTAAAAGATTACATTTAATTGTTGAAGAAATAAAAAGATTGTCTAAACTTGGTTCAGAAATAAAAAAGTATTATTTATCTAATAGGGAAAAATTCATCCACAATCATAACTATATTAAAGAATTTCAAAAAAATAGATCGATGGATTCATTTTTTATCTCATTATGTAAATGACCCCAAAAGTTATTATGAGTAATAATTCTCCTGAAAAAAATTTTAACTTAGTTTTCAGTAATTGGGTTGGTAATAAGCCTCTCCCAAATGCCATGCAATTTAATGATTTGTGGGTTGAGATTCCTGTTTATATATTACAAGATTTTAGACTGCGTCCCAAACTTTTTAGAATAGAAGAAATAACAACTGAAGAGGATTTTTTTTACATAATAGTATACAGAAAAGATCTATCTTATCACTATTTGGGTACAAACCGTTTCATAATACCTGAGGATGCCATTCAGGCTTCAATCGAAAAGAATATGAAGATTATTCTTTTAAACGAACATGAAATAAATTCTCATGAATTTGAAGTGATGAAAAGTTTAGTCGAGGATTGTAGATCTTTGGGTATCAAAGAAGAAAACATTTATTACGTAAACAACAACTCAAAACTCGCCTTATACAAAGAAAAGTTAGAAACTAAAATGAACGTAATGTCATGTAAGTTTTTAGCTAACTTCATGTTTGAGATTTTGGTCAAACACCCTGCGATTTACAAACAAGATAAGGATTTTTTATTTTTGTGTCATAATAGAACTTTGAAACCTCATAGGTTAATTACATTATCCTACTTGAAAAAAAATAATATTTTACAGGATACTGATTACTCTTTCGTAGGGTCAACTCATATTGCTAAAAATCATCCACTAGCCTTCAAAAAAGATACTTATAAAGACTTTGAGGATGAGGTCATATTTTTTAAAAATGGACCGAACATATATTCAAAATGCGAGTCCGAAACGACAGAATGGTTCGTAAATCCAGACGAGTATCATCCTGACAAATTTTTGAATCCAAATTGCTTCTACAATTCTTATGTGAACATAATTACCGAAAGTGTTTTCGTAGATAATCAGGTTCACATAACTGAAAAATCTTTTAGACCGTTTTATTTTTTACAGTTGCCAATATTTGTGGCTAGTCATAAACATGTAGAATATATGAGACGAACTTATAATTTCGACTTTTTTGATGATCTTATAAATCACGGTTATGATGAAGAATATGATAATAATAAGAGGATTACAAAAGTTCTAGAAGAAATCAAAAGATTGCATCAAAACAAAGATAAAGTAATCGAATTCTATAAAAATAATATTGAAAGATTGATTAAAAATAATAATAAAATACATGACTTCTACAAAGAAAATAAGTCATTAAAACAACTCAAATATATTGCAAAAATGGATAATGTTTTAATTCAACCAGACCCAATAATCAGAAATAAAAAAGTTTTGATCACAGGTTGTAATGGATTAGTGGGAACTGATCTGGTTCGTAAATGTATAGATAGACACTATGATGTAGTAGGTATTGATATTACAGATAATGTCCATAACGAAGGTTTAGATTTCAAATTTTTGAAAATGGATCTAACCAAAGAATCAACTATGGATTACATTTTTGATATTGAGAAACCTGATATTGTCTTCAATACCTTTGGTATAAAAGGATCTCCAATCAAAGCTAAAGATAACCCTGTAGATTTTCTTTACCCATCATTCAAAGTTAATACAGAAATAATTGACCGATGTGCAAAAAACAACATTTGGTTAACTTTTGTTAGTTCAGTTGGTGTTTATTCACCAGCTGAATCATTTTTAGAAGATGATGTTTGGAAAACTTTACCGAGCCCATCCGATTGGTATCCCTCTTGGAGTAAACGAATGGGAGAGTTGCTATTGGAGGCGTATTCCAAACAATATAAATATGAGAATTGGGCAATCATTAGACCTGCAAACATATTCGGTGAATTTGATGATTTTTCAGGTAATGGAACCGTTATATCGACCATGGTCAAAAAAATCGCAGAAGCTGATGGATTCATTGAAGCTTGGGGAGATGGTACTCCTATCCGTGATTTTGTGTATGGACCTGACGTTGCTGAAGCAATTATTGAATTATACGAAAGGGGTATGAAAAAAACCATCGTCAATTTTGGATCGGGAGAAGAGAGATCTATTTCAGAAATTATTACAAGTTTAATTGGTGTTAGTGGAAAACAATTAGATATTAAATGGGATACAAGTAAACCAAATGGGGACTTGAGAAGAAAAATGAATACCCAAAGACAAAAAGAATTGGATTTGTTTCCGAAAACTTATTTTGTTGATGCTTTAAATAAAACTTATCATTATTATCTTGATATAAAGAAAAAACAAACAAATGAATAAGGAATCGAAAATATTGATCACAGGTGGATCTGGTTTGGTCGGACAAAACTTAACAATCAAACTTAGAAACGAAGGTTATAATAATATCAGAGTTTTAGTACATAGAAAAACTCCAAGAATAACTTTTGAGGATGTTGAGTATTGGCATGGTGATTTAATGACCCATGAAAAATGTATGGAAATAACCAAAGATGTAGATGTGGTTTTCCACTGTGCAGCATCGACATCAAATGCAGTTGATACGGTTGTAGACCCACTTGCACATGTCACTCCAAATGTTGCAATGAATAATTTCTTAATTGACGCTTCTTGGAGAAACAATGTAAAACATTATATTTTTATTTCTTCCAATACTGTATATCCTCCCAAAGGGGAAGAACAGGTTATCGAAACTGATTTTTTATTCGATGAACCTTATCCTGTATATTTTCCAGTAGGTTGGATGAAAAGATATGCTGAGGTTCAATGCGAGTTATATGCCAAATACTTACCAAGAAAAATGAAATGTACTGTAATTAGACCCGCAAATCTTTACGGTCCTCATGATAAGTATGATTTCAATAAATGCCATGTTACGCCAGCAACCATCAGAAAAATTGCAGATGAAATGAACCCAATACCAATTTGGGGAGATGGAACTGAATTGAGAGATTTATTATACGTAGAAGATTTTGTTGATTCACTTCAAGTAGTTATGGAAAAAGAACAGGAAATGTTCCAAGTCTATAACGTAGGGTCAAATACCGTATACTCTGTTATTGATGTAGTTGATAAACTCAAAAAATTGGTGGGTTTTGAGTCCCCTATTGAATTTATAAGTGGTAAACCATCCATGATCCCAATCAGAAAAATAAACTCTGACAAGATCCGTAAAACCTTAGGATGGACCCCTAAGACTTCAATTGAAGATGGATTAGTTATAACTTACAATTGGTATAAAGAAAATAAAAATGAATTCGTTTAAAGGAATTATTTTTGCAGGTTGCTCATTTACTTGGGGTCAAGGACTTCATTTTTACAGTGAATCAGAAAGTCTAAAATATCCAGTATTGGGTAATTCATTCCAAATCAGTCACCTGACAAACTATCATTTGAAGTTTATTGAGTCTAAAAGATTTCCAAGATTAGTCTCGGATAGTTTGAAGACTGTGGAGTTTGTTAATGATAGAAATGGGGGTCAAGACACGAAAACGATTGACTATTGGTTCAATTCTATAGGAACTCATATTCACTCTCCCTTTACTGACTACTCACATTTGATATTTCAATTCACAGAGCCAATCAGATCGGATTTTACTTTTGAATTGGAAGGGACAAAATATACTGTTTCTCCTGGCCATTCAGGAAACATAAATTACGTAGAATTCAAAAAATGGTTAGAAGTTAATGAAATCTCATTTGAGTCTTGGTATAGAACTCACATAGAACAAATCGTATCTTACGTCAAAGAAAAATTAGTTCATTTTGAAACAAATGGAATTGAAACATACGTAATGTCTTGGCCTGAAGAATACTTATTTTATTTGAAAAATGATAGTTTCTTTAGTGAAAGATTGATTAGTTTTGAATATAGATATGTAAAATTCGAAAGTTTGGAGTCATTATTATGTATACCAGAAATGAAAATCAGTACAGATCAAAAAAATTTAAAACAAAAGGTTTATGATGACCATCCGTCGTTATCCTGTCACCAAATAATTGCAGAATCTATTATAAAAAAATTAACTAAAAATGACAAAACCAAATTACAGTACATATAAAGACGCTCTGTCCAACTCAATGACTTTTTTATCTGAAAAGTCTGATACTATTTTTATTGGTCAACAAATTTTATTTCAAGGTAACCCGATGAGTACTACATTGAATGGGGTTTCAAAATCAAAAATGATTGAAGTCCCTGTCATGGAAGAGTCACAAATGGGAATGAGTTTGGGAATGGCAATGGCAGGTAAATTTGTTGTATCATTTTACCCTAGATGGGATTTTATCATTTGTGCAACTAATCAATTAGTTAATCACGTCGATAAACTCAAACTTATGAGTGGAGGAAATTGGGATGCCAACATGATAATTAGATTAGGTAAAGGATCTGATAAACCTTTGGATCCTGGCCACCAACACAAGGGAAATTATTTGGATCAATTTAAGGAACTTTGCCCAAATATCAAATTTATTGAACTTATTGACCCATCACAAATAGAATCAAGTTATGTCGAGGCATACGAAAAAGGGGGTATTCATGTTATTGTAGAATATCCCGAATTATACTACATTTAAGACTCAGATTGAGACTTTGGAAAATATGGAAGATATGTGTACCTACTTCTAATTTGAAGATACGGAGTCATTTCGAAACCTTGGTCATTGGAAGATGGCATTTTTAACATAAGTGTTCCATCGTTTGTTTTAAATCTACCTAAATTCCCAATTCCCTCACAGGCAATATCATCTGTTTGACCTGGGGTCAACGCGTCCTCTTCGATTTCGAAAGATGCCGTAACATCCTCTCCAGTCCATTGTTGATATTCTAATGAGTATGCCATAATCAGATTGTTTTATTATAAATATAATTATTTTCTAATTCTATCATAAATGATTTAAAATTGTCTTCAATCACCTTTAGGTCAAATATGTTAGAAGACAATAAGTGTCGAGTTAATTCACGTATTTTTGGGAAGTCTTGTATTTTACTTTTATAAAAAACATCATATTTTAGTTTTTCTAAATCAAAAATAAATTTTATTTTTTCCAATATTTTATCATCTAAACTTTTTTCTACTAACAAATTTTTAGAGATTAACCACGGTTTTATAACTTTATCATAGAAAATAACATTTGATTTCGATGTTAAATGTGCATCATAAGACATTATATATCGTTCCCCAATTTCAACAAAGGCTCTAATGTAATCTGTCATACCCCCAAAATAGTTTGGTCCAACTTCATATAAATTTATATTGTCTCCTATTTTTTTTGAAAATTTGTACCCAGCGCAATAATTTTCCATTTCATCTAAATTCTTATCGTAAGGGAAAAATGTAACTATTTTTTTAATTTTTTCAATCCTGTCATTCAAGTTAAAAGTTTGAGTATCCGAATCGAAAATTGTTGACCAACCAAAAAAAATCAAAGGTGTTACTTTATTTTTCTTACAGAACAAATCTATATTTTCAATATTATCGAGTTGTCTATGATAATTCTCTTTGAGTATTTTGTAATCGAGATTCCCTCCTAAGTCGTAGTAATCATATTTATACTTTTCTACATTGATTTCAGTAATGTTTTTTGACATATTTACATCATTCCTGAATAGTGCAGTTAATTGTATAATTGCAAATATTTCATCATCCTGATAGTTTGATCTGATTTCATTAACTTTACGGAACAGAGCCTCAGAAATATAATGATTTCCAGCCGATCCTTTACCCAAAATGTGAACTGTTATTTCTTGAGTAAGTTTTTGATTAAAAATATCTAAAGAAATTAAAGTTGGTAATTTCAAAGTTCCCCCTGTCAACAAATCATTCAAGTCAAATTTTTGAAACTCGTAATAAGGATATGTTTCACTCTTTTTATTTACATCATTAAAAGAATCCCCAACAACTATTATATGTTTCATATTACCAACTTATCTCCCAGTCTTTAAACTCAGCCGCAAGACAATCAATTTTATAATCTTTCCTTCCTCCAACCATTTCTTGTATTTTATTTTTGGAGGTATTTCTTATACCATTCAATCCGTGTGTGAGTTCTAAGTTATTCCCGTCTCTAATACCTTTTCTGTAATTTGATTCGTTGTGCCAAATATGAAGATTCATTTGTGAAAGTACAACGATTGCTCTTATTGTCTCGGCATTTATCTTATTTTCACTTGTGTCTAATAATAATTGAATATCATGAAGAATATCTTTAATTTCTTGAGAATATTCTTGTTTGTGTTCTGTAATAAAAACCTCCTTCAGTTGTACAATAGATAATCTGTCAACAAGTTCAGATAACGTTGGTAAATATTTTCTTTGATTCATCTTTATTTTTTTCCCATTTTTTTGGTTTACGAAAGACTGTGGTGTCTGTTTCTATTCTTAATTTTATTTTTTCAAGTAACTCTCTATTTTTTGAGTAATTTTTTTCCAATCCATTTTTAATTATTTCATCAAATATGATTGCATAAGAAAGATTTGTTTTTCTGTCAAAATGACCGTCAACTATTTGTCCATTGGTCTCAGTAAAAATATTTGTTTTAAACGAATTACCAAACTTTAATAATGAAACTGAACCTGTGGTATCAAAAGATACAAAATGTTTATAATTTTTCATTTTCTGATTAGTTTGGTTACAGAAAGAAACTACAATAGGGTTATATCTACTGTGTAGATCTATGAAATATTCGTAAAATGGTAGAGTGACTCTACTCATATATCCATTTCTGAAACTATTTTCTCTATTTAAACATTGTTTGAGTAATAAATCATTGTTTTTGTAATCAAGTCCGTGTAAAACAGAATTTGAATTGATTGACCATCTCTCACTCATATCATTTATCCACTGAAATCTTGAAAAACTTGATAACCAAAGTATAATTCTGTCTCCTGGCCTAAACTCTTTATCTAACTTTGTAAATTGTTCCAAAATAGTTTGATTGTCGGATCCTCCCTGTCCATAGTTATAGACTTGATACCCAAATTTTGTTAACCAATCTGAGAACCATAATGCATCATCTATATTTTCTTCCTTCAAATCCAACAAGTATTGCCCGATTTGAGTGGGGTTAATATGATGATCAGGTAATTTTTCATATCCTTCCTGAAATAGATTACTGGCGAAGGAATCACCAAATATGAATATTCTTATGTTGTTTTCCATTCTTCCAAGTAATCAGAAATGTTCAAATTTCTTTTTTTATCTAAAATAGATATAAATGATTTGAATTTAGTAAACAAATCGATTTCACTATTTTCTTTATATAATTCTCCAATCAATCTTTGTTTTTCGTCTTCCCTCAAATATTTCAAATTAGAAATAATATGTTGTTTTAGGTCATCAGGTAAAATAGAAACATGCTGAAATGTTGGATGGTGAACATAATTGTGGGCAATTATCACTCCATATTCACTGAAGAATTTTTTGAAATTATCAATATTGTATACATTCATACAACTAACTGTTTGACAAACCTCAATTCTAAAAATATCTTTAAATTGAATGATTTTTTCAAAGTTTTCTAAAATGTTATTCCATTTCGAACCATACCTTATATAATCATTTCTTTCTCCTAAATCATCTATGGATAAGTGTAATCTTACACTTCTAAATTTTTTCCACATGTCAATGAAATCATCAGGAACACTAGTCAAGTTGATACTATAATGTAAATCAATATTTTTAGATCTATCATTATCGATAAGTTTTTTAAGAAAGTACCCGTGTTCTCTAATCAAGGTCGGTTCCCCTCCATTTATCCAAACTTCTTCTAAATTAGTTGCCTTATCATAAAGTTCATCGTAAAATTTTTCATCACGATACCATTCAGTTCTTATATCACACTTGAAATAACTTTTTTCAAATTCAGTTCCTTTAAATGCTTTAACATCTTCGTTCCACCTGTTACTACTAAATGGATTACAAGATACACACTTAAGGTTACATACTGTACCTAACCTCAACTCAATATATCTGTAGTCTAAACTTTTCAGTGATCCATCTTCATTTGTATTTTCAATTGCGCCATCTATTAAATGTTTGAATTTGAGATTACTCTCCATTCTTTTACTGTAAATTTCATTCTTCTCATAGAAATAACAAGTTTTACATTCTGAAGGAAATTCACCATTTAACATTTTTTTTCTTACTCCTTTAAAGTTTTGTGAATTCGCAATGTCCTCTAAACTATCTTTGTTCAGAAATAAATTAAACTCATCCTTTTTTGATGTACTCATATCATTCTCCATATCAGTAATACAACAAGGTGTTACAGTTCCAATTGGATGCGTTGCCAAGTGAATAAAAGGAAGAACACAAAAAGGTTTGCCGTCGAATAATTCTTTACTCATATATTATACTTTAATACTTTTCCACCACTCCAAAAGAGGAGGATAATTTGAAAAAATTTCGTCAATCTTCCCAATATTGTTTCGGTGTTTATCTATCATCATAAGTCTACGTTTTCCTCGGATAATTCCTTCCTCCCAATCCTCATATTGTTCTTGGAATGTTTTTTTACTCTTGATGTCTTCAAAACAAATAACATAATTGTTAATTTTGGGATTGATCTTTGCCTTTTCTTTAGCATACTCGATGATATCATCGAGAATAGGAACCAAAATTTCTCTTGGTATCATCATAGGTGACATAACAATACTACTATCAAATGAGAACGTTGTTTTGATAAGAGTATGTACATCCAATTCCATTGTAACATCAATCATTTCTTTCATTGAAAATAATCCTGGAGATGTGACTGTCAAATCGAAAGCGGTTCCATACTCTCCATATTTCTCATTAAGAAATAATCCTTCTTTGAAATTTTTTATCCATTCTTCCCAAACACATCCATGACGGATGTACTCAACTGTTTCTCCAATACCATCAATACTAGCGCATATTTGAACACTTTTAAAGTGGGGTAGATAATCATAAAGATAATGATCTTTATATCGAACTCTACTAAGATTTGTATTATACCTAACAACTACATTACTAGCTTGTCCAGTATCAACCAAATACTTCATAACATCCCAATGAATCTCCCACATTAGAGGTTCACCACCAACCCAATAAATTTCTTCGATTCTTTGTTCATAAACGGCATCCCATAATTCTTTCTCAGCAACTTCGGTCTGAAACTTCTCTATAACAGGTTTATATTGTTTACTAGCCCACGCATCTCCTCCTCCAGTATATAACCCTAGCTTCCTATTTTCAGCCTCCCAGGATGAAGATAATTGATCCCCACACATTCGACATTTGAAATTACATAGATTAGTGATCCGATAGTCAAATGATATTGGTTTCATTTCAGTAATCCCATCATCTCTTGTTTTTTCAAACACTTCATCAACTTTATGAGGAAACAATGTTTTCGTGAAATAATCTCGGTAAACATGAATATTCAAAATTTTCTGATTACAAACATCACATTGCGAAATTTCCTCACCAGCCATCAATCTCTTTCTAATATCCATCATATATGGACTGTTCCAATGTTCATCTAATGATGTTGGAGTATATTCTGAATTTGTATCCGCCTTTTCCGAATCAATATATTGTGTTGCCCAAGTTGCCTTCTCTCTACTAGCACAACAAAGTCTTCTTTCACTTTGTGGAGAAAGATAAGTATGAGTCCACGGAGCCATACAAAACGTCTGATTACCTTCTGAAGGTTTAATTTTCATTATTTAAAATTTGTTTTAATCTAGGGTAAACCACATTTTCAGCAAAGAAAACTGCAGAATCTTTGGTAGGATGATTTGGGTAAACGTAATCTGAAAATTTTAAATTATTTCTTATTACGAAAGATAAATAACTTTCATCTATGAAATCAATTTTATGTGTAGTCAAAAACTCTTTAAAAGTCCCCATATATTCAGATGGTACTACCTCATCCCATCCAAAAACTACAATCATTTTATTCGTAACTTTTTTAGCTAGTATTATTGTTGATAGTAATGACTGTAATTCATCGTTGTAATCAACGTCAATCTCGTCAAGATTATCTTCAAGCCAAGGACTATTTGACATAAGATCAATGCGAATTTCTCCATCAAAAATATTTTTTGATGTTTTAAAATGAACTCCCTCATGTTTAAATGAATTACGTTGTATTTCTTCAATTACAGGCAAATGATGTTTCATCAATCTTTTAAATCTACGATGTGAAAACGTGACTTGCCAATATATTATATCATCAGAACTAATTTGATTTTCTAATATCAATTGATGAAATCGTTTAACTTGTAGTTGATTAGATCCTGCGGACTGCGCACTGTTGATCAATTCTACATCTAATAGTTCAGACAATCTTTCTTTAATTCCTTCATAATCAGTCATACTACATCCGAAAGTGAATAACTTCATATTTAAATAATATTTTCTTTGTTTAATAATTCAACTAACCATGGATATAAACTTTTCCAATCAGTATTTCTCCTTGTATCAATCTTATCCAAATAATTGGACAATCTTTTCAATCGATCTTTATCTATTTCGTGTGTGGTAACTTGTTTCTCAAATCCATACAAATATTGTTTTCTATGATCATCTTCAGGAATCGTAGATAGTAAATCTTCGAAGAACGGTTTAGCATAATGTCCGATAATTTCTGGATTCATGAATGTTGGACGAGCGACTGTGTTCCATCCAAAATCTATTCGTCTAATCTTTCTCCATTCCATAATTTTTCTATAGAAATCTCCCATCGTAGGTAGAGAAACTGGTGTTATTGTAGAGTGAATCGAAATGTTTACTAACGGTGATTCAATTAGAACATTGAAATTTTCCTCCCATTCTTTCAAATCCATACCATGTCTACTAAATTCAGCCTGTGGGCCCCAAGAATCCATACTGCAAACAATTTCAAATGAAAGTAACTTTTTATCTTCGATCAACTTGGATATTCTGTCAATCCTTTTCTTGAAATCTTTCTTCGGGTGCTTAAGATTACTGAAAATTTTCCAGTTTGTTTGTGGATGTTCGTGCCTTTCGAAGAATTCTAAGCACTCTTCGAATTCAGGTTGATACATTGGTTCCCCACCTAAGATTTGAAACTGATATAAATCTCTTGAATTTTTCTCCATCCAAACCCAAAAGTCCGCTTTTAACTTTTCATAATCGTCCCGAGCCTTAAAACCCGCTAAATCATATTCAGTTTCTAATGGACCGAACTTATCGATTTCTCGTTGTATCAATGAACTGAAAAATGGTGAACAATACACACACTTTTGATTACAAACGTTTGTAAAGTATACCTCGAGTATTCTTGGAGTAACCTTTATTTCGTTAGGGTTAGTTCTTAACTCTTTTGGAGACAATGGACTTGAATTTATATACGCGGTTCGTTCACTAATACCTCCCGCATCTTCGATTTTTCTACAATACTCACACCCGTTACCAGGCCAAAGTCCTTGTAACATTTTAGTTCTATCCTCAAGTTTACCAGGGTGATTATGAAAGTCTTGCATGTGTTCAGTAACATCCCAACCCTTACATCTATGACAACTTGATGAGGTTCCGACAGAAAGAAATAA
>Ga0315909_10000815_pt1 | contig 41807 bp, 66 predicted proteins | sample LakEriMetagenome_11_FD_203527 | JGI IMG/M metagenome (GOLD analysis project Ga0315909, IMG submission 203527) | Freshwater fungal communities from buoy surface, Lake Erie, Ohio, United States - Buoy 2 MA125 | ecosystem: Environmental > Aquatic > Freshwater > Lake | place: USA: Lake Erie, Ohio... | reverse complement strand
CAACTAACGGATTCTTTTTTTCGTGTTTTAATGTAAAAAAATCTGCCGGTAATGTATCTTGCGAAAGAGTTTCGTTAAACGCAAGAACAAATCTATTAAAGCTAGATAATAAAACATACACTTCGTCAATGTCGGGGTGTCTATCTAACATAACACGTAACCAATCTGGATATATTCGATTACACACGCCCGGTAACGCATACACCGATGTTGGCTTAGAAAAAGTTTCAGCGTATGACTCTGCGTAGCTATTATCATTCCACATACTATAACTACCAAAGCCAACCTTGCCGGGAATAGTTACATATCCGCACGTATGACTATCGCCTAAAAATAATGCCCTACTCATGTGGTATACCTGCTGTTATTTTTCTCGTGATATTCTTTTCTTAATCTACGACACTCTTCTTTAACTTCGATAGGAAAGTCAGGGCTGATTTCAGATATAGTACAATCATAAATTTTAGTCCGCGGGTTTCCTAAGTCAGAAGTTAACATAATGAATACACAAAATAGCACTGCTATAATTATGATAATCCTGTCTCTCATATTTCCTCGCTGATCATTAGCTTGCAAAAGAAAGCATCTTTTTCGTTTTTAAAAAAGAACTTCATATCGTCAGCAGACACTTCAGTAGTGTATTTGTCCCCTGGCAAACCAAAGTGTTCAAGGATTTTAGCACAAGTTTCGTTCCAAAAAACATTACTTTGATTTTTCCAAGGTATCTTAATTTCAGTCATTAAAATATTTTTCCATTACTTCAAGTTTATCCATATATTCAGCAATCTGAGCAACTTCTTTTTCAATAGCATCCATAAGATCTGTATGATCGTGAATGGCCATAGGATTAGCTAACATAATGTCAACATTCATTTTATGTTTTAGAATGTGTGCTTCGAAATGTTGCTTTAGTGTTTCGACAATTTGCTTTTTCATTTTGATTTCCTATAATTTCCCTTTTCGGGTATTACATGTCTAACCCCACCTGTGGGATCTTCCATGTCGCCTTTGCGTCTCGGTATTAGATGAACATGTGGCCATTCAACAGTTTGACCAGCAGCTTTACCATAGTTGAGACCTACGTTAAATCCGTCCCATATACCCTGCTCTACTTGTAGTTTGCCAAATCGAACAGCATCTTCAATCGAGTCCATCAACACAGCAACGGTGTTGTATTTAGGTACATATAATAGATGGCCTTCAGTTACTGGATATTTGTCAGCAAATACCTTAGTATGAAAGTCTTCGCTAATAACAGTTTCCCATGGAGCGTCTGTTGAATCATCAATACACGGAGGTTGACTGTGTATTACGGTTTGGTTCATCGTTGAAATTCCTTACGTTCTTGTGGTAGATCGTTTTCTCGAACTACAAATTCACGCCCGCCTAAACTTCCTACAAATGCTTTGGTACGTTCCATATAGGCCAATCTTAGTTTAATAGTTTGGAATGCTACTTCTAAAAATGCTTTAGGTTTGTATCCTAAAATATGCATATCAAAGTCTTTGCCTGCGTCTGTACAGTGAACTTTAATTTTTTGATCAATCATTTCGTCCACCAATCTTCAAAAGGAAAATCAATCCAAACATCTTTTTCTGCTTTGTTTATCTCTTCGCCAATATAATCCATTGGCACTTCAGCTTTGCTAGCAAGATTATCAAACACAGTGGCAAATCTTACATTGTCATTCCACACTTCGGCCCATTTGGAATCGTTAGAAAAACATCCACTAGGCCAGTCATTTAAAATCCAATTAATTGTAGCACCAGTATCGTTGATATCATCAACAATGAGAATCTTCTTGTCATTAAACGCATCTTCAGCCATCCACAGATTGCTTTCAGTAGCGTGTTCCCCGCCGTTGTCTCTAAGGCTTACCTTTAATGCTTCACATGGCACATTAAAATATTGACTGATCATTACAGCAGGTAATAATCCGCCTCTAGTAATTCCTACTATATAATCAGGACGCCAACTACTTAAACTGATATCTCTACATATTTTTGCTATCAGGTTTTGGAATTCTATCCAACTAACTTTACGCTTTACCATTAGACTCCTTACGTTGTGCTATATATTTTTCGTTTTGTATCCATTTGTTGTTAACAAGAAATCCCCATTCTCTTTTTTGAGGACCTGGCATGAATAACGTCCAAGCAGTTACTCCTTCTTTTAGCTCAATACGATGATAACTGTTTGGACTACAAATTCTAAAATGACCGGGGCCACGCCATTTACGAATCTCGCAACTCTTTGTACCGTCTGTGTTAAATTGTGGGATCCATTCGTAGTACCCACCAGCAAGAATTAGTGTAGCATACGGCCATGGATGATCATGAACATCATCAGGATCACCTTTTAAGAACTTATGTAAGAATATGTTAAAGGGAAAACGCTCGCGATCTTTAAGAAAAAGATAGTAGCGTTCTAGATATGGTTCGTTATCTACACGATCCATGATGATACGTTTGCGACCTAGTCGTTCAAGCAGTTTCAACAACATCTCTTACCTCTTGGTCTAGATAACGGATTAATTCTTTGTCAGTAGGTTCGACAGTATAATTCTGTTTGAAAAAGATCTCATAACTGTCTGAACCATATTTACCAATGCCATATAATATTGTAGCATCATTTCCGTCCCAGGTCAAATAACCTCTGCTCATTCCGATCAATCTCTTATAACGGACATTAACCATTCCCAAAGGCTGTATGATGCTTTTGACGAATTCTTCATCAGCGTTTATCAGTGTGATAGGATCGGGAAACCAATATAGGAATTCTGGCAGGCAGGTCTTAACAGGCTTTCGACTGGTCTGATTAAGCATTATGACACCTACAAAGTGTTCCCATGAGTTCGAGATCTGTTGTTGTACCATTAGGTCGTCACGTAGAGGGTTGAACCACATGATTATTTCCTAATAAAGATCCATAAGATGACACCAACGACGATTCCAACTATCATACCTAGAGCGAACAGCATTATTCTACTCCTTCGCCAAACCAGTCATCGACCTGCTGTTCAGCTTCTTGCTGTGTCATGGCATGTACGAATATTTTAGCAAGTTCACCTTGAGTATGTTGAATATTAAATTTAATAACACCTGCAGGGATCAAATCCCAGTCTCTTTCAACTACAAATTCTTGTAGATGTTTCATTCTGTGTATTAAATTATCTGTGAGGGCTTTGGCTGTGCTCATCTTGGGGCAAACTCCTGTTGTAGTTTAATGTTATCAAAGAATTCTTTCTTAGTATTGCCGTCGTCTTTGAAAGCACCTTTTAATACTGTAGTCTGTGTAAGACTAGAGTGTGCCATAATACCGCGATTCTCACAGCATCCGTGTACTGCTTGGATGTAGACACCTAGATCTTTGGCTCCTGTGGCACGTTCGATCTCCCTAGCAATGTCATTACAAAGTTCCTCCTGGAGAGTACCTCGACGGGCACACCACTGAGCGATCCTTGTATACTTGCTAAGTCCGATGAGTTTCTGAGCCGCAATAAGACCAATATAAGCAACACCAGTAACGGGTTGGTGATGATGGCTGCACATGCTACGAAGCTCACTGCGAACAACCAACATACCTTCATAACGATCCGCTGTGTCGTTGGGAAATGCTGTTGCGTCTGGTGCTGGTTCATATCTTCCTGCCATTATTTCATTAAAATACATCTTAGCCAGTCTACGTGCTGTACCCTGACTGTTAGGATCGTTTTCACGATCAATCAGCAAACGATCTAGCACTAGTTCAAATGCTTCTGTTGCTTCGTCGATTAGTTTTTCTTTATCGCCTTCGTGTAAGAAGTCGCTGATATTATCTCCAGCCCAGAATCGTTTTCCTTCACGCTTCATTTTAAAGCGAAGATGATCACCAAGATATGCTTCTTTGTAGCCACCGTCGCCTGCCATTGCGTCAAGTGCTGTTTCTTTTTTAATATAAACCGTTTTACCTAATGGTTCATATTTTTCTTCTTTAAAATCTTTATTCACATCTGCGTGAATTACAGGATCCGGTGTAAATTTGGTTGTCAATTATTTTTCTCCGAGTTATTGTCGTGGATGACATATTATTTTAACATCTTTAATAGTTTATCGCAACTAAAGAAATCATTCGTTAATATATCGACCTGTTTATTTAGGCTTGGTAAAAACTTTTCATAATTTTCCATGTACTGGATTATCTTATGGCAGACTTCTTTCCTGTGGATTTCATATGATTCAAAAGATTCAGTCCATTCGCTAGGATACTTAAATGTATCAAACGCCATTTCACTGTAGCTTAATCTATCAGGAACCATAGGAATAGCATCTACTAACGCACCTTCGTACCAGCTAATGCCTAGTGTTTCTTGTAAATTAGCACTGAACACTAACTTTGCCTCTCCTAGCATATTATGATATTCATTTTTTGTCAACGGGTATTCTTGACAGACTTTGAACTCATATTGAGGAAGATGTTTTTTAAGATCTTCAAAGATTGGCAATTGTTTTTCTGGAGCAATACGATGTGGAAATAGTATAAGATTACGTTTAGGCATATTCTTATACATTAACAATGTATCAGACATATATTCCATAGGCCATCCAGAACGAACTACATTTTTCCATTCGCCTTTAAGGGCATCTGCTACATCGTCTTCTATCCAAGGATTTTCAAACATTCCGTCATTGATAAGGTTACGGATAAACATCTCAATATGAAAATTTGTAGCAAAGTAGTTGTGATCAAATGCGTAGAAGAAACTCTTCTCGGCATTTCTAACCCAAGGCTTATTGCCTACAAGACGACCTAGGAAGTCTTGAGGATCATAACTGCCAGCATGCCATAATCCGTGTGTTGTTACCGGAATGCCCAGCAGTTCACTCATGTACTTTAAGTTTATGATACCAGGATGCCAAGCATCAGTAAAAATAAAGTGATCACCGGGATGAACGGCTCCGTTACAAAATAAGCGGCCCATCTGCTCAACCTGATTAGCTTTGTATATATTGGTACCACCAAAATTAAGAAAGGCACCAGGAGTAGTGGCACTAGGAATATCCTGAGGGCCAGAGATAATTTGAACATCATGTCCCCTTTTTTGTAACAAGGTAGGCAAGTGAGATTTCCACTGGCCTGTGTACCTTGTTTCTACTGCTTCGAGATCTACAAGAAATACCTTAGCCATGGCGTTTATTGTATGGCTTGTATCCACGATCCGTGTAGCCACGATTGTTATCCCAACGTCTTGGAGGACGTTGACTATTTAAAAACGCACGATAATTTTCATTATCTTTATTGTATAAATGTGCGGGATTAAACTCACGCAACTCGAAACGGCAAAAATCCAAGTAGCGGTCGAGATCGTCAAAGATTTTCTCAACTTGTTGTTTCATCATGTTTCCTTTTTAATATTTGATGAATGAACCATTTTCTCCGTCTTCGGAGACCTCAATCCAAACCTCACGGTCTGGGTACTTTGCGTGAATCTGAGCGTATAAATCATCGCTCATCATCTCACAACTCTTATAGTCTAGCGACAATACACCTTCGTTGCTAGAATACAATTTTTCCAACCATCGTTTGAATTGTATAAATTCCACATCTCTGTCATTGTGGGTGACACTAAGCCATACCCTAAAATGAAAAATATGGCGATGGGGATTAGCCAAAAACGATACATCATACTCATCTCCTGTTGCTAGGTTAGGATCAGTTGCGGCTGCGGGATATTTGTGAATACCTTCTTTACGGAAGGTAACCCAAATCATTTTGTGTGGGCGAACGTCTTGCTTAATAATCATACTGACATCAATCCGTCTGCGAGAACTTTAATTTCGTCTCTAGTCATATGAAAGTTATATGTGCTTGAAGAATTAACCTTGCCATCATCATTTAGACATTCTTGAATAATATCTACAGAAAATAATCCTTTAGGATTGATAGATTCCCAAGATTCTACACGAACCCTATATGCTGGACTTTCTTTAACAGTGATGTTTTTAATATTTAGATCAGTGTGTCTCATCTTTTTAATGACTCCATCATTACAATTTTACCCAACGCATCACCAAGATCTTGATCTTCAGTGATAACGTGCATGCTATTAAAATTACGATCTTTGTGGCTATCGTAACTACGAGTTTCTACAACATAGCCGCCACTGGCTTTGTAAATCTGTAGACGCATACCATCACTACAAAGTCTGTCCGATTCTACTACTTGAGGAATATCTTGTTCATACTCGTCGCTGTTCAACCAATTACGAATACGTTGTCTAAATGTTAGTTTCACTTTCGTTGCCTTTTTTATTTTACGACTGGGTCTAATTGCTTGATGTTTAGCACCAGATATAGTTGCGTAACCCATAGTTCCCATTATTTGATGATCTCATCCTTGCCATATTGGTCCCAATCTGTAAAGCGATCTCTTCCCAGAAGGTCCTGTAGGTTATGGCACCATACCCCAGAATTAGTTGCGTTAAAATCTTTGTCGTCAATCTTTAATGTAGCGTTATAACCTAATTGATTTAGATAAGGTAATTTTACACTAATTTGCGGAATAAATCTACGTTTTTCGGTAAGACCGCTCTCTAGCAATCCTTCCGTTTCGCGTACATCAAAATCTAATGTACACCACAGATCATATTCACTATCTAAACATACATAGATCATACTTTCCCAAGGACGCCAAGTTTCCGAATCATTAGTGCCCTTAGTTTTAAAACTTTGATTAGCACCAAAGTAGATATGCTTGATATGTTTAGATTCGTCTGTGTAAGATCTACTTTCTTTGACCATTTCTAAAATAATGTAAGGATCATGTACACCTACTACAAATAGAGTTTTCATTCCATAAGCAGGAGTCTTTTCAATCTCTACACCTGTAAAAAATGTAATGTTATCTTTTATACCATCTTTATAATCACGTTTCATTCTTCAAACCCCGATGATTTCATTTCACGGCTTCTCATACGTTCTTGATATTCTGCTTCATGCTTGTCGCAAAGTGTGCGGATCCACCCACCATTACGAGATTTGCCAGGATCTCCACAAGTTTCGCAAGTCCTAGCCGCCCACGATTCTGCCATACGCACCATACCATGAATCTGTTCATCGCCACCGTCGTAATAAAAACGCAGCCCGCCAAATTTTTCTTTGACCTGTACAGCGACTACTTGATCAATAGCATCTGGAACTTCTCTTAGTTCCTCTGGTGCGGCCTTGCTGTTAAATGTAATTGCCCATTGACGTTGTTTTTCTTTCCAATCAATGTGATGTTGAATATTACCGCATAGGCTATCGAGGACGTTATACCAACCATCGCCGCATTCAAACCCCCAACACATAAGTGTTTCTTTCATGTCTCCATGACGGTTTTTGAAAATTTTTGGATATTTGCTACACAGTGCTTCGTCAAGTTCTTGTTTCACCAGGTGCTCACATCAGTGATATCAACGGTAGTATCGATGTCCTTATCGATATCGTTGAATAGATTGAATTTTACAACAACGGTAGGACCAATTCCGCTGCTGCTACTTTCTTCTAGAGTGAACCACTCAACTTCTTTAAAGTGAGCGGCCATTTTTGCCAATTTTTCAATTTGACCTCGATTGAGGCAAAACTGAGCCGGTTGATACTTTTTATCTTTCGTCATCGTCGTAATGGATAGTTTCGTGATCATGTTCCCATTGCTTACGTTTAAGTATAGCAATTTCATCCTTTACTGTCAACTTATGTTTCTTCAAATCAGTCAATCTTTGGTCAGTAAAGTTGCCAGTTCTTTCCAAAGTTTCAATTTGCTTGTCAAGTGCCCTGTGTGCTTCTTCCAAATGCTTGATTCTATTTTCATACATTCTGAGCCTCCTGTTCGTAATAAAGTTCTTCCAATTCTTTTAGCTTTTCATCTTCTGGGTCCATAAAATCTTCTACAGCACCAGTTTTGGCTTCTTCTTCGAATAAACTATTAAATTGATTTTTAGCAACACCGCCTTTAAGACGCATACCCATCATATTATTGAGCATTGGACGAGCTTGTTCAATCATCTGCATTGGAGTTTCACTCTTAAACAATTCTTTTACGAATCGATCAAAGTAAAGTATATTTCTAGGCACCCAGTCTGAGTATTCATCACTCATGTCTGAGTCTTTGACCTTCTTCCATTCTCTCCAATCCGGATCAAATCTTGCTGTTTCGATATCCATTAAATTATTGGCACGTTGTACTGCTTTAATATGACAGTAGGTATTATGTGCCATCATTAGAGCATAACCAAAACTGTCCCATGATGTTTTACCTTCTTTACCTACTTTGTTTAACATTCCTGGTTTATACCAACAAATGTCTCCTTGAGTAAGTCTTCTTCCTATTTCTGATTCGAAAGGGAACGGGATGTTAAAAGCCTGGCTAAGGGCTTTATTGTCGGGGGCTTTGTCCATGATGACTGACCAACGTTTGTTGGTATGTTGGGCGTTGGTGTAGACAAGTCCGTGGGCTGTTGCGATAAACGGGCTGGCACAATCAAAAGATATGGTAAAGTTTTCATTGATATTTTCCCTTACTTGACGTTGAATAGAAGTTAGATAGCAGGACCAATCCAACTGGGCTGTACCTAAGAAGTGCATCCAGTTCCTATCATCTAAGAGTTTTTCGTCTCTAAGAATAATAAGGCGTTTCAATGCGATTTCCATATCGCACATATTTTTACCACCCATCGCCCAACCTTCAGTTGGCAGATGTTTAACCGCTTCATACCAAGCCTGTGCTGTTTCCCAATCGCTGCCTTGTAGCACGTTTAAGAACTTGGTTTGCCCTAATCGATTACGAATGAAATAATCATTATTGTGTAAAGTTTTATCTAAGCAATCATTAAAACTTTTTAAACCAGTTTTTGGACTATGAATATGATCACACGCCCACGTAGGCACGTCTAACAACATCGACCAGTCGGCAGTTAATTCTAACCAGTTAAGGATATTATCTCGAACTTTATTTGCAGCGGCACCTTCAAAGTTTTGCCAATCAAATTTAAGAACACCTTTACCAATCTGATAACCACCGGAATCACCTACAATCACTGTATTAGCACGATCTCGATCTTGTATCATAGCATCCTGTGTTATGGTTTTATTTAGATCTAACTGTGCGTGACCTGCTGAATACAGTCCGTACTTGTAAGTAAAGTATCCTTCTTCCGGATTTAAAAAGTTCATACCTTCGATGCCTCGATCAAAGCCTTTGGGAATTCGATCATCTGGAACAAATTTATCAAATCTTTGTTTGCTGACGTAGGTGCTAAAAAAGCAGCTAATGGCTGGCAGATATACTGCGTAATCTTTTTGTAAAGGTGTTAAATTAACTGGTGGCTGTTTCATGTTCTCTCGCTAAAATTGTTGTAAGTTCTAATCTAGTCTTTGCCTGTTCTAATTGATCTAATGCTATACGAACTGCTTCGTTGCTAGAAGCCAGCTTGTACCATTCATTTTCTTGAGCACGTTTCTTACGTGCCCATTGAACTATATCTAATACGTCTTGATCTAGGCCTACAGTAGCATAACTGGTACTCATGTTGATCCATGAGTTGCCGTCAAACACCTGCATATCATTACCCCATACACGGAGCATACCTTGTATAGGATTGTTGTTGTTTTGATTAATGTACGGCATACTGGTGTTACCACCAGTTACCGTTAACCCGCTAATACCTTGTAGACCTTTAATCATTATTGTTGCTGTGCTGGAATAATGTATTTGTAAGTAGCAAGTCCGCTGTCTAAAGTGATTTGGATAGCACCTTCATTACTTAAAGCCATTTTAGTATTGTTAACATCAGCAGCTTTTAAGATACTTAGAATTGGAAGTACTGGCCATGTCCATCCGCGATCAAGTTTACCTACTACATTCTGTGCGAATACAAATTCGCCGCCGTGTGTTGAAGCATCGCCAAATATAAACTTTAGATTATTGCCATCTGTTTTTGCCAAGAATGTTGGATGTTCACTATGAGCACCTGCCTGAAAGTTAAAACGTGTAACAGAAGCTACACTTGGCTCAAGCTCTACATCCCACTTAACACCACGGAACTTAACTGTTTTCATCTTTTCGTTGATGATTTCTTGATTCATAAAACGATAATCGTTCTTAAAGTCGCCATCTTTGTTTTCAAAGTGAATACCAACAGGAATAGTTTCTCCGTTACGTTCTGCTGTAGTAATGTTTATCTTAGCATCCTCTTTGTATTCTGGACCGTCTATTAGATATTTTAATTTCTGTAGTTGCGGCATTCCAAATGTACCAATCATATCTGGATATGGATTGTGTGTGCTAGCTTCCATAATTACTGAACGGTCATCAGCCATTGAGAAGATGCTTGTGCCTTCTTCTGTGCCTGTGACCTTAACTGTGGTTAAGAAGCCTAGGTTTTGCGTATGTGATACGATGTCTTGTAAAATATCTTTCATTTAGAGAGTCTCCATGTATATTAAGATTATATTTAGATCTTGAGAAAAAATCAACCTAGAAATCACTCAAAATCAAACAATTTGCTGAATGTATTATCCGACCTAGTTGAACTGATGTCCCATTCCAAAACACCAATTAGGTTTTCTAACTTTTCATCGATAACTGTGGTTTCCATTTCACCGTCGGCGAAAGGCAAGTCTTTGAACCATTGAGGAAGTCTAAGCTCGTCAACAGGATAAGCTACACTAGTATAGCCCATTGGATTATCTTTGATCTTACATACAATGACTTTAGCACCATCAGTGATACTCATGCTGTATTTGTCATCATTCATGCGTTTCAAAGTATTCCAATTTAAGCTAGCTCGAACATGTCCTGGCATGTTTGCTTTGCCTTGTTTCTTTTCTTTGGCCTGATACTCAGTGATATTGTTGGCTCGTTTAGGAGAACCTTTTTCCCAACCCGGCCGTGTTTTAAATTCAGTTCTAAAATTAGTAATGTATTCTAGGACTTCTTCTTTAGGCACACCGTTTAGGACTTGTTCTAGCACTTGACTTAAGAAATCTTGAATAACAACTGGAGTGTCTGAACGTTTAAGATCTAGACCCATAGCCTTGATCTTTCCCGGTTTACCATTTACATCTGCTCGTTTACCTTCTTTATCATAATAAAGAACAGCATAGCGTTTCTTAGTAATAAACAGACCTTTTGAAGCTACTAGTTCTCTTCCTGCTTTGATAACTTCGCCGCGAGTTTTAGGACAATGAAACTTATCTTGCATCATTTTAGGAAAGCTGGCATTTACCTCATCTGCTATTTGGTCGTAGAGTTGGACTACAGTTTCTTTATTCCAAGGTAACTGACCGCTTTCAATTTCTTTTTTCAACACAGGGTAAGCGGAAAAATAACAAGAGTCTGTGTCGCCGTAGATTACAGCTTTTCCTTTGTAATCATATTCGCCTGTGGCTATTTCATTTATTTTACCAGCCATGTGTCTAACAATCTGTCTACCACTAAGTGTAGTACTTTGACCAATCCTGTTATCAAAGAATCTACAGCCGGGATTAAGAATAGCACCATACAGGCTGTTTAGGTTAATCTTTTTAACTAATTGACGCTTGTCCCAGTATTCTTCTTCTACTTTATTTCCGGCAGCAATACACTCTTTGAGTTTGGCCTGCATCTCTTTACGTTCAGCGTACCAGCGTTTTAACAATCCGGGAATAACACCTTCTTTTTCGTAAGTGAAAATTGTACCGTTAGCAGAAATCATCCAAGGTTGATTACTTTCGAAGATAAGGTCATAGATTTGAGCACCACTTAGGGTATCGCTACCCCCACCTTCCCAATCAATTGTAATTTCTTTGGCAATATTTCTTTCCATCACGAATTCGTATTCAAGACTACCAAATATACCTTCCCAAGCAGCAGCAAATGATTTTCCCTTGCCCATTTCCTGTTCAATGTAATTTTTTGTATAGTCTTGACGTAATTGTCCAACAATAGTCTCTGGACCCATATTCAAAGCACGAATCGCTGACGGATACAGCGAGTTAATATCAACTGAACCGATCCATTCGTGGATACCTTTCTTTGGATACGCAACATACGCACCCGCAGCCGGCTCTGAACCAGGTTCTCTTCGGATCCTATTAGGAACAATCATTCCTCTTCGATGAGCTTCGTTAATAATAGCCTGTTCAGTAACAGCTACAGCACCCATAGTTGTCTGTAATAATACAGTACATTCATGTGCTAGTTTGTTAGCAAGATCTAAAAACTTTAGTTTTTTGTCTAATTTATCTAACAAGGCCGTGTCTTGTCTATTGTATTCAATGAACTTACGGAAATCGTTGTTATACAGTTGATCCAACGTACCTTCGTAGACAGTCTTGTTCTCACCTATCTCCATTTCTCCAATAGCATCAAGTCTGTATGTGTGGCGTTCTTCATAGGTATATTTGCGGTACAACTCGAGACTGTCCAGATGAACACGACCAACAAGGTCATAAGTAACAGCTTGCCTTCCATACTTCTCATACTCTCGTTTCTTTGGATATTGATCCCACAGACAGAATCTACGTGTGTCGTCTTTGCTTAATACCTTGGTTACACGATTAACAGTATAAGGAATATCAAAGCCTTCTGAGTTCCATCCGCTTAATACATCGGCGTCTTGGATTAAATTTAGGAAGTTGTCTAACAGCTCTGCTTCTGTTTCAAAAATATAAGTATTAGGAAATTCTGCTACTGCTTGTTTAGCTTCTTCTACGGTGAGAGTTTTTGGAGGTATAGCTAAACATACTAGAGTATCTAACCATTGTAAGTGTACAGCAATAGCAGTTATAGGCATAAACGCATCTTCTGGTGATGCGTAGCCACGCTCAGGATCAAAGTCTACTTCAATGTCAAAGAATGCTACATGTAATTTGGGGGAGTCTTGATTTAGATAATTGTCTTCTAGACATCGATAAATTGGATTTATATCCGATTCATACAGCTTCATACCGCTGTGTATTTTAAGTTCTTTATGTAGGTCTTTGAGATTTTTACAAGTTACACGGCTAAGTGGTTCGCCGTTAGTACTAGTATATTTGCCCTTAGGGTCTTGAAAGTAAAAGATATGTCGAGCAGGATATTCTTTAAAATGTCTATGGCCATTATCGTCTCGTTCAACGATGTGGATAGTATCCTGATCGCGATTATAGAATGCGTCAACGTAACTCAAATTTTTCTCCTATGCCATTTGCGGCTGGCAAACCAAACAGATCATTTATGGCTGATCAAACCTTATTCTTAAGTACTTAGCATCCTAACTAACCCTACTGAGTCAATTGTGACCAACAATAGGTAATTAGCCAGCATCCCAAAGGAACCACGACTATAAGCACACCCAGCGTATATAGCACAACCAGTAATCCAAATTGGGTAAAGTATAATGAGAGGTGGTGTTGGAACGGTGAGTGCCATAGTGATAGAACAGCCAATGCTAATAGCCCAAGCAACGACCTCAAGACAAAAACGAACTCCATTGCTCGAATAGTCTTGTTTGATCCATGTAGCTGTTCCATTTAAAATATCTATCATTCGGGTAATCTTTTTGTAACACCTAAGATCATTTCAATTTCGTCCCACTCTTCTTCATGGGATTTCCAATTATCTTTATGTGCGATTTTAATTGCTTTGTTAATAATACTAGGTTTTACTTGTAATTCTTCTGCGACTGCTTTTACAGTTTCTTTAAGACCTTCACTTAAATCTTCAATTTCACGAAGTACATTACCACCTTCGTTAATCAATCTTTCTAATTTTGCTTTTTCTTCAGGTCCGTACATTTTTGCCATTTGTAAACTCCAAGTAATAATGTATATTATATAGTCATAAAAAAAGCCAGTCAAGTAATGACTGGCTTTTGTTTACCAAAAGAAATTTATTCTTTGATAATTTTATGTAGGTTCCATTCGCCGCCCATTCTTTCATAGGTAGCAGCAGCAAATGCCTGTGCTTGAACAGATTCGTTAAATTTGCTCTTACCTACACGCTCTGCCCATGACCATAAATCTTTGTCCATAGGATCAATTTGAAATTGGCCTCTACTTTCTCTAACTACTTGAAGTGCTGTAGCAAAGGATAATGATTCTTTAGCTTTCTTTTTGCCAAAGAATTTTTCTTGCTTGGCTGACATGCCTTTCTTAGCACCGTCTTTGGCAGCAGGTGTTTTACCTTTTCCTAGGTCCTTAGGACCTTTTCCGTCTTGTGCGTAATCCGGAATGCCGTCTTTGTTAGCGTCTGGCTTGGCACCTTCTTTAACAGATTCGTCTTTTTTACGATTGTCAAATTTTTCGCCGTCTTTCATACCCCAGGTCTTAGCACTCTTTGGAGATTGTTTTTGTTTTGGAGCACGATCTTTCTTTTCCGCTGCTGACATTGACTTAGCATGGCTCTTTTTACCCTTGCCTGACTTCTCTTCGCTGTCCCCGCCATCGTCGTAGCTTTCTGGATCACGTTCGTGTTTGATACCAGTTGCTGTTTTAGTAATTGTGCCACCGGAAGCTGATTTCTTTTTGTCGCCAACTTTCATTTCTTCTTTAACAGCTTCGGTTGTCTTTTTAGCTGTTGCTGTAGCAATAGCCATCTTTTTAGATTTTTTCATGCTAGGGTCGTCTTTTTCGATTGCCTTAGCAACTTCTTCTTTCTTTTTCTTTTCGGCTGCTGTTAATTTCTTTTCAGCAATAACAGATTCAGTTAGTTTTGTAACACCAGCTAGAACACGTAATTCTGTGCCTTCGTCTAATCTAATAGGATCGGCTTGTTTTGGTGCTTGAACTCCCTTTGGAGGAGCAGACAAATTGTCTAGTTTGTTAATTATAGATTTAAAATCCATGTTCTTATCCTTGTGTCTTAAATTTTTTCCATTGATCTGTGAGGTTTTCAGCAACTTCAGCAGTTAATGATTCGTCTGGTTCAGAGTCCAACGACATTTCGTCATCCATTTTAGGTTCTTCGAATTTCTTTTGATATTCCATATAATGTGCTACAGAATCTAGATAATCAGCTGCTTTAGTGATCTTAGCAGCTACCCATCCTTCTAAATTATCGCCGGGCTTGATCATATGGAAGATCTTAATAGCATATTCAGCAGACTTGTATAGTTCTGCTCTAGCCATAGAAGCTTCGTGGTCTTGAGGACCTAGATCGTTATCTTCATTAAACACATTGTTTTTCATAGTAGTATTTATCTTTTTACCAAAGAGCCGCCTGAAAGCAGGTTTCCGCCTTTTAGATCTAATGCGTTAGGAGCAGTACCGTCTTTTCGTTTTTTAGGCTGCTTTCCTTTGACATTAGGGTAAGCTACCCCTACGGAAACATTAGCTGCTGATGTAGCACCTGCTGTAGCTGTTTCTTGAATAATATCTTTAATTTTCATTTAATTTCTCTAACATTGCTAACTAGGGCAGTTTTTCCATACTGTGCTTTGATTAATCTACGGGCCATTTCTTGATTCTTAGCAGTAATAGTAGTATCTATAACTTGGCTATAGCCGGTCTGCTTGACTCGTACTTTAGCAGCAAAGAATTTAAACTGACCTGTGATCTCTTCAATCTTCATAGCTTATTTACCGCTTTTCATATTGGCACACCAATGATACATTTTAGCCTTTTCGCCGGAAGCATTCTTGGCTTTTTTTCTTAAATCAGTTACTGATCCATCACAACTAGCACCGGCACGTTTTACACGCCCTGGCCTACTTTTGCCTTTGACTTTGCCATCGGCAAAATTTTCTACGTTGTACCTAGGATCAGTTTTTTGACGCTTCATTCCCTTAGGTTGTTTAGGATCAACCGGATCAATATCAGTAGTAGTTAATCCTGTTTTTTCTAAATCTTGAATATACTTGTGTTCTTCTTCTTCGTCACCAAACGATAAAATAGTACTTGGAGGCCCTTGGCCAAAATCGTGCTTGCCTAATCCCTTAAGATTAGCAATATGCATTCCTAGTTTATACCAATCGTAGACATCACTGACATCAACTTTTACTGTACCTTTTGGCATAGTAGGTTTAGCTTCCGGACCATATGGCTCATCATTAACGTGTCGATCTTCACCACCAGCACCGTCCCCGCCGATACCACCATCACCGCTGTACCCTACTGCTGTACCGTAATAGCCATATGGTCCTGGACCATAAGCAGCCCACCGACTACGTTTCTTTTTTCTTCTAGCTTCGTCTATGTTTTCAGTTGGCGTATTAGATAAAATTTCTTTAGCATCACGTAACCCGTCTAATACTTTTTTAAGACTGTCTTCATCTGCTTGATATTTGATAGCAATCCCGCCAGCAGCCTGCCACTTTCTAATGTTTACACCATAGTCGTCAATTAGTATATTAGGTACACCATTGGTATTAGCATACATTTGTTTTTCATGTTCAAACACCCACGCATCGGCAGGCACGTTGATATGTTTTGCTAACCACTCTTTCTTGCCTTTGATACTACCTGCTTTGTCAAAGTTTAATGGACTACTTAAGATTTTGTATCCGCCAGCAAAGTTTTTAACAATGCTTAATAATTTATTAGCGGTAGGAAATGCTGGAAGTCCTTTAAAAAGTTCGTAGGCATTTGAATCTTTAAAAAACGTTTCCCATTGATCCTGAGTCATCTTGTTGTAATGTTCTACATCGTGTAATCCGCCAACGTGATTAAACAAGTCAGCAAGAACACCGTCCATGTCAACGTAGACTGTAACACCTTTAGGTAACTGATTTAATTCTTTAGCTCGCATCAATGATCACCGTAAGGATTTATTGGACGATCTTCTTCGCTCTGTTGTTCGGGGTATACTGGATATTTGTTCATATTGAAAAACTGCTTCCGCAACCGCAAGTTGTTTGTGCGTTGGGATTTTTAATAGTAAATTGACTGCCATTAATGTCGTCTGTATAATCTATCTGAGCACCAGTTAGATACTGCATACTCATAGCATCAATAACAACTTTCCAGCGATCACTAAGTGCTATCTCAAAGTCGTCATCGTTTTGTGCTTCGTCAAAAGTAAAACCGTAACTAAATCCTGAGCACCCACCTCCCTGAACAAATGTGCGTAACATTAGCTCTGGATTATTTTCTTCGTTTAGTAGATCAATTACTTTAGCTTTAGCTGATTCTGTTATCTCGACCATTGATCATCTCCTACAGGTTTTTCGCCAGTCATATAAGGTAAACTGAACCATAGTTTAAACCATTCTGGTGTTCCGGGTTTTATATTGTGTTTCTTTTCTAATTGTCTTTTTTCTGTACCAGTGATGCTGATATTACTACCACCATAGGGTTGGTAGCCTTTAAATTCTTTAATACCGGCTAAACGTTTAAGATCTTCTATGTTCATTATTCTGTTGCTGGTTCACCAGTGATAGAAACTTCCCACTTTTTACCAGTGGCGGCAGTTTTTTTAGCAGCCCAATCTTTTAACTGGTAGTAGTGTTGTCTTTCACGCTCGTCGTCTGCGTAATATCCACGGCCTTTAAATACTTTCCATTTCTTGCCGTTGATATAAACAGCAAAGTTATTTGGAGGTTCAGTATTGCCTTCGTCCCAATCTTCTGGATCTCTTGCTTCCATATTTGCCTCTTCGGGGAACACACGTTTTGCCACACCGCCCATATGAGATATTCTAGGATGCTGTGTATAGGTAAATCTTTCGTTAGGGTGTTTAGCTTTTAATTGTTCAAACGCTTCTTTAGCTTCTTCATATGTAGCGTATGCAGGACCAACAGCGTCCCATGCCTTAGGTGGCATTTCTAATTCAATATCTCGTTTGGTTTGATGACGCACTCTAAAGTAATGTGGATCTTCACCGGGATTAAGCTCTACGGTGCTTTCGGCCATGGCTTGATCTATATCTTGAATATTCACAGTGGTCAATTCACCGTTTGATGCTTTGACTGTGACAGTGTTGCCCTCTACTGAGATCACAGTTCCGTATTGGGTTTTCATCCCAGGTTTGATTTGTGGGTCTCCATGGTCTTCCGCCACACCTTGTTCAAACTGTTTAGCTTTATGTTTTACATCACCTTGTTTGGCTGCTTTCTTTTTATCTTTGTGGGCACCGGCCCCTGCAGTTTTTTGATTCTTAGCTACAAAGTTACGTGGCTTACTTGTTGGTATAAATTCTTTTGCTTTCATGATGATCTCTTTTGTTTAGGACCTTTACGAGTTTTCCATTTCTTATCAGTTGAGCACCAGTAGCGACCGTAGCTTTCTGAAACCCCTTCTGATATCCAAGGTTGTAATCCTTCTCTAACAGCAGAAAATACTGCTTCAACATCGCCCTGTAATCCAGTAGCTAGTCCTGATTTAAATTTTTCAACGTCATTATCTATAGCAGCCTGTCTCATCTTAGTACCGCTCATGCCTTCTGCTCCCGGGGAGTCTGGATCTCTCATGCCGCTAGACTGTATTTTTAAATTCTTAATATTATAATCACTACCGTTTCGATCATTTAGCAGCTGAGTGAATTCGGGCACTCGATCTGAACCGCAGACCATGATTACTGTTTCGTAGCCTTTATCTTCTAGATACTTCATCATTTCTATAACTGTCTTAACAGATGTGTCACCTATAGGAATATTAGGAAATGCTTTTTGTATAAAATGTAGTTTTGTATCAAATGGCAACGGATTTTCAAATCTTGTTTTGTTCTTTCCCGTAGGCTTATGAGTATGTGACACAAATAAGAAATGAGCATCTGCTGGTTGATCCATTACAGCTTTGATTAATTTTTCGTGACCAATAGTAGGAGGATTGAGTCTGCCAAAGGCAACTGCTACAGTTTTGTCTACTTGTTCAAAAAGTTCTTTAAGTCTCATAATCGCCGCGTTCTAAATAATTACATTGCTCTTCGGCAAATCTTTTACAAACTGCTTCAATAACTTCATTGGTAAAAATGTCTTCTTCCACATCAGACATTTCGTATTCTGCACAGTATTTGGGAATTGCTGATTTTACAGCATTGAGATAAACATGATATTGCCCAGGTTCTCCACCTAATGCCTTGTGTTTCTTAATAGCTGGAAATAAACTTTGACTTACTAGATCGTTGTCATTGTCTATAAAAAATTTTAAATCAGATACATAATCAATATCTGAATTTAATCTTTCGTCTTTGTTTTCTGACTCAGGGCCAAACAGTTCAAATAATCTCATTACCAACTCCTACAAGACCAGTATCTCGCTTTCCAACGTGGTCCTGGATTTTTACAATTATGTCTAGCACGGAATGATTTTCTACGTGCTGGATTTGATTTTTTAATACGCATTTTCTTATCGCCAAAGTTTACTTTGACAATATTACCATTAGGCTTGCGTACATATACTTTTGATTTTTTAACATCGCCGGCCATCTTTTTACCTAACGGTACTTCACGGCCTTGATACTTAGCTTCGTCTGTTTGATCTTCTTCTATATCTTCGCCCATCTTAACGCAGTTATCTACAGTCTTGCCGCCTTTCTGTTTGGTGCCCATACGCTTGTAGCCTTTCCAACAAGCCTTGCCATCAACACCTTTTTGTTTTTCTTCGTTGACTACTTCGCCTTCTAAGAATGTTAAACCTTCGTTGGTCAGCATATCTAAAGCAGTGTCATCTAGTTCAATTACAATACCATCTTCTAGGATATCTACAATTTCTGTAGCAATTTCGTGATCTTCAGAAAAGCTAATACCAAACCCGTCACCTATCTCTAAAGATTCTGAAAATCCTTTAGATTTAGCTTCTCGTTCAAGATCTGCTTTACGTTGCTCTATAGCAGATGAAATTTCAGGGTCGGATGATGCTACAGGATCTGCTTCTAGATCAGCTAGGGCTTTGCGTTTAGCTTCTAGATCTCCCTGATCTTTGAGGGAAGATTCGTTGATTACGTTTAATTTATTAAGAATATCTCGCATAGTATCTCTCTTTGAAGATGATACTATATTTATCGCAGACTAGAATTGATAAGAAATTGTATTAGTCCTGTATAATCAGGTTATAAACTGTGCCAACCACGTTAGAATTCTTTAATTTCAGCATTAGCAGCGTCTTTTCGCTATCTACAAGAATATATCTACGATCCCAGTTCCAGTGAGTAGTTATAAACCACTGCGATACAGCGTCAGAAATAGAAACTCCATTAACGCTTTTTAACCATTTAATATACTGCGGTTTTTCACTAACATCCATTTTATGAGGTTTCATGTATACTCGCATAGTAAACTTATCTTGAGGATACTTTTTTACAAGAATGGTATGTTTGTCAGATAGTTGCTGCTCGGGTTTTTGTGCGAATCGTATTTTTTCGGGTAACAGGCATAGCATTGTGTTAAAAAATGCTTCGTCGCTAGTATAAACATCAATGATATTTGTTTCTATTCTAATATCATAGGAATTTCCAGGAACTTTTTTTAATAAGCCAGTGAGATGTACTAAATCATCCTTGCTATTGATAATTTTGCGATTATAGGTACTGTTAGGCACAAGTTTTTCAATAGTATTCTCAATACCGTCAAAAGACTTATGCCTTATGAATGAACAGCCGTCAATGTTATAGCTGACTTTGTAAAGCCATTTACCGTAGAATAACTTTTTAGTTGGCTTGTATTGTATCATCTTTTATCAATGGAGCACCGTCTAGAATCCTTCTATGGTGCTTAAAAGCACGTTTTTCGTACTTGTCTAGCTCGTCCTCTTGTAATTTTACAACAAACTCTAGTTTATTGTCAACCACATTAACAAATACCTTGCCTCCATTTTTCAATTCACCGAATAGTATTTTTCTACTAACAGGTGATTTGATTTCGTTATCAATTAGTCTGTTTAGAGGTCTAGCACCTAATTTGACATTATAACCATTCTTAGCTAGCCAATTTCTAGAATCATCTGTGAGTACAATTTCTACACCCTTGTCTTTGATCTGATGATTTAATTCACGCATAAACTTGTCTACGATAACTTTGACAGTATCCATTGATAATCCGCCAAATTTAACAATAGCATCTAAACGATTACGGAACTCAGGAGCAAAGAATTTCTTAACCGCTTTATCATCTTCGCCGTCTTTGTTTAAATCGCCAAACCCAATAGTGTTTCTTTCATTGTCCGCCGCACCTAAGTTTGATGTCATAATAAGAATGCTGTTACGGCCATCTGCTTGTTTACCATTACTGCCTGTTACAAAACCATTATCCATGAACTGTAACAAGATATTAGAAACATCTGGATGAGCTTTTTCAATTTCATCAAGCAATAAAACACAGTTTGGTGTTTCTTGAAGTTTAGTAATCAGTTGTCCGGCATTATCTTCAAAACCTACATAGCCCGGAGGAGCACCGATCAGTCTTGCTACACTGTGTTTTTCTTGATATTCGCTCATATCAAATCTTACCAATGGCATTGTCATCTTTTCAGACAATGCTTTAGCAGTTTCGGTTTTGCCACAACCAGTTGGACCCACAAACAAGAAACATCCAATGGGCTTATTGGGTACTTTCATACCTGCTTGTGCTACAAAGATTTTATCGAGCAAGTTAGAGATTGCTGATTCCTGACCAAACACAGAATTTTTTAAATTGGCTTCTAAGTCTGACAGATTTTTAGATTCCTTTTCGCTAACTGCTTCAAACGGCATATTGGTCATTTTACTGACTTCAAACATAACCTGTTCAATGTCAACAATACTTACAGCAGTTTCGACATCATTATCTTTGATTTTATATCTAGCCGCAGAGCAATCGATAATGTCAATGGCCTTATCTGGTAATTTCTTATCGGGCATGTATTTGATACTCATTTTTACAGCCTGTTCGATAGCAGCATCGGTAATTTTAACACCGTGAAACTGCTCGTAATACTTGCGAATGCCTTTGATAATCTTAACTGACAGTTCCGGTGTAGGCTCATCAACTGTAACACGCTGGAATCGACGCATCAAAGCACGATCCTTTTCAAAGTGTTTACGATATTCTTCCCATGTAGTTGACGCAATGACTTTCATTGTACCTTTGGTCAACATTGGCTTGAGGATGTTAGCCAAATCGTTAGCTGACCCATTAGCGGCACCAGCACCATTCATCATATGTGCTTCGTCGATGAACAGAATAATTTTTCCTTTTTTCTCCAAGGCTGTTAGAACTGCTTTAATTCGTTCTTCAAAGTCGCCTCTATATTTGCTGCCTGCTAGCAACGCAGAGATATCTAATGTATAGACACTATGGTCTAATATAAATTTAGGAACTTTCTTTTCAAATATTTTACGAGCTAGCCCTTCTGCTATAGCAGTTTTACCAACTCCGGGTTCGCCAACTAATAAAACGTTGCTCTTTGTCCTACGTGCTAGAATAAGTTGTATTTTTTCTAACTCGTCATCTCTGCCTATTACTGGATCAATCTTACGTTGTTTTGCCAAGAGGCTTAGATTACTACAGAATTGATTGAGAATTTTATCCAATTGGTTATGATTTAGTCTAGGATTTTGTTCGTCTACTTCGATATCGTTTTCAAATTTGGATTGGAAGTATTCGATTAGTTTTTCTTTAGTAATACCAGCTTTGGTCATATAATAAAAACTAAAGCTCTTTCTTTCTCCGATAATGGCAATTAACACATCTTCTACTTCAATAACTTGTCGCCCACTGAATAAGGCCTGTGTAAATGCTCTGTTTAGCACACGCTCAACTGAAGTAGTTCTTTTTGGTTTGTGTTTATCAGTACCAGTTCTAATATCATCTAATTTTGTTTTAAGAAAATGATCTAAATTAACTTTGAGGTACTCGCTAGCAAATCCGGATTTCTGTAAACCATTAAATGTTTCCTCATCTAACATAATAGAAAAGGTTAAATGTTCAATAGTAATGTATTCGTGTTCTAGTCTTTGAGCAACATCGATCGCTTTTTCAAAGACTGCTTGGAGTTTTTTACTTGGTTCTAGCATTGATTATTTTCTCTTATTAATTTTTTTAATAGCTAATTGTAGCTTCATCTGAGATACTCTGTCAACAAAACATATTCCCTTTAGGTGATCAAACTCGTGTTGAAAACATCTAGCAATTAGCCCGTCCATCTCAGCAGTGACAATGTCTCCTTTGCTATTTTGAAACTCTGCGATAATAGCTTTGGGTCGTTTAATAGTTAACCATAAATCAGGATAACTCAAACATCCTTCTTTAAAAAGGTCTGTGTCTTTGCTTACTTCTAAAATTTTAGGATTAAACACAGCCATAGGTTCGTATCCTGAAATATTTTTACTACCTATCACAAAAACATTTTTTGTAAATCCTATTTGATTAGCAGCTAGCCCTATGCCGTTATTATCTAACATAAAGTCTATCATTTGTTTTTCTAGATCCTCTGCGTTTTTATCAACAGAAAAATCCCAGTCCAAGCTAACCTGTGTTAACGCATCATGTGGGCCGAGTTCAAATGCCATTGCGTAAATCCTCTATAAGTTTTTTTGCCTGCTCAGAAAGTATCTTTGGTATGTTAACTTTAACTTTAATTAAAATTGCTCCACGCACTCCTGATCGAGGGTGTGGTAGGCCTTCTCCTTTGCAGCTAAACACTGTCCCAGGTTGTGTTCCAGCTGGTACTGTTATGCTTAGAGTTTTCTTTTCTAAAGTTTCAAAAGTTACTTCAGTTCCTAGTAGTGCTTCCCAAACATCTATATCTTTTTCTAACAATAGATTAGAGTGCTCTCTACGCCATATTGGATGAGGTATTACTCTAACAGTTACAATAAGGTCGCCGGGGTGAAGTTTGGGAATACTGTGATCTCCCATTCCTGGATATCTGATCTGTACATTATCTTCAATACCTGCTGGTATGTTTATAGAAACTAGTTTTTTCTGACCGTTTCTAAAGCTGATCTCAGCATCTATGGTTTTACCAGTCAACACATCTTCTAGAGTAATTGTGACATTGGCACCTATGTTAGTATTTCTTTGTTGCTGTTGGAAACCAAATCCAAAAGGACTACCTCCACCAAAAAATGTTGTGAAGATATCATCGCCCATATTGCTGGTATTAAACTGGTATTGGTTAGGATTGTCGTATTGAAATCTTTTTTCATCGTCGCTGAGTGTACGATATGCTTCTTCAATTTCTTTAAATTTATTAGCGTCACCGCCGCGGTCAGGATGATGCTTCATAGCCAAGCTACGATATGCTTTTTTAATTTCGTCCTGTGTAGCAGATTTTCCTACACCTAAAGTTTTATAATAATCTATCATAGAGTAAAAAAGGGTATAGTAGTAATTATACTATACCCTTTGATAAAAGTCAAAAACAGAATTATTTCTTTGCGTCAGGTACTTTGGTGCCTTCATGCTTTTGATGTTTCTTAACTGTTTTACACTCTTGTTTTGGTTTTTTGGTTTTTGGATCAATAACAGGTTTACCGTCTTTACCCTGTACATCGACGCAAACTTTAGCAGTTTCTGCCTCTTTCTTTTCTTCAGCGGCATACACTGGACCAGCAGCTAAAAAGCCTGCCATTAACATTGTTAAAAATAATTTCATTTAAATCTCCTTGATTAAATTATTTTCTGCTCATCCAGGCTGTTACACCCATATAAGCACCTACTACACCGGCTTGAGCAATATAGAACATTCCTAAAAGATCAGCCAAGGCCTTTACACGTTCAACTTCAATTATTGGTAAAAATAAAAATCCGCTGAAGATGATCATTGAAACCATTGCAACCCATGCCATTCTTCTATGAGCATCTGCCTTTTCTTCTCGAAGCTCAATTTCTAAAATTTCATTAGCGTTGTTGATTTCTTCGTCACTAACAGTACCATCACTGTCCATATCGTATCTATTATATCTTGAATTTTTTTCTAGTATTTTTGCCATGTGCCGCTCCTGCAAAAACTTATTTTACTTCGTCAAAGATTTTTTTCTGTGACTCGTACCATAGTATCCAATTATCAACTTTTAACTTACACTCGTGATATTGAGTATAATTTTCTGTAACAACTGTAAGTACTTTGCTCAAAGATTCTGTGCCCTTATCTACTTTTTTAAGATTTGGACACGCTGCTATTAGTTCAGCAGGTACATCTGGAAAGTTACGTTTTACTGGAGCAGTAGTAGTGAAGCAACCAGTTAATAGAAAAGCAGGTATTAATAAGATTAAGAATTTCATTTCTTTTCTCCTTCAGGTACACCTGCAGCACTTTCGTTAAGAATATCTAAAGCTTCTTGCGGAACCTTACATTGTGCGTCAATAATTTTTTCTTTTTCTACTATAACTTCCTTGATACGATCTTGGAACACTTTAATTTCCTTGACTTTGGTTATAATTTTTTCTTTGATAATCGTATTAGTTTCTTTAGATTTTTGTTCTGCTATAGCTACTTTAGATTCTAATTCTCTAACACGTTCACGCCATACCATTTCGGTACCGTAACTACCAAATACATAAGCTCCTACAGTTAATATTAGAACTCCTAATATTTCAGCAGGAAATTTGTACTGACTTATTATTGGAAGCCATTTTACTATCTTACTGAGAACATATAGTCCTACACCTATGCCTATCAGTGCGTAGGACACCCAGAGAAAGAAGCTGTCTGGTATAAAGCTCAGCATCCACCCTGTTAGCCACATATTAGTGAACTCCTAACACATGCTTGGCATGTTCGAAGTGCTTGATACGATCGTCTAATCCAATAGTACCACCGTTAATACGTTTAGTCAACGTTAGAATATCACCTTTGTCTGCCCATTGATTGAGATTGTTTTGTTCCCAGAAGAAACAAGCTGACTGGACAGCACCCTCAAAAGTTCCTAGATATTCTGGAACATCCTCAACTTTCATGTCTAAGCTGGCAGCAAAAAATGTATAATTGTTTTTGCCAGTTAACTGAATAAGACCGCGACCGCAATAACGCCAGCCATCACCAGATGCTTCATCGCCGTTGCCCATGCGACTAGCATAAACTCTGTTGGCAATTTTTTCTTGTTTATTAGCATACTCGGCAGCAATAGCATCATCTGGAAAATACTTAGGAAATACTTTACGCAGGCTAGGTGCTTTGTAATTTAAATTTTCTTTTAAGAATTTAAATCCACCACTCTCGTGAGCACACTGAGCAATAAATGCCGCTACACGCTCTTTGGTATTAATTTCATACTCTGGAAGAATTTCACATAAAGCATGATGCCAATTATCCAAGTAAGGATTATTACCGATCATTTCTTTTAGATGTGCTTTTGTAAATTCAAAATCAAAACTCATTATTGCTCCTCCATTTTAATTATCATGGATTTCTTTCCGTCTTCTAGGACGAATTGATCACCATACTTCGTAATATTAAAGTCTCCCAAGACTTTAGTAAGCCACATGACTTCTGCCATGCTTTTAGTATCAATTTTTACTGTTTCAGTGATTTTCACTTGTAAATCATCTGCTTGACCAAATTCTACTAGATTAAAAGTAAATCTAGATCCGAAAGGTTTAATAACAGTGATTTTGTTTCCTTCTATAATTAATTCATTTTTAAATGTCTTAGAAAAGAAACGTTTAATGCTTTCCACCCTAATAGTTTCAACCATCATGTCGTAGGCGTCTGGGGTACCAGGAACTGCTGATTTTAAAGCCTGTTCATCTAAACTCTGGTATCTATTACCTTTATGGTATTTAAATTTCCATTCGTTGATAGCTGTTAATCTCTTAACGCCATCTATTAATTCGTTAATTTGATCGTATAAAGCTGGGGTTCTTTTTAACTCAATAAAAATATGATAAAGACCGTGCTTGTCTTCGCCGGAACTTACATCGGCGTCAAGTACAAACGCATAACCTTTTTCAATGAACTCCATCATGTCTTTAGCTGGACCACGTTCTCTAGCTTTGAACGACACTACGCAAACATCTCTATCTTCTCCCATCTTACTTTGGAAAGAATCAATTTCGATGCTGTCGAAAACCATATCGGCTAGATCGTTAGGTCGAAGACCTTCTTGTAATTGTGTCATTATTGTGTTGCCCCTTCTACAGGTTCAGCCTGACTTTGTTGCGATGGAGGTACAGCGGTAATAACACCAGCCATAGGACTTTCTACTTTATTTTTAGTAAGTTTTCTATAACCTTTATCAACATCAAACATTAATTTCTTAGGCATACGTATTTCCACAATCCATACAGACTTGTGATCTATCTTACCTTGTTTAGTACCAGGACGAATATCGTCTGGAGTTTTAATCTTTCTTACTTCAGCCATTTCATCTTGTTCAAAGAATACTCTACAGCCGTAGTCTAGTAATCTCATGCCTCCCTTAGGATTAGGCATTTTCTTTTCTGGCCACATAAATTTACAACTGATAAAATATCTAGATTCTTTAGGACCTTCTAACAGCTCGCCGTCGATCCAGTTTTCATAAACATAAAGATCTAACTCGTCAAGCACACGCTCGAAGTCTTTTAGTAATTTTAAGCTGTTGTTTGAACCATAGATATTTTCTATGTTTTGTAGTATTTCGCGGGTATCACGCATAGCTTTTAATCTCCAATAGTATTTATCGCAGAAAAATTATCTTAAGTTATTATTTTTTGACTCAGGTATTAAATACTGATGTGTTCGGTCACGGACACAACGGTTGAAAGGTCCGTGCCGCTCACTTAATTAGGAGGCTATCCTTTGAGAAAACAAAGAAAATCAGTCAAAAATCTAGCTGTACAAGAGCAAGATAACGTAGTTCAAATAAATAAATTCCTTCCAAAAAAGAAAAATAGGGTACTGATATATCCTAAAAACCTCAATCAAGAGAATTATCTCTTAAAACTCCAAGAAGAACAGAAAAACATAGTATTTGCTATTGGGCCTGCGGGAACCGGTAAAACTATGCTAGCCTGCCAGTGGGCAGTAAAGCTGTTTCAAGAGGGAGAGATCGATAAGATCGTGGTTACTCGTCCAGCTGTAAGCGTGGATGAGCAGCATGGATTCCTACCAGGAACTCTACAGCAAAAGATGGAACCTTGGACACGCCCTATTTTTGACGTATTCGAAGAATACTATTATGCTAAAGAAATAGAAAATTTTATCAAAGAGGGGGTGATTGAGATCAGTCCTTTAGCATATATGAGAGGACGTACATTTAAAAAGAGCTTTATCATTGCCGATGAGATGCAAAACGCAACCCCTAGTCAGATGAAAATGTTGTTGACTAGATTGGGTGACGGCTCTAGGATGGTAGTAACAGGAGATTTACAACAAGCAGACAGACCAGCATCAAATGGACTTCTTGAATTTTTAAAATTATATAATAATTTTGAAAACCACAAACACGTTGATATTTGCCAGTTTAGTGTCGAGGATGTAGAACGACACAAAGCGGTTAAAGAAATATTAGCTATCTACGGAGATTATGACGGGAGGTAATCGAGTAAAGTAGAACCAATAACTTTCTTATAGAACTCCAACATATCGTTAAATGATGCGTTGGAGTTTAACTCGTTTTTAAGGATAGTTTTTTTCTTAAGGTCTAAGATGACCTTAGCACGATGTCTGTTTTTGAATTTTAAACTGTTTTTAAACTCGGTAAGTTCATTATATTTTCCATCATCTCTTTGATGATAGGAGACTAACATATATCTGTATTTCAAAATTCCACCTGTTCTACTTTGACTCCCGATTTTTCAAGAAACTCAACACCACTAGTATCCCTATAAGAGTTCCGATATAAAACACTGCCAATACCACTTTGGAATATAAGTTTGGCACACTCCATACATGGAGCATGGGTAATAAACATAGTAGCACCCACACCGCTGTTGTTAGACTTAGCCAGTTTTGCGATCGCATTAGATTCTGCATGTAACACCTCTGGTTTTGTTTTTAATCCATATCTGACATTACGTTCTGCTTCTGAATGCCATTCTTCATAGGGATATTTGATTTCAATCTCTTCTGGACTCAACCATCCACCGGCTCCGGGATCAAATACCTTATCCTCGCAGTTGTTATCCCAACCAGCAGGCATACCGTTGTATCCATAACTGATAACACTATCGTCTTTGACAATAACAGCACCAACTTGTAATCGCATAGCATGACTAAGTTTTGAACAGCGTTCGGCCCAATCCATATACAGGCTAATAAATTTCTGTTTCATAATTTAAGTTTAGCTAATTTAACTAGTGTAGCAGAAAGATTAATTTCAGGATCAGAAATTAATGTATGATCTACCAGTCCTTGCTTGATGATCAATATAGCGTTGTCTTGTTTTGCTTCTTCACCAAATATAGCGATATTATCGTAAAGCCAACGGTACACTTCTTCCATTTCTTCTGCTCTTAATTTACCGCAGAGCAGTTTACGTGCTTCGTTGAGTTTACCTGCGTTGAAAAGTTCAACCATATCAAATTTCCAGTCAGCGGTACCTTCATCGCCTTTGTTTGGCGGTAAGAGTTTTCCTTCTTGTACATTTTGTTGAACAAGATTAATACACTTACGTAGATCTGGATATGTTACTTTAACATAATTGTCTAGCGTCTCAAGATCGAAATCCACAGCCTCTTCAACAAGAATAGTAGCAACACGAGCGGTAAACTCAGTAAAATCCGTTCGCTCAACGTGAAATCCTTGACATCGTGAATGTAAAGCAGGGATAATGCGATTAGGGTAGTTACAGGTGAGGATGAAACGAGCAGTTGAATGATACTCCTCCATGACCCCACGTAACGCTGCTTGAGCATTCGGACTAAGATAATCAGCTTCATCTAACAGTACCACCTTAAAAGGTCCAAACGGAATCATTTGGACGAAGTTTGTAATTTTGTCTCTAACATCATCGACAGAGTTTGTGCGACTTGCGTTAATTTCTAGAATATCATAATCTTCGATACCAATTTCGTTGATAAGAATTTTTGCTAACGTCGTCTTACCGATGCCAGCATTACCGCTTAACAGTAAATGCGGAATGCTTTTATCTTTGATCCAAGTTTCTACTTGTTTCCGTTGATGGGCATCTCTAAAAACATAACCATCTATGCTCTTAGGTCGATACTTTTCTACCCATAATTCTCTCATTTTTTGTCCTTGTTTATTTGATCTAATTCGTGCGGTTCTGCAAATCTAACATTTGGATCTATCATTTTATACAACTGAAAAGGTTTCCAGTACTTATGAAGAAGATTGTTTATAACGAGAATAACTGCAAATACAACAATAAACCCGAGTCCTGCTAAAATGCTACTTGCTAAAAAAATTGCTGCTTGATCCATCGTCATGTTTTTAATCCTTTGTTTATTTCAGCAGCAATTACTCGTTGCCGTAATTCACTGGTTGAGAAATTGTGTTCTCGTTTATTAAAATAGAACTCAATGCTACGGGCAGTACACTCAAATCTACCTGTAAAGTCTTGATGTTCATACTCTTGTCCTAATATTCTAACATCTATAGGATAAGAAAGCAAGATGTTTACAAGATCTTGTTCTGTTTCATAGACGAGGATTTCGTCAATATACTTACAGGCTTTGAGTTGTTCGTAGCGTTCAAAAACACTTTGGACAGGTTTGTTTTTAATACCAGGACGATCAATAGTAGGGTCAGTTTGTAATCCTACTATCAAGTGATCGCATTGTGTCTTAGCTTCCTTGAGCATCATAATATGCCCAGCATGGAAGAGATCAAAAGTTGAGCAAGTAAAACCAATTTTCATTCAGATACCATATTAATTAGGTTCCTGGCACGATATAATCTATCGCCAGATGTTTTTTCTCCTAATATAATTATAGCATATTTCTTTTGATTTTTCTCAACTATTATTACCAAACAGCGGCCTGCTGGATCAGTATATCCAGTTTTACTCAAAGTAATATTATCAAAAATTTTTAATAAATGACTATTGGTATTACCCACTGTCATGTATGTGATTTTTTTCTTGTTTTTGATTTCTACTTTAAAGAATTTTGATGCTGAGGTATTACTGATTTCTGGATGTTCGTGTGTTTTTGAAACTAATATGACCAAATCTTTGGCGGTACTAATATTGTGTCTTCCTAGACCGCTTGGATCTTCAAAGCCAGTATTGAGCATTCCTAGCGATTTAGCACGTGAGTTCATGACATTTATAAACACTTCTCGCCCGCCGGGGTACGAATTTGCCAATGCTTCTGCGGCTTGATTATCACTCTTTATTAGCAATGATTCTAACAAATCTGATCTTGATACTTTTTTATTTCTCCAAATGCCACCTTTATAGTCAACAGCTTCGCTCATGGATAACTTTGACTCCACTATAACTAGAGCAGTCATTAATTTTGTAATTGACGCAATGGGGCGTACTTTATCTTCATTACTAGAAGATATAGTTTCTTTTTTTGAAATATCTAGGACTAAATGAGAAGGCCGGTCAACAGCATAGACTTTGTTGATCATCAGTACTGATATTGCTATCAGTAATGAGCGTTTCATTTAACGAATGGTTTTAGATCCGGGGGTGTCCAACCTAAAGGTTTTAGAACTTTACCATCTTCACGCTTACGCACCTTGCCAGTTTCTTTGTCGATCTTAGCTAAGTTAGTACGCATGACTTCTTTCCAACCATCCTCTCCGTCGTATCCGCCAGAATGAATGGCACCTATGGTTACTACAATAAAATCTAACAAGGCATCTAGCGTTTCTAATCTGTCATTGTTATCAATGGCTACTTTTAGTTCTTTCCATTCTTCTTCCATTAATTTAAGATACAAATTAAATTGATCTAAATTAAAATTATCTACTGATTGATCGCAGGCTCGCATAAAACGTTCCTGATCTCTAAATGGATTAGTCATTGTTTCTCCTTGAGGATCCTAAGTATTTTTTTCTGTTCTTGCTCTTTTAACCAACGGTGCTCTAGTTCACCAAAGTCGGGAGCATCGGCTAATGCTTCTTCTACTATGTATTTGATAAGATAAAGATCTTTTTTACATTCGAAAGCAGTGAAGCCGTCGTTATAAGCACTAGCACATTCCCTTGATAGAGAACGCAGCTGATTGGCTATATCGGCAGCATCCCAACTTTTTCTAAAACCCATTAAGAATTTACCAGAGGTATAAAATTATCGTCTGATGTTGGTGGGTCGTTTGAAATAGCTAACATACATTTAATGTCAACTTTACGTACAGTTTTTATTCCGTCGCCGTCGTCTATCTCCATGCCCCTAGTCCAACGACCGTGTTCGACTAAAACCCATTGACCTTCTTTGACGTCTTTTTGCTCTGGGCCTATTTTGTATACCTTGCCCCAACGTGGTTTAATACCATGTACCTTACCATCGTCGGATTTTAAAATGATACCGGAACTGGTTTTCTTTTCTCCAAATTCCATATCAATAATTAAAACGTCGGCATGGATTGCCCTAATTTTTAATTTCTTTGGTTCGTAAGCAGCCATTTTATTCCTGAGCTTTCTTTTCCGATTTTACACTCTTAGGATTTTTTTCATAATAATCAGAAACGATATCTTCACGCTTTCTAATAATTTGTCCGCCAGGCCCCAATTCATCCCCGCGAGCATTAACTCTAGCATTTCCTACTGCCGGAGTTAGTTCATTTAATAGGGCTAGTTTTTCCATGTCGATCTCTTTGCCCTGCATTGTTCTATAAGTCTTTCCCATTTTATTCTCCTTTAAAGAAGTCCGATATAGGTAATCTATATTTAACACTATCTATCTTATGTATACCTATAAGATACAAACAGTAGCTAGAAACGGAACTTCCCCTACCTACTCCCCAGACTATGTTATTTTTTCTTAGTGTATCTACAAGATATTTCATAACTTTTAACACATCTAACATATTGTGTTTTTTGTATAGATTTAGTTCTTCGACTAATCTATCATAATTTTCTTTTGGACATTGATTTACCAAAAATTCTTCTATATCCATTTCCTTATACTCTTTAGGAATAAACCATTTTCGTCCCTGTGGTTCCTCAATCAAAGGAAAAGGATAAGGGAGTTTTTCATCACTTATCCTTTGGATATAATTTTCAATATTTGGATTGTCTGTGTCTACAAGGCAGTGCTCCAAAATATTCGGACCGTGCTTTAAGATACCTTGTAATAGATTTTCGTCTGTATTAATCGACATTAATAAGTTGACCCAAGTCTTCGTTCGTTACGTTGTTGTTCATAGATAATGATTTAGCTTGTCGTTTACGCATTTCATCTCTATATATTGTAACAAATGTTGACAGTTGTGTCAATAGTTCTTGGCTTCCTAAACGGGATGCTTGATAATGTTTTTTAGTCAATTCTTGTAATTTAGATTCTACTTCTGAATCTTTAAGTTTACTAAGATCGCCTTCAAGCGGATGGAACATTATGAAAATTGTCCTAAATAGTTAAGGAAAATAACTCTACCCAAAGAACCTGGATCTTGACTTTTGGCTCTAGTTATTATTTCAATTAAAATTGGATTAGATGTGCTGGACACAGCTAACGATGTTGGAAAATTGCTGCTTTTTTTGATAGGATACGCACCGTCTGTAAAAAAAGATACATTATAAGTTCCGCCATCGGATAATAATTCTACTGTAACTTTGTTTACGTTATCAGTTGAAAATCCTTCAAACTCAAAAGTTACATCATCATCTAGTCGATAAACTTGATAATCTGCATTTCCAAAATTTATATCGATTCTATTACTTACACCGGAACCAGTTCCGTAATTATTAAGACTATGTTGATTTTGTTTTAATACCGCATTTGATAAGACTTTGTTGTTATAGCTATTGTCACGATCAAGTCTAGCAGTATAATTTAGTAATTCATCTATTTCTGTTTTGGCAGTGTTTAACGCAGTCTTGATATATGAGAAGTTATCTCTAAAGCCTTGTGTATCATTATCCACACCAGCAACAGGATAGGCCTCGTCAATGGCTGTTGCGTTAATATTACTGTTTGTTGGCATCTTTTATCTCCACCTTATAGGTATTTATTGTCTAAATTTCTCTGCTTCAAATGTTGGAAATGCGAGATATTTATCCTCTATTTCTCCGTCTAAAGCATCTATGATATAGCGATCTACTTCAAAGTCTAAAACTTTGAAATCAAATTGACTGTTTTTAATGTTTAGTATAATATCATCTGCTTGCCCGGGTTTAACGTAGCACAGCGGAATCATACTTACAAATCCTGGTTCTGCAAATTGATCTTCTTGAATACTTCTCATCCATAACGGTAAGTATGACCTATCTCTATCTCCGGTCTGCTTAAGTCGCTTACGCATATTTTTAATAGAGTTTGGAAATATCCGTTGGTGATCTTCATCGCTGGCTAAGGGAATATCGCTGCTGACATTTATTCTTGTGTTATTAATCAAAAATGGACTGTTGATAGTATCTGATAATGCTATTAAACTAGATATACTCTTTCCGTTCTTAACTAAAGGATCGACTATTTCTACATATACTACTTCATATATTACATTTTGAGTAGATGTATCTTTGGCTACTGCTTTTTTTACACTACCAAAATTTAGTCTTTTGAAGTAATGATTTCTACTCATTGCCTGTACAAAGGTTTCGGCGTTGTTGCTTTCGATACCAGCAAACATCAGCATTTTAATTTCGTCCTGGACGCCAAACGCAGGATCGCCGTAACGATAGATTTTTTCTGGAATAAAAATAGAAAAATCTGAAATAAAATTATTCCAAACTTCTCTCTTTGATTTTTTCTGATAGGCTTTAAAATATAAGTTACTATAGACTATGTCAGCTTGTGTTTCTATTTTTATCTGAAAAGTTTTAGCACTTTCTGTATAGTTTAAGATATCTCTGGCTTCAACAATAAATGTATAGACTCTATCAAAAGATGTTAAGTTACTGTCATATGTTGTTGAGGTATAATCTCTAGCACTGCTGCCATCCCAATTATAAAATCTAGTTATGCCTTCTACTAACTCTGTGCCTATTTGATTAACCTTACCGTATATTTCACCTGACGGTAACAATTTTAATCCCGGAGGTAGATGTCCTGATCTTAGTTGATAAAATACATTTCCGCCGTTTATTTTAGACTGTGCTTCTACAAATAACATACTGTCTTTATTAGGACTGATAGTACCTAGCTCTCTATCTGATATCCATACAATACCGCTTTCAATTTCGCCCAATACTCTTAGATTGAACGTTCTAGCCGTTGAAGCAGATACGCCGTTGTCGTATGTGTTTACAGCACTTACTGTAAATTTGTAATCTGTTGTTATTCTTGGTTGATAAGGTAAACTACCTACTAGTTCTCCTGTTATTGTATCGAGATCTAACCCTGGAGGAAATACACTGTCGTTGCCAAATATTATCTCAGCATCTTGAATTACTCTTTCACCTAGACTAGGATTAAACGTAATTCCATACCTAGCAGTATATCCATCAATTTTTTCTACTTGTAAAATTGTGTAGGTTCCAAGGGAACTGTCTAGATAATTGTAAACATTAGCAACAGCAAACTTTTGATTTCTTCTAGGTAAGCCAGTTACGCCTTTAGGGTCTGGAACTATGTCTACTTCAATATAATCTGTTTCGTCTCTAAATATTCTAACAGATTTTCCGCTAAATTCGGGATTGATTGTTTCTGATCTATATGAAATATAACCAGGCATTGATGGCGGATTATATACATCTAAATAAACTGTTACATAATTATTAGCACGTCTAATTCCCAGATCTGATTCAGTTAACCATATTGGTCTTCTTACATAGGTATTATCCGCTCTAAATATACCTGTGCCTACTTGCATTATAGTATTGTCAGATCTTAGGAAATCTTCGCTGACAACATAAATTTGGAAAGTTCGACGGTCTTCAAATAATCCGTCTGTGGCAACTACTGTAAATTGATAGTAGCGTGTTAATCGTCTTGGAAATCCTGTTTCGTCAAAGTAGTCAAAGGTTCTTGAATCAAAATCAAAACTGTCAAAGCCATTAATGGGTCTAGTACCTAGATCATAAGGTTCAGAATCAAATAAATTTAAATCAAAATTACCGCTGTATATCTTGTAGTCTAAGGCAAAAATAGGATCGGTGAACCCTGTAATACGTCCGCCTCTTGATAATGTTAATCCTGGAGGAAGTTCCCCGCCGTTGTAAGGAATGTAGTATTCTATAGTGTCCCCGGCAGGCATATCGGGATCCATAGCTATTAATTGAAAATCTACTTTATCGTTGTCAAGAACAAAAAATGTTGAATTAGGACCTACTGGTAATAGGCCTCCTGTAGTTACCCATCGAGGTTCGTCGTACCCTCCTACAGATATACTAAATGTTCTATCTTTATTTTCTACACCATCGCTGGCTCGTATAACAAACCGTGAAGTAGTAGGTTTAGAAACTTCAAACGGAGTTCCTAGAATGTTATTATTTTCTAATCTAAGACCTCTAGGCAAGGATCCTGCCTGTATAGAAAAGGTCACTGGCCCTTGAGTTGATGTGGCAAGTATTGTTATATCTTGCCTATCTCTCTCATTTATGCTCCCTAGAGACCCAGGGGGTGTTATCCAAGACAGTGACATTCATGATTCCTTAGAATGTGGCTAAAATAACAGGAGTTCTAATCCATATGTCAGCAACACCATCCCACGGTGCTATGCAGAAATAAATGTAATTGGCGTTTGCGTATATCATACCTGGCATATCACCGTTAAGACCTTTTGATGTAGCAGGAACAACATCTCTAAATGTAGCAAGCGGTGTACTAGTAGATGGATTAAAGAACCTTACAGTCTGCCCGCTTACGTTCCCTGAAGGAGTAAAAGTGCCAGTGGTTGTTACAGTACTACCTACGACGCTCTGAACTTCTAATTCTGAAGTACCACTTAGATAGAATTTAGCCCCATTTTTAATACCAGAACCAGATGTAACTGTAAAGTTAGTAGTTGAAACACCGTCGGGGATAGTAGCACTGAGCGTAGTAGTTACTTCTACGTTACTGTTGATTCCGCCCCAAGCAGATAAGTTATCACCATCTAGTGTTAGATGTCTATCAGCAATGTTCAATCCGTTTTGGAAATAACCTGTGGTAAATCTATATTCTCTATTACCTACTCTTGAAGTGTCGTTAACCGCAGGAATAACTTCATCAACAGTTCCATTAGCATTAATACGTGATTCAACTCCATCAACAAGCCTTGTAGAGTCATTGCCATAAACAGAGCCAAATACATCACCTAAAAGATTTGCTGGTAGTGTAATATCTCCGCTTAATCTAGTGTCAAACAGAACATCACCTCCAGGAGTTTGTACAGCACCAATAAATGATCCAGTAACAACACCAGCTACGTTTCCGTTGACATCACCAAGAACATTACCTATAACGTTTCCAGTATGAGTTCCTGCGGTATTACCAGTGACATTAGCAAACACGGGACCAACTATTCTTCCTGATGTAGCATCAACTAATAACGTTGAATTATCTGCAAATATAGATCCAGTAACGTCTCCAGTATGATATCCCTCAGTGTTTCCATTGACAGTAGTAGCATCTACAATGTTAGCATAAACTGTATTCCATTTTTTAAGTGGAGCACCTAAGTCGTATGAATTATTTGTATCTGGAACAATATTAGAAATTATTTCTGCTTTAAATTCTACTTCGTCTGCGTCATTATTACCAAGTGTAATAGTTCCGTCTGATGTTATATTACCTGTAGCATGTATGTTACCAGTTACATCGATATCACCAGTTATGTCAATATTGCCTGTACCGGTAATGTCATTTCCGTTTAGAACAATATCATCAATAATTGTTCCGCCACTAGCTAATAGTTTTCCGCCGGCTAAGGCTCCGTCTCCTATATAGATCGCTTTTTGATCCGTGTCATAAACCAACTCTCCATTGAGTGGAGTGTAAGTTAATCTTTCAGCTGTGGTTCCTCTTTTTAATCTTAGAGCCATTTATAATTCTCCGTTAAAACGTTCCGAGATCTATTTCTAGATCGGTTGGGACTATTATAGTTCCCATGTCAAAGTCACTGTTGGAAACAAGAAATTGTAGAGCATTGTTGAATACATTTGTATAAGTTCCAAAATCAAAAGAATACAACGCACTCACTGATTCAAAACCATTGTAGCCCCAAAGATCTCCATTAAAATTGTTAGCAGTAATGTTCCCGTTAATTGTTATATTACCAGTACCGATAATATTATTTGTGTTTAAATCTAGATTCTGTAATAAAAGATTTCCTACAGGATCAGTATTAATTGTTATTGTTTTACCGTTAACTTCTAGATTAGTGTTAACCCCGCCTACAAAAGTTAGGGTTGTATCAGAAGTATCAGCACCAATTATTATACTAGCTTCTGGTACCGAAACTTTAGTAAAAACATTTTGTAACGGAGTAGAAATAGTAATATCGTTGGAATTTTCTGTAACTGTTATGTTAGCAGAACCTTTTATAGACCTAAATTCTAACCTATCTGACTCCGTTTCCGGAGCAATAGTTGCGTCGCCGTTAGCGTTTGATTTTCTTTTGTATACAGCAGCACCGTCGCCTAAACTGCGTCCTGCTAGAACTAACTCGCTGTTTAACGATAAAAGGCTATTATTAACCTTTTGAAAAGCCGTGCGTAGATCGTCACCGAGCCCGTCGTTAACTAAATTTCCTATGTTTACTGTTTCTATAGCCATAATTATTGTTTCTATCTAATATTTATCCGCGTCTTCTAATACGTAGGCGTGGATATATGTTACCTGCAGCTGGGCGTTGATCGTAACTAACATCTGGAAAAGCTGAGCCTTGCTGTGCTCTTTCTATTGGAAAATATAGATATCTGTTTTTACTATCTCTAAGATTGGTAAAATCTCCGTAGTTTCCGTTAGTAGTTCCTATTTGCCCTGTTTTACATTTTTCAATTAGGTAATCGTATAATTCTTCAGGAGTAAAATTAGGATATCTACTCATAATACAAGCAATTACTCCTGCTACTTGCGGCCCAGACATACTAGTTCCTGATATTGAACCTAGTTTAAAAGTAGAGTTTCTTGGATCATCAGCTAAGGTAACTCCAAATTCACTGGCCGCTGTGGAATTGTAAACTGCTGATATTATATTTTGTCCAGGAGCCCATATATCTATTCTGTCACCGTAATTACTAAAATTTGTTTTATATTCTTGCGTAGAAGTACTTAATGCTCCTACACAAATAACTCCTGCGGCTGCTCCTGGGCTAGATCCATTAGAATGGTATAATACCCCGCCATTGTCTGTAATGCTATTATTATAATCTGGATGAGTAGGGTCGTCAGTAACGTACCAATAACTATTTCCAGCCGAAGCTACGACAATGATTCCATCATCAATAGCATCAGCAATGTCTGCCTCCATAGCAGGATATCTTGCCGGAGTTCTATAAAGAAAAGTTCCTGCAGGTACAGGAACACCGTTGTTTTCTAACACAACTCTTTTGGCCGCGGTAGTTTGTCCAACTACATTAGTTGTACTGCCGCGATATGTAACTTCGTTTATACTTGAAAGTGATATACTGCCGTAGCTATAACCCCAACTGTTATTTGTGACAGTAGGATTTCTACGTCCAGTAACTGGATTAATTGGTTTACTGTTATGCCATGCTCTAAGAAAATCAAATAGGTACAACACCCAACCTTGAGGTTGACTCCAACTAGGATAATCAAATTCCATATAATAGATATTAGACTTTCTAGCCCAGCCTTGAGTATTACCTGCTGTTGTGCCTGCGGTATGTGTTCCGTGATTACTACTAAAGGAAGCGTAGCTATATGTTCCTAAACCACTTAATCCTACTTCTGCTTGATGTTGAAACCAATCGTATTGAATAACTCTGGTACCGCCCGAGCCGTCTTCATTACGAGCAAACTCGGGATGAGCAGGATTTATATGGGCATCAATGATCACAACATCTACATGTTCACCTGCAGAATCTGTAGATATAGCAGTTTGTAATTCGTTGAATAATCCATTAGTACCCCAATCGTTAGTTTGAATCCCGTTTACAATTCTAGCTAACCCCCAATTTTTATCAGTAGATTGAATAGCTGTGCTTTTTTCAAATTTTCCAGTCTGCTTCCAGAAGGGAGTTGGCTCCATACCAAGATCTTTGGGTAATCTAGAAACTCCCGCTACACGAGGATCATTTTTTAATAAATCTGCTTCTTGGTTGGTAAGATAGTAATGAGTATTTCTGCTAATGTGTCTTCTACTGGCTACCGTTACAGATCGATCTGGAATATATAGATCGCCGCCAGGAGTTTCCATATCGTTATAGAATTGAGGCAAGTCCTCTTTATTTTTAAGAGTTACTATATATTCGTAACGATCTATTTCAGACATTTTAAACCTCTAATTTTATTAAAGATAACGTCACTGTTACAGTTCCAGTAACAGCGTCAGTATTAGTTACTCTCACATACACGTCGGTAGTAGGAACAGTTTCATCATTGAATCCAATAATACTTGGCGATATTAAAACTGGGTTGGTACCGTCAGTGATTGCTTCAGCTATAACTCCGGACCCCGGCAACGGATCGTCGGTGATTAGTCTTGAAGTATCGGCAAACCTAGCAGCCTGTGATGTATATACTCGAACCCATGCTGCTCTGTTTGTTAATATTTTTAACAATGCATAACTCTTAAATCCCACTAAATCTAAATTTTCTGAGGCATTAGTTGCTAAACTTCCACTAGTGCCAACAGCAGTTGTTCTACTTTCCAACCCAGCACTAAGCAAATTGCCAACATCAGACAATTGATTAATGTCTGTAGGTATTTGATTATCGACGTATGTTTTTACAGCTAGTTTAGTAGCTAATGTAGAATTATCGTTGTCAACGGCAAATGTGGTATCTGTACTAATATTATCAACTAATACTCCAGAATCTAATTCTATAGAAGTAACTGATAGGACACTAGGAATAGCTGGAGTAATACCGCCAATAGTTGAACCTAATGGTAAATCTACAATACTGCCCGAAGAAGTAATTACCGCAGTCCCGATGTGTAATCCGGTTGAACTTACATAGATATTGTCCCATTTCTTACTGCTAGATCCTAGATCATGATCTTCGTCAAAATCTGGTATTAAACTCGATCCAAGAGATGTTAAGTCAACACCGGACCCACCAATACTAAGATATAACTCAGTAAAGTTATCGTTGATCTTGGCAAATATTGATTCAGTCTCTCCACCAAATTTTTCCCAAGTCAGCGGGGGTGTTATTGATATTGTTCTCTGTGCCATTCTTATAATCTCCCTACAGCAACTTCTATCAGGCCGATATAATCACTGTCATAGTTTTGTAATGCTTTTCCAATTATTGTACCAGGCTGAGCAACCTCGCCTGCCGAAATAGCAACACCTGATATTGAACTTGCAATTATTAAATCGCCTTTGTAAACTTTTCCTACTACTTTACATGGCACACGTCCCTGTAAAGCTACGCAAGATCTAGTTCCTTGTAATCCCTGGTTCATTGTGTATGCTGGGTTAGTAGTTACTACACCGGCTACTCTGGTAGTTCCTTGTTTGGTTGAAGCACGTACTTCGGCATCGCCACCAAATTCTAAAACAGTTCCTGGTTCGTATTCTTTGTCTGAACTATACCACTCTGCTAAGTCGGCCCATGTGGCTTGGAAAGTAGCCCCAATATCTAAGGTAAATGTACCTTGTACAGTGGCAGCACTACTACCTCCACCTGCTTTTAATATCCCCCCAGAAATATTTAAAATGCCACCGCCACCTGTAGAATTATAGATTCTGTGTTCTTGAGCATAGTATTCTGTTCGTTTGTTAGCAGCACTATTGCCATCAACTAATACAATACCTAATCCACCGTTACCATTTCTTAGAACAGTTTTAAAAGCATTGTCGCCT
>Ga0315909_10000814_pt1 | contig 41814 bp, 72 predicted proteins | sample LakEriMetagenome_11_FD_203527 | JGI IMG/M metagenome (GOLD analysis project Ga0315909, IMG submission 203527) | Freshwater fungal communities from buoy surface, Lake Erie, Ohio, United States - Buoy 2 MA125 | ecosystem: Environmental > Aquatic > Freshwater > Lake | place: USA: Lake Erie, Ohio... | reverse complement strand
ACTCAGCCGTATGTGGTTTATGCGAGGGTATTAGAAGTATTAGAAGCAACAGAGTATAATAAAGAAGTAAGCGAATACAGAGAGATTGGTAAATACTATGGCGAACGACTTTTCTAACAAGGTTTCTATCCTTGCAGAGTTGTGGATGAATTACAGAGATGACGACCAGTTAAAAGATTTTGTAGAGTACAACGATCTTGGTTTGCCGCTTGCTTATTTTATAATGAATGAATTGGTTTTGCCTACAAAGCAAGCAGAGTTGTATATTGAGGAAACTTATGGTTTGTTAATTGCATCTCTTGAGGCTGATGATATTGAATATGAATCATTGGATGAGTTGTTAGGGTCAACGTCTGACTAATGACGCCAGCCCTGCGGGGCGCCCAATGGGGCGGGGCATATCATATCAAATCGGACATATGGTACCAAACCATTTTCTCTAAAAGACATTACGAACCCTTTCTAAAAAATCCCAGATCGTAGGGAGATTACGAAATCTGTAGAATTTTCCAGATTCATATCAAACCTTTATATCTCAAACCTTTCAAACCTTATATCCGAAAAACCATCATATCAGGATATAGGGTTTTGTATCTTATACTATAGGTATTACGAAGATCCTTATTTATCCCCCGCCCTAAAGCGTTTTAATTATCCTATCAGACATTACGACGGGCCTCAAAAAATCCCAGAAAGTTTGGCGGGGGATCCAGAAAGATACACAAATTACCCCCTATAAGATAACAAACCTTTTCTCCTGGTTTTTAAATATTTATCAAACCTTTCTATTCTTTTTGCTGGATTTTGCTACATTTTTTGTAGATTTTTGTACAAAATTTATAGGGGTTTTTAGCATACAAGGTTTGACAAATAGAAGGTTTGGTAGTATAATCCGCTATCCAGATATGAGGTTTGAAAGGTTTGAAGGTTTGGGGATAGGAGGTTTGGCCCGTCAGACATTACGAACGCCTTCTATAAAAGCGCCTAATCACCCACTTCACTCCACTTTCCTCCACCAAAACCATATCTAAAAAATATCAGTAAGATTTAATTTGCATTGATCAGGGCTTTTATAGATGATATACTTATATAAGTTAGGTGGGTAAATGTCAAAAAATATAAATTTTAGGGCTAGAAGTAAAACAGAATTTAACATTCAGTCTAAGCCATATCCAGCAGTTAAACAATTACCAAAATGGTTTTTAGATATGGAACCATATTCAGACAAAAGCAATCCAAATTTCCCAAATGATGGAAAACTTCATTTTAGAGATAGAGGAGCAAATGCAACACTTAAAAAATGTGTTCCATTGCTTGATGGAATGAGTTCAGGATATATTGTTCCCCTATGGGCAGATGTAATGGTTGAACAGACTGAATCTGGGGGTGATCTATTTTGGAAAACAAGGCATGATATATTTGCCAAACATGGAGAATCTACACAAAATATTATTCCACCAACAGGATATGACAACCAAGTTTACAAGTACTTAAATTGCTGGATACCACAAACACCCAAGGGGTATTCATGTTTGATAGTATCCCCACTTGGCCATAACGACTTACCATTTAAGGCTGTTCCAGCAATTGTAGATACTGATAGGTCAACTCTTGAGTTAATCTTTCCAATGTGGATTAAAACTGGTTTTCAAGGTATAGTTGAAAAAGGTACTCCAATGGCACAAATCATTCCTTTTAAACGAGATGATTGGTACTCTACTTTTGATTACTACGAAGATGGTGAATACTATGATGTTATTGAAGAAAAAAACTTTAATGGCACAATGGTAGGACATTACTTAAAAAACCATCATTCTAAAAAGAAATTTAAATAATCGCAGGGTATCAAACCATCATCCTGGATCCAATATCAGGCATATCTGGTTTATCAAACCAGCATAGAGCCTATGGGTTCAAACCTTTATATCAAGCACATTCTGTGTCTGGACTATCTGGCATATCTGGCTATCTCAAAAACAAGGTTTGGTATATAGGGTTATGTCTTATAGGGGTAATTGGGTACTTTTTGACTTCCCCCGAATTTTCTGAGATAATAGATATATGATCAATATGGAAATCCCAGATCCATTTACTAGGTTTGTCGCTAGGAAAGAACGCAAGTCTAAAGGCTTTATATATGATTGGTTTGCTGGAGAGTGGTCTATGAACTGTGGGTGTTGTGGGTATCTTATCTGTGCCCCAACCAAAAAAACCATTATACAAACCAGACTTTACCACACTAGAAATGAGTGCCTCAATGGATACTAGTTGTATTCAATGTAATATGTCAGAAGACGAAGAAGATTTCTATGAAACCCATCAATGGCTTCCAGATAGATTATGGTGTATTAATAAAAAATGATGAGGATAATAATCTGTCCTACTTGCAATAAAGAGTGGGAACTTAGATGGGGTATCTTTGCTCACGACTCTTTATCTAGGCATATGAAGACTACTCACCGATAGTGCCCTTTAGGGCATAGGTAGGTTTTATATCTCTACCGTCGCCGAACTTAAAAACTATATTTTGCGCTTTGCCTTTATCGCCGAATTTTGATATAATTAATTTGTCGCCCTAGGCAAGGAGACGAACATTAATAAATTAAACTACCTAGTCCCGCCATCGGACTCTAAATATAAAGGGCATAGAGGCATGGACGATTGTTCCCTATCTTGTGGAAGTGGTCGTAACTCTCTTGTCGGGGGAGACAGCGACATAAAATAACTGGTTACACCTGAGCATGTGTATAAAAGGCTCTTGACTTTTGCCACAAAATTTGGGACAATTAATACATGCAAACCTTTCTACCCTTTTCAGATTACGAGCAGGTCGCCGAAACGCTAGATAATAAACGCCTCAACAAACAGATTCTTGAAGGCTATCAAATCTTAAAGATATTGTCTGGTGCTTCAGAATCAGGTGCTTGGAGAAATCATCCAGCCGTATTGATGTGGAAGAACTCTGAGCATTACCTTGATGAGTATATTAATTATATGGCTATTGAGGCTAACTACCGTGGAATTAAAACAGATAAAAATATATCAAACCTTAAAGAACTAAAGGCTAAGTTTGCAAGGCGTTGGGGTAATGTCAAACCAATATGGTCTCAGCCAGAGCATCTTGATCGTGTTACTCTTAGCCATAGGGCTAATCTATATCGTAAGGACTCTATGCATTATGCAGAGTTTAAACTCAATACCGCCAACCCTTGCTGCGACAAGTGTTTATATTATTGGCCAACACATACGTTATGATTTGGTGGATATGGAAAAGACATATTAAATGTCGTATGGGATTTCATTTTACTCTTGGCAAAGATGACAAAAGATTTTGTCTTATATGTTCGGAAGAAATGTTTTAGCAGAAAAGAAGGGTCGGTGCTATACTTAATATATGGGGAAAATTATAGATTTTGTAGCACAAGATGAGCATGTGTGGAATGTAAGGCCAAGGCCATATCCAGCAATAAAAGGTTTGCCTAAATGGTGGAAAGAAACTCCAGCCTACTCAAATAGTGAAAATAAATTTAGTTTAGATCCATATCCAACTGTTACTGTAAAAAGATGTGTTCCAACATTAGACATGCTTGGTGCTGGGTACTATGTTCCATTGTGGGCTGACTTATATGTAACACAGAAAAATGAAAGACCTTGGGTTCAATGGGCTACAAATACTCCAGTCGTAGACACATGGTCAGATTTTCAAGGTGCTGATTTTAAGATTATGGATGGATACTCTAAGCCATTTTTTAAAAACTTGCATGGATGGACAATCAAAACTCCACCAGGATGGTCATGTATTTTTATGCATCCGACGGCTTATCCAGATCTACCATTTTATACAATTCCTGGCATTGTTGATACAGACATTTATGATGCAGCAATAAATGTTCCTTTTGTAATAAAAAATAATTTTGAAGGTATGATAGAAAAAGATACACCAATGTTTCAAATTATTCCATTCAAAAGAGATCATTGGGAATCAAACTTTAGTGTAAAAAAACCAAATCAGCATTTTTTTGATAATGAAAAATTATATTCAAAAATAAATCGTGCTTATTTTTCATTAATGAAAGATAAAAAAACATATGTTTAGAAAGAAAACAATATTAGAATATGAGTCTGCAATAGAAACATATCCAAACATAATTACTCCAGCAAAAAATCATATTCCAGATTGGTATAAAAAAATTCCAAAATGGAAAAATAACGAAATGTTTGAGGTTGGAAAAGGGTTTAATATTACTGTTAAACACTGTATGCCCTTTATGGATTCTTTAACTGCTGGATATATGATAGTTTTACCAAATGACCTTTATGTTAAAAATAATAATGGTGTTCCTTTTATTACCTGGAATAAAACTGAATTTCCACCAATTGCAAGACAAGAGTTATCCAGTTTAGATTTAGTTCCAACTGGTTATTATCCAATAGAATTTGTTTGGCAACCTGGTGTTTCAAATACTGTACCAGTTGGATATAGCATACTTTTTACACATCCACTTAACAGGCACGATCTACCATTTATAACTTTAAGTGGTATTGTTGATGGAGGCCTTGTCATGAATCCAAGAGGACAAATTCCATTCTTTATTAAAGAAGGCTTTGAAGGAATAATTCCACAAGGAACTCCAATAATTCAGTTAATTCCTTATCGTCAAGAAAATTGGATACATAAAAAAATAAGTGGACTATTAAAAAAATCTAATGAACATAATACAAAAACCTCTTCTTTAATTTATGGTTGGTATAAAAAAACATTTTGGACAAGAAAAAAATACGATTAAAACTAATAATCTTTTATTAATTTATTAATTATATTAATAACTTTACGGGATGAGATTGCTTCAGAACTAAAAGCCTCAGTGTATCCATGTTGTGGCATATCTTCTTTAACAAGATAAGCCTTTGGAAACTTATTACGAAGAACTTTTAAAACCTCAGATTCTACATTTTTTGCCAAACCTCTATCTTGAAAATACCAGTATTTAATTAGCATCCAACCTTTGACTCTATGCTGCGAGTATCTACGATTAGATAGGTTTGTTATACCAACCTTAAATGCTTTAAGGGCTGGAGAGTATATTAGGTATAGCAGAGTTCTTTCCATGTGTTTATTATATCTTGACATACCCTTGAAAAATTGATATACTGAATATACCGATAGGAGAAAAAATGATTAATATACTATTTCTTATACCAGCATTTATTTTAGGATACACTGCTTGTTATTTTGTAATGACATATAAAGTTGAACAATGAAAGAACCTAAAATTATGAACATGGATTGGCGTGATCTTGGCTATTGGCCTGTCTGGAAAGATGGCAGGATAGTCTGGGAAAAAAATGAGCAATGATGATTTTTACAGAATTGAAATTATGCATCCAGTACTTGCTAACAAGATGAGAACTGGAATCATTAAAGAAATACAAGCCTTTGCATCAGAGTATGGGCATGAAATTAATGGTCGTGATGTTATAATTGTAGAACAATTAATAGATTTTTTAGGAAGGGGTAACTGATGCATACCTATGAATTTATATGTGATGGTTGCGCTACCAAGATCAACATGGAAATCCATAAAGAGTTAGATTATAACCTTCATTGCCCTTGCGGATTAAAAATGACTTTGGTATTTTATTTAAAAAGTCCAGATACAAGAATAGAATAATACTATGTGTGAATCGCAAACTCCTTCAGGATGGGATATTGGTGGTTTGCCAAAGTCTATTAGTCCTATTAGCAATACAATAGATGAATCAGTAGACAATGTTTTAGATATTAGTATTTTATGACTTTACAAAACTCGTTTAGATTGGTATACTTATAATATGAAAAAAATAATAATAACTTCTTTATTAATATCATTGTTTATGCCAATTGCATCTGCTGATGCTACAACAAAATCATTAAAAACTAAAGCCAATAAGGCTTCTTGCAAAAACATTAAAACAACTTACCAATCAGAAGTTATGTCTAAGTGGTCTAATGGAATGGCCAGTGACCAAGATGTATTAAAAGAAATAGATTTTAATATAAACATGCTTAATAAAAAACAAAAATCTACAACTGGAAAAATTAAAACGACAATTTCTTCTTGGATTGTAGCAGAAAAAAATACAAAAACAGCACTAAATGATAAAAATGTTGAAGCAATTACTTTTGCTATGAATTTAAAAATTAAATCTATTACGCAATTTGATAAACTATGTAAGGAAATAGAAAAATAAATGGAAAAAACACAAGAAATTATAATAAAAGAAATACGTGAAGAAATAGCCCAAAAAATTGAGGCTATTGAAATTGAAGCAAGCAAAACAAATGCTGTGGGCATGAGAATTCTTGCTGCAAAAATTGCAAGGGGTCATTAAATGATACAGAAATTCTTAGTGATATACTTATTATATGTCTAAAGAAATAATATTTACTAATGTGCTTGGATTAGATTTTTTTCCACCTAAGCCAGCAGTAAAAGAAGTGCCAGATTGGTATAGAGATACATCAGAATATATTGGCAATGAAGTAAAAAAGGTTCCTAATGATGGTAGTTCATCACACACAATTAAAAAGTGTATGCCTGTATTTGATGCAATAACTTCTGGCTATATTCTTTATACTCAGGTAGATGTTCAGGTAACGCAACAAGATAACCTACCATACTACAGTTGGGCATCTCAACATGCTATTGATTTTCATCCAATTGTTCAAGCACCTTTGCATCCATTAAAAAATGAAGCACCATATCCTAAATGGATGAATCCTTATGCAATTGCCACTCCACCTGGATACTCAGTTTTATTTACACAACCAATGCACAGGGAATCTGTGTTTACTATCCTTGAAGGAGTCGTAGACACTGACCAATACAAAGCCCCAGTTAATTTTCCATTTGTACTTAATGATGTTAAATGGGAAGGGATAATACCCGCAGGAACTCCAATGGCTCAAATAATACCATTTAAAAGAGAGTCTTGGAAACATAAAATAGGATCTAATAAAGAACGAACAGAACTAGATCTAGTAATTAAAAAGTTAAAAACCTTGCTTTTTAATTCTTATAAAAGACAATTTTGGACATCAAAAAACTATAGATAGGGAAAATGATGAAATGTAGAAACAGCACTGAAGATTGCAAGTTAAACATAACGCCGTTTGATAATGGGGATGTTTTAGAGTTTTGCACAGTTTGTGATTTTAAGTATTTACATGAGGCTAAAAACATAAAAAATAATCATTTAAATCCATATAAAAAAGAAAATTAAATTTTTTATATTTTTAACTATTTATTATATTAGTGGTCTGTAACTCAATTGGTAGAGTGCCAAACTGTTAATTTGGAAGTTGCTGGATCGTGCCCAGCCAGACCAGCCAAGCCTCTGTAGTTCAGTGGATAGAACAATGGACTTCTAAGCCATGTGTCGCAAGTTCAACTCTTGCCAGGGGTACTATCTGGTATCATAGAAGTATGTTTTGTGACTACTGTGGTGGCAGGTTGGTTAATGGCGATTGTAATAATTGTTTTAGCAATTCTAGTGCCCTGAGAGATTTTGAGGATGAAGATGACTAACTGGACAGATGAACTAACCGAAAAACAAAAAGAACAAGTTTGGGATTTTATTGTGTTTACAGTTAAAGAAATCAGGGATCAGATTGCTGTAGATATTGAAGGTACTGCAAAACTTTGGAAAGCAAAAGGATTAAACAAGTCTCGCAGAACACAAAAAGCATTTGATATTTCTGCTGCAATTGCTAGAGGACAAAATGAGGTTCAAATTGAAAAACCTTGAAGATGGCATAAAGTCAATACTTCTTGACATTGGACAAGACCTAAAAGTTCATAAACTAGATAGTGATAGTTATATTATTGACATAGAATATGATAAGTATACTATTAGAATTATGGAATTATTTAAAGAATACTTGGAGCACTAATGGCAAAGATAGTATTTCTTGGTAACTTTGAGGTTCCTTATAGCAGCGAGAATCATCATGTTAAGTCTTTAGAGTCTCTTGGACATACCGTTGAAAAGTTGCAGGAAAAAAAAGCAACAAGCGAACAAATATTAAAACAAGCATTACAGTCAAACCTTTTCATTTGGGTTCATACGCATAAATGGAATACACCAGGATCAATGCCAATGGATAAAGTATTAAAACAATTAAACTCTGCTGGTATACCTACTATGACCTATCATCTTGATTTGTGGTTTGGTATTGAGCGTCAAAAAGATTTAGAAAATGATAATTTTTATAAAACAATTGGGCATTTCTTTACAGTTGACAAACTAATGGCTGATTGGTTTAATCAAAATACAAATGTAAAAGGACACTTTATCCCTGCTGGTGTTTACGATAAAGAATGTTATATTCACTCAGATTATGACAAATATGGATTTGAATACGATGTTATTTTTGTTGGTAGCAGAGGATATCACCCTGAATATAAGTATCGCCCAGAACTAATAGATTTTTTAAGAAAGACATACGGTAAAAGATTTCTTCATGTTGGTGGAGATGGAGATACTGGAACTGTACGTGGTGATGCATTAAACCGTATGTATGCAAAAAGCAAGGTAGCAATTGGAGATAGCCTTAATATTAACTTCAACTATCCTTACTATACTAGCGATAGATTGTTTGAAAGTACTGGTCGTGGTGGCTTTACCATCTACCCTCGCATTAAAGGACTTGAAGAATACTTTGAAGATGGCAAAGAGATTATTTTTTATGAACATGGCAACTTTACAGATCTAAAAGAAAAGATTGATTATTATTTATTAGATGGTATATCAAGAGAAAATATTAGATTAGCAGGGCATGAAAGAACTAAGAGCGAACATACTTATGTCCATAGATGGAGTTCAATTATAGATGAATTAGGAATAAAATGAAATATGTAGTCGTTGTTCCTTATACAGTTCAATCTATAATGGATGAGTTTATGGCAACGTGTAAACTTGAAAATATTTTACAGGTTGATAACACAACTAACAATATTGGCTGCATGGCAAGTCATAATCTTGGTGTTGACAAAATGTACGAAACTAAGTCTGATTGGCTTATAGTTATTAGTCCAGCAATTCGTTTTGGTGAGTCTGGTGGCTTAGATTTTATAGAAAAACTTAAAAGTACTGAATACAAAATTGTAGAAGGTATGGGTGTATTTGGATGGCATCTAATTGCTTTTCATAAAGATGTAATAGATAAAGTTGGAAAATGGGATACTAACTTTACTCCGTATGGATATGACGATCTTGATTTTAGTATTAGAATTCAAAAAGCATTTCCATATGCATTTTCAGATGACAAAAAATTTGTTGTTAATGCCGAGAAAGTTTCTCTTTGGACAAAAGAATTAGTTGATGTAAAAGATACAATTATGTCTCATAGCATGAAGTTAAACAAAATTAATACAGATGACCCACATCACAGAGAATACTATGAAAGAAAATGGGGTAGGGTTCCTGGAACAGGAGAACATCTTCTTAATACATATGAGCACCCATTTAATAACCCAGAAAATGACATAACATATTTTTCTGATGACTATTATAATAAATGGATAGAAAAAGAATCAACAAAAAATAATTTACAATTTAAAGAAACATTAATTACCTGCACAAATTGCGGTAATACTTTTAAATATAAATCAACAAATATTGAAAATAAAATAGAAATAACTACGTGTGGCGTCTGTAATCCAGTACTTATAGAACACAATAGACTAAGGGGAATAAAATGACAGAGATGGTTGAAGCAGTTATTAATGGAGAGTTTAAAATAACACTACCAAAACATCGTGCAGATAGACCAGACTGGTATCAACCACATGGTTGGGAAAAGCCAAGGCTAAAGCATATGTCAGAAAATATTTCATCTGGAGATGTTATGTATTATGTTGGGGCAGAAGAAGGAGAGATGCCTGTCCTATGTCAAATGTGGGGATCAGAAGTTGTTTTATTTGAACCTAATCCAAAGGTTTGGTCACACTTTCCTTTGCTTTGGAGTGCTAATAATTTAGAAATGCCTCTTGCTTGCATACCTGGTTTTGCATCAGATAAAGATAATAAACTTGCACGTATTTATTACAATGAGTTTCCTCCAGAAGCAGATGCTCCTATTGAAGCAGCACATGGATTTAAAGAATTGCAGTATGAAGCAGATAAGTATGGTCAGACAAAGATTGATACTCTAGTTTATGAAAAAGGATTAAAGCCACCTACAGGCATATCTCTTGATGTTGAGGGCAGTGAGTGGCGTGTTCTTGGTGGTGCAGAAAAGGTAATGAGAGAATTTAGACCAAAGATTTGGCTGTCTGGTCATCCAGAGTTTATGATAATGTACTGGAAAGAATACCTTTATGATCTTAGACAGTTTATTAAGGGTATTGGATATACAGAACATCTAATAGATTATCAACATGAGGTTCATTTTTATTATGAACCAAATTAAATGCTACCTATATTCTTTTAATAAAGAAGACTCTGCTAGCCATAAATGGGATTATGGATTGTTAAAAGAATTTTTTACTAAATATGACATTGAACAAATAAATGTTACATCTTTGCCTAATGAAGAAAGGGCATTTGTTGTTATTCCTGGTCCGCAAAATATTGGTCATGAAGATTTAATATCTAATGAATTAAATAAGATTAATAGAGTTGTTTTATTTATAACAGGTGATGAAAGTGGATCATTTGATATAGATAAAGTTAAACATGATAACATTGAAATATGGATTCAATGTCCTCATAAAAAACATAGTAAGTATAATAAGTTAGCCCTTGGCGTACCACAGCATTTAAACAAAAATTTACCAGAGTATCAAGACAAAACTTACGATGTATCGTTTGCTGGACAGATTACACATCAAAGAAGGCAAGAGTTGGCTAATGTAATGCCATTAATACCTAATTCTTTTTACGGACCAACAGAGGGTTTTGCTCAAGGATTAAAGCCAAAACTTTATTACGATAAAATGTTTATTAGTAAAATTATTCCTTGTCCAAGTGGGCAGGTTGTAATAGATTCTTTTAGGTTTTATGAAGCAATAGAAATGTTATGTTTACCTATTGCAGATGGGGTTGATTCACAAGGTAGGTCAATGAACTATTATAATTTTATTTTTGATGAAAATGTTCCAGTGGAAACAGTAACTCATTGGAACTCATTAAAAAAAATAGTTCCAGAACTATTAGAAAACTATCCAAACAATATGCATCAAGTTGTTTGTTGGTGGATAAAATATAAAAGAGATCTTGGCATAAAATTAATGAGGCAAATAAATGCATAAAAGAGATGTAACAATAATCCTTGCAACATCAATAATTCCAGATCATCCTAATACAACAATGATAGATCAAACAATTAATGACTTGCGTGTTCATTTTCCAGACAATGAAATTATTATGCAAATAGATGGATTAAGAGATGAACAACTTAATCGTAAAAAAGATTATGATGAATATAAAAATCGTATACTTTGGAAATGTTTACATGAGTACAAGAATATATTGCCAATAATATTTAATAAACATAGTCATCAAACCACAATGATGAAAGAAACAATTGGACTTATAAATACTGCAGCAATGCTTTATGTTGAAGGAGATGCACCATTAACTCCAGATGAGCCTATTGACTGGCAAAAATGTTTAGATATGTTAGAATATAATAAAGCAAACACTATTCGTTTTCATTTTGAGTCATCAATTCCAGAACCACATAATCATTTAATGTTTGGCCTAGAAGATGGTTTTATGAAAACTGCACAATGGAGTCAAAGACCTCACTTAAGTACTGTACAATACTATAAAAATATTGTTATTCCATTCTCTAACCCACAAACATTTATTGAAGATAGATTCCATGGAAAAATTCAGGATGATGTTTTGCCAGATGGTAAATTTTATCAACATGGTTGGGATAAACATAAACTTTGGATTTATCATCCAGAAGGAAATATTAAAAGATCTTATCATCTAGATGGTCGTCAAGGTACAAGAAAGTTTACAAGTGATGATGATATATGGGGATACAAAGAGTGAGAATAGGAATTATTGCTAGATCTGATAACACTGGTCTTGGAAATCAAACTAAAGAACTTGTTAATATGCTAAATCCAAGCAGTATACTATTGATTGATTCAACACCATTTAATAAAAATAAACAACATCCAGAATGGTATGTGAATTACAGTTACATTAAGTCAACTGGCTTTCCAAGCCTTCAACAAATTAAATTATTCCTTAGTCAAGTTGATGTTGTTATTAGTTGTGAAACATTTTATGATCAAAATTTTGTAAGATATGCAAAAAAGTATGGAGTAAAAACAATTCTTCAGTATAATTATGAACTGTTTGGCAATCTTGCATCGCCAAACCTTCCAATCCCAGATGTTCTTTTGTCTCCGAGTGTTTGGCATATTGATCATGTAAAAAAACTTTTTTCTAAACAATCAAAAGTTATTCATTTACCACCACCAACAAATTCACTAATGTTTTCTATGTCTAAAGAAATAAACTTATCTAAAGATCACAATAAAATATTACATATTGCTGGAAAAAAAGCAGCAAAAGATAGAAATGGAACTAACACTGTCCTAGAAATGCTTAAATATTCTAATGCAGATTATGAGTTAGTTATTAAAAGTCAGAGTGAAATAGATACAAAAATAAAAGATTCAAGGCTTAGGATTGAAATAGGCAACCCAGATAATAGGGAAGATATGTATGCTGGTTTTGACGCCATGGTGCTTCCTAGACGTTATGCAGGGCTTTGTTTGCCTATGAATGAGGCTCTTATGAGTGCCCTTCCAGTTTTCATGACCAATATTTCACCTAATGACTATATTCTTCCAAAAGAATGGCTTATTAAATCTAAGTTAATTGAAACTTTTAGAACCAAAACTAGAATTGAATTATTTGAAGCAGATTCTGTTGTTCTTGCAGAAACAATAGATAATTATATTAATAATAAAAATAAGATTATTGAAAAACAAAAAGCGTTTGAATTAGGATATAATAATTTTGATCCCAATAAATTAAAAAATAGTTATTTGGATATTATTTCTCATATTTAGTTTTTTGAGTAAATTGTTTTCTAAGTATATTATTTAGTATCATGTCAAATGAAGTATCTGCACTTGATAAGTATATGTTTTCGTCTTTTTTTATATTGTATGACTTTAAAACTAAAGGACCTTTAGTATAAACTTTCACATCTTCTATTTGTTCTCCACCAACATTAAATATATTTCCATATATAGATCTCCACAAAAAAGAATCATTGTCTTTAAGAGTTTGCCTTAATTTTTCTTTTTCCATTATCATTGGAACATGCAACTCGTAATCAAGTGGATCTTCAATGCCCAATGACTTAATTTTTTTATATGTGGCAGCAAGTTTTCTAGTATAGTTAGAGTTTGAATTAATCTTTTGATATAAATTTATTTTATCTAAAAGTAAACCACCGTGATATGTTTTAATCGTATTAATATTTTTAATAATGTAAAAATCATCATTCATTAATACAAATTGTTCAGAAATTTCATCAGAATTACAAATAGCATTAAGATTTTGAATTGCATTTCTATATTTAGTTAATGTTTGTTTAATATTAATATGGTTTCCAAAATACCAGCCTGGTTTACCACCAACAACCCATATGTTTGAGTCTGGAAAACTTTCAACTACAGATCTAATTGAATACCTTAGTTCTTCATTGCTTCCATCTTTACATATATAAACAAAATCCATAACTCTCCAATATAAAAATTAAGAAAGGCGAATCTATTTTAAGTAAATTCGCCCTTCCTAATTAACTAACTACTTCTTTTTAGCAGCAGCCTTTTTCTTTGCTGGAGCCTTCTTAGCAGGTACAATCTTGCTAAGTGCATCTGAAACAGCACCAGTATCTGGCAGTACGCCAAATGCCTTATCGTTTGGATTTAGTGCTCTTAATGCAACTGGTGCTAGAGCAGCAACTAATGCAGCCCAAAGATCTTTAGGATCTGTCACGCCAGCCATATAAAGTGCAATTACTGAGCCAAGAACAGATCTACCGTATGATGCTAGCATTGCTTTATTTTTATCGTTTAGTATATTATTCATTATTCCTCCTAGGATATAATTTGTGTTATTGTTGTAAAGCCAATCCATAAACCAATAATTCCTGCGACTCCCGCAAAAACTGGTGGTGCTGGTACTGGCAATTTGAATGCTGCGAACACGACACCGCACCCAAAACCTGTTAGTATTGAAAAAAATATTTCTTTCATTTTTTAATCCTTTACTATATTTTCTGGAAGTAGTTCCATAAGTTTTTGTGAGTAATTATTAAGACCTTGCTTTTTTAATTCCTCTGAAACTTCTTTAATAGTTTTTTGAGATGTTTCAATGTATTCAAATGCCCAATCTCTTGAATCAGACAAGAATTTTATAAAATTTTCTTTATGTATGACATCTTCAGATTGGCTATCAATACTTTTATTTTGAAACAATACTTCTTTTAGACCTTCGTTTTCAAGGAATAACTTTGTTAAAGCAAGATTACATTTTTTTAATTTATCAAATAAAGCCAGGTATGCAACACTAAGAGATATTGACATTGTTGCAAAAAATATTAAAATAGCAGTTCTCATACTATCTATTGTACTCTATTCCAGGCATGATTAAAAGTCCTCACCTTCAATGTCAAACAAATCTAGTTCAGATAACCTGCTCATTCGTGAGGCAAAAAACAAAGAAAATGCAATTGCACTTGATATTGCTGCTAATACTAATATAATAATCTTTTTTTTCATTTTGGAATGCTCACCCCACATCTTGTACAAACATCGTAAGTTTTTCCAGTAAATGGACAAGATCCTGATAAAACAAGTGTGTGTTTTTTTATTTTGCATATAATATATTTAATCATTATTCTCCCATTGTTTTATTGTATCAATAAAATAATTATGTGTCAACAGTTTAGGAATTAAAAAATCTTGTTTTCTTAAAATATTTTTATAATTTTCTTTTTTGATATTGTCTAAGATAAAGTTTGCATTTCTTTTAAGAATAACATTATCAATAATTTTATTTCCTATTAAAATATAGTGATATGAGTATGCAGAAAAAATTTTATTTTTATAAAAATCAAAATCATTAAATAAAGTTTTATCTTTACAAACACTCAAAATATATTTTATCTCTTCTGGCATTTCATTGTTTTTTGTAAAATTTTTCCAAAAACTAGTATTTATTTTATTTGTTACATAGTGTAAATATAAAAAGTTAACAATTTCTTGAGTTTCTTCTAAATACATATCATTAAATCTTTTTTTAACTAAATTATTTTTTGTAGTTAAGTTTTGTTTATTTGACATAAATTTTGTTAAAACCGTGATTAACTGCATTATTGATGTTGCCTCTAATGGTTCTAAAAATCCAGAGGATAGACCAACAGCCAAACAGTTTTTGTTCCAAACTTCTTCAAAACATCCTGCTTCAAAATTAAAAGCGCCTTTATCTTTTCTAGGATATATTGGCTCAAACCCTAAGTAATTTTCTATTTCTTTTTTTGCTTCTTCGTCTGAAATAAAGTCACTGTCAAAGACATATCCACATCCATACCTATTTTGTAATGGAATCTTCCACATCCATCCATAGTCCATTGCAATTGCCTCTGTATACGGTGGTATGTCTTTGTCTATTTCTAAAAAAAATGGAAGTGCTTTTTTTGCTGGAAGATACTTTGAATAAGATTTCCATTTTATTTTATAATGTTTTCCTATAATTAATCTTCTAAAACCAGAACAATCAAAAACAAAATCACAACTTATTTCTTCTTTATTTGTTTTTATTTTGTTTATATATCCTTCTAAATCTTCAGATATTTCGCTTACAATTCCTTCTTTTCTTAAGATTCCTCTAGACTCTCCAATCAATCTTAAATATTTTGCTAAAAGGTTTGCATCAAAATGAATAGATATATTAGATAGTTGATTCATGCTGATAGGATTGTTTTCTTTTAAATATGGGACTTGAAAATTATTTGAAAATTTCTCAACAAAGACATAATCTTTAAATTCATGATCATTTAAAGAAGCGCAGTAATGAGAAAAGTTTGTATCGTTTTCTATAAAACGACTATTTAAATAAAAATTATAATCATTTGATGCCTCATTTATTGACTGAAACGGATGAAAATAACTATCCTCTTTTTCAGACCAATTTGTAAATTTAATTCCATTTTTTATTGTTGCATTGCAATTTTTTATTAAATCTTCTACTGATATATCTAAAAAATTCATAAAGCCAATAATGTTTGGAGTAGATCCTTCTCCTGCACCAAGAATGCCGTATTCTTCACTTTCTACTAAAATAATATTATCTTCTTGATATATTTTTTTTGCATATAAAGCCGTTAGCCAACCAGCAGACCCGCCACCAACAATAACAATATTTTTCATTTAACAGCCTCTCTAGTGACTAATACTACAGCGCCTTCCATCTCTAATGCTTTTTTTAATTGAACGGTGTATTGCAGTGCCCGAATTTTTTCATCATGAACCATTTTAGCAAATTGTTTTTCATTTAACTTAATTGTAAGAAAGTGATCGTTGTCAACAAGTTCAACAGAAAATCCTTTTGGAGCCTGTATTGAATGAAAGGCTTTTCGCATAGAATCTGTATACATTATTTTCTACCCCACTGAATATAATTCCATCCACGTTCATGTGCGTAATAAATAAATACTTTGACAACAGTTTCCCAAAATGCAATTGTTATAGAAAGTGAAGTATTTTTTGTAATAACATAAGCAACAGCAACAGAGGACAAGGTTCCCCATATGCGATAACTTAATGCCTTAACAAATGATCTAGTCTTGGTTACTTTCATCATCTATATCTTCCTTAAACATGCCTTTAATATATCGGTCTTCTGCATCTACAATTCCTTGCCCAACATTAGATACCCAGTTGACGACGTTTTTCAGTAGCCGAAATAGCATGAATCTCTGCCCCCAAATCTACTTGTTCAATCTTGTATCCAACATCACGACCATAAACAATGTTAGTAATGTTTGGCAAACGCAATACCATTGCATCCTTCATAAATTCATCTTTATCAATATAACCCTTTACTTCATCAAATGTCAGTGGATCTTTTTCACTAGTTTTGTATGTATTACGTATTCCAAGTAGTACCTGCTCTGTTCTTTTCCCTGCCTCTTTATACAAAGCATGATGCCCTTCATGCCAAGGTTGATAGCGACCAAGCATCAATGTTGTTGGAGCGGACCAATCATGTAATTCAAATAAAGAAATAATTAAACTTGCTTTATCGTATGGATTTTTTTCATGATCAGAAAACATAAAGTCAAACTCTTTTGGTGTTGTAAATATTTTATTTGTGTCTTCAAATCTACCTTTTTGAATTGTATCCATAAAAATTAAAATATCTGGCTTACCAAATGCCTCTCTTGTAGCATCTGTTGGACAGACAAAATCTACAATTACTGGAGCAACTCCTTGCTTAGCAATAAGCCTAGCCATTTCACCCATACGTCGTGCTTGCTCTATGCGATCTTTAGCGGTAAAACCAAGATCCGAATTAACTGTTGATCTTACCTCATCTGCATTAAGATGAATAGCATTTATACGGTCTTTAAGTGATTTTGCCAGTTCCGTTTTACCAGATCCAGGTAGTCCAATTATTTGTATAATCACTATATTACTCCATTGTCAGTGCTTGCCAAGTGTTTGACCAGTCTTGTTTAGATTTATGTTTATTAAATTCTCTTGAGATTTCTCCAGTTTCAAGATAAATACCTCCCCAAATTCCCCACTCTTTTCCAGATACTCCATTAGCAAAACATGTTTTTCTAACAGGGCACTGTCTACAAAGTGCATCAACGTTATGTCTAATTCCTTCTTCATCTTCATACTTATCAAAGTATAAATTTGTTTCAAGACCTAAACAAGAAGCCTCATCTTTCCATAAATGCTGCTTCAAGATTACTCCCTATACTTATTTGGAATATCCCAACCATTACGACCTGGTTTGTATATTTTATGTAAGTACCACTTATCTTTTATTCTAATTCCATTTACAGATGTTTTTGCCATGTCTGATTCTTTTAGATCAATAACATTCCATCCATCCCAAACAAGGTTTTTGTTTTTGTTTACAATTTTATCCATTGTATTTAAACTTCTAATAATCATATGCTCTCCTAATACCTAAAAATTCCAACTTCAATATTTTTTGATTCAGCACTAGAAACTAATCTAGATTTTGACTCATTTGGTTTGCTTAAAAAAGCAAAATAATTTACCTGGTTCATATTTGTATCAAGCCATGAAGGTGCTGTATTATAAAATTTAATTTTTTTACCTCTAGCCTTCATGCCACGTTCAGACAAATTAGAAAATTCTGAAACAAAATTATTCACTCTTGCTGGACCAACAGAATAAATTATAAATTCTTTATCATCTTGTTTCATTCCAGACAAGGCAACGCTCATAGCACGAAGAAAAACATTATAATCGTTAAACTCCGCTGTTCCCTGAACCGCCACTATCATTTGATTCCATTCCTTTTCTTAAGTCATCTAATATAGATAACATTTTTACTAAATCTTTTTTTGACAAATTTTCAATATCTAATGGTTTTACCGTGCTTTCATCTACTCTTCCATTAATAGCCTTAGCAGTATAAAACACATTGTCTAATATCCAATATGCACTACCTTCGGTTATTACAACCTTTAGCATGTTTTTTTGAACATGTTTTTGAGACTGTGTTATAACCTTTGGTTTATCAAACATTTCTTTTGGAATAACATCTTTAACCATTTCATAGATATTGCTTTGTCTATATCTAATCTTTGATAAAAATCTTCCTCTTTTTTTATTTGATATTTTAATTATAGACCATGAGACAACGAATGTCAACCCCACAATCAACAAATATTCCATTTTTTACTTAGATTTTTTTTCAGATTGCTTATTTAAACTTAAAAGCATAGAGTTAAGTTTATTTATCTCAAGTTGTAACTTTAACAAATCCAATTCTGTATCAGATAGTTTTTGTTTATAAAATGTTACTAGTTGAACTAATTCATTTTTATCTAAATTTTCCACTTATCCCCCTATTTTTTTAGATCAAAGGCAGTGCCCTGCCAAATTTTTTCTACCTTTTTCTTTTCTCGTTCTACAATTGTACGACTCCAAGTAAAACCTGCATCCCCACCCCAAGCATCCCACATAATTCTTCCATTAGATGGATTACTTGTATTATAAAAATCTTTTCCTTTTTTGTCTACCTCGTGACGTGAAAAAAAAGAAAACATTCTTTTAACAGTATCAAGAGACATAGATCTTCCAGCAACTATATCTGTTGCCCTTCCCCAGCCAACTGGAGTTCCAGCACCTGTTGCTTTGCCATCAGCCTTCCATTTAAGTGCACGACGTGCTGCTGCTTTCATTCCGTCATTAGGTGTATATGTATCAGCCATTTTTATTTTCCTTTTTTATTTTTGGAGAGTATGGTTCAATTTTTGATTTGATCCTACCATCTTTATATAAACGTACTATCCAACCATCTTTAATTTGCATTGGATTAAAAGCAGTTGATTTTCTTTTTGGCATTACTTTGTAAATCCCTTTGGATCAAAAACGCTTCCATCCCAAATTGTTTTAGTTGTTTTAGGCTCAGACTTATATGTACCACCACGTCGTTTATATTCAGCAACTACCCATGCATTGGCAACCGCAGATGGATATACATCAAACTTATCTTTTGCTGCTTGCACAACTCTTGCATAAAGTTTAGGATTTGATGGATTGCTTCCACCACGTCTTGGCTTAATCATGTCTTCATAGTTAGGCTTTTCTGCTTTACCAATTTGTGCATCATACATTGCCATCAATGTTTCTGAATCTGTTTCTGGAATTCCTGAATCAGTTGAACCCATTTCAACAATTAGATCAACAGACACAGATAGTGATTCAATTTTAACAACTTCTGACATGCGATGATAAACAACACATTCTTCTTCTTCCCATGCACCATCTTCTTCTTCATACATGCGAATAATAACTGGTTTGTCGTCTTCTGCATACTCCATTGAATATTCAGAACCAGCAAGTCCAAGTAAACCAGGGTTTGTCATTACATACTCAACACGACCAACTTTAATTTCATCATCTTCATTGATAAACATAACAAAGTCACCTTCTGTGACCATTGACTTTTCTACTGATGTAATTGATTTGCGAGCAGTGCTTGCCCAAATTGCACGAGCCTGTGCTGCTGCTTTAGCCTTTGTAGGGTGGCACCCATGAACTGTTCCATCTGCACTTACTGTTGGGTATCCATCGCATCCGTATGTACCCTTTTTGCCTGCACGATATCCTCCTGCTGGCTTTCCGCCTCCGCCTACTGGCATAATGAACCTCCTAGGTTTATATACTGATTATATCAGAGTTCTTCTCTTGGAGATATAATTATGCGTTTAATCTCATACAAAGACCACTGATCCCTTGGTGAAAGTTTTTCAACCTCTTCTTTATTTAATGCCTTTTCTGATAGTGTTATTACTGGGTCTTTTTCAAATAGGTCAATATTTATATACCCTTTTTCCCAAAGCCCCATCACTTCAGTATTAACACTAGAAATATGATCTTCATATAATTCTGGCATAAGTTCTTTAATTTTAGGAGTAAACGCATAAAGCAACTCTCCAGTTTGAGAATCAACCCCTGCAGCCTGAATTCCACCCTTTAAGATAAGATCTTCTATAAGTTCATCATCATTCATTATTCTAGTCCTTCTTTACTTTTAAGTCTATCCAATATTGCATTATTTTTTAAATTTTTAAAAAGTCCTATTTCAAAATCTTCATCAAATAACTTTCTCATATGTGGACAAAAAATTCTTGCTTGCTCCATACATTCAAGATGCAATGGATGGAAGTCTGAAAAAACTTTTGGTCCATCATGTGTTGTTAATTCAACTGGTGCAGTAATCCATCTTTGTGTAATTTCTTCATCATTAATCTTTATTCCACAATAGCCACAGATGCTATTTTTAAATACTAAATCTTCATTAACTTGGTTCAATCCAAGATGTCCTTTAGATTCAAACCTATCTTCAGACTGCCAAGGAATTGGAACCTTTTTTGCCATACCCTTTCTATTTGGAAATGCAAAAGGTCTTGGAAGACCAACAGTGTTTATATCTTCTTCTCTCCATTGCCAAGCACCATCAAAATAGTTTTTTTTCATTATTTACCATCATTAAAAAATAAACTATCAGACATATATATCTCTGAATCAAAATCATTAATACTATATATGTAATCCATATCTTTAATGCTTAATGTATCATATATTTCTTTTGATCCAATAGTAATATTATGATCATACTTTTTATGTTTATCAATAAAAGATTTTTTATTTAATCCAAAATCATTTAAAATTTTTTGCATTACATTTAAACATGTTGAGTCATTAAGTTGAGAATTTTTTAATAAAATATTAGTATTTTTAACTCTATTCATTACTTTATTTTTATCTACTTTAATTGACATAAAGTCAGGATCCATTCCACTAGTTGGATTAAATGGATTTAAATTAAAATTTTTCTTTGTATATAAAAAGTTTTTAACTTGATAGTTTTCAAGAAGGTTTTTATTTTCTTTTACCCAATCAATAAAGTTTGGTAATCCGTCTACTGGCTTTCCTTCGTGACCACCATTTTTATAATAAGCATAATGACTGATTGTCCTTTTTAATGGATCTCTAAAGCATGATAACGTATATATCTTTTCAATCTCTTGCCACCCTAAGTGATATTCTCCATCTATATATTTAATAGAATTTTCATTAAATATGTTAAATAAACTATGAACAAACATATTATTAATATATGTGCCACCGCATTTTGCTATTTGTAAATGGTAAAAAGTTTTATTTAATTTGTCCATTTATAAATAACTCCAAACTATTTTTTGTTTGTGCACCTGAAATACGATTAATTTGTTTTTCATTTTCAAACAATATAAAGGTTGGTACTGAACTGATTTCAAAATTTTTGACTAATTCTTTTTCAATATCAACATCTATAATTTGAAAAGAGTGTCCATCTTTAACTAACTCTTCAACAATTGGGCGAACCTTTTTACATGGACCACACCAGTCTGCTGTAAAATAAAATACGTTTTTCATTTTCCAGACTTTGCTCTAGCCTTTTTTAATGCTTCAAAGTCTTTAACTTTAGTATCACCAAGATATCCCCATGCATATCCATCATTAATCATTTTATCATTAATAGATTCTGTTTCACCATTTACATATAGCCAACCCAAAATGCGACCAAACTTTTCTGAAGAGTTCATTTTTTCTGTTTTAATTACAACAGACTTAGCATCTTTGAGTTGTTTTTTTAAGTATTCTTTAGACTCAAGACCAAGGACTTTTTCTGCCTTATCTGTTGTGCGAGATTCAGGAGTATCAATACCAGCAAGTCTTACACGAGATGCAAATAAAATATCAAACCCTAAATCAATTAAAACATCAATTGTGTCTCCATCAACAACACTTTTTACTTCTTTAACAAAATATTGATACATTAGTAGTCCTTGCCTTTCGCTTTGTTTTCAACTAATTTTTCACGCTCATCAATTATTGTAAGCATAAATGCCATCATTTTTGCATAGCCTTCTGGATTATCAATAATTTTATTGTAGTGATGACCACAAAACATTAAGTCTCCAGTTAGTCCAGTTATCTTTACAAGGGCTTCTGCAGCACAAGAATCACAACGATCCATTGGGCCAAGAGCCCACTCTTTGCTTACAACTTTTTCTGCAATCATTGTATTCATAGTATACCGTTACTTTCTATTATCTGTAGAATAAAATCCTGGGGCATTAAACATAACTCCAGGTGACGACCATTGCCTTTGCATTGTTTTATTACAGCATGAAGGTTCCCTATCTTCACCAAACTCTCGTTTAAATTCAATAGTAGAAGAACACGTTACACATTTATAATCGTATACTGGCATATATCTCCATTTACTAACAATCTATTAATTATAGCATTAGGCTATTGTTCGTGTCAATCTATGGTACGTTCTTATCCTATGACAATTAGCACAGACAACTTCACATTTCTCTATTTCTTTTTTTATTGCTTTCCATGAAAATCCATCATGAATCATTCTTGAAATATTATATTTTTTATCTCTTACATGATCAAAATCTAAAATAATGTGATTGTTAATTCCACAATCTACGCACCCAGAGTCTTCTTTAATTTTTGCAAGCCTTTTTTTATACTCTTGCTTATTATAATGGTCTAACTCTTTGTCAGTCATTAACCATAATTATATCAGTGTGTATAAGCCCTACACAGGTATTCCAAGCACTTAGGCCAGGGAATATATAGAAAGGTAACTACTCCATCCCAAGGTCCTGTGTAGGGACTGTTTATATTATACTACTTGATCTTAATAGACTTTGGTTTCTTTTCTTCTGGAACTATTCTATCAATATGAATTGTTAGCATACCGTCCTTAAGTTCAGCACCAGTAACTTCCATATATTCTCCTAAAGAAAATGTGCGGGTAAACTTACGACCAGCAATTCCCTTATGAACAACTTCAGCATCTGTTACTCCTACAAGTTCTCCCTTAATAACAAGAGATCCATTATCAACAGAAACATCAATGTCATCTTTTGAGAATCCTGCTACTGCAAGAGATAGTCTATATGTATCTTCATCTAATTTAAGAAGATCGTATGGAGGATATGATTGAGAGTTTATTTTATGTGCATTACTAAGTCTGGCTAACTCTCTATTCCAGCCAATAAAAAATGGATCATTAAAAAGATCCATAGTTAAGTTTGTTACCATTTTATTCCCCTTTCAAGCGAATAAGTTAATGTATCCCCATTTGGCAGATACAAAACAATTATACCATTTTATGAAGTAGAGTGGGTAGGACTTGAACCTACGATAGCCGAATTATGAGTTCGGTGCCTTAACCAACTTGGCTACCACTCCATTGCGTCCCCAACGGGATTTGAACCCGTGTTAACGCCGTGAAAGGGCGACGTCCTAGGCCACTAGACGATGGGGACAGTGGAGCGGAAGACGGGATTTGAACCCGCAACATCTACCTTGGCAAGGTAGTACTCTGCCATTGAGTTACTTCCGCAACCCTTATATTATTTAACCCAACCACCAAGTAATGAAATTAATGTTTGAACTTTAGAGTTAAGCAATGCTAATCCAGAATTTTGCACAGATTCTTGAATTTCATTTGTTGTTTTTCTACTATCAAATCCTATAGATTCTGTAGTATTATTTTTATTTACAGATATTGTGACAGAAGTATTTTCTAAATATCCATAAACAAAACCACCCCTTGTAAATAGATTATCTCCAACAGTATCATTATATGTAAACTGTGTTGTTGCTCCACCATAAATTGTTGCCGACGAAGTAATTTGATTTCCATCTTCATCTTCAGTTAAAGATTTTGTTACAGTGCTAGAATCTAGAACAGTAAATACACCAGTATTAGAGTCATAAGTTGTAGTGTTTGGTCCAAGCCAAAATCCACCACGATTTCCTCCAGTTACTGGGTCTGCAGCAACTTGAGGAACAACAGTTTGTCCTCCAAAAGTTCCTCCAGCACAAGCACTGCCACAAACAATAATGTTAGTAACATTTCCGTTTGAATCAAGAACTGCATATGTTGGATCTGCCTTTGCAACTGCAATATTTAAAGTTAATATTGCTGAAGCAAATAGTATAATAATTTTTAACTTATTTTTCATTTTTACTCCTTTATTTTAAATACTACTTGACATGGGTCTCCACCTGATTCCCACTCTTCTTGCTCTTCTTCTGTCATGTATGGATCGCCATCATGAGTATTGCAAAACGGTTCTGTTATCCATCCCCGATCAATTCCGTTATCAAGCCAAATTTCAAACTCTTTGTCTTCTGACTCTTTGCTTTGAATATCTTTTAGTATTTCTTCAAACTCTTCCATACTATAAGTATATCTCTAAATGCTTACTACGTCAACTGGACCCATGCAGGATGGGCTAAATTTAATAGCAGCATGAACTGCCCCCATAACACGATTACGTGCATTTTTTTGTTTATCTGTAGCAAATAAATATCCATATGCATATTCTGCTCCAGAACCCATTGCTAAATAATCAACAGTGTATTTAGATAAAGACATATCCACAGAACTATGTTCATATATTTGTCCACGAATTGCAATAATTAAACCAAGATCGCCCTCTTTAGACGTATCAACCCAAAAATCATTGTAGAATTCTCTAAGTTCTTTAATAAATTTAGTTTGCATAAACTTATCTATATCTTTAATATTAGGAACACTTGGTTTAAAGTTATAGCGGATTCTTTCTCCGTCCATTGATCCAGCATATCCAATTAAATATGGACCAATTTTCCAAACCTTTGGAGCATCAAGTGCTAATATTGTTCCGTCATCGCTAGCACCACGATCACCAGCCATATAGACTTTATCTTCATGGCGAACTACGGCGATACAAGTCATTAGAATACCCCTCCAGAATGCGGTATATTTAGTATACCAGCAAAACTTTAAACGGTCAAGCAGGTTATTTTATATGTTGACCGCAAGTTGGGCAGGTTTTTGCTTTATTTTGAGATTTTTTAGCAGGGGCTGCTGCTGTTTTTGATGCCCCAAATTTAGGTCTTCCAAAGCCAACAATTGAAATTAATACTCCAGCCTTATTTTTTTTGTAGGCACGTAATTGTTTGCAAACCTCTCCACCATTTCTTTGGCTTCCAGATTTCTTTGAAGAAGTATTACCTTCAATGCACCAAACTGTTCCATCTTCGTTATCCTTAATAACAATTCCTACGTGAGAAATTCTATCAACACCATCTGAAGGGAAATCAAAATAGGCTATATCACCTGGTTCTGGATCTGCAACATCTCCATCAATCCATGCACCAGCCTTCTTAAATGCTGATGCTCCGCCAGGTGTGTAAACAGTATTAGGAACCTTTACTCCTGCTTCATTTGCACACCAGTTAACAAATGAACCACACCATGGTTGAAAGTTTGCTTTTGTATAAGCGCCATATTTTGTTTCATTATCTTTAGGACCTTCAATAGTTCCAATTTCTGCTGTAGCAACTTCAATTAAACGTGCTGCTGTACCTTGTTCTGCCATTTTATTTATCCCAATCTGTATCAACTGGTTGTTCTTCTGGCATTGCACCATCTGGTTTTGCAGCCAATCGTGCTGCAGTTGCATCAATTTCTGCTTCTAATTTTTTGTCTGCTTGTGTATTTTTAGCATCCATTTCTTTGTTTGCTAACTGGGCTGCCATAACATCTTTAGCGCCAGACTGACCAATTAAAAGACCTGCTAATGTTCCTGTAATAAATGTTGCAACTGAACCAAGAACATTAAAAAACATTTTATCATTTTCTGATTGTGCACCAATTGGTTGGCTAACAAATAGAAGACCATACAAAATTCCTACTGATGTAAGAAATAGAATTGATCCTAGTGTAATACCTAAAATAAACTTTAATCTTGCATCTAAATCTTGTGGTGATAGTTTTTCTTTAGCCATTATTTTGTCTCCCCTGTTATATCAATATCTGTTTTTGTATCTATTTTAATCATATCTTTTGTGCATGTTCCAGATGCTTCGCAGACTGGAGGATTGCATTCAGCATTTTTCCAATTTTCTGGATTCTGACAAGGATATCGGTAGAAACCCTGATAGCCACATCCAGTTAATGGAAGGACTAGTAATGATACCAATAATAGATTACGAAGGGTTTTCATACCCTCCATTATACTATACTATTACTCTTCGTCTTCACGAATGCCAATGGTCACAAACCAGATGGCAATTGACGCTAGGGTCACATATCCTACTACAGTCTTTGCACTACCCTCTAAAACTACCCACGCTACAAAGAAGCCTAGAAATGTAAAGTTTTCACTTAAAATCGCCATGATTCTCTTTTTTAACCAGTTCATTATCTTCTCCTTATCATTGCACTACCAACTATGACCTGTCCAACTAGCACTGCTGCTACAAGGACTTCTTTAGCCGTTTGTCGTTCTTGTGGTGACATATCAGCGCCAATGCTTGCAAGTGCTAATAATACCTCACATTTTTGCTCTTCTGTTAAACCTTCAATAGCCTCATCTGGATCAAAACATCCAGCAATTGCTCCAACTAAAGCAGCAGGAGACTCTAATGTAAGTAATGCTGATGCTACTTCTGCTGTAATTACTACAGGGTTTCCATTTAAATCTGTTCTTACTTCTACTGGTATTTGTGGTGGAAGATCACGATATTCAAGTCCCGCTGCTGCAATATCTGAAGCAGTTACTGGTTCTCCATCTGCTGCTTCAATAAGAGCATCTGCTACCAATTCTTTTTCTGCAAGTGTAAATGTTCCATCTTCTGATAATGCATCAGATAAATTGTTTACTTCATCAGAGGTTATTTCTCCATCAGCCATTAATGCATCTAGAACCGCTTCTGCATCTTCTGCTGTTAAGTTACCATCTGCAACTAGATCTTCTACTACTGAAATAATTTCTTCTACTGTTAATATTTCTTCTTCAGTAGATTCTTCTTCAGTTGTTTCTTCTGTAGATGGTTCTTCTTCTGTAGTCTCTTCTTCTGTATTTTCTTCTTCAACAGGTTCTTCTGTGGTTGGCTCTTCTTCTACTGGCTCTTCTTCTGTAGGCTCTTCTTCAATAGGTTCTTCTACAGGTTCTTCTGCAGGAGGCTGTTCTATTGGAATTTCAACCGTTCCCCCACCAGTTAGATTGCTACTTTGTGAAGCGGGTATAGAAATAACAGTCTCAGTATAATTACTTACAGGACCAGACCAGTTAGCAACTCTAATAGTATATGTAGCGCCTTCTGTCAAACCAGTTAATTGAATAGACTCTGGCGCACCATCTGTATTATATGTTCCACCAGCATAAGGATTTTCTGCATCTGGATCATCTGTTATTACCTGATAAAACCAAATATTTGCTGCATATCCCTCTGGTAACTCTGGAATAATCGTTACTGTAGTTCCTTCAACAATTGGCTCTGCAAGTATTGGTGCAGGTGTAGGAATATTATTATTAATAGTATTAGTTAGTGTTGTTGCTCTTGTATTTAATGTGTTTTGTAAACTTGTTTTAGCAGATACCGCAGAATTTATAGTGTTGTTTAATGAATTAATTCCAGACTGCAATCCAGAAATTACAGAATTATTTGATGCATTTTGTGTTACAACTGGGCTTAAACTTGAATTTAACTGAAATATAGTTGCATTTGCAGCATCAACTGCTGCTTGAACAGAGGCATTATTTGGGTCTGCTATAGGATTAAAGTCTGGTCCTTGACTAATCTGTCCATTAAATCCAACACCACTATTTGTATCAACAATATCTGTTACAGTACCATTTGTTGTTTCTCTATAATTAAATCTTGCACCATTTGGAATTGGTCCAATAGCAGAAACATCTGCCTTCCATGCACCATTTATTGGATTTACATCAGCATTAAATCTAACTTGAACCATTTGTGTAGAAGCATCTTGTTGTGGAAATGGTCTAAGGTCCCATGCAATATCTAATGATGATCCTGTTGTTGCATAAGTAATTCCAGTTCCTGTACTCCATGTAGTCCAGTCCCATCCAGCAATAGAAACAGATGGAGCACTTGGAGTTTGCCAGTAGTTAGAGCCTTCATTAACACCAAAAGTAATAGTTGCATTAGAACCAACAAATACGTTATTGTATAAAGTTCCACCCATCAATAAATTAAATGGTAAATCCATACGAACGCCAGCATCATCTACACCAGCCAAAACACTTGTGCTTGCTCCAATAGTTGCTTGTAAAGCATTAACTGCATTTTGAGCATTATCAATTGCTATATTGGCTTGAGTTAATTCTGTTTGTGCCGTTGCTTGAGCAGTAACTGCTTCTGACCTTGCTGTAGTTAATTGAGATATTTCTGTTTGTGCTGCAGTTGTATTAATATTATTAATTGCAGTTTGGGCATTTGTTACAGTTATTTTGGCATCTTGTACAACCTGAGAACTTTGATCTACTGAATTAACTGTTAAATCAATAGCACTAATTGTATTGATTGCAGTTTGAACATTGTTTACACTTGCCTGTGCTGTAGAAACAGCAGTAGTTGTTTGAGATACTGCTGACTGTGCCTGAGATAATTCTGTTTGTGCCTGTACAACCTCAGTTGTAGCAGTTGTAGTGGCATCAATAGCCTGTTGAACCTCTGTTGTGGCTGTTGCAAGCGCTGTATTTACTGCTTGTTGAGCAGGGCTAACAACAACTTGTTCTTGATTTTCTGTAGCCCCTGCATGATCTGGTGCCATTATTCCAAAAACTGTGACACATAGTCCTACCCCAAAGCCTATTAATAGTTTGCGCTTTAGGTTATTCAATTGGGGGGCTAACTCCTATGCTTAATTATATGGTTAATTATATCATTTTTTATTTAATTAAACAACAAAAGTGTAATAAAAAAGAGGGCAGAAATTAATCTGCCCCCTAATTTATTAAGAATTTACTTCTTTAGAAGCAACTTCTGTAGTGCTTGGATTTGCTTGTTAATTGTTGCAATAAGTGCAACGATTGATTTCAAGATTTCAGCATTAGAAACTTCTGCTGAACTTGGAGCAATCTTATAAGAAACTACCTTAGCAGAATCTGTTGCTACATATGCAGGTAGATCAACTACTGCATTAAATGAACCAGTGTTGTTACCAACTGTAAATTGATAAGTTTTTGATCCATTTGCAAATGTATCTGTTGAAGTTGCTGTTCCAACTAGTGTCATTCCACCAGCAGAAATTGCTACTCCAGTTCCAAGTGTTGCTGCATCATGTACCTTAGCACCTGAAATATCAGTTGCAGATACAGTTAATTTTGCAATTTCACCTGGTAGGTATGAAGCCTTATCAAAGGCTGCTGTGTACTTATTAACACCTTGACCACAACGTGCATCAAACTCATTTGAGTAGATTACTGTTAGATCTGAAAGTGTATGTTGAATACGTACTTTTGTTGAACCTGATGTAGCAGCGCATGTCCAACCACCAGTTTGCACTGCTGTAGCAGATGATGCTCCAGCAACAGAAACAGCAGTTACCTGTGCATTGTACTTTGTGGTATCAGCAGTTGGAGTAACTCCAGCCAATTGATTACCAGCAGCATCCTTGACTACAAAGTCATAGGTTCCTGTACGTGCTCCACCAGCCTGTGCAATATCTTCACCAGATACTACAATAGATGCAGCCTGTCCAGTAAATGTAATTGACTTAGTTGTTAATACTGTTCCATTGAATGAAACTGTAATTGTTGTTGCTACTGGCTTGTTTGCATTAGCAGTACCCTGCTTTACGTGGAGAACTCCACCAACACCAGTCTTAGCAGCAAATGAAATTTCAGTGCTTGGAGCACCGTCCCATGCAACAATTGCTCCACCTGTAGCAGATGCTTGTAAAACACCATTTGTTGAAAGTGTAGAGTCATATGCGTCTTTTGCAAGAACGTTTACATATCCTGTTCCACCATTAACAACTGTTGTTGATCCAGCAACGTCTGCGTTAGAAGCAAGAGTTCCTGCTGTTGAAGTATCTTGAACACGTCCAAAACTGTTTGCTACAGACAAAACATTTGTCTTTGCAACAGTTCCAGCATAAATTGTCTTGATATCAATTGTTGAAGTGGTTGATCCAACCTTCTTCTTTTGAGTAACAGTTACAGTTCCTGCTCCATTAATAGTTAACTTAACATTTGTTGGTAAGTTTACTGCTGTTGAAGTTGTTGCTGTAAATGTAAATAGTTTACCTAGATTGGTAAGTGTAACCCCTGTAGGGTTTGAACTTGCTGCTGTATAGTCAGTAAATGTTGCAGGACCAGAAATTTCTAGCGAAACATTATCTGCTGCTGTTGCAGCAAGATCTTCAGATGTTGTTAGTGCAACAACTGCATTAACTCCAGCCTCTGCCTTGGTTGTGTCTGCCAATACTGTTACACCACGAGCACCTGCAGCCAACGAATCGGATAATACATATCCGTTAGTTACTGCTGCTTGAGCCTGTGGAACTGCAACAAAGAATGTGCTTGCTACTGCTGCAGCCGTAACAAGTGCGATCTTCTTAAATGAATTCATCTTTCTCCTTGTTTAGTTTATATTATGTTTAATCTATCAAGAAAATCCCTAACATCTTCAGGCATTTCCTTGTTATCCAATTCTACCATAGCCCTCTGTTTCTCTGCAAGTCTTGTAGCAGATGACCAGGTGTGAATATCAATCTCAAGATTAGTATCCTTTGGGGTATGAGAAATGGCACCAAAGACTGCACCGCATACAGCGTCTGCTAAGTCTTTAGACTTTTTTCTAGGGTGATCAACACGATTACCCTTCATTATTTTTAATTCTGACATTTCTTCTAGCAGTAATGGAATCATAGGGATTGCAACACGTTCTTCATAAATCATCATTGCAAGATCTTCATAATGTTTTTTAGCAACAGAAACAGTATCAGTTCTTATTCCTACTGCTTTTAATTCATTTTGAATATCAAATGATTGCCAACGGTCAAAAGACACAATGCCAATATTAAAACCTTGTCTACGTAGATTAATAATCCATTGCTTTACTTCAGATAGATTTACTGGACCTTCTGACTTTGGTTCCCACCATGCAACTGCATCTACTATTACGATTGGGGCTACTTGTTCATAATCTTTAATTACTTGAATGTTTACCCACTTGTCTACGTGTGCAATTGCTACCGCACACTTATCGTGTTTTTGTGCAAGGTCAGCGTGTATATAATATGTTTTATCTGGATCTGGTTTAAAGTTTTCTGAGAATCTTCTAAATGTGTCAACAGGGTTTGTTAGAGTCATACATTTTATTAATTTATCTTTTTGTTTAAAAAATGCATCTGATGAGTAGGTTGGTGTGCATAAGAAACGCATCATCGCATCACCAAGATCTGTTAAAAACGCAATTTTAAAATCATCAATTTTGCGTGTTGGATTTACTTCCCATGTTGGACGCTTAAGTGCTAACACTTTTGGAATTTTATAAGAAAGAATATGATCTTCTTCCCAGGTAATTTCAAATTCATTATCTGGTCCTTCTGGCAATTCTTCATTAATAATAAATTTATGTCTACGTTCTACTGTTTCTTTCTCAGCAACAACTGCATCATATCTTTGTGAAATAAAGTCACCTTGATAACGAGGGAATGAAAGAAGAACTACCTTACCTAAATCTGGAAAACGAGAATCTACAGTACCACGAAATGCTTTATAAATATTGTCAGCAGTCTTACCTTGTTCATTACCAGTTCCAACCTCAGATGCAAAACCAGAAATTTCATCAAGCACTGCAAGGAATAGGTTTAAACCTTCATGTGATTCTCTTTCTGAGTGTCCAGAGTAAACGGTAATTGCTTTATCAAACTCAATTGAATCTGCTTTGGGATTATACTTTCCAGCAAACCATGGTGATTTTTCAATCTTAGTTTTAAAACCTTTAAAAAATACGTTCTTGGCTTGTTGTGCGTTAATCGCTACGTTAATAATATCTATAGCATCTCCAGATGGTTTTCCATAGTAGGATGCTGGATCTTTAAGGCATAAAAGTTTATATACTACATATGCACAGGCTACTGTAGATACAAAATCTTTTCCGCTACCCTTGCCAAGTTGAAGAATAATTTCATTTTTTGTATACTTTGAAAAATAAGCAGAACCTTCCGATTCTCCCATAATTTCTACCAGATCTTCTTTACGATAAATCTGACTCATTGCCTCAACAATGTCGTATTGGATATCAGAAAGTTTTGGCTGTCCTAGGTAATCTGGAGACTCAACAAATGTCTTAGCATCTACTGGTTTTTCAATAAAATGATTTTCTTTAAGAACTTCAAAAAAATCATTGAACATCGTGGACAACTGTAATCACTTCGCCTTCTTTTGCAATTGCTGAAAGCCTTTGCATAATAATGTCACGAACTTCTGGATGTGATGATGCAATGTCTCTAAGGATTCCAACAAGAACTTCTTGTCTGCGTTCAATTTCAACCATCTCTTCTGCAAGTTCTTTATTTTCAAGCAGACCAGCCTTTTGCAACATATCAATTCTTTTAGACTCAATATCCATAACAAGTTTGATACCTGCTGTTTTTGCACTTAGGTTACTTGTTAAACTTGATTCATCAATAACCTCATAGGCTTTTGTAATAAGTTTTGTGTAATGTGTATCTGCACCTACGAGTGCCTCTTTGGCACGAGCACGGATTGCATCATTTGCTGATGCCATAACCTTCCACTCATTAATTAGTTGAACAACACGAGTACGAGGAATATCAAGTTCTTTAGAAATAACTGTTGGATCATTACCTTTTAGGTATTCAGTTACAACGGTATTAACTTGGTCTAGGTGGTCTACTAAATCTTTTTCAGTTGACATTTTTTTCCTTTGCTATTTTAAGCAAAACCAAATATCCAATAAGGTCATCAATATCGTTGTCTCCAACATATTCAGTACCTTTCATTAATCTACTCAACTTGTCATCAATTCTAACTCTAAGTTGTTCTGCTGGGTCTGCTTTGCTAAAAATTCTAACTGGATCCAAGGCTGAATCTCCATAAGCAATATTTTTTTCAATAAGCATGTGTGCAATAGAATGACATGTTGTCCATATGCTAGGTCCAGATGGAGCGCCAACTGATTTTAAGTATAAATCTTGACAACTAAAATCTTTAACATCTTCATACACTGGTTGAAGTTTCATCGTTTAGACTTTCTTAAACCAAATTTTGCAAGGTAAACATAAACAGTCTCCACTGTGCATCCACACTCCTTTGCAATTTCTTCTGGAGTTTTTTTATCCATAACATAACGCTTACGCATAAAAATCTCTGATGTATATAGTTTAGCAGCCATAGTATTATTTGTCAACCTCTATATCAGAAATATCATAGTCATAGGCATTTGAGTCTTCTAAAACCCATTTATCATAACTTTCAACATCCCACTTGTTTGTATTAATGAGTCTTTGTATAACTAGATCTTTTTTTGTAACAAAAGATGGTTCTTTTAATCTAATGCGATTATTAGGCTGTATAGCAAAATTTCCATCATCTCTTTGAATAACATGACCACATTTATGTTGCCCTGGATTTTCTGAATATCCATCATCTAAAATATTACTTTCTGGGTTGTGCCAATCTAAAGTAAATAAATATTTTCCTCCAATATTATTTTTATTTCTATCTATATATGACATTCTCATATTGCTTAAATTTTCAAACTTTGTAACTGCTATATATGGACTAAAAGAATTCCATAAAACAAGATTATAGATTGGTTCTTCTGGAACGCCTGGCTTAGTACAAAATGCATTAATTGGCATTCTCCACCAAATACCACCGTCTTCCATTAAAAAATGAAACAATGGGCTTCTACTTTTAATACTTGATACGCCAAAGATTACACATGGAAAATATTTATCATGACTATCTTCTTGGTCTCTTAAAAAATTACCACGAACATAGCATTCAATTGGTGGAATATTTGCATTTAACTCTGGCATTATTTTATTCTCCTTTTTACTGTATCAAGCCTATCCCAAAATCCGCCTGGATTTCCTTGATAAACTTGTCCAGTTTCACGATCTATTAATAACCATTTTTCTGGACATAGTGTTTTTACAGTTAAAGAAACTTCATTGTCTTCTTCTTTAAAAACAAAATTATTTCTATTCATTATATCCTACTGCTTTATCCCAGTTATTAATAGCCCAGTGACCGATGCCACAAGCATCAGCAACGTCATTATCGTTAATAGTTTTATTATAGTTGATTTCAATTAGTTTTATTGTCCTTTCTTTTCTAAACTGCCTTTCATATGCTTTGTACCAAGAATCTGATTTTCCAGGATTTTTTGATCTAAGCAACAATTGTTCTTCTTTAGTTAATTTTTTATTACCAAGATAATTCTGCCAGGTAATTGGAGAAACCTTTCCAATAGTTCTAATGCCATACATTGCAGCAGCCCCAAGTAGCGCCCCCTGAACCAGTGCAAGATCAGCAGCAGTTTTTGGACTATTCATAAATACTGTATGTTCAATAACAATAGCATCTGTTTCTATTACAGCATCAAAATATGCTAATGTTTTTCTTGCTGCATCACCAACTTTTTCATAAATATCTCTGCCTTGAAAATTAATTTTTCCAAACTGTGTTAAATCTTTATCAACAAAAAGTGCATAAGCAAGACTATTAGTGCTAGCATCAATAGCACATATTTTTTGTGGATTACCAGTTTTGCTCATAGTCAACAATTCCCTTTAATTGTTTTAACATTTTGTCTACTTCTTTTTTGCTTACATTGCAATTAGAACAAAAACCAGAGTCATTATATATTGATAGTTGTTCCCCACAACCACCAAGGCATAATCTTTTTTTTCCAATTCTTCTTTGTCTGCGAGTTATTTGATATCTTTCTGCTATCTTTTCTTTTGTGGCTTCATCTCTACAATCTTCTCCACAATAAATTTGATAACTTACTTTGGGTTCAAAGTGATTATCGCATCGTTCACATAGTTTCACTTAACCCCTCCAGGGACTTAAGTTTAATCACTCCAGTTCCTGCATCTGCACATGCCTGTTGAATAGGACATGTTTTACAGACCTTTGAGTTTGAGCGATAATTTTTTGTTGGCAGTGTACGATCTACCCAAGCCTTACGAACATCACGCATCCATTGAAAAGCATTTTCAATCCATTGTCTATAGTTATCATCTACTTCTACTGGAAGAACAAGAAGTTCATGGTTATTTTTATTTTCATAAATTAGAACACCCTTTTTCTTTCCAAGAATTTTCATATAAATAAGTAACTGAATTAAATGACCAGTTTTAGGCTTCATAGAGTTTTTACGATATTCAAAACCTTCATTAAGCATTGTTTTAATTTCGCCAACAATTTCTTCGCCTTCCCACTCAAGCATGGCATCCCCATAGCCAAAGATTGGTGGATCATCATATCTAATTTTAAATTCTGTTGTTGGTTGGTTATCGTCGTCTCTAAATATTTTTGCTACACCAGCATTCATCATTGCTGACTGGATTCTTCCATGTGAAAGAGTACCAGCAGTCATATTTGCTGCACCGTATGCATCTGCATTGTCTTCAAATGTTGCACCATCAAACGCTAGATACCAATATCTTGGACACTCTCCATGACTATAGGCAATAGTTGATGGAGCAAATGTTTTTTTGGTTTGAAACTTTGGTCCACGATTAATAACATATCCAGATTTTATTTTTTCAATTAAAGCATCAGAATCAAGTATATTGCTCTTATTAGAAACACTCTTTATCATCACGCTCTGTAGTAAGTTTTTTGTCATTTTTATCCCCTGTTTATATAAGTATACCAGTTAGCGCATTATGTATTTAAGTGCTGATACTAGATCGTTGATTGCTTGTGCTGCTGTAAAATATATGTTTTTCTTTGCCCTGTCAGATTTATCAACATTAGCCATCCAAGTTGCCTTAAAAGACATCTTTGCTGCAATTGCCTGAAGTCTTACTATTTCTAAACTAGCAACCTGAATAGGAACGTCTGGCTTAATAATAATTTTTGCAATCATTGTTAAAGCAGTTGTTAGTTCTTCATCTTGCATATAATCTGCTATTTCACTTAATCCATTGACCATATCAATCGTTGTTTTTTGTGGTACTGTTTCAGACATTTTGGTCCTCCTCTGTTAATTGTTCTAACATTTCCATTTCAATTATAGCAAGCCTTACTTTTGTATTGCCTTCACCAAGTACTACAATGATTGCTGCAGACTTGTCTCTGCCTGCCTTTATAGCATCTGTTACTGCTTTAGCCCACACATCTTTGTTGAGTGTAAAAGATTTACCAACCTCTTTAAAATCAACTACAAAATTACGCCAAGTAGCATCACCCTTCTGAGTATTTCTTCCAGAATTTTTATGTTGTTTAGCGCCTATTCTTTTTGATTCATTTTTTTCACTCATCAGAAAAATCCTTTTTCTTTTTCTTTTGTGGTAACAAACCAACCTTTGAAATGTGTTTTTTTGAACACATCCATGTTGCATCTCCAGACTCAATCCAATATCTTAAAGATGTCACCTCTTCTTGACAAGTTTTACATGGAAATTTGCCAGGATATACAGAAAACTTTTTATCAAGCATTAATTATTTTTGACTTAAGTTGTTGTTGCAAATCTAAGTCTTCCTTAACCCTATTAATAAATCCATCACGTCCTTGAACCTTGGTGCCATCATCTAATTGATACCATGCTCCAGTTCTGTTTACAAGACCAATTGACTCTGCAGTATCAACAAGATCTCCAATAGAATCAATTCCTAAGTCATCTCCTCTAAAATAAAAGTCATACTCGCCAGACTGAAACCCTGGAGATGTTTTAGAAAATTGAAGTTCCCAACGAATTTTTCTACCAACCTTTTCCTCAATTAACTTATCTCCAACTTTAATTTTTCCCTTAATTGCTTGGTTATCTGATTCAGAAGAAAATAGTTTAATTACTGTTGATGAATAAAACTTAGTAGCCTGTCCACCTGTTGGCTGTTGGCTTGTATACATTGCATTAATATTGTTGCGAGACTGAGATATTAAAACAAACAATGTAGGCTTAACTTTATTGTTAGCATAATTAATCATTTTCCATGCATTACTAAAGTCACGAGACTCTGCACCAATCTGTTTTGTATTTTCTAATTGTTTTAATTCGTCAGAATCTTTTTCAAAATAAATTGCTGGAAGTAGTGATGTAATTGAGTCAACAACAACCATATCAACACCAGCATTCATAAGACTAGTTCCAATATCAACCATCTCATTAATTGTGCGACATTGTGAAACAATTAGTTTAGAGGTATCAACACCAAGATGTTCTGCCCATGCTTTATCGTATGACATTTCTGCATCAATCCACGCACAGATTTTTCCTTCTTTTTGTGCCAAACCAATCATTTGAAGGCATAGCGAAGACTTTGCAGAAGACTTTGAACCCCATATAAGAACTTGCCTACCATATGGCAATCCACCATTTAAAGCCCTGTTTAAGCCAAAACTAGGTGTTGCTGCATACTCTGTTGCTGGAATTGTGTCTCCAGACATTACAGTTTTTCTTAGTTTAGGATTTAATTGTGCTAGTACGTCTTCTATTGTTACAGTCATTAGAACCTTACCCCATGTTTTTCTGGTCTAGTTTTATTAAACTCTACCTTTTCTCTTAATGCTTGATCTAGTGATAATCTAGTATACCCTGAATCAACCATCCCTGCATAAAGATCTAGTGTACGAATAATAATATCGGCAAATTCTTTTGTTATTTCTTCTTCGCCTTTGTCTTTACGAACTGCTTCCATAACCTCAGTTACTTCTGAAACAATCATCATGCATTGTTTTGCAATAAAAATATCATCTATTTCTTCAGGCCAAAATCCTTTTTCTTTTGCAGCCTTATGTAATTCAATTGCAAAATTATCAAAAACATTGTCATACATTTGTTACATCCTCCATTATCACTGTGCCATCTTTTGTTTTGCCAAAACTAAACTTATAAGAGTTTCCTTCTTGAATGTGCATATATGCTTTTGGAAATGCAGTTGGGAAAACTGTGACAGAATGTAAGTCTCTTGCAGTATCTGCTAACGTAAGAGATGCCATCTTTTTCCCAGTTTTAGTAATTCTTGATTTAAAAGAAACAACAAACATTTCATCATCTTTATATGGTAATTGCTTGTAGTTTAAAAATTTTACAAGAGCATCTGATGAACCTTTTAGTTCATCAACTGGGATTGCAGACAAAATACGATTATCACTTGCTAAGATCAAACAAGTTTTTCCAGTTTCAATTTTTGTTTGTTCTTCATCAAAAATTCCAACACTGCCAGTCTTATCAAGTATTTCAACTCTTGACCAACCTTTGCCACGTTTAATTGCTTTAACCATACCCATAAGAATGAAAGATCCTTTTTCTTCAAAATCTTCAATTGGTTGAATAAAGGCATGATAGTGTGAAGGAACTGTAATGTTGAATTCTGGAAGATTTAAATATTCATATAGGTTTTCTTTAATTTCATCATCATTACGTGGATTATCATTAAAGGTTGCTGCACCAGTTAATCTTAATGCACTTAATGCTCTACTATTTACTCCATTACCCTTTGTAAAAGTAAACTCTTCAAGTTCTTTATAACTATTAAAGGGTCTTGCATTAATATATTTTTGTGCAATATTGTCTGAAATAAATTTAATTCCAGTTAATCCAAAACGAATTCCCTTACCCTCAATCTTAAAGTCTAAGTCTGAATCATTAATGTGTGGAAGTTTAATTGGAATGCCCATTCTTTTTGCTTCAATAAGATATTCTGTACGACCATCTTTATCTTTTTCATTTTTAAGAAGAGCAAACATAAACTCTAGTGGGTAATAATACTTTAGCCACGCCGTCCAGTACGAGAGAGTAGAATAAGCAACCGCATGGCTCTTGTTGAACGAGTATCCTGCGTGTGCTTCAAAGTCGTGCCAAAGGTCAAGAGCCTGATTAGGAGAGATGAACTTGCTCGCCCCAGCAACAAACCGATCTTGAAAAATATTGAATTCTTTTGCATCTTTTTTCTTTCCAATAATTTTACGAACTTTGTCAGCCTCTGCCATTGTCATTCCACCAAGATGAACGCAAGCCTGCATAACTTGTTCCTGATATAGAATACACCCATATGTATCATTAGTAAAGTCTTTCATAATTTGATGTATATATGATACATTTTGTTTACCGTGTTTACGAGCAATATAGTCTTTACCAATTGTATTCATTGCTCCTGGACGTACTAGTGCGTTTGAGGCTGCTAGTTCATTAAAATTCTTTACCCCCATTTTTACCAGAAGATTTGTATATGGTGTTGCTTCACATTGAAACACACCCTTTGTATAACCATCTGAAAGCATCTCATAAATCTTTGAATCTGCCATATCAATAGATAGCAAATCAATATCTACATAATGATTTTCTTTAATCATAGACACTGCATCCTGAATAACGCTTAATGTTTTTAATCCAAGAGCATCAATCTTAATAAGTCCAATCTTTTCTGCTTCGCTCATATCAATTCCTACAACAGGAATTCTTTGATCTGAACCTGGAGATGATCGTGTTTCTAATGGTGCATATCTAAATATTGGATCTTTACTTGTTACAACTCCTGCTGCGTGAATTCCAGTACCACGAATTCTTCCACGTAACTGGTCTCCGTAAACAACTACTTCTGGATATTTTTCTCTAAACCAAACTGTGTTTTTAGATGTACAGAATTCGTCCCAAGTGTCAACAAGTTTTAAAACCTTATTAACATCTGTAAGCGGAATGTCTAGCACTCGTGCAACGTCACGGACAACGCCTTTATCTTTAAATTCAAGGAATGTTGCAATAGATGCTACGTGCCTATATTGTCTTACGAGATAGTCTTTTACATCGTCACGCCTTGTATCTTGAATGTCTGTATCAATGTCAGGAAAGTCATTACGTTCTGGATTAATAAATCTAAAGAAAAGAAGTCCATGTTCTAATGGATCAATATCTGTAATTCCAAGAAGATAACAAACTAGTGAGCCAGCAGAAGATCCACGACCAGGACCAACCATAATGTTTTCTTTCTTTGCCCAAGAAATCATATTTTGAACTACCAAAAAGTATGGTGCAAACTTTTTATCTCTAATAATTGATAGTTCTTCATCAAGTCTTTGTTCATAGGCATCGTTGCCAAGCCAGTTAGAGTTAAGTCTTTTTTCTTCTAATGCAGCAATGGCCAAGTTTGCCAACTCTTGATCTGGATTTTTATATTGAACTGGAAGAAGATTTAATCCATCTTTAATGTCATAGTCTTGCACTGTGTTTGCTAACTTTAATGTGTTTTCATAAATGTCAGGTCTGTCAATACCCTGTGCTTCCATTGCTGTTTTAATCTCTTCATATGAAAGAAGATGTATATCAAATTTATTAAAAGTTATTTGTCTATCTTCTCCATAAAGATAATCAAGACGTTCCATCATATTTTCTTTTTTCTTAGACTTTTCATATGATGCTTCTTTGTTTACCTTAGCATGCGTATTCATGAGTAATTTAAACTCTTGAATTTCTCTTTGAGATGTATCTGAATGGTGGCAATCTGGAGTTACAACAACATCAATTTTAAACTCATCAGCAAGTTCAATAAGATGCTTGTTAATTTCTGGGGTATTATGTGGCATAACTTCAATATAATAATCACTGCCAAATGTATCTTTAAACCATTGTATGTGTTTTTTAGCAAGTGCAAATTCATTTTCTTCAAGTGCTTTTACGATAACGCTACTTGGACATGCAGAAGTGACAATAATTCCTTCGCTATATTTTTTAAGAATATCAAAATCAAACCTTGGCTTTTTAAAATACCCATCTGTCCATGCTATTTCACTAATTTTATTTAAGTTTTCTAAACCTACTTGGTTCTTGGCTAGAAGAACTATATGGTTATAGACAAGATCTTGCTGACCTTCTCTTTCAGACTTATCTCTGCGGTCAGAGATGTCTGCACACATATAGCCTTCTAGACCAAGTATTGGCTTAATACCCTTTTCTTTTGCAGCACGATACATTTCTCTGTGACCAGATAAT
>Ga0315909_10000811_pt1 | contig 41854 bp, 37 predicted proteins | sample LakEriMetagenome_11_FD_203527 | JGI IMG/M metagenome (GOLD analysis project Ga0315909, IMG submission 203527) | Freshwater fungal communities from buoy surface, Lake Erie, Ohio, United States - Buoy 2 MA125 | ecosystem: Environmental > Aquatic > Freshwater > Lake | place: USA: Lake Erie, Ohio... | reverse complement strand
CTTCAGGAGCTTGTGCAACAGTAGGAGGTGGTAATATTAACACAGCATCTGGAGCTACTTCAGTAGTAGCAGGAGGTCAATGTAACCGTGCTTGTGGTTCATTTCATAATGTTGTAGGTGGTGGCTACGGAAACGTAGCTTGTGGTAGTTACTCTGCTACTGTAGCTGGTGGATATGAGAATAGTGCTTCTGGCTATATGTCAACTGTAGCTGGAGGTAGAACTAACTATGCTACTAGCAACTATAGTTTTGTTGGTGCAGGACAAGGTAATAATGCAACAGGAGCTCACGCTGCAATTGGTGGAGGTTTATCTAACACAGCATCAGCAACAAGATCTACTATTGCTGGTGGTTGCGGCAATACTGCATCTGGTACTTATTCATTTATAGGAGGCGGTAGAATAAATGATGCGACAGGAACATCATCTACAATTGCAGGAGGAGACAACCAAACTGCATCAGGAAATTACTCAACCGCCGTAGGTGGTAATGATAATATTGCTTCAGGTGCAATGTCAACAGTTGTAGGAGGTAGAGCTAACATAGCATCAGGTGCATGTTCATTTGTGGGCGGAGGTCAATCAAATACAGCCTCAGGTATATGGGCAACTATAGGTGGTGGTTGTTGTAATACTGCAAATGTAGAAGCTGCCACTGTCGCAGGTGGTCAATTTAACCTAGCTTCAGGCTTCCGTGCAACTATAGGAGGAGGTCAATACAATACTGCTACACAATGTGTATCTACAGTAGCTGGAGGTGATTATAATGATGCAACAGGAGCAAGAGCCTTCATAGGTAGTGGTTACGATAATACCGCTTCTGGCAATTATTCAACTATATCTGGAGGATACAGGAACTTTAGTACTGCAAACAGCTCATTTATAGGAGGTGGTAGATGTAACCTAGCTTCTGGTGCTTGTTCTGCAGTAGTAGGAGGACAATTCAACACAGGTTCAGGTGCATTTGCATTTGTAGGTGCTGGTTTCTGTAACTGTGCTACAACATCTTATTCTACTGTTGGTGGTGGTTTAAAAAACTGCATTGTAGGAAGTATAGACAGTGGTACTATATCAGGTGGATACGGTAACTGCATGTCAGGAACTGGATGTGAATCAACAATTGGTGGTGGTAGAGGTAATAAAACAACAGGTTGGTGGAATACTATTGCAGGAGGTGCTGGTAACTGTGCAACTAATGAATCCTTTGTAGGAGGCGGTACTGGTAATACAGCTTCTGGATATAGATCAACGGTAGCCGGTGGTTGTTCAAATCAAGCAACAGGATATACGGCAGCAGTAGCGGGAGGTAGATTAAATTCTGCCACTGGTAATTATTCTGCTGTAGGAGGAGGTTTCAGTAGCACAGCATCTGGTTATATGTCCACCGTAGCTGGTGGATCAGGTAATACAGCATCAGGACAATATTCATTTATTGGTGGAGGTAGAAGTAATACTGCTTCTGGAGACTGGTCTGCAACAGCAGGTGGATGTGCTAACACAGTTACCTCTCGTGCAGGTTTCGTTGTTGGTTATGGTAATATAGCTTGTAACAACTGGGCTTCTTCAGTAATTGCAGGTAGAAATAGTAAAGCTGCTGGAGATGATTCTATAGCAGGTGGTTTATGCACTTGTGCTATGACTCACAGATCAGTGGCATTTGGTAGTTTTAACACAGCATCTGGTTATACAGCTGGTGTTTTAAGTGGTGCTAGTAACACTGCTTCTAATACTACTGCAGTTGTTGCAGGAGGTTGTTCTAACACTGCATCTGGTGCTTGTTCTTTTGTAGGAGGAGGTCAAAGTAATACTGCTAGTTCTGGACATGCCGTTGTTGCAGGAGGTAATAGCAATGGTGCATCAGGAGCTTGCTCTGCAGTAGTAGGAGGTGTTTCTAACTCTGCTAGTGGTGCATATGGATTCATAGGCGGTGGTAGAGTGAACGCTGCCGCAGGTGCAAACTCATCTGCTGTAGCAGGAGGAGCTGGTAACAAGGCTATGACTAGCTATAGTTTCATAGGTGGTGGTAACACTAACTATATTTGTGGTACAGGTGAATTTAATACCATATCTTCAGGATATCGTAACTGTATCAATGCTGGAAATGACAATGCGATAGTTGGAGGTAATTGTAACTTTATTTCTACAGGTGTTAGAATGTTCATAGGAAGTGGTTTATGTAACACCGCTTCTGCTAACTACGCAGTAATTGGAGGAGGTTCATTTAATATTGCTAACGCAGCAAGTACGTTTATAGGTGGTGGTAGAGGTAATTTAGCTTCTGGTGCTTGCTCAGCAGTAGTAGGAGGTTTATTTAATACAGGATCAGGCGCATTTAGTTTTGTAGGTGGTGGTTGTCTTAACGTTGCTTCTGGAACTACAGCAGGAGTTTTAGCCGGTAGAGGGAATTTTGCACCAGGTAGTTGGTCTTCCATAAGTGGCGGTTATTTCAATCTAGCGTGTGGAAATGAATCTCATGTAGGTGGAGGTAACGCCAACTGTGCTAATGGTTGTATGGCTGGAGTTGGAGCTGGATTTTCAAACGCAGCAACTGGTGCTAGAAGTACAATATCTGGAGGATATGATAATACTGCATCTGGGGCAGAAAGTGCTATTGTCGGAGGTCGTTTTAATATAGCTTCTGGTAACTGTTCAATGGTAGGTGGTGGATGCACAAACACAGCATCAGGAGCTGTTGCCACTGTTGCTGGTGGTTGGTCAAATAATGCGCCAGGAATATATGCTTTTATAGGTGGTGGTAGAAATAATACCAACTGTGGTGATTATGCTACATTAAGCGGAGGTTATGCTTCCACTATTACAGCTGCTGCTTGTTTTGGATTTATAGGTAGTGGATTCCAAAATTCTCTAAGCGGTTGTATTGCAACTATAGCAGGCGGGCAATCTAACAATGCTTCAAATACACTTGCATTTATAGGCGGTGGAGTAAGTAACACAGCAAGTGGTAATGGTTCATCTATAGTAGGCGGTTGGAACAATACTGCTTCAGGTGCTTGTTCTTTTGTAGGTGGTGGTTGTGCTAACTGTGCTACAAACAGTTATGCAACTGTAAGCGGAGGCCAATTAAATAAAGCAACTAGCGGTTACTCAACCGTATCTGGAGGTTATTCAAACCTAGCATCAGGATATGAATCTGTAGTGGCAGGTGGTGCTGTAAACACAGCATCAGGTTATCAAGCTGGTGTAGTGACAGGTGTTAGTAACGTAGCTTCTGGTTGTAGAAGTTTTGTAGGGGGAGGTCAAACTAACACTGCTTCTGCTCATAGAGCATTCATAGGAGGAGGTTGTGCAAATATAGCATCAGGCACTAATGCCGTACTTGCAGGAGGTAGAGACAATTTAGTAACTGGTGATTCAAATACATTAGCAGGAGGTCAAGGAAATAAATCGTGTGGAAGCTTTTACTCTTTTGTTGGTGGTGGTTTAAATAACACTTCATCTGGTTATGCTTCTACACTATCAGGAGGTCAAGGAAACTTATCATCTGGAGTCAGAGCAACTGTTGGTGGTGGTATTTCTAATACAGCCTCTGGTAATTGTTCAACAGTTGGTGGAGGTTTAAGTAACATTGCATGTGCTGCTTGGAGTACAGTAGGTGGAGGTAGAAATAATACAGCCTCTGGATATATGGGAACCGTTTCTGGAGGTTACCAATCTTGTGCCACAGCAAACTTTTCTGTTGTAGCAGGAGGATATTATAATAAAGCAACTGGTCATCAATCGTTTGTAGGAGGGGGTGAATCTAACTGTGCTACTGATATATCCGCTACAGTTGGTGGTGGTAGAGCTAATGTAGCGTCTGGATGTGAATCTACAATTGCTGGTGGAAGAAATAACGCATCCTCAGGTGCACAATCAGCTATCGTTGGTGGACTATCCAATTCAGCTGCAGGAATTAGATCATTTATTGGTGGTGGTAACGCTAACTGTGGTACCACAACATACACAGTGGTAGCAGGTGGTACAGGAAATACATCCTCTGGATATGCTTCAGCAACAGTGGGAGGTATTACAAATACAGCCTCTGGTAATATATCATTTGTTGGAGGAGGTGTTTCAAACACTGCTAGTGGATATAGAGCCACTGTAACTGGAGGATATGGAAACGTTGCATCCACCTTACATTCATTTGTAGGAGCTGGTACTGCTAATACAGCACAAGGAATCACCTCTGTTATAGCAGGTGGTAACTGTAACTTTGTATGTAATTCTACATCTGCATGTCTAGCTTTTGGAGCAGTTGTAGTAGGAGGTGTTGGTAACAACACTACAGGAGGTACTTGGTCATTAGCTTCTTGTGCATTTACAGTGGCTCCAACAGTGTGCAATGCAGGTCCCTATTCTTTCATAGGAGGTGGTTTTCAGAATAGAGCAGCAGCTAATGCATCTACTGTAGGAGGTGGTGTTGCAAATACTGCTTCAGGTTATAGATCATCTGTTTTAGGAGGTCAAGGAAACTGTTCTATTAACAGCTATTCTACCTTAGGAGGTGGTATTAATAATACGTCTTCTGGAAATGTTTCTACAATAGCTGGAGGTAATGCTAATACAGCATCAGGAGATCATTCTACTGTTGCAGGAGGTATATCTAACACTGCTTCAGGTTATCGTGCAATAGTAGGTGGAGGTGCATCTAATACAGCCTCAGGCAATTGGTCCGCTGTATTAGGAGGAATTGCTAACAATTCAGTGGGAGGCTATTCTTTCATAGGCGCAGGTTCTAATAACAATGCTGGAGGATTACAAGCTACTGTAAGTGGTGGATATTCAAACTCAGCAGCTAACAACTATTCTACTATTAGTGGTGGATATGACAATACAGCATCAGGACTTGTTAGTTCTCTTGTAGGTGGTTTTAGAAACTTGGCTTCAGGCAATTGTAGTTTTGTTGGAGGTGGTTGTGCTAACTGTGCAACAAGTGATTATGCGTCTGTAGTAGGAGGTCAATTAAACTGTGCCACTGCAGGCTATTCATTTACTGGTGGTGGTTACAATAACAAAGCAACAAACTCACAAGCGACTGTAGCAGGAGGTTATGGCAACTTAGCTTCTGGTGCGAGAGGATTTGTGGGAGGAGGTCATACTAACACTGCATCAACATACGCTTCTGTAGTAGCAGGTGGTTATGGTAACAGAGCCTGCACAAGTGACTATTCAACAGTGGGCGGCGGTCTTGAAAATGTAGCATCAGGATGTGCTTCTGTGGTTTCAGGAGGTCAGACTAGCAATGCAACTGGAGCAAGATCTACAGTGGGAGGTGGACAGTCAAACACTGCTTCTGGTAACTGTTCATTTGTAGGAGGTGGTCAGTCTAATACAGCTTCAGGTGCATGGTCTACTGTAGGAGGAGGATGTTCTAATAATGCATCTCAGAATAGATCAGCTATAGCAGGCGGTGGTTCAAATAGTGCTACTCAACCTTTATCTTTTGTTGGGGGAGGTTATGGTAACACTTCATCAGCTACATATGCAATGATAGGCGGTGGTTATTTAAACACTGCAAGTAATAATTATTCTGCTATAGCAGGTGGTAGAAATAATGCTGCAAGTGGTGTAGCTTCATTTATTGGTGGTGGCTCTACTAACACAGCTTCAGGAAACTGTTCAACAGTAGGAGGAGGTAAAAGTAATACAGCATCAGGTATTTATTCATTCATAGGAGGCGGGGATTTAAACAGCTCTTCATGTAACAGAGCAACTATTGGAGGAGGATACAGCAACACTTCATCAGCACTATATTCTACTATTTCAGGTGGATATAAAAACTATGCACAAGGAAATAGTTCTTTTGTAGGTGGTGGGGTTTGTAATATGATTTGTTGTGCCACTGCAACCTGTTGTTCAGTAGGTGCCACTATTGCAGGTGGTGTTGGTAATAATACAAGTGGTGGAACCTTTTCAGTAGCAGGTTATTTCACCGTAGCACCAACAACTCTTTATGCGGCAGGTCAATTCTCTACAATTGGTGGTGGATTCCAAAATAGAGTGCAAGGTGCTTGTGCAACAGTTGCTGGTGGTGCAGCTAACGTTGCTTGTGGAAATAGATCGTTTATTGGAGGTGGTGATTCTAACTGTGCTACTAATGAAAGATCAGTAGTGGGCGGTGGATACAACAACACTTCATCTGGGGCTTATTCAACAGTATCAGGAGGTTATCAAAACTGTGCCACTTCAATACATTCAACTGTTGGAGGAGGTAGAGCAAATAGAGCTACAGATAGTTACACAACAGTGGGAGGTGGATGGAACAACTTAGCCTCTGCAGTAAGATCTACAATTGCTGGTGGTGAGTCCAACTGCACTCCATCAGGAGGATATGCAACTGTTGGAGGAGGTTTCTTGAATATGGCATGCGGTCAAATGGCTGTTGTTGGAGGAGGTAGAGCAAATACTGGCTCAGGGACTTATTCTGTGGTTTCAGGAGGTTGCGTTAACACTGCTTCTGGTACATACTCATCTGTGGGTGGTGGTAGAAACAACTCTGCATCTTCTACAGGTTCTAGAGTAGGAGGTGGTAGAAACAACGTATCATCTAATACAGATTCTGTTGTAGGTGGAGGAAACAGTAACACTGCATCAGGAGCACATTCAACAGTATCAGGTGGATATCAAAACGCAGCATCAGGTGCTTGTGCTACTATAGCAGGAGGTAGAGCAGGTACAGCTTCTGCCGCATACGCATCAATAGGTGGTGGTACTGCAAATTTAGCATGCGGAACTCTTTCAACTGTGGCCGGAGGCCAAAGTAATACTGCTAGTGGTGCTAGAGCTTTTGCAGGTGGAGGTCAAAATAACACTGCATCAGGAAATTATTCTACAGTAGCAGGAGGTAGAGCTAACACTGCTTCTGGTACATCAGGAGGCGGATTTGCATTCATAGGTGGAGGTTGTGGAAATACTGTATCTGGAGGTTATGCTTCTGTAGTGGTGGGTGGATGTGCAAACTGTGCTACATCTACACGTTCAACAGTAGTTGGAGGTAATCTTAATAAAGCGTTAAATGCTTCTACATTTGTAGGAGGCGGTGAAATCAACTGTGCTGTAGGTGTATTTGATGTTGTAGTGGGAGGATTTAATAATACAAATGCCTCTAGCTGTATGTCATTCATTGGTGGTGGTTGCTACAACTACATCTCAACAGGTGTTTGGCAAACACTCGTAGGTGGTATTTGTAACTGTATCACATCAGGAGGATACAACTTTATTGGTGGTGGTTATAGAAACTGTTTAATTGGTAGTGCTTCTGAATCAGCAGTTGTAGTAGGAGGTACTAATACAGTAAGTAATTCATATTCTGCAATCTTAGCAGGTTCAGCAAACACAGTATCAGGTAAGTGTTCATCACTTGCTGGAGGTAGAGCAAACAGTGTTTCAGCAGATCTATCATTTATAGGAGGTGGTCTTAGTAACACAGCCTCAGGTGCTTGTTCTTTTATTGGTGGTGGTCAAGGAAATATATCTTCAGCTGGTCTATCTACAATTGCAGGTGGATTGAACAACCGTTCATGTGGAACTTATTCAACGGTGTCAGGAGGCTATCTCAACTGTGCAACTGGTATTTTTGATGCTGTAGGAGGAGGTTGTTTTAATAGAGCATCAAATGGTTATTCAACTGTAGCAGGTGGTAATACTAACTTAGCTAATGGAGGTAGAGCTACTATAGGAGGAGGACAATCTAACTCAGCTAGTGGATACGCTTCTACAATAGCTGGAGGTAGAGCTAACACAACCTCTAATACATATTCCACTGTAGGTGGAGGATTAAGTAATCTATCATCAGGATTTGCTTCTACAATAGCAGGTGGTAGAAGTAACTGTGCCACTTCTGATGATGCAACAGTGGGAGGTGGATTAAGTAACACAGCATCTGCTTACAGAGCAACAGTTGCAGGTGGTAGAAAAAACTGTTCTACAGCTTGCCATGCTACAGTAAGTGGTGGATATGACAACGCCGCTTTATGCATTAATGGTACAATATCAGGAGGTCAGGGTAACAGAGTGTGTGGAGTTGCTGGTAGTGTTGGAGGTGGTGTATTTAACTGTGCTACAGGAGCTTGTTCTGCAATCCTAGGTGGTTGTGGTAACACTGCATCAGCTTGTTGGGCAGGTGCATTCGGTTGCAACTTAAATGCAAACGTAGCCAAGACATTCTTTACTAACAACCAATGTATATCAGGCCAGTTAGTAGTCTCTGCTTCAGGAGGAGTTCAAACAGCCTGCTTCTTTGGTTCAGGCTCAACCTTACTGTCTGTTGATGGTTCACAAGGTCGACTTCTAGAAGTAACAGACGATCTTTCTTGTTCTATTTTCTCAGCCAATACTATTGCAGGCCTTCCTGTTATAGAAGCCTTCTCTAACTATTGTGTTAGTCTAGGACAGTACAATGGTCACAAGTTCGAGGTGACTTGTAGATCTATCAGAGGTGGTAAGTGTAATACTGCATCAGGCATATACAGTTTTGTAGGAGGAGGTTGTTGTAATACGGCATCAAACTATTATTCATTTGTTGGAGAGGGAACATTTAACACCGCATCAGGAGTTAGAGCTACTATTGTTAATGGATCACAAAACTGTGCTTCAGCCAACTGCTCAATTATTGTAGGAGGCTCTAGTAATACCGCTTGTTCTGGATTTGCTTCTATAGTAGGAGGCGCACTTCATACCGCTTCAGGATATGGTTCATTTATAGGTGGTGGACTATGTAACCGTGTAACAACAACCTATTCAACTATCCCTGGTGGTAGACAAAACTGTGCTAATAACACTTATTCATTTATAGGCGGTGGTTATCTTAACTGTGCTACAAACACTTATACGACTATATCTGGTGGTTATAGTAACGTAGCTTCTGCTGCTTATTCAACACTATCTGGTGGATACAATAATACTGCTTCTGGTACATACTCTGTAGTCGGAGGAGGATTTACAAACTGTGCTACTTCAACAAGAAGTACTGTAGCTGGAGGTATGAATAATAGAGCTACTGCTCCTAGAAGTACAGTTGCAGGAGGAGAAGCTAATACATCATCAGGATACTACGGATTTGTAGGTGGCGGCTTATATAACTGTGTTACATATACTCATACAACAATTGGTGGAGGTTGCCGTAACTGTGTCATAGGATGTTCTACTTCAGGTGTAATTGCAGGTGGATCTTGCAATACTATTAGTGGCTACGGTAATGATTCTGGTATATTAGGTGGTTTTGCTAACTGTGTTAACAGTCACGCTAACGCACATATCATTGGATCATGTATTACTAGTACAGCTCAAAACTACACCTTTGTAAATAACTTATGTTGTACAGGTGGCGGTCTTTCTGACTGTCGTGTTAAAAACACAATTGAGCCTGTTAGATTCAGTCTTAATGAACTTACCAAACTTCAACCAGTTAGCTATTGTTGGAATGGTGATACATCATGCCATAAGAAGTACGGCTTCTTGGCTCAAGATGTACAACAAGCAATGTCTTGTGTGGTTACTTGCAATCAACTACACCGTCTAGGTCCTAATGGTACACAAGTACTTGGAGGAGATGGTGAACCACTTCTTGCCTTTGAAAAAGATGCAATCTATGCTTCATACATCAATGCCTTCAAAGAGTTGAAACAAGAGAATGATCAGCTGAAAGCTAGAATAGAAGCAATAGAAGCCATACTCAAGAAAAATAACCTGTTATAAACTACAACTAACACATATTTATTAATAAGCAAAATAAACTTAACTAACTATGATCTTCGGTAAAATTAACCCAGTAGCTACAGTATATCAACAAGCCACTCCATTTGGAACTACAACTGTAACTGGTTCTTACATGACTGCTATAGCTCGCCCATACGTTCTAGGAGCTAACCAAGTTAACTTCCAAGTTGTTTATGGTAACTGTACTTTTGACACAGGATCAGGTGCTGTTACTAACTTCCAACAAGTGTTCAGCGATAACGTAGTACTTTCTGGAAGTGTTATCACTACTTGGGGTGAAGACGATACTGTTATCTTAGACGCTATTGCTGACCAGCAAGGAACTGAGGTTACTCAGGTTGTTTCTGGAAGTAACAATATGATGTTCTAAAATAAATTTTTTTCTTTCAACCAGTTTTTGTATATTTAGGTTATGAACATAATCTTCCAAATAAATGGAGGTATTGGTAAGTGTGTTATGGCCACGGCTGTTTGTGAAGCCATAAAGAAAAAATACCCCGACTCTAAGCTTATCGTAGTCTCTGGCTACGCTGATGTATTCTTGAATAACCCCCATGTATATAGGTCATACCAATACGGGGGTATTTCTTATTTCTATAGTGAGTATATTGATGGGCATGACTACAAGATCTTTGCCCATGATCCTTATGTACAAACAGAGTATGTAGAACAAAAAGAGCACCTGATCAAAACATGGTGTGAGATGTACGATGTGCCTTATAATGGTGAACAGCCTAAGATCTATTTGACAGGCCGTGAAGTCAAGTTCTTCGAGAACAAGTTCACGTCAGACAGACCGATACTACTACTTCAAACTAATGGTGGAGCTCAAACAGAGCATAAGTATAGTTGGGCTAGAGACATTCCTTCTAGTGTAGCAGTTAAGGTGATAGACCACTTTAGACTAGAGTATAATGTAGTTCATATTAGGCGTGATGATCAAAATCAGTTTGAAGGCACATTCGGTGTCTCAGACACATTCAGAGCGCTTTGCGTATTGATCTCCATGTCCAGTAAAAGACTGTTGATTGATAGCTTTGCCCAACACGTAGCGGCTTCTATGAACCTCCCATCAACTGTGTGTTGGATAGCTAATTCACCTAAAGTGTTTGGCTACACTATGCACAACAATATATTAGCAAACCCTTTTACCACTAAGCCTGAACTTAGGAACAGTTACTTTGGTAAATTCAATATAGCTGGAGACTTGCTTGAGTTTCCTTATAACCACGAAGACGAGATCTTCGATGTAGACAAGATAATCAAATCGATAGAACAACTATAAACTGTTATGGAAAGACTATTTCATCAATCTTCACTGCCTAGAGCAGGTTCAACTCTTCTGCAAAACATTCTGGCACAGAACCCAGACATTTATGCTACACCTACTTCAGGCGTATTAGAATTAGTGTTCGCAGCTAGAGGTAATTACACAGATTCACCAGAGTTTAAAGCGCAAGACGCTGAAGTAATGAAGAAGGCGTTTCTAGCCTTTTGTACTCAAGGTATGAAAGCATACTACGAAGCTATTACAGACCAAAAGTATGTGATCGACAAGTCAAGAGGCTGGGGTATACACTACGACTTCTTGAACCTATTAAACCCTGAGCCAAAGATCATTTGCATGGTTCGTGACCTTCGTGACATTTTTGCATCAATGGAGAAGAACTATCGTAAGAACCCTGACAAACAAGACCCTATTCTTAACTGGGCACAGATGAGTGGAACAACTGTACCAAAACGTATTGACATTTGGGCACAGAATCCACCTGTAGGTATGGCGATTGAAAGACTAGGTGAGATCTTTAGAATGGGAATCGATAGCAAGATGTTGTTCGTTAAGTTCGAAGACCTTTGTTTATACCCAGAACAACAGATGCACAGAATATACACTTATCTAGACATACCATTTTATTCACATGACTTCGATAATATCGAGCAAGTAACAAAAGAAGACGACGAAGTATACGGAGCGTTTGGTGATCACGTTATCAGAACTAAGCTAGAGCCAGTGCCTTCTAAGGCAAAGACACTACTTGGCAAAGATGTAACAGATTGGATCTACAATACATACAAATGGTACTTCGATCAGTTCGGTTATAAAAAGTAACACATGATTATATCTTTATTTGGCCAACCACATTGTGGTAAAACAACATTGGCTAAGCAGTTAATTTCTACTCAAACATTCGATCAATACTGGAATATTGATGGCGATGAACTAAGAAACATATTCAAGAACAAGAACTTCACAAGAGAAGGTCGTATTCAGAACTTGAATAGAGCAAGTGATATTGCCCACTACATGAATAGTATAGGCTCAGCTGGTATTATATTATCATTGATATACCCATACAAAGAAGCAAGAGACTATTTAAACAGTCTAACTGACGAAGTTAGATGGGTGTATCTAAGTTATAATGGTGAACGTGGTCGTGAGAATTATCACGTAAAAGACTTTGAACTACCACAAGAAAGTGAGAGAGTGCTTCACTTAAATACAACAGAACTAACTCCTCAAGAGTGTATTGAATCAATCGAAAGGTATGTCTACAATAACTAATGTACATGAATGTCCAGGTTGTAAGATACCAAAAGGTTGGGGCCATGAACTAATCATACACAATTCTGACAAGTATTGTGGAAAGGTTTTAGTATTCAACAAAGGTTGCAAATTTAGCATGCACTACCATTTGTTAAAGCAAGAAACGTGGTACGTCAATAAAGGATCATTCAAATATAGATGGATTGATACAGAAAAAGGTGAGACTCTAGAGACAACACTCAAGCTAGGAGATGTTGTAACACAGTATCCAGGAATGCCTCATCAATTAGAGGCTTTAGAAGATGGAGAAATATTCGAAGTTAGCACTCAGCACTTCGACTCAGATAGTTATAGAATATGGAAAGGAGACTCACAATCTACGTAGACATAGACAATACTATTTGTCTTACACCTGATGATGTTCATTATAGCCAATCTCTTCCTATCAAAGAGAATATTGACAAGATCAATAAGCTCTATAGAGAAGGACACACTATAGTCTATTGGACAGCTAGAGGCATGAGAAGTAAAGTTGACTACACAGAGTTAACAGAAAAGCAGTTGAAAGAATGGGGATGCAAATACCATCAACTGATCATGAATCATAAACCAGCTTACGATATGCTGATATGTGATAAGACAAAACGTATAGAAGAACTATGAAAAAGGTTTGGACAAACGGTACATTCGATGTTCTACATGTTGGCCATTTAAAGTTGTTAGAGTACGCAGCTTCATTTGGTCAATTAACTGTAGGAATAGACTCTGATAAAAGAGTAAAAGAGTTGAAAGGACTAGACAGACCTTTTAACAATACATTAGACAGAAAGTACTTTTTAGAGTCAATCAAGTTTGTTCACAACGTAGTTGTATTTAACTCGAGAGAAGAGTTGATCAATATGGTAAAAGACTTTGAGCCTGACTATATGGTAATAGGAAGCGACTATATTGACAAACCTGTCTTTGGTTCAGAATACGCAAAAGAGTTATTGTTTTTTGACAAGTTAGAACAGTACTCGACTACAACGATATTAAGCTATGAAAAAGATATTAGTAATAGGTGATTTTTGTATTGACTGTTTTATATATGGCAAAACTGAAAGGCTGAGCCCAGAAGCACCTGTTCCAGTATTTGTGCCTACACAAAGTAAAATAAACGATGGTATGGCTGGAAATGTTGCTACTAACTTAACAGCAATGTCTACAGAATATCATGTTGAACTATACCATCAAGATGAGGTGATCAAGAAGACCAGGTATATTGATCAGAATACTAACCACATGTTTTTACGTGTAGATGAAGGAGAAGATTCTATAACACCTCTAGTGTTGACTGAAGAAGTTACTAAGAGAATACAAGAAGCAGAAGCTGTGGTTATTAGTGATTATAATAAAGGGTACCTTGACCTTGAAACAATTAATCAGATAGGTAAACTGGCTAAAAGATCTTTTTTAGACACTAAGAAGAAAATTAACTCGGATACGATAGAAAGATTTACATTTATTAAACTAAACGAAGAGGAGTTTAAGAAGAACATGACTGATGATCCTGAGAAGTTAAAGAAGATAATCGCAACACTTGGTAGTAGAGGTGCACAGTATATGGGTAAGTTATACCCTGTAGTTGCAAAAGAAACAATAGACGTATCAGGAGCAGGTGACACATTCTTATCTGCTTTTGTACTAAAACACTTAGAAACTAATGATGTAGAGATAGCAATAACATTTGCTAACAAGATGAGTTCAATTGTTGTATCAAAGAAAGGAGTAGTAACACCATGAGAGCATTAATAACAGGACATAAAGGGTTTATTGGCTATAACTTGAAAAAGATGTTAGAAGCCAAAATGGACCGTTATATATATGGTCTAGATGAAGAGTTGTTTGATTCACCTAATTGGAAAGAAGACCTTGAGTCATACATATATAGACAACAGCCTGACATTATATTTCATGTAGGAGCTTGTGCAGATACTATGAATCAAGACGTAGAATACATGATGACTAGAAACTATGAGTCAACAGTTATTATGTCTAATTTAGCAAAGATACACGATATACCTTTTATATATAGTTCATCTGCCGCTAACTATGGTGATGTAAATGGGAATCGCAATTTATATGCTTGGTCTAAATACGCAGCAGAAAAACATGTAGTAGCAAACTATCAAGTAGCACTACGATACTTTAATGTGTATGGTCCTGGTGAGGGTCATAAAGGTAAGATGGCTTCCGTTGCACACCAGATGTTTAATAGACATAAAGCTAAACAACCTGTACAACTATTTCCAGGTCGTCCTCAAAGAGACTTTATTTATATTGATGATGTAGTGTCTGCTAATATTGAGGCTATGGTAGGATACCACGAACTACGTGGTGATTGGTATGATGTAGGATCTGGTGAAGCCAACACGTTTGAGTCTGTCTTAGAACATTTAAATATACCTTATACATACAAAGATAAATCAGAGATGCCTGATAACTATCAAATGTATACAAAGGCAGATCAACGTAAAATGCTACCAGGTTGGATTCCTAAATTTACACTAGAACAAGGACTAAAAAAGTACAAAGAATATCTATGCAAAACTATTTAGCAAAAGCTCAGAGTAAGTCAGGCAAATATGCAATGTTTATTGGCCGTTGGCAGCCTTGGCATGATGGCCACCGTTGGTTAATTGACCAAGCCTTAAATGAAGACAAGAAAGTGTTGTTGTGTGTTCGTGATGTTCCTACAAGTGAATCTAACCCATGGACAGCAGATCAAATACTATTAAACTTGGCTGACGCACTAAAAGATCTTATCGAAGAAGGCCGTGTTCACATCATGAAGATACCTGATATTGAGTCTATTAATATTGGCCGAGGTGTTGGTTATGATGTAATTGAGCATGTGCCACCTCAAGAGATTCACGATATATCAGCTACCAAGATCAGAGAGCAAATGAAGCAAGAAGGAAAGCTATGACAGTACAAAAGAAAAGGCATATTGCCAAAACGATCAGCTACCGTATAGTCAGCACCTTGATAGGATTTCTAATCATGTGGGCTGCCACAGGATCTGTTAAAATAGGAGCTGCTTTCGGTATAGCAGAGCTAGTATATAAGCCAATCCAGTACTACCTTCATGAGAGGGTCTGGTACAAATGGATCAAGTACGGCCTGAAGCAGGACTAGCGTTTTTACTAGATTCACGTATATTTATATATAAACCCATAGACATGAAAATTTTACTTATCGTTGTTGCAATTGCTCTAGTAGCTACTTTCATCCTAATGAAGAAAGGTAAGATCAAAGACGCCGATGGTAACAACATCCCAGATGCTCTAGAAGACGCAGCTAAAGAAGTTAAAGAGGTAGTAAAGAAAGCTAAGAAGACTGCCACTAAGAAGAAAGCAACTAAAGAATAATCAAATAATATGGCAACAGTTACACTAAAGAACTCAGAGTTTTTAAACCTCGAATCTGAGATTAATGGATTGATCAATCAACAAGAGAACAGATTGATCTTGAGAGGTCTTATCAACGAGAACATGAAGCTATCTACCAAGATCAAGCTTTCTGACCTTACTAAGAAATTAGCCGTAGAACTTAATGCTATCGCAGAAAAGAGAAACGAGCTAGTTGTTAAGCATGGTGAGGCTCAAGAGGACGGAACAACTTTCGTTCCTATGTTCATCAACATTCAAACTAACGAGCAAGGTGAAGTAGTATCAAGAGATGCTAACCCTAAGTTTGAAGAGTTTCAAAAAGAGTACCAACCTTTCTTGAATGAAGAGAAGCAGTTCGAATGCGAACTATTCACTCAACAAGACCTAGAAGGTGCATACTCAGAGTTTAACTACCCTACTTTTTACAAGTTAGTTAAATCAGAAGAATAAATTGACTTTTTGTTTTTAATATAAACAACAATGGCTCTCTTTTATTAGAGGGCCATTTTACATATTTATAATAACAATTGTTATGGGAAAGCTAACCGACACAGAACTCCAATTAGTTCAGCTAATAAAAAGAGACGCTTTAGAAGTGGCCTCTACTTTAGGTGAACTTAGTTACCAAAGAATGACTATCGATCTTTTAATAGACGAAGAGAAGAAAAAGGTCAAGGATATCAAAGAAAGAGAGGCGAAGATCTTAGATGAACTCAAAGAAAAATACGGAAACGTCTCCATAAATATCGAGACTGGAGAATTTCAATAAAGTGTTTCAAAAAAGTTTTGATATTTATTACTAGATAAAAATCATATAAATGGCCGAAACACTTCTTAGCCCAGGAGTTTTCTTGAATGAAAACGATCTATCACAAATAACCTCGGGTCCAGTTGCAGCCGGCGCTGCACTTATGGGTCCTACAGTAATTGGTCCAGTTAATATTCCAACATTAGTAACTTCATACTCACAGTACAAAGCTATCTTTGGTGCTGCGTTCGTTTCTGGAGGTGCTAATTTTGAATACCTAACATCTATTGCTGCCCTTAACTACTTTGAACAAGGTGGTGAGTCTTTGTTAGTAACTAGAGTTGCCTCTGGTTCTTATACAGCAGCAACAGCATCAGTTTCTGGATCTAACGGAATAGAGTCATTTAAACTAGAAACTCTTTCTGTAGGTACAATAATGAATAACGTAAACGGTAATACATTAGGTACTAACGGATCTCTTCCATCTGGTTCTTCTGCCAACGTTCGTTGGGAAGTAACTGGCGTAGACACTGGTTCTGGTGTTTTCAGTCTTGTTATCCGTCGTGGTGATGACTATAATAATAGTAAGACTATTCTAGAAACATGGAATAATCTATCTCTAGATCCTAATCAAAATAATTATATTGCTTACGTAATAGGAGACCAAACTCAAACTATTCGTCAAGATTCAACTGGAGACTACTACTTGCAAACTACAGGTTCTTATCAGAATAATAGCTTGTACGTTCGTGTATCTTCTGTTAATCAGCCAACTCCTGGTTACTTTAACCAAGTTGGTGTTGCTCAAAATATGTATACAGCGTCACTACCAACTCTTGGTTCAGGTTCATTAAATGGAGCTTTTGGCGGTGCCGCAGGAGTTATTTTCGGTTCTTTTGGAAAGGCTCCTCTTAACATGTTTGAGAACATTCCAAATGTTGCTTCTACAGTAGCAACTCCAACAACTAACATTCAAGGTGTTCACCCTGCTGACTATAATGTAGCTATCAACCTTCTTGAGAATACTGATGCGTACGACTTCAATGTTGTTTACGCTCCAGGTTTGACTAGCGTAAACGCTGCAACTCAAGTATCTGATCTTTTACTTTTAGCTCAAGGTCGTGGCGACAATATTGCTGTTGTTGATATGGTTGGATATGGTCAACAAATAAATAGTGTTATTGGTCAAGCTGTATCTTATGACAACTCATACGGTGCAACTTACTGGCCATGGGTACAGATTCGTTCACGCGAAACTGGTAAAGTTAACTTCGTTCCAGCTTCTACATTAGTACCAGCTGTTTACGAATACAATGATAAAGTATCTGCAGAATGGTTTGCTCCAGCAGGTCTTAACAGAGGTTCTCTTTCAACTGTACTTCAGCCAGAAAGAAAGATCGGTGTAAACGATCGTAACCTTCTATATCAAGGAAAGGTTAACCCAATCGCTACCTTCCCAGGTGTTGGTACAGTTATCTATGGTCAGAAGACTCTTCAACAGAAGCCTTCTGCTCTTGATCGTGTAAATGTAAGTCGTCTATTGATCGCTCTTAAATCTTATATCGGTCAATTAGGTGAGCAGATCGTGTTCGAGCCAAACACTCAAGTAACTCGTAACAAGTTCTTAAGCCAAGTTAATCCTTATCTTGAGTCTGTACAACAGCGTCAAGGTCTATATGCCTTCCAAGTTGTAATGGACGAATCTAATAACACTCCAGATGTAGTAGATCGTAACCAATTAGTTGGTACAATTTATCTACAGCCAACTAAGACTGCTGAATTCATCCAACTTGACTTCAACATTCTTCCGACTGGTGCAACATTTGGTCAATAATATAAAATAAACCACAGATGAACGATAATACTATATTAAGAATCAAAGTACCAGCTCACTTATACGAGAGTGTAAAAGAGCAGTTGACCCTATCTGAAGCCAAAAAAGGTAAGCATAATCTTGGCGCTGGTATGGAGTTAGTTAAAGAAAAGAAAATGAAGGCTCCAAAAGACGGCATGAAGAAAGTAGAAGAAGTAGAACAAGTTCAAGAAGTTGATCAAGTTGAAGAAGGTGTAATGGACATGCTTCGCGCTGCTTCTGATAAAATCTTTTATAATCCAGCAGTTGTAGATGCACCAAAAGATGTAGTTAAAGCTTGTATCGAAGATGCTAACTCTCAAAAGAAGTCTAATCCTAAAGTTGATAGAGACAATCTTATCGTTAATTGCTTGAAGAGTAAAGGTGCCGCTTTCAAAGCTAGTCAAACTACAGGTATTGCTGAAAAGAAAGACAGAACAATGGATGAGTTGAAGAAGGCTAAAGACATGCTCGAGATGAAAATCAAGAAAATGGAAGAGAGCCTCAACGAGAAGAAGCACAAAGAAGAGGAGAAAGAAGAAAAACAATAATTTAGTTATTGAATATTTATAGTAAGAAACTAAATCGCATATACAATGCCAGTATTGGATCCAAATGAAATAATGTTCACAGCGTTTGAACCTACAGTATCAAACCGCTTTATCATGTACATCGATGGTATTCCATCTTACATGATCAAGAAGGCAGACGCTCCTGGTGTTACTCTAAATGAGATCAAGTTAGATCACATCAATGTTTACCGTAAGATCAAAGGTAAAGCAGAATGGCGTGATATGACTTTGTCTCTTTATAACCCAATCTCTCCATCTGGCCAACAAGCTGTGATTGAGTGGGTACGTCTACACCACGAATCTGTAACAGGCCGTGATGGTTACTCTGACTTTTACAAGAAAGATCTTAACCTATCTATCCTAGGACCAGTAGGTGACATTGTAAGTGAGTGGATCATCAAAGGTGCTTTCATTAAAGAAGCTACTTTTGGTAACTACGACTGGTCAACATCAGATCCAACTGAATTGACTATGTCTATCGGAATGGACTATTGCGTGTTAAATTACTAATACGCTACTTATACCTCCAAAAAGAAAGGCCCCTTACTAGGGGCTTTTTTTATTTTGGTAAATTTAGTATTCATATATTTATATATAAAAGACAATAGTTTATGAGTGAACAAAAGTTTACGGTACCTACAGAAATGATCGACCTTCCAAGTAAAGGTCTTATCTACCCAAAAGAGAATCCACTATCTTCAGGCCAAGTTGAAATGAAGTATATGACGGCAAAAGAGGAAGACATCCTTACAAATGTCAACCTGCTTCGCCAGGGCCTCGCCATCGAGAAGATGCTAAAGAGCCTAATCAAATCACCTATCAACTACGAAGACCTAACCTTGGGTGACAGGAATGGCTTACTAATAGCCGCTAGAATTCTAGCCTACGGTAAAGACTACACTTTTAAGTATACTAACCCTAGTACTGATGAAGAAGAGAAAGTAGAAGTTGATTTACAGACTCTAAAGTATAGAGAGTTAGATTGGTCTAAGTTTGGTAACAAGAACGAGTTCGGTTTCACTCTACCCTATTCTAAGAACGAAGTAACGTTCAAGATCTTGACAGTAGCTGATGACAAGAAGATTGATGAAGAGATCAAAGGTATGAAGAAAGTTGTAGGCCAAGATGCTGGTATCTTGTCTACCAGACTTAAGTATCAGATCACATCTGTTAACAATGATTATTCTGTTAAGTCAATTCGTGATTTTATTGATCAAGGATACCTTTTATCTAGAGATTCTATTGCACTCAGAAAGTATATTGCTGATATAACCCCAGATATCGATACAACAGTATCATTTACTTTGAAAGACTCTACCGAAATACAAACAACCCTACCGATGGGTGCAGAGTTCTTTTTTCCCGGGAGCGGACTATAGGTCCGCATTCATGACAGAATGCTTTGAACTCACCTACCATGGTGGAGGAGGTTTTAGTTGGACCGAGGTATGGAATATGCCTGTGACTACTAGGCGTTTTAACCTTAAGAAGATTAACCAATACCTTGAAAAGGTAGAAGAGCTCCGTAATGAAGGCCAGCAGAAAGTTACTGAGAAGACAGACATGTCTAAAATCAAACTGCCAGACTTTGTCAAAAAGCCTGAAGAGCCTACCTTTGTATCTAAGGTAAAAACCAAAAGGTAAATATTTATTCGTAAGCAGTATAATGTAAATGCCACCACCTATTCCACCAACAGGACCTCAGAATACACCGCAAGGACAAGATCCTCAAGCGTTGAGGCAGACTTTAAGGCAGCTATTAGATGATCAAGGAGATTATAATAATCTCTTGAAAAATGCTATAGCTGATCTTAAGAGAATGGATACTGCATACTCTAAAATTGAGGCTAGACTTAACTCTCTAAATAAAGATAGTGTTAATGTAAAACAGGTTAACCAAGAGTTACTTAGATTAAGACAGAAAGAATTTTTAGAAGGAAAGAAACTTTCTGATTTAGAAAGAGAAGTTTCACAAACTGCTAAAGATAGTTTAGATAGAGCTAGAAGAACAGCAGAAGCACAGAAAACAAGATTGGCCGCACAAGGCAGATCTTTTGATGTAGAGAAAGCTATGATGGGCATTCTGAAGAATCAAGGAGATCTTGAGGCTATCAGTTTATATACCCAAGAAAAACAACTAGAAATAGCTAAAAAGCAAACAGAAGAAGGAGAAAAAGAATTAGCTCTAGAAAAGCAATTAAATAAAGAAATAGGAGTTAGTGGGGCTGCATTTAAATTATTCTCTGATAAATTAGGAATAGGAACGGAGTTTTATTCTCAGATGGTAACTAAAGCAAGACAGTTACAGTCTGAAGGGAAAAAGATAACTTTCTTAGATAAATTAAGTATATTAGGAAAAGCAGGTGCTGCTGGTTTAAAAGAAGCTATAACAGATCCTTTGACCGCAATACCTTTAGCCGGAGCCGCTATAGGAGGGATTGTTAGCGGATTAAAATCTGTATTTGATTATATAGTAGGAATACAAGATCAAACTGTAAAGTTTGCAAGAGCCATGAACCTTTCAACAGGTGAAGCTAGAGCAATTAAAATGGAGTTTGCTAGTCTTAGTATTTCTTCTGGAGACTTATTCATCAATAGCCAAAAGATGGTTGAGTCTCAAATGGAATTAGCTGATGCTTTAGATGTAACAAATAGACTTACTAATGAACAGTTAGCTACTAACATTAAGTTAAGAGATATAGCAGGCCTTGACTTAGAAACAAGAAAAGGTATAGTTGAAGCGTCAACATTAACAGGCCAATCTTCAGAAGGTATAACTAAATCTGTTTTATCACAAGTAGCAGGTTTAAAACAAGCAACAGGAATTAGTTTTAATTATCAGAAGATTCTTAAAGAAGCATCTAATTTAGGTGGATATTTAGGTTTATCTTTCTCTAAATACCCGTCTCAATTAACTAAGTCATTAGTTGCTGTTAAGTCAATGGGCATAGAATTGAAGCAGTTAGACTCTATAGCTGATTCATTCTTAGACTTTGAATCTTCTATATCAAAAGAGTTCGAAGCTCAATTATTAACTGGAAAAGATATTAACTTAACTAAAGCTCGTGAAGCTTTCTTGAACAATGATCTTGCAACTGCTGCTAAAGAAATAACAACTCAAGTTGGATCTGCTCAAGACTTTTTAAAGTTAAATCGTATACAAGCTGAGTCTCTAGCCTCTGCATTTGGCATGTCTAGAGATCAAATGGGAGACATGTTGAAGCAACAAGAGTTGTTAGGTAAACTAGGCGCAAAAGATCTTAAAGATGCACAAGCAAAAGTACAAGCATTAAAAGCGCAAGGTAAATCTAAAGAAGAGATCATTAGACTTACTGGTGAAGAAGCTTATCAAAACTTAACAAACGCCTCTCTTCAAGAAAAGATCGGCGGTTTTATGGAAAAGATAAAACAATCAATAGCTGACTTTGTAGAGAAAAGTGGTATTATAGAAAAGATAGAAGGCTTTTTCGAATATATTTCTAAGCCAGAAAATATCAAAGCTGTTATAAGTAAACTTAGAGACTTCTTTGCTTTTGCAGTTGAAGCTGTTTTAGGAATTGCTAACGGTCTCATAAATGCTATAGACTTTATAACTTTTGGTTTTGGTATAGATGAGAGTTTTGAAAGAAAATTTGAAGCATTTGCAAAAGATGCTCCTAACAGAATTAGATCATTAGGTGGAGACTTTGGTGGAGTTAGTGTTGGAGATAAAGCCGCTACCTCAACAACGACTAATAATGTAACATCTACAACTCAAGATAACATGAGCATGGCTAGAGGATCTGGTAACCAACCTAAAGTATATGTAATGGTAACCGTAGATCCTATAACAGGTAAGTCTGTAGAGAAAGTTGTGACTCAAGAATATTTTGAAACACAATTTGGCCAAATGGCAAAATAATAGTATAAATGCCTCTAATAGATCTACAAACAAACCTTAAGAACCTAAGGTTCGGTAATGATAGACCAGGATATGGTTCGTCAGGCCTACCTTATATTCAAACCATAATGCCAGATACACCTAATGCAACTGGCACAGTTCAACCTATCTATAGACCAGGTTCAACTGGAGGTTTAGACTTCCCTATTAGAGGAGGTCAATTAGAGTTTAACTTAGGTACACAATCATTTACTGTATCTAGTAGAATAGACAGATCAAGAATCAGAAAGTTTTTTGAAGATAAGCCTAGAGGCACTGCTTTTATTCAAAAGCAAGTAGGTCTACAATTATCTAACCCTAAGATCGAAACAGGTAACACTTTGTTTGGTATTCCTCAAGGGCTTCCTTATCCTGGCTTATTAGAGAACACTAGAGTATATAACTTAGGTGCAAATACTTTAGCTCAAGTAGGAGTATCTGGAACAGGTTTTCACGCTAATAGAGCAGGTTTAGTGCCATTTAATCCATTTGAGAAGTTCTACTATTCAATAGTAAATGCTCAAAACGTAAATAATCAGAAAGCGTCTAATAGGCTATATAATCTTTTAGGCCTTAAGATGACTACAGGAGATCCTTTCGCAAACCCTGCAAATGTTCCAGATATTAACTTAGTAAACACTTTAGGTATATCACTTAACAGAAATTTGATATATCAATATTTAGGAGGGCCTAATTCTGTTTATGGTATTGGTACAACTACTATTGCAAGAGCTGTAGATACAACTAAATTAGTTTCTTCTTTTGCAATGAATTATGATCAATTATTACAACAGAAGTCTAATTTAAATAACCCTAAGCCAGAGCTTCAAGACTTTAGAAAAAAGATTAATGATGCTCAAGGATCTGTTATTTTTCCTAATACATGGACTAAAGAACAATCCGTAGACTACAAATTCTTTGTTAATAAAAAAGATAAACTAAACTTAACCTATCCTTTCTTATTTAGAAATGATCAAGCACCTTGGGAAGTTTATCAAGATGAAACACAAGATCTTGTTAAATTTGTTTTTGAGGCTATCTCTAATGATGCACCTACTTATTCAACTGCAATATTCTTTAGAGCATTTTTAACTGCAGGTATAACTGATACTAATTCAGCTCAATTAAACGCATTTAAATATATTGGTAGAGGTGAAAACTTCTATACTTATCAAGGCTTTGATAGAACGATAGGCTTCTCTTTTAGAGTAGCTGCTCAATCTAGAGAAGAACTTAGACCTTTATATAATAAGCTCAATACACTTTTAGGTCAAGTTTATCCAGACTATAGTCCTAATCAAGGTATAATGAGAGCGCCTGTTGTTCGTGTAACAGTAGGAGACTATTTATATCGTGTTCCTGGCTTCTTAGAATCAATCAATCTAACTGTAGACAATAATACGCCTTGGGAGATTAATTTAGAAAATGATCAATCTGGTGAAATTGCACAATTACCTCAAGTAATAGATGTGACTGTTTCATTTAAGCCTATTATGGACATACTTCCTAAGAGACCATCAGTTACTTCTACTACAACTTCTAGAGTTAATACTGAAGCTAATACTGCAACTGATGTTGAAACAGTTACAACTAATGTGGCTGCATTAATTGCAAATGTTCCTAAGTCGTCTCCTAATGATCCTACTACTTTTATTAAGCCAGTTTATCAACAACAAACTGAATTAGGAACTAGACAAGCTACAGCTCAAGAAGCATCAAGATTGAGAAATGTAAATGTGCCTCCTCCAACTCCTCCAAGAATTCCTGCAGTACCAAATAATATAGTCATACCTACAAATCGATGAACTACAGATATCAAAATATAGAAGTAATAAAGTTAGCAGCCACAGGTAGTCAATACTATGTAAATAATATTTATCCTGAAATACCGCCTACTAATGACGATAATTACGTTATTACAGTATTAGGTGATAGATTAGACCTGTTGGCTTTTGATTTCTATGGTGATTCTAGCTTTTGGTGGGTAATTGCTTCTGCAAATGCACTACCAGGAGATTCACTAGTAGTAGAACCAGGAACACAACTTCGTATACCAGTAGATTTGGCAGGCGCAATTAACACATATAAACTAGTAAACGCTACGAGATAGTTATGCCTTTTGATAGTAATAAGATATCAAATATTCTAGGCAGCAAAATTCCACAATGGTTAATAAACCAGTTAGGAACTAGAGCCTCGCAAGGAGCTAAAGATGTTAGAGACAACGATAACATTTTATTTATAGCAAATAAAACTGCGTGGATTAGGCTTGTTTCTTCTGTTGATATTATAAACCCATCAGATGTAGAATACTTTAGAAGAGTAGTCGGTGATAGTATAAAAAATAAAGAGGACCTTGCTAAACAGTTTGTTTTGTTTGGAGGTACATCAAAATACTTAAGAGAGAACTCGTATCAACAAAGATCAGGTCTTGGTAAAGACGGTGCTTATGGCATATTAGGAAATGATGAGATTCAACAGTTTGGTTATAGACCGATGCCAGGTATTAATTCAGTTAGTATTGACACTCAAGGTAAGTTAGGTTCTCTTAGATCTGCAACTATCAGTTTTAAATGTTGGGATAAAGCGCAGTTAGACATTATCGACGCTCTTTATTTTAAGCTTGGTTTTACCATGTTCTTAGAGTGGGGACAAACGTTTTTCTATCCTCAAGGAAGTGACAGAATTCAATCGTCTGAATTATATTCAATAGATCCTTTTAGAAAGAACTTAACTAAAGAAGAGATAGCCATACAAATAAGTAGAAACATCAGACAGTCTGAAGGTAACTACGATGCTCTTCTTGGAATGGTGACTAATTTTAATTTTACTTATAATCAAGATGGAGGATATGACTGTACTCTTAAACTAATGGCTCTTGGTATATTAGGAGATGCTATTAAGATCAATAATCCAAAGGATCTACCTAATATATTATCAGAAGAAATTAGACAGTACAACAACACGCTTGTACAAATTGCTCAAGCTGAAGAAAAAGAAAGGCAAAGACTAGCAGAAGAAGAAGCTAGAAAGAAAAAAGAACAAGAAGAAGCGTCTCAAGAATCTCTGCTCAAGTACTTAAATAAAGAGATTAATAAAGTAGATGCAGAACCAAATGCTCAACAACAGTTAAAAATAGTTGAAAAAGCAGGTATCGCAAACTCTGAAGCAGTTAGTGCTACTAATTTTGATTACTTCTATGATGTAAAAAATAGAAGTTGGTCACTAATAGTTCCTAGATTAGGAGCACTAATACCTAGAGAAAATACAACAGATTTAGTAGAATCAATTAACATAGACACAACTAAACTATTCAATAAAGTTCAAGTATATTTTGATTCATTCAATAGATTTTCTACAACTAGAACTCCTGCTGTTAATGTAAATGCTACAAATCCTCTTTCAATAGAATCTTTAGCTCAGATATCTCAGAACTTACCTTTAGAAGTTAGAATGTTTAGAGCGTCTGTTCAAAGTGAGTCTACTAGAGATACTAGAAGAAGAATTACTTTTTCTTATTCTGGAGCAAATGGCAAAAAGTATCCGGTAGGAATCAAAGTAGAATTTGATAATGTAAATCCTCAATTTTCAAGAGATAGCATAAATGCAGAAGAGGTTTATACTAAAGCTATAAACCAGATAAAACAAGACGGTAATTTTACTGTATCAAATCTTACACTAGGTATAGCGACACTAAAATATCCTGATATCGGTGAAATAGACTCAACTGTTAATAATATAACTGATAGTGTAGACAAGATATCAAGGTTTCCAATAATATCACTAACAAAAGATCTTGTAGTTTCAGTAAATGATAAAGTAGAAGTAAGTAGACAAACTACGACAGGAACAGTAACTACTGAATCTGTAGGAAATGTTGATGTAACTGTAAAAGTATCTTTGTTTATTACAGATACCGCTCTAATACAGAGTATAGTAAAAGGAGCAAATTCTCCTGATTATAAAGTAGTACAAGCTGCTATTGCTAGTCAAAATCAAGGTTCAACAACAGAACAGCAAGCAGAAGGTCAAGACGCAGCTAATACACAAATAGAACAATCTTTACAATTACAATCAGGACTTGAACTAACTCTAAGAACAATACAAGTTCATGCTTTAAATAGAGCTATAAATAAAACAAAGACTCCTGATCTAGAAATAGGTAGAAAAGTTTATACATTACCTATATGGGATAAAAAAGATGAAACACAAGGAGGAACTCCTTTTTATACACAGATATTTTCTAACGGTATTTTTTCTGACTATATAACAGACTTGATAGAAAAAACTGTATCTATTGTTGATCCTAGGAACCCAAAAGAAAGATTAATACTTCAATCTAAATACGGGTTTGCTACCGAATTAATGGCAGGTCGTGCTACACAACAAGAATTAAAAGGCAAAGAGGTAGACTTTCAAACTCTACTAAATGCTTATGTAGTACCATATCAAATAAATCAAGAGATTGTAAAAGGCGTTTCTACAAATCACCCCGTATATATTCCATTAGGACTACTACTAATGATACTCAATCATAGTTGTACTATATATGATACTAAAGATAAAGCATCCCAGACTCCTTTAGTGTACATTGATTTTAATCCTAATGTAAACTTCTTTTTAACTAATACAAAGCACTTAAGCACTAATCCTTTTAAAGTGTTAATTCCTTTTGAAGGAGGTTTTTCTGACTATCAAGAATTGTTTTCAAAAGAGATTTTAAGCGCTAATCAAACAAGTATACTTCCACTGTCAGGAAGTACATCAGACACTCCTTTATTTAATACATTTAAACAAGACGTTTTATCTAGTCAAATACCGTCTATTAAATTTGGTGAATCAAATGATGGTATATATAGAGGAAGAATGATGAATATATTGCTAAATATAGATTACATCATACAATTAGTAAGAGACTATAGTTTAAAAGACGGCACTAATAGTATATATCTAAAGACATTTTTAGAGCAAATCATACTAGACATTAACAAGTATTTAGGTAACTTTAGCGTTCTAAGACTAGCTTATAATGACGGAGGAAACACTTTTCATATAGTAGATGATCAAGTTGTGCCTACACTCCCAGAAGAAGAGATGTTAGAACCAGACAATACAGATGAAATTCCATTAGTAGGGAAATACAGTATTGCTAAAAGCTTAGAAATAAGAACAGATGTTAGTAGTAAGTTAAGTAGCATGATAGCAATATCGGCTAATGCAGACGTTCAAGGAAAATCTACCCTTTCTACTAATGGTGATAGTTTTGGTTTTATTAACACTAGTTATAAAGATAGATTTATACCAACTAAAGGAGATATAACTGGAAGTGTTACGTCTGATCAAGACACTGTGAAAGCTGCTGCTATACAATTTAATCAAACTATATCTGACTTCTACAGTAAAATCAACCCTTCAGAAGCAAACGTTTCTCAAGCTACTAACTACTATATAGAGAAGATGAGTAAGGTAAAAAATAACGAATACCCTACAAGAGCATCTTCAATGATCCCTGTATCTGTTAACTTTACAACAGATGGTATATCTGGTTTTACTATGGGCCAAGCTTTCACCATATCAGATCAGCTTCTTCCATACACTTATAATAATCGTATAGTACGAAATCAAAAAGGTTTATCACAAGACCATGTTAATAAAGTCGGCTTTGTTGTAGTAGGTTTAACTAATACTATTGAGAATAATCAATGGACAACAGCTGTTAGAGCTAACATGATATTCTTAAAGTATAAGAGTGATTTTGTTGGATCTATAAAAAGGCCTGCTAATACAAGTCTTCAATTTGGAGTGAACCCTACACAGGCCTATTCTAATTATGTTAATCCTGCAAACGTAACTATACCTAGTGGAGAAGCTAGGAAAAACTTAGTAGACGCTATTAATAAAACTAACGCTACTACTGGTGTAAAAATATTGGCTTTAGCTCAAGCAACTTTAGAAGGTTATTATCCTAACACTAAAGCATATAGAAATAACAATCCTGGGAATTTGAGATCAGTTCAAGGACCTTTTCAACAATTTGCTACGTTAGAAGAAGGAGCTCAGGCTTTAGTTAATTACATAAATAGAGCTATAAGTAAACAAAATAAAAATTATACTAATGCTAATACGTTAGTACAGTATATAAATGTTTACGCACCAGCTTCAGACAACAATGATCCTAATGGTTATGTAGCTAGTGTATTAGGATACTTTAGAAAAGTAGGAGTAAACAACTTTAACTCTAATAGTTTGCTTTCTGAGATTAGTAATTTTAACAACAATGTAAATCTAGTGTGATGTTAAGATACTATCCATCATTCGCCATTCAACCAAATTTAAATACCATAGGAGGAGAATTCCTTTTAGATGGACAACCTTATTCTGGTAAGTATTACGAAACATACGATGGTAGAGCATTTACAGGGTCTACTCCTGAGGTTGGGCCTAGTGAACCTCTAGAAAGAGTTTCTGTTTATTTATCAGCTCCTGGTTTAGCTAACTCTAATTTGTCTGTAAGAAATCAAAAACAGCTGGCTAGTAAAACCGGGGTTTTTGTATCTACAACTAACAACACTAGAATACCAGGTCAACCTAACTCTTATTATCCTCAACCAACTGAGCAAGATTATAGAAAAGGTTATCTTATACGCTACTTCACTAAGAAAGAAAATGAGCGTGGGTTTGTTACAGAGATATCTCAAGACGAGTACAACTCAATTGTGAATGGAACTGCTGACTACGACATATCAATTTACCAAACTGCAACTATACTTTGGAAGTTGACAGGCCCATTAAAGAGTACAAGACAATCACAGTACAATGTTATACCAGGTATCATTGACACAAATCAAAGGTTGACTGAATCGGCTAATAGAACCTTCTTAGGCATTGTTGACTTTATTGGAGGTGACTACGCAAAATTTGCTAGACCTACTCTATAGATAGTTTTTTTACTATCGATACAATAGTATATTATTGTGACTAATAACAGGTTATGTATTTCATCATCGAAGATAAAGAACAACTTCAGCGTCTAGAGCTTTCAGACGAAGCGTTTATACAAATAGTCACTTCTAACGATTATTACCATCCTAAACTGTCAAGAGCTAGTTTAGTATATTATAACAACGGTAAGAAAGGCTATGTATTTGTGATCAATCACTCAGAAGGCTTTTCTCTAGAGTTAAAGTTAGTAGAAGACTTTCTAAAGAAGCACACTAAGATCTATCTACTTGACAAGAAGTTTCACTCATACTTCTTAGATCTACCTAACTCAATCGATGTACAGTTTATCTGTCTAGATAAAAACAACGAGTACAGTTCTTTCAATTGTGACACAGTAGTACACAAAGACTTTTATATCAAGCATCCTGTTCTACCTACCTTAAACGAGATCATACCAATTGCTAAACACTACGAGAAGTGTGAGTGCTTATATAAGTTGGTTAGAGACTACTTCCATCTTGAGATGGACGTTGAACTTCAAGAAAGACTGACTGAAGCGTATAAAGGAGTAGAAGAATCTGGAATCAAAGTAGACCTAAGCTGCTTCCATAAAAAGTTTCAATTCCAACACCCAGAATATAGTTTGTTAGGTGACACTATCTATTCTTACTATAACCTGTATAATTTGACAGCTAGGCCTACCAACTCATTCAACGGTATTAACTTTCTAGCCATACCTAAAGACCAGGACTTTAGACAGTGCTTTGTCCCAAAGAATGACTTTCTTGTAGAGTTTGACTTTGACGCTTACCACCTAAGACTAATATCTAGGCTGATTGGCTTTCAACCACCAAAAGAGTCTATGCACATGTATTTAGGACGCGCATACTTCCACGTGGATGAGCTAACTGATGAGCAGTATAAAGAATCAAAGACCATAACGTTTAAACAACTGTATGGAGGGATTGAAGCCCAATACAAACACATCGACTTCTTTAAACACTTAAGTGAGTTTATTGAACAAGAATGGAAGAAGTACAATGCCCATAAAGCTGCAGTGCTACCGACTGGTCGTATCTTGAAGAAGCTACCTGGCATGAACAAGCTAAAACTGTTTAACTATATTGTCCAGAACCTAGAGACCAAAGAGAACATTGACAAGATCTTAGAGCTAAACAAACTTCTAAGTAAGAAGAAGACAAAACTGATCTTGATCACCTACGATTCTTTCTTGTTTGACTTCTGCCAGCAAGACGGTAAAACCCTCTTAAAAAAGATAAAAGAGGTGTTAGAAAAGAACGACATGTTAGTAAAACACAAATACGGCACCAACTATGCTTTCTAGTAATATATCTAATATTTATAATTAATAAAGTTATGCAAGAATTAAAAATAATTGAACTTACCGCAGACTCGCTTATGAATAAGTTGTTTTGTACTTTCTCTTCCAAAGATGGTTTGGATGACACCCTAAGGGAAATAAACAGAGAGTACACCATTCTATATAAAAAGATATTTGTTTTGGCCTCTCCAGAGTCTGAAGAATACATGTGCACCTATAATATCGAACTTCAAGGTGGACAGACTAAGATCTTACCAAACACAATCCTACTTCATAGAAAGAAAGAGTCTAACACTCTTTATACTATTAACGCCCTTAATACTTTGATCAAGAAGTTAAACAACGGCGTACTAGACACATCTTTTGTGATCAATTGGAACGACTACAAGAATAGCATCTTGTTGACTCAAGGTGATGACTTGAAGAAACTTAACACCACTATCCATAAGATAGTTGCAGTGTAACTAGAAAGAACGATTTTTCCTGTTCTTTAACATTCATTACATTTACCAAAACAGTTATATATGGACATTTCAGTCATTAAATCAAGATTGTCGGCTCTACAGAATCCACGTGGAGGACAAAAGAAAGACCTCAGCCAAACTATTTGGAGGCCTTCCGTGGGTAAACACTCGGTACGTATTGTGCCTTCTGTGTTTAATAAACAAAATCCATTCAAAGAGGTTTACATGCACTATGGCATCAATAACCGTTCTATGATGGCATTATCTAACTTTGGTGAGAAAGATCCTATCGTGGAATTTGCTCAACAACTCCGTAAAACATCTGACAAAGAGAATTGGTCTCTAGCTAAGAAGCTTGAACCTAAGATGCGTGTATTTGCGCCTGTTATTGTTAGAGGTGAAGAAGACAAAGGTGTTCGCCTTTGGGAGTTCGGTAAGCAAGTTTATATGGACTTACTTTCTATCGCTGAAGATGAGGACGTAGGAGACTACACTGATCCTATTACTGGTCGTGATATCACAGTTGAAACTGCTGGTAAAGAAACCACAGGGCTTATGTACAACACATCAACTGTACGTGTAAGAACTAAGTCAACTCCTCTATCAGAAGATTCTAACAAAGTTAAACAGTGGTTAGAGAATCAGCCTGATCCTTTGACACAGTTCAAGAGATATTCTTATGATGAGATGAAAGAGTCATTACTCAAGCATTTGAACCCAGAAGAAGATCTAAAAGAGTCTGCAGATGACGTTGTTGCTAAACAACCTGAATCTAATCAATACACTCTTAGTACAACTAAGCCAAGTGTTGACTCCGCAATTGACGATTTGTTCGATATTTAATAACGAGAGCCCTGGCAATAAAAGCCAGGGTTTTTTAACTCAATAGTTTTGTATGGCAAAAGCAAAAGAATCGCTTACTAGCACTATATCTGGTGCAATCAAAGGAACAGCTGATCTAGAGAAGTTTAAGAAAGGCAAGAACTTATCTGCAGGTGTTGTTTTCAAAGAACAAAGTTGGATACCACTATCACAAGCATTTCAAGATACACTACAAATTCCTGGTATTCCTGTTGGTCACATTACACTGTTAAGAGGACACTCTGATACTGGTAAAACAACTGCACTACTTGAAGCAGCTGTTAGTGCACAAAAGTTAGGAATACTACCTGTGTTTATTATCACAGAGATGAAGTGGGATTGGAATCACGCTCGTGAAATGGGCTTTCAATTTGAAGAAGTAGCAGACCCTGCAACTGGAGAAGTTGTAGACTACAAAGGCTTCTTCTTATATATCGATCGTGAAAGACTAGAATGTATCGAAGATGTAGCAGGTTTTATTGCTGATATTCTTGATGAGCAAAAGAGAGGAACACTCCCTTACAACATTTGCTTCTTCTGGGATTCAGTAGGATCAATTCCTTGTAGAATGTCTATCGAGAAAAGCACAAACAATAACGAATGGAATGCAGGCGCCATGTCTCAACAGTTTGGTAACTTCATTAACCAGCGTATTGTACTATCACGTAAAGCATCTCAACCATATACCAATACATTAGTAGCAGTTAATAAAGTATGGGTAGCAAAGCCTGATTCACCAATGGGCCAGCCTACACTTAATAACAAAGGTGGTAACACCATGTACTTTGACTCATCTTTAGTTATCACATTCGGTAACATTGCAAGAGCAGGTACAAACAAGATCAAGGCTACTAAGAATGGTAAAGAAGTAGAGTTCGCTAAGAGAACTAGAATTAGCTGTGATAAGAATCACGTAACTGGTGTTACAGCTGTTAACAAAGTCATTATGACTGTGCACGGGTTTATCAATGATGATAAGAAAGAGCTTGATGAGTACAAGAAGAAGTATTCAGATCAATGGATGAAAGTCCTTGGATCTAGTACGTTCGATGTAGTAGAAGAAGAAACTGCCTTATCACCTGATATATTTGACACAGAAGATTAATGAATAAAGAATACAAAAAAATATTCGACTCTTTAAAAGAGGAGAAAGACCTAGACTCAGTAGACAGCCGAGTGCTATTAATAGATGGCCTAAACACCTTCTTGAGAGCATTCGCTGCTATTGGTTGGGTCAATAAAGACCTATCACATATTGGAGGTTTAACTGGCTTTTTAAGGTCGTTAGGCTATGTTATTAAATTAGTTAGACCAACTAGAGTGATCATAGTGTTTGATGGGCAAGGCTCGTCAACAAACAAAAGGTACATTTACCCAGATTATAAAGCTAATCGTGGACTTAGTAGAGTTACTACTTGGGATTCATTTGAATCACAGCAAGAAGAGTCTGACTCTATTACTGAACAATTAGTAAGACTAATCTTTTATCTAAAGGCACTACCAGTCGATCTTTTGTCTATCGACAAGATAGAAGCAGATGATGTTATAGGTTACATTAGTCAGAAACTACCAGGTGAAGTTACAATCATGTCAAGTGATCGTGACTACTTACAACTAGTATCTGATAAAGTAACAGTCTATTCACCAACAAAGAAGAAGTTCTATGATCATGATCTAGTGCTTACTGAGTATGGTGTTAGTCCTAACAACTTCTTGACACAAAAGATACTGCTAGGTGATTCTGGAGATAATATACCTGGTGTAAAAGGGCTTGGCTCTAAGACAATGCTCAAAGAGTTTCCTGAGTTAGCGAAAGATGATCTAGTAACTCTAGACGATGTTCTAGCAAAGTGTGATGGCAGAAAAAAGATACTAGAGTCGATCAAGAACTTTGAATTTCAGCTTAGAATTAATCAAAGACTCATGGATCTAAAGAGGCCGAACATTCCAGAAGAAGCAGAAGAGGAAATAAAAAGTGTGTTACTCAATCCAAATAAAGGTTACGATTCACAGAAATTTCTTACATTGTATCATGAGGATGAGTTAGGTAACTCAATCCAAAATGTACAAGCATGGTTATTCAATCATTTTCACAACTTACAAAAGTATAAATAGTTATGTCGAACTTAAATCAGTTACAGCAGTACGGTATTGGTTTTCAAGTAAAGGTTTTATCTAGCTTACTAAAGCACAAAGAGTTTCTACAAAACATTAACGATATCTTAGATACCGAAATGTTTGACAATCCTGCACACAAGTGGATTGTTGGTGAGATACTACGTTACTACTACAAGTATCATACAACACCATCTGTAGATGCACTACAAGTTGAAGTTAGAAAGATAGAAAACGAGGTATTGAAAGTATCAGTAGTCGAGCAGTTAAAAGAAGCGTTGAAGGCTTCTAATGAAGATCGTGAGTATGTAGAGCAAGAGTTTAGTAGTTTCTGTAAGAATCAACAGATCAAGAAAGCTATCTTAAATTCAGTAGGCCTTTTAGAGAAAGGTCAGTACGATGATATCAAGTATATGATGGACGCTGCGTTAAAAGCAGGTCAAGACAAATCAATAGGCCACGAATATGAGAAAGATATTGAGACACGTTATCGTGAAGAAGAACGTGCCGCTATACCTACAGCATGGCCACACGTAAATGAGCTACTAATGGGAGGCCTTGGTTCAGGTGACCTTGGTATTATATTCGGTAATCCTGGAGGTGGTAAATCATGGATGCTAGTTAATATGGGCGCCATGGCAGTACAACGTGGTTACACAGTTTGTCACTACACATTAGAACTATCTGAGTATTATGTAGGTAAAAGATACGATTCACTATTCACAGGAATCGATGTACAAGCTGTACATAAACACAGAGGGGCTATTGAAGAAGCTGTGTCTAAGGTAAAAGGTAAGTTGATCATTAAAGAGTTTCCGATGGGTAAGGCAACTACACATACCATCGAATCACACATTCAGAAGTGTCGTGATCTTGGGTACCCACCTGATCTAGTTATCATAGACTATGTTGATCTATTGAAGAGCAAAACTAAGTCAATTGACCCTAAAGACGCAATCGATGATGTTTATACAGCTACCAAAGGTATGGCAAGAGAATTGAAGGTGCCAATCTGGACTGTATCACAGGTTAACCGTGCCGGTGCCAAAGACGACGTTATCGAAGGTGACAAGGCAGCAGGATCTTACAACAAGATGATGATCGCAGACTTTGCTATGTCACTGTCTAGAAAAAGACAAGACAAGGTAAATGGTACAGGCCGTATACATATTATGAAAAATCGTTATGGCATGGACGGTATGACCTACGCTGCCAAGATCAGTACAAATAACGGATCAATTGAAATAAACCCTGACAGTCTAGATGATGATGAGTTAAATATAGAGACCTCAGCTCCAATCTCTGGCTCCAACAAAGGCTACAATTCTAGCCTGGACCGTGATGAGAAGGCTTATTTGGCATCGAAATTTTTTGAGCTGAATACCTAAAGCTGATATTTATTAGAGAAAAACAGACCCCTATGAATTTTTTGATAGATCTACTTAAAAAGGCAACTAAAGGAGACAACTTTCGTGTTAAAGCGACTCCTACAAAATACAACGACAAGATTGCCCAATTAAACACCACTTCAAACAATCAGTTTGATAGACTAACTACATCTAGGATCAATCAAATTCAGAAGACAGGTAATTCTGTTTTGACTCAATCTAGTTCCAAAGGAACTATCCTACCAGGTTCTTAATCGAACCTAGCATCACTTAAGACTGAGAAACAGGTTATATTGTTGACTAGAAGGCTTTCAGGTCTCTTAGAGGCCACTTTATTATATAAACTATTTTAAAAACTAAAACAAAAAATGGAATCAAAGGACATTCTTATCCCGTGGGGCGAAATTGGATACATTACATTTAAAAGAACTTATGCTAGAAGATTAAAAGAGGATGATCCTAATTCTAAGACAGAAGAGTTTTGGCAAGTTGTACAGCGTGAGCTAGATGCTTCAGACAAGCAGTTAAAAGTTGGCTTCACTGAAGAAGAGAAAAAGAGGTATGCTGAAATGAGGCTTAACTTGAAGTTCTCTACAGCTGGTCGTTTTATGTGGCAGCTTGGTACAAAGACTGTAGATAAGCTAGGTCTACCGTCTTTACAAAACTGTGCATTCGTTACAGTTAACAATCCTATTAGACCATTCACATGGGCCTTTGAAATGTTAATGTTAGGTTCAGGTGTTGGTTACAATATTCAAAAGCACAACGTTTATCAACTACCTAAAGTAAAAGGGAAAGTAAAGATTGAACGTAAAGACGTTAAAGACGCTGACTTCATTGTACCAGATACACGTGAAGGTTGGGTGAAGTTGCTAGGTAAAGTATTGAAAGCGCACTTCTATTCTGGAGAAGGCTTTACATATTCTACAATGATGATCAGATCTAAAGGGGCTCCTATCAAAGGATTCGGTGGTACCGCATCAGGCCCAGAAGATCTTTGTTGGGGTATTGCTGAGATCAATAAGATATTGAATGGTCGTGCTAATAAGAAGTTGAGACCAATTGACTGTCTAGACATCATGAACATTATAGGCATGGTTGTAGTTGCAGGAAACGTTCGTCGTTCTGCACAAATCTCTATTGGTGATTATGATGACATCGAGTATTTGAAAGCTAAAAGGTGGGACCTCGGTTCTATTCCTAACTGGAGAGCTATGAGTAACAACTCAATCGTAGCACCAGAAAATACAGACGATCTACTTCCTGAGTTCTGGGAGACTTATAATCAAGGTGAGCCTTACGGTCTTATCAATTTAGAACTATCTAAAACAGTTGGTCGTACTGGTGAAACACAATATCCTGATCCAGAAGTAGAAGGGTTCAACCCGTGCGCAGAGCAATCACTTGCTAACTTTGAAACATGTTGTTTAGCTGAGGTATATCTACCTAACATCAATTCTTATGATGAGCTAAAAGAAGCAATCACATTTGCATACCGCATGAATAAGCACTCTCTTGCTTTACATTGTTCTTTAAAAGAGACTGAGAACATTGTTCACAAGAATATGAGAATGGGAATCGGTATGACTGGTATTCTTCAAGCAACAGAAGAACAACGCTCATGGTTAAAAGACGCTTACGTATGGCTTCGTGAATATGACAAAGAATATTCAGCTAAACACAAATTCCCAGCTAGTATTAAACTAACTACTGTTAAACCTTCTGGTACACTTAGCTTGTTAGCAGGTGTAACACCAGGAGTTCACCCAAACCCAGCAGGGCCATACTACATTCGCCGTGTAAGAATCTCTTCTCAATCACCATTAGTTGACGTTTGTCGTCAGCATGGCTACCACATCGAGTACCAAAGAAAGTTTGATGGTTCAGAAGATAAGTCTACAATGGTAATATCATTCCCGTGTAAACTACCTGCAACTACACCTGTTGCCGCTGATTATGACTGGAAGACGCAGATGGATATGGTACGTCGTATGCAAGCTGAATGGTCAGACAACTCTGTAAGCTGTACTGTATACTACAAGAAAGAAGACATCGAAGACATCAAGAAGTACTTGAAAGACCACTTCCGTCATGAAATGAAGACAGTATCATTCTTGTTGTATCACGGCCATGGTTTTGATCAAGCACCTTATGAGACCATTACAGAAGCTCAGTATCTAGAGATGACTAAGAATGTTAGACCAATTACCTCTGTAGAAGTAAAAGAGTCTGAAATGGAGCTAGCCGAGTGTGAAGGAGGATTCTGCCCAGTTAAGTAGGTCTAAGGATATTTATTTTTAGATGCCTATAACACTACTAAATACAAACAATAGTGGACATATTGAGTTACGAAACCAATATAACTCAGGGTATTTTAGTATAAGTGTTTCATCATCAGCGGCACCGGCTCCTGCAACAGATCAAATTAAAGCACAGTTGTCGACTAGTTTAGCTGCCTACAATGCCGCTACAGTAAATGACTGGGTAAAGATAACATCTACAGAATATAACAATATATTCAACAACATACCTGGAGCTACTAAACGTGGTAATACAGATGTTCAAGTTGCTACTAGAGCAGTGTCAGCTGGTTTTACTGAAATGCAGTTTGCTATTAACAATAACCCTAATACTGCACTCACTATTAACACAGGTGAATATCCTATAGCTTTTGTAGCTGAGACTTGGAATAGTACACAAACAGTGCAATTCGGTTATGATACAGACTATCATACAGGAGCCCCTACCTATGGAAATAGTGTAACTGTAACTCCAGTTGGAGCATGTTACTATGTTAGAAAAGCACCAACAGGTGTAGAATCTGCTCCAGCGTCTCAGACACTATATCCATCACTAAAAATAAATGGTGGTACTTTTAACCTTGTTCCTAATACTAGTGGATGGTTTACAACAAATGGTGGTACTAGTTGGACATCTTATCAAGGAAATGTCAACAATGGCGCTGCTAAGTTTCAAATGATAGTTACATCAACAAAGTCATGGTAAAAAAGAAGAAAAAAGAGTTCATAGAAAACGTACATTACTATTTAGAAGGTGAAAGGATCGTTTTTACAGAACAATTTCATCTAGAAAGAGGCCAATGTTGTGGTACAGGCTGTAGACATTGTCCTTATGATCCTAAACATACAAAGGGTACTATAAACATAAAAGTCAAAGATAGCAAATAGTTTTGTATATTTAATCAAAATCACACTCATGACATTTACTATTACTAGAGAGTATCTTTACCTTGGAGTGACGATCGTACTTCTTTTAATCCAAGTGTGGCAGATGTTTAAAATAGACGCACTCAAAAAAGAGATAGACAATATATGGAATCAAATTCATATTATTGCTATATCAGCTGGTAATACACTTCAAAAACTAGAAAAGAAAATCGATGAAAAACAAGACAAACAATGAAGAGTCAAAAGGACTAGGTGATACTATAGCCAAAATCACTCATGCAACAGGTCTAGATGTTGTAGCAGAAAAAGTTGCTCATGCTATGGGAAAAGAAGACTGCGGTTGTAATCGCCGTCGAGAGAAATTAAACGAACTATTTCCTTATAAGACTGAAGAGAAAAAAGACTAATCAAGTATATGAATAAAAGTTATGTTACAGTTCAAACCATCGATACACTAAAAGAGATGGTTGAACACATTAAGGCGCACGACATTATTGCATTCGACACAGAAACAAACAGCCTAAACCCTCGTAAAGGTAAGATCATAGGCTTCTCAGTATCAGGAGAAGTTGGCAAAGGCTACTACATGCCTACTATGATATTCAAAGACAACGAACTACAAGACGCTTATATCGATGATAAGCTTTGTCATGACCTTGCAAAGAAAACTATTTCACTATTAATTGGTAAGAAGTTAGTGATGCACAACGCATCATTTGACTGTAGATTCGTTAAGTGCTTCTATGGTGTAGACTTACTATCTAGCCTACATGTTGATACACTCTTGTTAGTGCATACAGTAAAAGAAGAAGGTGCTGGCTTTATGGCAGGCTCATCATTTGGTCTTAAAGACATTGCTAAGTCTATACAAAAAGAGATTGGTCTAGATGTTGAACAAGCTGCCAATGAAGAGCAGTTGAAGATGAAAGAGTCTATTAAGAATAACGGTGGATCAATCACACGTGAGAACTATGAAATCTGGAAAGCAGACCTTGAACTACTTTCAGAATACGCATCAGCAGATACTGACTTGACTCTTAGAATATATCACCACTTCATGAATACACTTAAAGAAGAAGGGCTAGAGAAGTTCTTCTTTGAAGATGAAGTTATGCCTGTGTATAAAGAGGTAACTATTCCTATGGAGATGGTTGGTATGAAGATAGACCTTGATCTTATAAAGACTAGTCGTGCTAAGATTATAGAAGAGCTACAAAAGTATTCTGAGCTTGTTACAAAAGAGTTGTTGAAGCATGAGTCTGTTCGTGCTTGGGTTATTATGAAAGCGTTAGACGCATATCCTCCTAATAACAAAGGTACATTCGCACAAGAGCTTTGTCGTGAAGCTAAGTTAGATCTTGAAGCCTCTGCTAAAACAGGAAAGTACAGCCTAACTCAATCAGCTTTGATCAGGCTTCCTGAATCACCAGTTAAACACTTTTTGCTTCATGGTGATGATGCTGTTCTAGACAAAGAGATGGTAACTAAGATTAGTCTTAGACTTTGGAAACAAGACAATGATGGGCAGTTCTTTAACATTCAATCAAAAGATCAGTTAGGTGAAATTGCTTTCGGTGTTCTAGGCATCAAACCTTTGTCTACTACTAAAACAGGTAAACCTCAATTTGACGACGATACTGTACAATCTATTGCAGGCAAATACGAGTGGGCTAAGAATTTACGTATCTACAACAGGCTACTTAAGATCAAATCAACATACATGGACCGCTTTCTTGACAATCAAGAAGATGGTCGTTACTACTTCTATTACAAACAACATGGTACAGTGTCTGGCCGTTATGGTTCAGATGCTCAACAACTTCCTAGACCTAAAGAAGAAGGAGACGACGAACCTATCGTTATCGAGTACAACAACTTGATTCGTGCATTCTTTATCCCAGAAGAGCATAACATATTTGTTGACTGTGATTATGAATCACTTGAGCCTCATACATTTGCTCACGTGTCTGGTGATGAAGGCTTAAAAGACATCTTTCGTAACAACTGGGACTTCTATTCTACAATTGCAATCAAGACAGAAGGACTGAATCAATATTCACCAGATAAAAAAGCACCTAACTTCTTACGTAAGCTTGAACCTAAACTTAGAAACAAAGCCAAGGCGTACGCACTCGGTATACCTTATGGTATGGGAGCGTATGCTCTAGGCATGAATCTTGGTATTGCTACTAAAGATGCTAAGAAGCTTGTTGATGGTTACTTGAATGGGTTCCCTGAACTCAAGAAGTGGATGGAAAGATCTAAGAAGCAGGCTAAAGAACAAGGCTTTGTTAAAACACAAGTTGGTCGTATTCGCCACTTACCAAAAGTAAAAGCTATCTACGACAAGATTGGTGATGATCTACTTGATTGGAACATCAAGAAAGAGATGGAGCGTCAATATGGTGTTGAAAGGATCAAGAACTTAAGCCGTGACTACATCAATGGACTTAACAACAGTTGTAACGTACAGATTCAAGGTCTAGCTGCTTCAATTGTAAACAGAGCAGCTCTAGCAATCAACCGTAAGTTTCAAGAGCTCGGCATTAAAGGTTGGGTATGTGCTCAAATACATGACCAGTTGGTAATTGAGGTAGATCATGATAAAGCAGAAGAAGCGGCCAGAATCGTCCAGGATTGCATGGAGAACACAACCAAGCTTAGTATTGACTTGAAAGCACCGCCTGCCCTAGCCCATAACCTTAGAGATGGTCACTAGTAGATATTTATTATTAAATTCGTACAAGTGGCAAATCTATTAATAGACC